>ENA-ORNF01003365-ORNF01003365.1-human-gut-metagenome-genome-assembly--contig:-NODE-3365-length-10526-cov-2.333684_pt1 | contig 10526 bp, 6 predicted proteins | sample MGYA00242110_ERZ509012 | MGnify/ENA primary metagenome ERZ509012 (study PRJEB26280, sample SAMEA2338714) | human gut metagenome | biome: human gut; feature: human-associated habitat; material: faeces... | reverse complement strand
TGCTCATTTTCTTTTTGCTCTTCTTTTTCTATTTTTTCATTGTCTTTTTTATTATTGGTGTTGATATTTTCTTTTATGGGACATCAGCGATTAAAAGCGTTTCTTTAAAAAGGCAGGTAATGATATAATAGTGAAAGTCCTGCCACATATTACATTGCTTTGCATCATTTCAAATATCTCTGTAACACAAAGATAAGCAATGTTTTTGGTGGTTACAAGTGAATCAAAGTATATTTAGAGAAGAGTTGGCAATTAATTGTCAACTCTTTTTTTGCTATATATCCTTTACCTTTTTAGCATTTGGTTGGCATTCTCTTTAAGTAAGGGAAGTACCATTTCCCTCACTTCCTTTTTCTAAAAGGTGTTTTTGTAGAGAAAAAGTTTCAACTATTGATACAAATAATGGGCATTTAGTAATTTACTGCCGGTATGAAATCCCTGTCTCTTTCAAAATGGAAAGGGGATTTTCATTTTAGGAGATATGTGCAATTGAATATATTCTTGTTAGTTGATTATTTATCAGTGTGTTGTGTTGTAGTTGACCATATTGGTATATATATTGATATAGAAATATCATGAAACTTTATATTATATCAAACAGATTACCGGTAAAGGTTACCAGTGCAGATGGGACTTTCTCATTTGTACGCAGTGAAGGCGGATTGACCACCGGGCTTAATTCCCTTCAGATTTCCTATGAGAAACACTGGATCGGTTGGCCAGGATTGTGTGTTGACAAAGAAGAGGAAAAATTGGAAATTACCTCTGAACTGGATAAAATGAACTTTCATCCGGTATTCCTTACGGAAGTACAAATCAGGGATTACTACGAAGGTTATAGTAACAGTACAATCTGGCCTCTCTGTCACTATTTTTACGCCTATACATTGTATAAGAAATCTTTCTGGCAAGCTTATAAAGAGGTGAACCAGCTGTTTTGTGATGAAATTTGCCGTGTGATACGCCCAGGAGACGTGGTTTGGGTACAGGACTATCAGTTAATGCTGTTGCCGGGCATGCTCCGTGAGAAGTTTCCCAACCTTCATATCGGGTATTTCCACCATATTCCGTTCCCTTCACATGAACTTTTCCGGATTCTGCCCGAAAGGGTCGAGATCCTGAACGGACTTTTGGGAGCCGACTTTGTCGCTTTTCACATTCACGATTATATGCGTCATTTCATCAGTGCGACGGAACGCATCCTTCATAAGAATTTCAATCTGGATGAAGTTCAAATGAATGATCGTGTAACCCGTGTGGATGCATTACCGATGGGGATAAACTATGATCTTTATCACAATGTGATAGCTGATGACAAAGTCCACCACGCAGTAGAGAAAACACGACTTCTATTTGGAGATCATAAGTTAATCATATCGGTAGACCGACTGGATTACAGCAAAGGAATATTGCACCGTCTTTACGGATTCGCCTCTTTTTTGAAAAATCATCCGGAATATCACGGGAAAGTGACATTGGCGATGGTTATCGTCCCCTCTCGCGACCATGTAGGCAGTTATGCCGAATTGAAAACCAAAATAGACGAGGAGATCGGTTCTATCAATGGAACTTACTCTACCATGAATTGGACTCCGGTATGTTATTTTTATCATGGTTTCTCTTTTGAGGAATTAGTAGCGATGTATTATGTTGCCGATATAGCCTTGGTAACCCCTTTGCGCGATGGTATGAATCTTGTGGCAAAAGAGTATGTCGCTACCAAACAAGATAATCCGGGGGTACTCATTTTAAGTGAAATGGCCGGTGCTTCGGTTGAATTGTCTGATGCTTTATTGATTAATCCAAACGACACGGACCAGATCGAACAAGCCATTTGCCGTGCATTGAAAATGCCATTGGAGGAACAAAGAGAAAGGCTTCAGCGAATGCAAGCCATCCTTTCGGTTCAAACCGTAAACAAATGGGCTGCGGATTTCATGAGAGAATGGCGGCAGACCGCAGAGAAAAACAAACGATTACAAAAGAAAAAGATCTCCGCACAAGACCAGAACGAAATCAAAACATTATATGACCAAGCGAAAAAGCGCTTGATTTTGCTGGATTACGACGGAACATTAACTGCATTCAAAAATCATCCGGAAGATGCAGTTCCAACACCTGCATTACGAGACCTGTTACAGCGTTTTTGTTCCGACCCTCGGAATCATGTAACCATTAATAGCGGGCGGGACCACTATACATTGGAGAAATGGCTGGGAGATCTTCCTCTGTCTTTTGCCGCCGAACATGGCGCATTTTACAAGGAAAAAGGCGCATGGCATAAAAACATAGGCAATCGAGAGTGGGATTCGGAGCTATTGTTTATTCTAAATTTGTTTGTAAGCAAAACCCCGTACTCTCATCTTGAGACAAAAGAAGCTGCTCTTGCCTGGCATTATAGAGAATCGGACGCCTGGCTGGGGGAGCTGAGAGCGCAACAGCTAACAAAGGCTATAATGCCTGTTTGCCTGAAAAAGGGATTACAAATCATGCAGGGCAACAAAGTCGTGGAAATAAAATCTCCAGAATGCACAAAAGGTTCGGAAGTAGATCGCCTATTATTGGCTTCCCGCTATGATTTTATACTAGCAATGGGAGATGACACGACGGATGAGGATATGTTCCGGGCTCTTCCAGTATCCGCCATAACAGTTAAAGTTGGAATTGTATCTGAAAAAGCCAAATACAATCTGTCCTCGCAGGAAGAAGTATTGCCTTTTTTGGAAAAACTGTCGGGTGAAGTGCTAGTTACGGAACGACTTCCAAAAGCATAAAAGGTCAACTGAAATCCACCGTTAATTTTTTTAAAGGATTGTGGACAAATAAAAAATAATTTTTATGGACAAGTTAAATTACGGAGTAATAGGAAATTGCTGCACTGCGGCTTTGATTTCGGATAAAGGCAGTATAGATTGGTTATGTTTCCCTAACTTCGACTCACCTTCCATCTTTGCATCATTGCTCGATCGGGAGAAAGGGGGATATTTCGGCTTCGAGGTTTCTCCGGATTATCAAATATCGCAATCGTATGTTCCTCATACAAATATTCTTTCGACCAACTTCGTATCAGAAGAAAATGAATTTGCCGTTGTAGATTTCATGCCTTGTTACCATCTGAGCGATGCGAGCAATTGTTATCGTCCGGCAGAGATCTACCGATATATCCGCAGAATCAAAGGTACTCCCCGTTTTAAAATCAACTATGAGCCGGCTCCGGACTATGCCCGTGGAAAGACAATTTTCAACACGACCTCGGAATATATAGAGACCTACTCTACTTCTAACAGCAAAGATAGGCAATATCTTTATTCCTCACTACCTTTGCACAACATCTTGGAACAGAAAGAAATCGTACTGGCTAAGGACGAGTTCTTGCTACTTTCATATAACGAGAAAGTAATACCTGTCAACATTGAGCGTGAGAAACTGGAATACTGCCGGACGCTGGTTTATTGGTTGAATTGGACTGACCGAACCAAGAAGTTTACGGTCTATAACGATGTCATTGAGCGAAGTCTCCTAGTTTTAAAATTGATGTCTTTTTATAATGGAGCCGTATTGGCGGCCATAACAACTAGCCTACCGGAAACGATCGGAGAAGTCCGTAACTGGGATTATCGTTTTTGTTGGCTGCGCGACGCCTCCATGTCCATTGAAACTTTGTTCCAGATAGGCCATGTGGAAGCCGCAAGGCGGTTCATGAGATTTGTCCAGTCTACTTTTGTTTCTCAACACGATACTTACCAGATCATGTACGGTATTCGCGGAGAAAGAAAATTGACGGAAGTTATTCTGGGACATCTTTCCGGTTATAAGAACTCACGACCCGTTCGGATCGGTAATGATGCTTACCACCAGCTTCAAAATGACTCGTTCGGCTATTTAATGGACCTGATCTACCAATACTATCGTTTGATGCCCGGTACATTGGACGAGGTGGAAGATATGTGGGAAATGGTAAAAAGTATCCTGACGAATGTGATGATTGACTGGAAAAAACCAGACAAAGGCATTTGGGAAATTAGAGGAAAAGGACAGCATTTTGTTTCCTCCAAAGTTATGTGCTGGGTCGCATTAGACAGGGGAGCTCGTATTGCAGATTTATTAAACAAACCGACATACCGGAGACGTTGGTCGGAAGAAGCGACCGTAATCAAAGAAAATGTCATGAAAAACGGTTGGAAAGAAGAGATGCAAAGTTTCTCGCAAACCTACGGTAATTCCGACCTTGATGCGTCCTTGTTGTTAATGGAACCGTACGGATTTATCGATCCGAGAGACATACGCTACCATAAAACTGTGCAAGCGATAAAGAATGCGTTACTTTACAAAGGGTTGATGTACCGTTATAAATCTCATGATGATTTCGGACTTCCCTCTTCCGCCTTTACTATTTGTACGTTCTGGCTCATTCGTGCTCTTTATGTCATAGGAGAAAAAGAAGAAGCACGTAGTCTGTTTGAGGAAATGCTTCATAATTCAAATCACTTGGGACTTTTCAGTGAAGACATTGATTTTGAAACCAAGGAGCAACTGGGGAATTTTCCTCAAGCATATTCCCATTTGGCACTAGTCAATACCGCTATATTGTTTTCGGAAGAGGACATACGACTGTTTTTTAAATAAACCTTCTGTATCTCTTTCATTTTGGAAATATTTTTTCACTATGCAAGGGGCTACACTAATAAACGCATGAAGCATACTCCATATTGATAACTTCAAGACTTTTATAAGTAAATTACCATTATAGACCGGCCTTAACCCATATTTTTCTTTATCCAATCGTATCCACATATAGAAGGAAAGCATCATAAAGGAGCCTATCTCTGCCAAAGAAGAGGCAATTGCCGCCCCCGAGATTCCTAATTCCCTAGTGAATATCAAATAAAAATTTAAAGGAATATTGATTAATACCGCTATGGCAGCAGCCCAAGATAGAGCTTTTGTATGCGTTATCCCCACTAAAAAAGAACGTATCGCTAAAAATGGGAATGAAAACAACAATCCAAAGCTACGCCAATCCAAGTATAGGATTACCGCTCGATAAATATCCGAGGAAACGATCAGCTTCTTTAATATAAATGGGGAAACCGTATGAATGAGAAGGTAAAGAAAGATAGCCAATCCCAAAAGGAAAAATAAGCCTTGAAAAAAGGTCTTGCCGGTTTCCTTGTAATCTTGCTCTCCATTCCTTCGAGCTACCATTACTTGCAACCCAATGCTAAACCCAAAACCAAGCATATAAATCGCCAAATAATAAAATCCGGCGATAGCGGACGCTCCTAATTCTATCTCTCCAACGTGGCCTAAGAAAACAGCATCCGTAATATTGATTAATTGTTCCATTAAGATGCTCATCATTACAGGAAAGTTGATGAGCCATATTTGTTTATATGTATAATTCATTGCTCAACTGTATAATAGTGCGATACAACATACCGCTTTTATGCAGTATGTTATTTCGTAATCCATAAAATAAAAGGATATAAAATCTCCGTGACAAATAAAGCTGTATTTGTCAAATAGCTGAATAGCTTTATTGGATAGGGCTAAAAGAAAAAACGGCTAAATAGACGTCTCTATCCAACCGTTCAAAAGATCTTCGCGATAATCTTTTGTGCTCACAGTCAAGGTTAAACTCGAAAAACATATAACTTCAAAATGAATTTATAACATCATTTTGTTTTGATGTTGGCAAAGGTAAGCCTTTAATTTGTAAATAACAATTTTTTATCATGTTTTTTTTACTATTATATCTTTTTTTTCTTCTCTAGAATATTTTCGTTTTAATTTATGGTCTCTTTTGTGCTCGGATATTCAAAAAAACACAATGGAAAGTTCAAGAGATGAAAGCAGGACATAAAAAGGGTGTGTCATGACACACCCTCTTGTGAAACCATAAAAAAGATTTTCAGCCACAATGGAAATAAGTATTGACCAGCTTCAACATCTCTTCCGGATTATTCTCTAGGTCCTTGCGTAAAGAAGCGTCATCATAAGATTCCAGTTTATGGATGATGCCGTCTATCATACTCGGACTAAACACATTATATTTTTCAAAAACAGCACGCTGTTGTCTTAAACGGGCGGCTGAGGCTGCGCAACTGTCTGGGAGTTGATCCAATGTCTTTAGGCGATCTTGATTCTCTTCCTTATGAATATTCACGTTTACATAAGTCTTCTCAGCGATCTCCAAAGCATCGTCGATCTCAAAACCATGGCGGCACGCAACTGCCAATCCTGCCAATAATTGGTATAAATCAGCGGAGCCATCCGGTGAGCGCATCTCGACCGTTTGCTTTTGGCTCGTATCATAATGGCTGGCAGGTTCCAATGGGTTCGCCAAAGCACACATGTCCGTTTTTGCGGCCCAACCTAGCGGAACACGAACTAAAACTGAACGATTCCGATCTCCCCAACAAATATTCGTAGGTGCTTCTTGGTGTGGAACCAAGCGGAAATATGAGGTTGGGTTCGTATTCCCAAAAGCCGTAATAGAGGAAGCTAAGCACATCATTCCAGCGATAGCCTTACGGGCGGTTTCGGATAAGATACCATTCGCTAACATCTGATTCTTGCCATCTTTCATGATACGCATATGGACATGCAGACCGGAACCTGCTTTTCCCACCGTAATTTTCGGAGCGAAAGTGATGTTATATCCATATTCATGCGCTAGATTGCGGATCGCCCATTTTGCGATCATCAATTGATCTGCTGCATTTTCCGCAGGACATGGTAAGAACTCGATCTCATTTTGCTCATAGATCAAACCATTTAACGTAAAGTTACCAACTTCTGAATGACCATATTTAATTTGTCCCCCGGCTTGCGCTATGCAGTGCATGCACTCCGTCCGGAACTCATTGAACTTAGCGTAAGGAGCGGATTCATGATAACCTTTTTGGTCGGTAGCAGGGAAAACGCCTTCATCCGGTGCGATTACGTAATATTCTAATTCACCCATTGCCTCAAATTCCATTCCCGTCACCTCATGAAAAGCCTTACAAGCTTTATGCAAGGTATATTCCGGGGAACTTTCTAAGGGTTCTCCATCCTTATTGAAGAATGAGCAAAGCATGGTAAGCGTAGGTAATTCCGCAAACGGATCCTCGAAAGCCGTACGGAAACGGGGCACCACATACAGGTCACTACTTCCCGCCTCGATAAACGAGAAAAGACTAGAGCCATCCACACGCTCACCGCAAGTCAAGATCGCATCCAGATAGGCCGCATTGTTGATTACAAAGTTTAGTGTTTTCAAACGTCCGTCGCCTGCAGGATACATAAAATTAACCATCTGGATATCTTTCTCATAGATATAACGGATAATGTCCTCTTTCGTAAACTCGGACGCTGGCTTTTGTAAAAACTCCACTAATACGTTGGGAGTCATTTCTAGTTCTTTGTTCATGTCTTATATTGATTATGTTTATAGTGTAGAGAAAAACTTTCCTTTGGAACTGCTAACCGGAATCAAGCTAGAGATCGCTTCAGCAACCTCTATAGGTCGGTCAGACTCTATGATGTCCACGCCTTGACGGATGATCATACGGTATGCTTCAGCACGACTTTCGGGTGTGGATAGTTTATCGTCGGAGGGAGCGGTAGATATCATGCACATGACACCTCTTTCATGCAACATATCGATTACCTCACGGACTTCGGGGGTAATCTTCGGACCTACGTAAGCCATGATATGATTCCAAGGTATACCGTTATCCTCATAGTCTTGAACCGCCTCTTTCGTTTTCACGAAAGCCTCAAACATGAAATTCGGATTTTTCTCGTAAAAGAAACGAGCCGAGGCACCATCATGAACCGTAATCATTACATAAGGTTCCGCTTGCATATCGGTAATCAACTGAGCAGTGCGCTCCATCGGAACATCCTTCTTATCAAGGATTAGGATTGTTTTTCCACGGGCCCAACGAATCGCTTCCTCTAAAGTCGGGATACGATAGTTTGTGATATTTCCTTCGGGATCCTTCAAACGGAAATTTTGCAATTCTTCCCAAGTATAATCAGAAACTTTCCCAGTCCCATTACTGGTACGCTCCAGTGTATCATCGTGGAAAAGGACGATAACACTATCTTTGGTTAACCTCGGATCTATCTCGAACGTGGCAGGAGTATAAGAGAGGGTATTTTCAAAGGTTTCCATACTGTTCTCAGGATAGCCTTTTCCCCGTCCACCTCGGTGTCCACTAATTAAAGGAATTCGGTCATCGGCATATTGGTAGAAAGATATCAAATCATCTACATTTGATATCTGTAGCGTATTCATTCCGTTGTATTCAAGCTCCTCCTTTGGCGTGTTCAATACGCAAGAACCACAAAGCAGGGCCAGCATTAAAAATCTGGCGGATAAATTGAGTTTCATTTCACGATCGTATTTTAGGTGAATGATTCTTTCTATCCGCCAAACTTACACAAAATAAATGATTTTACAGAGTTAGCACCTTAATATTCGTCAACTTTCTGGTCTACACGGAACTTATCCAAACGTGCTTGCAGGCGAGTTTGGATATCAGCATATTCCGGATTATCGTATAAATTATTCAGCTCATTCGGATCACTTTGCAAATCGTAAAGCTCATTGCAATTAATCGCGTCATTATGCTCATTCTTCTCTCCATAGAAATGGATCAATTTATAACGACTGTCACGTACGCCATCGTGGCGACGTACCATATGGATAGCTGGATAATCATAATAATGATAATATAGATACTCACGCCAATCTCTTGGTGTCTCGCCTCCAAACAAGGGGACTAAAGAAGTTCCTACCATATAATCAGGTTTCTCGATACCGGCTATATCCAGATAAGTCGGGGCATAGTCAATGTTCTGTACTAAGGCCGTACATTCACTTCCCGCCTTGATTTTAGCAGGATAACGGATAATCAACGGCGTACGGAAAGATTCCTCATACATGAAACGTTTGTCGAACCAGCCATGTTCACCCATATAGAATCCCTGGTCGGAAGTATAAACGATAATAGTATTTTCCAATAAACCGCTTTTCTCCATATAATCCAACACACGCCCCACATTACGGTCTACGGAATGGATTACACGCATATAATCGTGCATGTACTGTTGGTATTTCCATTCAGCCAACGCCTTCCCCGTCAACTTCTGTTCCTTGAATTTCTTAATAATAGGATCATAATGTTTGTCCCAAGCTGCCTTTTGAGCCGGAGTCATCCGGTTATATAAATTACGGCCATTTTCTTCAAGGCCGGTAGTCGTATGGATCTCATTTTCCTTATCTGCCATCTTCAAGTCATAGACGAGATCCATATCCTTGATAATATTCATTTCCTGTTCGGATGCGGCAATACGCCCTTCATATTTGTCATAAAATGTTTCGGGAACCGGGTAAACGACATCTTCATACAAATCCAAATCACAGGTATCCGGCATCCAGGTACGATGGGGCGCTTTGTGGTGGAGCAAGAGACAGAAAGGTTTATTCTTATCACGTTTGTTATCCAGCCAGTCCAAAGCTAAATTCGTCGTGATGTTCGTAGCATAGCCTTCGATCTGCTTTTTCTCTCCGTTATCGATAAAGTACGGATTATAATAATCCCCCTGTCCGATCAAGATATTCCAGTAATCGAAACCGGTAGGATCGGATGTCAGATGCCATTTCCCTACAACTGCAGTCTGATAGCCGGCTTGTTGCAACAACTTCGGGAATGTCTGCTGGCTGCCGTCAAAACGTTTCGTATTGTCGGTAAAGCCATTCTTATGGCTATGCTTGCCCGTCAGCAAACAGGCACGACTGGGACCGCTTAAAGAGTTGGCGACGAAACTGTTCGTAAACCGTACGCCTTCATTAGCAATCCGGTCGATATTCGGAGTTTCGATAAAACGATGATCGTAAGCACTAATTGTCTGATAAGAATGATCATCGCACATGATATAGAGAATATTCATAGGCTTCTCCGACACCCCTTTTTTGTCCTTTTGGACACAGGCAGGAAGAGTTACGGCTACCAAACCTGTCAAAAGAAATAGTTGATTAGTTTTCATGATACATTATGTTTTTTGTCTGGATTTGGCAAAATTAAACAGAGCGAACGGAATAATCACTATCCGGACTAAAAAATATATAAAAAAGTCCCGAAACTTTATTCCGGGACTTTCCTTTACCTCTTACCTTTCTTATTTGTCATAATACGGCAATTTGTACGGATTTCTGTATTCGTACCAGTACAAACGATGTGATTCGGCTTCCCTATCGCCATTAAAGCTCAACGTTGCCGGATCCCAATGAACAGGACGTCCCAGTTCACGGGCAATGTTTTGCAAGCAGCAAAGCGTATTCGTACTACAACCGACTTCAACCGGAGCAATCGGATTCCGGCGTGAACGAACGCAATCGATAAAGTTCTGCATATGCGGAGAGCTTACTTCATATTCTCCCTTCCCGACTTTCTTTTCCTCTTTCGGCAACAAGGAAGGATCGGAACATTCGATATAACCGCGAGCGACTTTCAACCACCCCTTATCGCCGA
>ENA-ORNF01003364-ORNF01003364.1-human-gut-metagenome-genome-assembly--contig:-NODE-3364-length-10529-cov-5.121444_pt1 | contig 10529 bp, 6 predicted proteins | sample MGYA00242110_ERZ509012 | MGnify/ENA primary metagenome ERZ509012 (study PRJEB26280, sample SAMEA2338714) | human gut metagenome | biome: human gut; feature: human-associated habitat; material: faeces... | reverse complement strand
GGCGGCCATCGCCACCGTGTCGGCCCAGTTGATCAGCACCGTGGGCTGTTTTATCTACGCCTTTGCCCACTATCCCGACATCCGGCCCCTGCGGAGCGACTGGCGGCGCATCACCTGGTGGGATATCCGCCGCCATGTGACCCAGGGCATCCCTCTGGGCCTGCAGTTCTCCGTGCTGGCGGTGGGCATCATCGTCATGCAGGGCGGCGTGGTGCAATTCGATATGCGGGACGGTGTGATGGTGTCCAACGCGGCGCAGAATGGCTTTGGCGCAGCCAACCGGCTGTTCAATCTGGTGGCCACGCCCATGAACGCGCTGGGCGGCGCCATGACCAGCTTCACGGCGCAGAATCTGGGCGCAGGTCAGTACGACCGCATTCGCCGGGGCACGCTGCAGGCGCTGGGCATGGTGTCCATTCTGGCGATTCTGGCGGCGGGCACGGGTCTGCTGCTGACAAGGGGCGACTTCTGCTACCATGTGTTCCTCAGCGCCGACAAGGTGACGCCGGACGCGGTGCGCTACGGCAACTCGCTGCTGTATGTGGACTTCTCCATGTACCTGTTTCTGGGCTTCGTCTTTGTGGTGCGCAACTGCGTGCAGGGCATCGGGCGCAGCGGCTTCGTGCTGGGCGCGGGCGCGGCGGAGCTGGTGGCGCGTATCACCGTGTGTCTGGTGCTGCCGGGGCTGTTTGCCGGCGGCGCCGTCAGCGCCGATGCACCGGCCATGGCCTTCTACGCCCTCTGCGCCGCCGACCCCATGGCGTGGATCGCGGCGGATACGGTGCTGTGCATCCCCTTCTTCCGCAACATACTCAAGAAGAACTATGGCTAACTGCGCAGTGGCCGCGCATAAGAGCATAAGAACCTAAAAGGGAGCACCGCTGCGGCGGTGCTCTTTTTTGATGGCCGCGGATCGGGACGCCGCGGGACGCCGTTCCCTGCGAAGGCAGTCTTTGGACGTTTCTCTTTAAGAAACTTTCGCGCTTTAAATCTATCGGTTTGTGCTGTAAATAACGTTAAAAACCAGGCAATTTACGATAATTTCCTCTTATGAAAACAATCTTTTTTCTTATGTTGACTTTTGGTGGATTTTGTGTCATTCTTTTGTTTAACTTATAATTTCCAAGCGCCGCGCGGACACGCTTCCGCGCAGTGCAGACGGAAGGAGTGACCCCCTTGAGCAGACTCGACATCAAGAACCCAAGCCGCGCCCAGACGGTGGTGGATAATCTCTACCGGGATGTGGAGCGCCGCATCGCCGCCAGTCCTCCGGGCCTCTGTCCGGTGGATATGTCCCTGTCGTTTTTGCAGCTGTGCCACGCCCAGTCCTGCGGCAAGTGCGTGCCCTGCCGTATCGGTCTGGGGCAGCTGAGCAAGCTCATCGCCACCGTGCTGGATGGCACCGCCGACATGGGCACCCTGGCCATTATCGAGAAAACGGCGCGGACCGTGGTGAACACCGCCGACTGCGCCATCGGGCGCGACGCCGCCCGACTGGTGCTGGACGGGCTGGAGGGCTTCCGGGATGACTACGAGGAACACATCCTGCACCACCGCTGTCTGGCGGGCTTGCAGCTGCCGGTGCCCTGCGTGGCCCTGTGTCCCGCCGGTGTGGACGTACCCGGCTATATGGCCCTGATAGGCGAGGGACGCTGCGCCGATGCGGTGCGGCTGATCCGTAAGGACAATCCCTTCCCCGTGGCCTGTGCTTACATCTGCGAGCACCCCTGCGAGGCGCGGTGCCGCCGGAATATGATCGACGATGCCATCAACATCCGCGGGCTGAAGCGCTACGCCGTGGATAATGCCGGAGACGTGCCCCAGCCCCCCTGCGCGCCGCCCACCGGCAAGAAGGTGGCCATTATCGGCGGCGGGCCCAGCGGCCTGAGCTGCGCCTATTACCTGGCCCTGATGGGTCACAAGGTGACGGTATTCGAGGAACGGGAGAAGCTGGGCGGTATGCTGCGCTACGGCATCCCCAACTACCGCTTCCCCCGGCACCTGCTGGATGCGGAGATCGCCTCCATCCTCTCTTTGGGCATTGAGGCACACACCGGCGTGACCGTGGGCACCCAGCTGTGGATAGAGGACCTGCTGAAGGAGTATGACTGCCTGTACATCGCCATCGGCGCCCATCAGGACAAGAAAGTGGGCATCCCCGGCGAGGACAGCACGAACGTGATGTCCGCGGTGGAGATGCTGCGCTCCATAGGCGACGACGTGATGCCGGACTTCACCGGCAAGCGGGTGGTGGTCATCGGCGGCGGCAACGTGGCTATGGACGTGACCCGCAGTTCCATCCGCCTGGGGGCGGAAAAGGTGACGTGCGTGTACCGCCGCCGCATCGAGGATATGACCGCCCTGCCGGACGAGGTGACGGGCGCTATGGCCGAGGGCGCAGAGATCGCCGCCCTGATGGCGCCCTCCCACATCGAGGCCGACGAGAACGGCAATGCCGCCGCGCTGTGGGTGCAGCCCCAGATCATCGGCGAGGCGGACAAGTCCGGGCGGCCCCGGCCCAACAAGGCCGACCTTCCGGAGGTACGCATCCCGGCGGATATCATCGTGGTGGCCATCGGCCAGGGCATCGAGATCCAGGGCTTCGAGCAGGCGGGCGTACCCATCAAGCGCGGCACGTTCGTAGCGGGACTGTCCGGTCAGGTGGGCGACATGGATAACGTATTTGCCGGCGGCGACTGTGTCACCGGACCCGCCAGCGCCATCCGCGCCATTGCCGCCGGCAAGGTGGCGGCAGCCAACATCGACGAGCACCTGGGCTTCCAGCATGAGATCAAGGTGGAGCTGGACATCCCGGCACCGCGGCTGAACAACCGCGCACCCCACGGACGCATCAACACCACGGAACGCGAGGCCTGCGAGCGCCGGTGCGACTTTGAGGATATCGAGTGCGGGCTCACCGAGGAGGGCGCGCGAACCGAGGCGTCCCGCTGCCTGCGGTGCGACCACTACGGCTACGGCATTTTCCGGGGAGGGAGGAACGAAAAATGGTAACTCTGACCATCGACGGGCGGACCGTATCGGTGCCGGAAGGCACCACCATTCTGGAGGCGGCCCAGACCCTGCGGATCAGCATCCCCACCCTGTGCTATCTGAAGGACATCAACGAGATCGGCGCGTGCCGCATCTGCATGGTGGAGGTGGAGGGCTATGCACGGCTGGTGCCCTCCTGCGACAGCGCTGTCAGCGAGGGCATGGTGGTGTACACCAGCTCACCCCGCGTCCGCGAGGCCCGGCGAGTCAATCTGCGGCTGCTGCTGAGCCAGCATGAGACGAAGTGCACCAAGTGCACCCGCAGCGGCAACTGCAAGCTCCAGCAGCTGACCAACGACTATAACCTGCTGGGCGACCACTATATCGACGACCTGAAGAACATCCCCACAGACTACTCCAATCCGGTGGTGCGTATCGAAAACCGCTGCGTGAAGTGTATGCGGTGCATCCAGGTATGCGAAAAGATCCAGGGCATGGGCATCTGGGACCTGATGGGCACCGGTACTCGCACCACCGTGGGTGTGGCCCACACCAGGACCCTGGGCGAGAGCGACTGCACCTTCTGTGGCCAGTGCATCACCCACTGTCCCGTGGGCGGTCTGCAGGAGCACGACGACACCGGCAAGGTGTTCGACGCGCTGGCGAACAAGGACCGGATCACCGTGGTGCAGGTCGCACCGGCGGTGCGGGCGGCCTGGGCAGAGTTTTATCATCTGGACCCCAAGTTTGCCACGGCGGAGCGCATGGTGACGGCGCTGAAGACCATGGGCTTCGACTATGTATTCGACACAGACTTCGCCGCCGACCTGACCATCATGGAGGAGGGCAGTGAGTTCATCGAGCGCTTTACCCACCGGAACAAATATCACTGGCCCATGTTCACCAGCTGCTGTCCCGGCTGGGTGCGGTTCCTGAAGGGACAATTCCCGTCATATACGGAAAACCTGTCCACCGCCAAGAGCCCCCAGCAGATGTTCGGTGCCGTCGCCAAGAGCTACTTTGCCCAGAAGATCGGCGTGGACCCCAAGAAGCTGTTTGTGGTGTCCATCATGCCCTGCACCGCCAAGAAGGCGGAGTGTGCGCTGCCCACCATGAAGGACGAGCAGGGCGACCAGGACGTGGATGTGGTGCTGACCACCCGCGAGATCGTGCGGATGCTGCGGGGCGAACAGATCAATCCCGCGGTGCTGCCGGAAACACCCTTTGACAGTCCGCTGGGCACCGGCACCGGCGCGGCGGTGGTCTTCGGCGCCACCGGCGGCGTGATGGACGCGGCTCTGCGGAGCGCGTACTATCTCATTACCGGCAAGGAACCGAAGCCGGACGCCTTCTCCGCCGTACGCGGTATGGGCAGCTGGAAGGAGGCCGTATTCACCATCCCCGGCGCGGGCAACGTCCGCGTGGCAGTGGTCAGCGGACTGGGCAACACCCGTAAGCTGATGCACGCCATCGACGAGGGCGATGTGGATTACGACTTCGTTGAGGTGATGGCCTGTCCCGGCGGGTGCGCCGGCGGCGGCGGGCAGCCCATACACGACGGGCAGGAGCTGGCGGCATATCGCGGCGATATCCTGTGGAGCATCGACAAGAGTGCCAAGGTGCGGTTCTCCCACCGGAACAAGGACGTGCAGGCGCTGTACCGGGAATTCCTGAAAGCTCCGCTGGGTGAAAAGTCCCACCATCTGCTGCACACCGACCACAACGGCTGGAAGATGCCCAACGAAAAGTAAAAGGAAGGCCCTCGCGGGCCTTCCTTTTTATGAAGCGCTTGCAAAAGAGGACCGCCGACGGCGGTCCTCTTTTTTCTGTATTTTACTCGCCCATGGGCGCGCCGCAGTGGGGGCAGAACTTGCTGTCGCTGGCGGCGCCGCAGACGGGGCAGACCTTGAAGGTCACCTCAGACTCGTCCACCGCCGGCTCGTCCTTCCGGGGCTTGCTGGCCTCCAGCTGGGCGATACGCTCCTTGCTGGCGTTGACGGCAGCCACCACGTCCTTGACGGCGTCGGGGACGTCGCTCTGGTGCTCCGCCACGAACCACTCGCCGATGGCGCGGTAGTTCTTCTCCAGCTCGCGCTGCTCGTTCATAATAGCCATATTGGTCTTGGCGGTGTCACTGAGGGTCTGGGCCTTGTCCGCGGCCACTTCGGCCAGGTCCTTGGCCTTGTCCACGGCGATGCCGGCGTACTCCTGCGCCTTCTTGCTGATGTCATTGAGAATACCCATAGATAATAGCTCCTTTCCATATCTCCCGGCTCTCCCACCGCGTACACACGCGGGACAGTGCACGGTATATATTCCTGTTGCCGTCAGTATAGCGCGTTTTTTCAGCGGTTGCAAGCGCTATATGGCGAAATTTACACACTGTTTACTTAATGCTCTATCCAGTCAGCGGCCCGGGAAACAGCCCGTTTCCACAGACGGTAATAGGCGTCGCAGTCCGCCTGCGGGCGCTCCGGCAGGAACATCCTCTGGCTGCGGCGCAGGGCGGCGATCTCGTCCATATCCCGCCAGAAACCGCAGCTCAGCCCCGCCAGCGCCGCCGCGCCGAAGGCGGTGGTCTCCACCATCTCCGGCCGATCCACAGGGATACGCAGCAGATCTGCCTGCATTTGCAGCAGCACATCAGAAACGCTGGCCCCGCCGTCCGCCCGCAGAAGGGCAATATCGCAGCCGGCATCCTGGCGCATGGCCAGCATCAGGTCTGTGACCTGGGCAGCGATACAGCTGAGCACCGCCCGGGCGATGTGCGCCCGTCCTGTGCCCCGGGTGACGCCCAGAATAGCGCCCCGGGCGTACATATCCCAGTAAGGCGCACCCAGGCCCGTGAAGGCCGGTACCACCACCACGCCGCCGCTATCCGGCACTGTGGCGGCCAGCACGTCGATCTCCGGCGCCGAGGAAATGATACCCAGCTCATCCCGCAGCCACTGGATGGTGCTGCCGGCGTTGAACACACTGCCCTCCAGGGCATAGGTGGTCTTTCCGTCCACCTGCCAGGCCACGGAGGTCAGTAATCCGGCGCGGGAGCGCACAGGCTTTTCGCCCACGTTCATCAGGGTGAAGCAGCCGGTGCCGTAGGTGTTCTTGGCTTCGCCGGGAGCGAAGCAGGTCTGGCCGAACAGGGCGGACTGCTGATCGCCCGCCGCGCCGCAGACCGGGACGCCCGCCAGGGACTCCAGCCCCGGGATACTGGGCTGCACCGTGCCGTAGACGGCGCTGTTGGGCACGGGCTGCGGCAGCATGGCCGTAGGGACCCCCAGAATGCCGCACAGCTCCTCATCCCAGGCCAGGCGGTGGATATCAAAAAGCATGGTGCGGCTGGCGTTGGCGTAGTCGGTGACATGCCGGCCGGTGAGCTTCCAGATCAACCAGCTCTCCACGGTACCGAACAGCACCTCGCCCCGTTCGGCCCGGCGGCGGACGCCGGGCACATTGTCCAGTATCCAGCGGATCTTGCTGCCGGAGAAGTAGGCGTCGATCAGCAGCCCCGTGGCCGAGCGGATGCGCTCCTCCAGCCCCCGGCGCTTCAGCTCCTCACACAGCTCCGCCGTCCGGCGGCACTGCCAGACGATGGCGTTGTACACCGGTTCACCGGTGGCCTTATCCCAGAGGATCGTCGTCTCCCGTTGGTTGGTGACGCCGATGCCTGCCACGCTGCCCTCCGGCAGCCGGGCGATGACCTCCGCCGCGGCGCGGCGCTGGGTGTCCCATATCTCCAGGGGGTCGTGCTCCACCCACCCCGCCTGGGGATAGTGCTGGGGCAGGGACTGCTGGCTTAGGGCGGCGATATTCCCCGACCGGTCAAAGGCGATGGCGCGGGAGCTGGTGGTGCCCTGATCCAGCGCCAATATGTACTGCGACATGGCGAACCCTCTTTTCATTTCCGGATTTTTGTGGTACACTGTATGATGATAAGAATTATACCATGAAAGGAGCGGATACACCATGACAAATTTGAGTGAATTCACGTTTTTGTCCAGCGACGGCAAGACCCAGCTCCACGGGATGCTGTGGGAGCCGGAGGGCGTGGCCGTCCGCGCTGTACTGCAGATCTGTCACGGCGTGGCCGAGCACATCGCCCGGTACGACGGATTCGCCCGGGCGCTGAACGAACAGGGCATCGTCGTGGCCGGACACGACCACCTGGGCCACGGCAAGTCCCTGCCGGAGGGCGGCACGCCGGTGTATTTCGGCGACAGAGCCACCTGGGAGACGGTGGTGGACGACATCCACCTGCTCCATGACCGGCTGCGGGAGCAGTATCCGGATGACACGCTGTATCTGCTGATGGGTTCGGATATGTTTCTGAGCCTGCACAACTGGCGCAGGCCGGAGGCGATCATGGCCATGGCCCACATCGCGCCCTTCAGCCGGGAGGCGGAGGATGAGTCCGCCGCCTTTGCCACGCAGAGCGCGCGCCTGGAACGGGAGTTCGGCGCGCAGGTGACCGTGGTGCCCAATCCGCAGGTGGTGGAGCTTTCCTCCACCGAGGTCCGCACCGCGCTGGCACAGGGCGGGGGAGAGGACCTGCTGCCGCCGCCGGTGTGGGGCTATATCCGGCGGGAGCACCTGTACGGTACCCATACGGACCTGACGCACCTGACGCCGGAGGAGCTACGGCCCATCGCGCTGAGCTATCTCAAGCCCAAGCGGATGCCCCATGTGCTGGGCACGGAACAGGAGGCGGTGCGCCTGGCAGAGCGATACGGCGCGGACGTGACAAAGGCGCGAATCGCCGCGCTGCTGCACGACTGTACCAAGAAGCTGGATATGGACGAGCAGCTGGCGCTGTGCAAGAAGTATCACATTCCGCTGGACGAGCTGGAGAGAAAGGCACTGAAGCTGTTGCACAGTAAGACCGGCGCGGCCATCGCACGGGATGTGTTTGCCGTGGACGACGATGTGTATAGCGCGATTCTGTACCACACCACCGGCAAGCCGGATATGACGCTGCTGGAGAAGATCATCTATCTGGCGGATTATATCGAGCCCACCCGGGACTTTCCCGGGGTGGAGGCGCTGCGAAGGACGGTATATGAGGATCTGGACCGGGGACTGCTCATGGGTCTGACCATGACCATTGATGAGATGGAGGAGATGGGTAACCCCGTCCACCACATGACCCGCGATGCGCGGGACTATCTGATGAAAAGAGGGATATCATGAAAACACCGAAAGAACTGGCGCTGCTGGCTGCCCGTGCCCTGTCCGACAAGAAGGGCAAAGAGATCCGCGTGATGGAGATCGCTGAGCTGACCACGCTGGCGGATTATTTCGTTCTGGCCACCGGCGCCAGCAATACCCAGATCAACGCGCTGGTGGACAATGTGGAAAAGGTGCTGGCGGAGGAGGCCGGTGAACAGCCCCTGCACCGGGAGGGCTATCGCGGCGGCACGTGGGTCCTGCTGGACTACGGCTGCATCGCCATCCATGTGTTCAATCAAGAGGCCCGGGCCTTCTACGGCCTGGAGCGTCTGTGGCAGGACGGCAAGAGCGTGGACCTGGGCGGCGTCATCGACGAGCACGAATGAAGTGTTTTCGGCGGTTTTCCCGGAAAACGGGGTTGACATTCGGCAAAAATGCGCTAAAATAGACTTCGATATTGTCAGAAGCGATGAAGGGAAAAAGACAGAGATCATCCACCCGAAGAGAGCCGGCGTATGGTGCGAGCCGGTGGGGACGCTCTGTTGTACTGGTCCCGGAGCTTTCCACCTGAACAGGGCGGGACGGGTGCGCGCCGTTACAGCGTCGTCTTTCGTAAGAAAGACACGGAGCGCCGCGGAGCGATCTGCGGCGGAAGCAGGGTGGTAACACGTCTATAACGTCCCTGGCTGCGTAAAGCAGCCAGGGATTTTTATTTGCGGAAAACAAAATTCACATACAAGGAGAAGCGAGCATGAATTACGATTTTGCGGCCATTGAAAAGAAGTGGCAAGCCAACTGGGAAAAGACAAAGCCCTATGCCGCCATTACCGGTGACAATCGGCCCAAGTTCTATGGGCTGATCGAGTTTCCTTATCCCTCCGGCCAGGGCCTGCACGTGGGCCATCCCCGCCCCTTTACGGCTATGGATATCGTCACCCGCAAAAAGCGGATGCAGGGCTATAATGTATTGTTCCCCATCGGCTTCGATGCTTTCGGTCTGCCCACGGAGAACTATGCCATCAAGAACCACATCCATCCTGCCATCGTCACGAAGAACAACATCGAGAATTTCACCAAGCAGCTGAAGATGCTGGGATACGGCTTTGACTGGGACCGCTGCGTGGATACCACCGACCCCAAGTACTACAAGTGGACGCAGTGGATATTCCTGCAGATGTTCAAGCACGGCTTGGCCTACAAGTCCACCATGCCCGTCAACTGGTGCACAAGCTGCAAGTGCGTGCTGGCTAACGAGGAAGTGGTCAACGGCGTGTGCGAGCGCTGCGGCAGCGAGGTCATCCGCAAGGAGAAGAGCCAGTGGATGCTGAAGATCACCGAGTATGCCCAGCGGCTGATCGACGATCTGGATGATGTGGACTATATTGAGCGCGTGAAGATCCAGCAGCGCAACTGGATCGGCCGTTCCACCGGCGCAGAGATCACCTTCGACACCAATGTGGGCGACCAGGTGACGGTCTATACCACTCGTGCCGACACCCTGTTCGGCACCACGTATATGGTCATCTCTCCCGAGCACCCGCTGCTGAAGAAGTGGCAGCCCCTCATTAAGAACTGGGATGCTGTGGCGGCCTATCAGGAGGAAGCGGCCCATAAGTCCGACTTTGAGCGCGGCGAGCTGAACAAGGAAAAAACCGGCGTGCAGCTGGAGGGTATCGAGGTCATGAACCCGGTGACCCACAAGCCCCTGCCCATGTTCGTCTCCGACTATGTCCTCATGGGCTACGGTACCGGCATCGTCATGGGCGTGCCCGGCCACGACCAGCGCGACTGGGAGTTCGCCAAGAAGTTCGGCCTGCCCATCATCGAGGTGGTGGCCGGCGGCGACGTGACCAAGGAGGCCTTTGTGGCCAAGGATGACAGCGCTGTCATGGTCAACTCCGGCTTCCTGAACGGCCTGACCGTCAAGGAGGCCATCCCTGCCATGAAGAAATATGTGGTGGAGCAGGGCTTCGGCAAGGAGAAGGTCAACTACAAGCTGCGCGACTGGGTGTTCTCCCGCCAGCGCTACTGGGGCGAGCCGATCCCCCTTGTCAACTGCCCCAAGTGCGGCTGGGTCCCCGTGCCCGAGGAGGAGCTGCCGCTCGTTCTGCCGCAGGTGGACAGCTACGAGCTGACCGACGACGGCGAGAGCCCGCTTTCCAAGATGACCGACTGGGTCAATACCAAGTGCCCCAAGTGCGGGTGCGACGCCAAGCGCGAGACCGACACCATGCCCCAGTGGGCGGGTTCTTCGTGGTACTTCCTGCGCTATATGGATCCGCACAACGACCATGAGCCTGTCTCTCACGAGGCGGAGCAGTACTGGGGCCCTGTGGACTGGTACAACGGCGGCATGGAGCACACCACGCTGC
>ENA-ORNF01003362-ORNF01003362.1-human-gut-metagenome-genome-assembly--contig:-NODE-3362-length-10536-cov-5.775021_pt1 | contig 10536 bp, 10 predicted proteins | sample MGYA00242110_ERZ509012 | MGnify/ENA primary metagenome ERZ509012 (study PRJEB26280, sample SAMEA2338714) | human gut metagenome | biome: human gut; feature: human-associated habitat; material: faeces... | reverse complement strand
TTATTATAATAAATCTTTACGCTGTTTTCAAGATGATACGGCTATTTCGTCTGTGATTCAGACAACAAAAAAGAGTGACAGCATTTCAAGTTGAAACGCTGTCACTTTTTTATAGGGCTGCTGCCCTGTTTAATATAAGATCCTCGAAACGTGATGTTCCTGCTTGCCTAGATACAACTCCACGATCATCCGTCCATTTTCGGTGTTGCAGAGGTTCTCTTTGCAATATACCGACAAAAGACATTCATAGCAAGAATACAGCGATAATTAGTAGTTCATAAAAACGGTCAAGAATTGCTGCCCTATATACAAAAAAGCCGCCGAGGATACTGTTCATGTTGTAGTTGGTTCATTGCAATTTCAGCTTACAACAAAAAATGAGATAGGCCCCCCTTTCGGGGAAGTCTATCTCATTTTTTCGTTGGGGCTATTTTGCAACAGCCTCCCTTTATAACAACCCTGCCTTACAGTTTGGAAGAAACGCTTAGTGCTTCAGTTCCAGCAGCGCATCGCCCTGCTTTACGGCACCACTGGCTTTAGCCGCGACAGCGGCATAGTCATCGGTATTGCAGACAATAAGCGGCGTGGTCACGGGATAGCCTTCGGCCTTAATGGCTTCCAGCTCAAAGCGGATCAACGGCTGACCTTTCTTCACCTTGTCACCCTCGTTGACGAGGTAGGTAAAGTGCTTGCCACCCAGCTTGACCGTATCGATGCCGATGTGCATCAGCAGTTCGGCACCGTCAGCCGTGGTCATGCCCACGGCATGGTGGGTCTCAAAGGTGGAGGAGATCTCACCGTCAGCAGGTGCCACCAGTTCACCATCGGTGGGCTCAATGGCAATGCCGTCTCCCAGTGCACCGCTGGCAAAGGCTTCATCCTTCACATCGGCCAGCGGCACTACAGTGCCGTTCAGGCAGGCAGACAGCACGGTATCCTTTGCTGCGTGGGCCGCCGGGGCGGGTGTTGCGGTCGCCGCCGGGGTCTTAGGTGCATTTTCCAGATAATCTTCCAGCTTTGCCTTGATGACGGCCACCTTGGGGCCGTATACCACCTGCACACCATTGCCCTTGCAGATCACGCCGGAGGCACCGGAGGCCTTGAGCACATCCTGTTTGACCAGCGCAACATCCTTGACGGTGCAGCGCAGGCGGGTGGCGCAGCAGTCCACGTCGGACAGATTAGCGGCACCGCCCAGACCTTCTACGATCAGGGCGCTGACCGGGTCATCCCCTGCGGGGGCGGTGCTGCCGGAAGCGGCGCTGCGGGCGTTCACGTCCGCACGGGTGTACAGCTTGACTTCCTCGGCATCATCGCGGCCCGGGGTCTTGTAGTCAAACTTGGAGATCATAAAGCGGAAAATGATGTAGTACAGTACAAAGTACACCGCACCGACCACGACCACCCACACCCAGTGGGTCTTGGCGTTGCCCTGCATCACACCGAACAGCACCAGGTCGATCAGACCGCCGGAGAAGGTCATGCCCACGCCCACATTCAGGATGTGCATCAGCATGAAGGACAGACCGGCCAGCACGCAGTGCACCGCGTACATAGGCAGAGCCACAAAGATAAAGGTAAATTCCAGCGGCTCGGTGATGCCGGTGAGGAAAGCCGTCAAGGCGGCAGACAGCAGCAGGCCGCCTGCCACCTTTTTCTTTTCCGGCTTGGCGCACTGGTACATCGCCAGCGCTGCGCCGGGCAGACCGAACATCATAAAGGGGAACTTACCGGCCATGAAACGGGTAGCGCTGACCGAGAACACCGTGGTAGACTTGGAGGCCAGCTCGGCAAAGAAGATGTTCTGTGCGCCGGTCACGGTGACGCCATCGATGATGGCGGTGCCGCCCACAGCGGTCTGCCAGAACGGCATATAGAACACATGATGCAGTCCAAAGGGGATCAGCGCACGCTCCAGCAGGCCGTAAATAAAGGTGCCTGCGTAGCCGGAAGCCAGCACCAGTGCACCCAGTGCGGCAATACCGCTCTGCACCACCGGCCAGATATAGAACATGGCAATGCCGACCACCAGATACACAATAGAACTGACGATGGGCACGAAGCGTGTGCCGCCAAAGAAGGCCAGCACCTGCGGCAGCTCGATCTTATAGAACTTGTTGTGCAGCGCCGCCACGCCCAGACCGACCACGATGCCGCCGAACACACCCATTTGCAGGGTTGTGATGCCCAGCATGGTGGTGGTGGAGTTGGCAGGCATCGCTTCTACGCCGCCTGCCGCATTGATCATGGCCTGAATGGCTGTATTCATAATGATATAGGCCACTGCGCCGGACAGGGCGGCCACCTCTTTTTCCTTGCGGGCCATGCCGATGGCTACGCCCATGGCGAACAGCAGCGCCAGATTGTTGAACACGGCGCTGCCGGTCTGGCTCATCACGTCCAGAATGGTGTAGATCAGGGTACCGGGGTGGATGACGCTGTTCAGGCCATAGGCCGCCAGCATGGTTTCGTTGGTGAACGAGCTGCCGATACCCAGCAGCAGGCCCGCTACAGGCAGCAGTGCAATGGGCAGCATAAAGCTGCGTCCCACGCGCTGCAGCACGCCAAAGATCTTGTCTTTCATCTTCAGTTCTCCTTTTCTCAAGTTCGTATCCAGCATATATATCCACACAGGAAAGACCTGTGGAGAATCAAAGGTGAAGCAAGAAAGCTTATTTCCCCATCCGGATCCGTTTCAGATGGATCGTAAGGAACACCAGTTCCTCGTCCGAAAGCTCCTTGTGCCAGGTGTTGCGGACATACTCCGCAATGCAGCAGGCGCATTTGTAGTGTTCGCTGCAATTGCGGGCGATCAGGGCGCGGAACACTTCGTCGTGGGTATCGTTTTCCTGCTCCTGTTTTCCTTGAAATACGCGTTGCGCAAAAAAGCGCAAATGCACTGTAAAGCGGCTGAAATCCAGTGCATCCCGGTCAAAATGGCAGTTGTAAAAGCATTCCACTACCTGCACGCAGCCATCCACAAAGCGGGTGACATCGTTCACCACGCTCATGGTGGTGTTGAGCTCTGCGTTGACGATGTGCAGCGCAATGAAGCCGCCCTCGTCGTCCGAAAGGTCTGCATGGCAGCGCTGGCGGATGGCGGCAAGGCACTCCATACCAAGGCGATACTCTTCCGGGTAGAATTCCCGAATGGGAGCCATCAGCGGGTTGGAAAAGCGAATCCCCTGTTCGCTGCGCTGAATGGCAAAGCTGATGTGGTCGGCCAGCGTGATGAGCAGGCTTTCGTTCAGCGGGTAGTTCACCCGGCTGCGGATCATTGCCACCAGCTCGTCGGTGAGCAGCAGATGCTCATACGGGATCTGTTCCAGAAGTTCCACCAACTTCTGCTGCACGGCAGGGCTGGTCATGCGGTAGCTGCGCTCCACGGTTTCGGCCTCGATTTTATAGCCTGGCTTAACACCAAAGCCCAGACCGCGCCCGGTGACGATCAACTCACAGCCCGTGGGGTCCACCACGCGCAGAATGTTGTTGTTGATCGGTTTTTTGACGGTATATTGCATTGTTTCTCCTCCTCAAGTTGAAAAAGGCAATAAAAAAAGACCATCCTCGACACAGCAAACATACCGAAGGCTGAAACACGCTTTCGGCTTGTGCTATGCAGAGTTGGTCTAGCCCGCCAAACGGTAACAATCCAACGACGCTGCTCACGTACAATTTTCTTTTTTGTAAGGCACGAACAAATTAAGCACTTGAATGGAAATTTATTCTATGCTTGATTACAATACCATATTCTTTGCGGAGTGTCAAGATGGGAACGGGTTTCTTTTTTACTTTATTGTACTTTTCCACAATCCGGCTATCAGTATAGACAGTCGCCTTGCGATGCGGTATACTCGAATCAGATCAACATTTTCAGGAGGAAAGTCATGGCAGGAGAAAACAACAAGGTCGTCATTGTTACCGGAGGAAGCTCCGGCATCGGACGGTGCACGGCATCCGCTCTGAAAGAGAACGGCTGCATCGTCTATGAGTTCAGCCGCAGAAGTATCCCTATGGAGGGTGTTACCCATCTGTCTGTCGATGTGACCGATGAAGATGCGGTCAACGCCGCTGTGCAGCAGGTCATCCAAAAAGAGACCAAAATTGATGCAGTGATCAACTGTGCAGGCTTTGGCATTTCCGGTGCGGTGGAGTTTACGTCCATGGAGCAAGCCAAAGCACAGTTTGATGTGAACTTTTTCGGGACAGTCACTGTAAATAAAGCGGTTCTCCCCTTCCTACGCCATCAAGGGAAGGGGCATATTGTGAACATCAGCTCTGTTGCTGCCGTAGCGCACATTCCGTTCCAGACCTTCTACTCTGCAAGCAAAGCCGCTATTTCCTCTTACTCCTATGCGCTGGCAAACGAAGTCAAACCCTACGGCATCCATGTTACCGTCGTAGAATTGGGTGACATCTGCACCGGATTTACAAAAGCACGTCAGAAAAGCATTCTCGGCGATGATGAATACGGTGGACGTATCTCCCGGAGCGTCAGTCAGATGGAGCATGACGAGCAAAACGGCATGGACCCGGCACGCATTGGACGGTACATCGCCGGTATTGTGGAGAAAAAGAACCCGGCAGTCGTTTATGTTGCCGGTGCACAGTATAAATTCCTGAGCCTTTTGTGCAAGCTCCTGCCTGCCGCAGCACGCGGAAAGATCGTGGGGAAAATATACGGGTAACAGGCGCATTGCTCCGCAAAGCTGCTATATAAACTAATATCCGTATTTTGTGGACAATGAAGCGGAGCTTTTCGCCACGGAGTCCGGAAAAAGGGCAAGCCCTCCTTCATAAATTGCAGTAAACCGTTTATGATGCTTTGGGGAGGGGTCGGCATGTTTTTATCTCTTCTGCAATTTTTTGCCACAAAGTTTCTGGTTCTGGCGCTTCATCTGGAAAGCGGCAGCTTTCCGCGGCCCCTCTCTGCCCAGGAGGAAGCTGAAGTCTTTGCCGCACTGCGTGCCGGTGACCCTGCCGCACGGGAAAAACTGATCCGGCACAATCTGCGTCTGGTGGCACACATCGTAAAAAAATACTACGCCCTGCCCGGCGATCAGGACGACCTTATTTCCATCGGCACCATCGGCCTGATGAAAGCGGTGGATACTTTCGACTCTGCCCGTCGGGCACGCTTTTCCACCTACGCCAGCCGGTGCATTGAAAATGCTATCCTCTCCCCAGCGCACTTTCAGATGGAAAAGAGAACCCACTCATTTTGCAAAGCAGCGTAAATGCGTCAAAATCGGTTTTCTGGGCTCAGGAAAGTGGTCACCTTTTTCTACTTCAAAAAGTATCATGTGAGGTATCCTGTCTAACCCCTCTCTACATCCTGCAGGTGCCGCTTGCCGGGCCGCACACCACTTCGGAAGCACAGGCGTTCTTTCATATGTACCATTCCTACTCCGAAATCACCAATCCATCCGACCGTATGCGCTGGTGCCGCTACAGCCTTGGTCTGCTGCAGAAAGACGTTGCCGCTATGGTCGGCATAGAAGAATGGCTCTACCAAGACCTTGAAAGCGGCAATTTCCGCCGGAGCTTCTCCCCGGAGATTGCGGACAAGCTCGCCGCCCTTTACGGCATCCCGGTGGAGGACATTCTGGACGACTACACCCTGTTTCTGCACCGGGGCGGCGGAGACTTCCTCCGCAGATACCGGGAGGCAAAAGGCTGGAACCGTCAGCAACTTGCCGACCACGCAAAGGTCAGCCGGACAAGCATCCGCTGCTGGGAGAGTGGACAAAAGACCATCAGTCAGAAGTGCTTTTGCCATCTGGTGGAAAACCTTGGTTCCGATTTTCCATCTATGCTTCGCATGTGAGGTATGGTAATTTTTCTCCGGTCAAACGAAAAAGCTCGTCTGCAAGCCACGATATGTGGCAGCGCAGACGGGCTTTCGTTATGGAATCATTCTGTTTCAATTATTCTGATATTCGCTCTGACTTACATGGCGTTCCGTAAAACACGCAGTCGTTCTTCAAACGTTGCTTTCCATGCCGGATGCTCGGAGAATACGGTGTGCTCCACCTGACGGACTTGGTTCAGTCCGATGTTCCGCACCGCTTCCACTGCAGCATCTTTTTGGCTCAGATGGCGTTTTCCCACGGTCAGACAGTTTGCGCCTTCTGGCGTGTCGTACTGCTGAAACGCCCGGTTGAAGTCCATCAGGTCATGCAGACGGATGGGCTGATTGGTTTCGTTGTCTACCAGCAGACCCCAATTTTCCCAATGACGGTCGGTATTGCCCACCAGATAATCCAGAATGTTCATCATATAGTAGCTGGGAGCATCCAACTCTAAGATCTTATCCAGCGTGTTCCAATCATGGTTCGTGCAGTAGACGTCATAGGCTGCATAGGTCACAAGACTGTATCGCTGAGATGTCATGATTTTGCTGATAGAAACCGGCTCATTTTCAAACATTCCCTGCTCATACAGTACCTGATGGCAGTCAAAGCACCGGCAGATTTTGCTTGCCAGCACTTCACGTTCCACCGCTTCCCTGCCACCATCCTTGTAAAGATAGAAGCCATCCTCTTTTCGCACCCACGCCTTGGGGTACAAGCCGCCCGTAGACAGGTCATTTGCCAGAAGATGGGCGTTTGTCACCGTCATTTGGTGCCCCCGCAGCGCAATATCCACAAGCGCATTGCTTAAGGAGTGTGCAAAAAGGTTGATATCCTCGAATCGAATCTTCTCGTTTTCTTCTTTCACCCAGAACACATCCAGCAAAGACAGACAATGGTAGGATAATGCAATCTGTGCTCGTTCCCTGTCCGTAACACTCTGAGATGCACCGATACTGTTCAGGATTTCCTTGGCGTAGGTGCGATCCAACGTCAACATCCGGGAGGCGCACCAATAGTAAAAGTTCGTTACATTATTGATGCGCTCGTCAAAATCATCCGATTCCACCAGAACCAGATCATAGGGCATGAAATCCTCGAGGCAGACCCTGCATTCCCCTGTCGTGCTGAGTTGTGCCACACAGCTTTCCCGGTGCATGATCTCGTAAAACATGGTTTTCATCCCTCCCTGCGTTCTGTGTCTTGCTCTGTATTTATATTACCTTCTTTTTTCACGGGACGCAAGAGCTTTTACTTTTCAAAAAGCTTTTTCTGCTGCTCCATCAGGACGGTTTCGATACGCTCTTTCAGCAAAAAGCGGAACTGTTTTGGGTAATATGCAGCGTCAAATAATTTCCAGCCATTTGTGATCCTCCGCCATTCTTCCCTGCGTCTTTTCAACAAGCAGAACCGGGTCATATTCCGGAACGCCAACAGCATCCAGATAGTAATCCAAGCCCTTTCGTGTTTTCGGAATGCATCGGTCTGCCAGAAAGGCCAGGAAGTCTTCCCATGAGGGCGTTTCGTTCACACCAAACGCAGTATCCAGTATTTCGTCAACTTTGTTTTCGATGCAGATCTGCTCCGCTGTAAAATCTGCCAAAATCACGGTACACAACGTATCTCCGTCATAATACCGATATTCTTTCAGCTGATGTCCTTTCTGTTCTGCATTTCTGCGGAACAGTTCCGAGTCTGTTGATGCAAGCGGTCGGACGGTGATTTTTTCACCGTCAAAAGAAAGTTCTACCCGGTCCTCTTTTGAAAGTCCCATCGCATGAAGCCACACTGCCGGGAGATTGACCGAATACTTTTCTGCATTCTTTCCTGCTGTTCCCCCGGCTTTTCTTCTCATAATTTTCACGCTGCGACGATTCATGCACTTCACCTTCCCTTACAAAAAGAATACCATATTGGCCGCCAACAATCAATGATTTTTTGTCAGCAAAATTCCAAAAACTTATGTAACACAAAAAGCCCCACGCTCAACACTGCCTCTGAATCTGACCGTCTCTGGTCGGAGCAGAAAAGCATATGTTGAGCGTGGGGCTTTGTTTATCGGCTCGGCTGCCAGCCGGGCTTTTGGTGTTCCTTGGGTTTGTAAGTTCCTTTGGTAGTATCGATCACCGCCTGCAGCAATTCGAGCTTCTGCCATGTGGGGCAGTTCAGACGGTCGATTTTTTCGATCACATAGTTGGCGTGGGCGGTTGCGACCCGTTTTCCGAGTTCGTCCCATCCCTCTTTCGTTTTGGGGTAATGTACCACCACTTCAATGGGGGCACTCTTTCGCATGGCTCACTCACCTCCGATTACATCGCTATCACCTCATTTTTACGGGTTACTGGTTGTCCGCTATTCGCTGCGGTTTCCGCTCAGAACGTTCAGAGCCAGACTGACCAGCAAAGCCATATCAATGCGGAGCATTTCAGCCTTGCTGGCATAGCCCATAAAGCGTTCGATGCGGGATTTATCGATCGTGAAGATCTGCTCCAGAAGAATCATGGACGGTTCTTCAAAGGCCGGGTTGGAATCCACCAGCACATGGGTGGGCTGGTTTTTCTTCTTTTCCGTCCGGGTGGTAACAGTTGCAACGATCAATGTAGGCGAATGACGGTTTCCAATGTTGTTCTGCAGAACTACCACAGGGCGTTTCCCGCCCTGTTCCGAGCCGATATGCGGCTCCATGTCTGCATAGTAGATGTCCCCTCTGAGATATCTCCAATTGTTCGGTAACATAAAAATCAACCTCCTTTTTATGTAAGAAACAGCCGCCGCAGACGGATACCACGACGGCTGTTGTTCAGGAGGTAAAACGAAACTGTCAGTTTTTCAGCGGCAGACTCATCTCACGGCTGGCACCGTTATAGAGGCGGAGAATCTGCCGCATGTGGCGGTTTGCAGAACTTCCGGTGTCTTTCTGAGCCAGCTGCGTGATCGTTTTCGGATGTGTCCTTGCCAGCTGCTGCACCAGGCGCTCCCGGCTGTACTCATCCCGGTACATTGCCACAAAGCGGGTAACGCCGTGGAGGATGCCGGACAGGAACGAATCGGAATCACCCCACCATGCCTCCACGATGATTTTCAAGGCTTCCTGATAGATGTCAGAACCATAGTTCTTGTAAATATAATAGGCAGAGCGGATGCAGTAAATCTTCCACTCGGCTCGGATGCCATCCAGTGCAAAAGTAGCACCAGTTGCTTCGGTGGCTGCAACAAATGCACAAGCATCCTCATCTTCTGCCACGATGTCAGCACGAAGCCGCTCACCTGCGGTCAGATCGGTGGAAATGCCCGTCTGAACAGCAAACAAAAGGGCTTCATCCTTTTTGGAAAGGCCGTGAAAGACTTTGCAGAGAATCGGGAGGTCATGACCTCCGTTGCAGGCGATACGAGCTTCGATGGTGTTCTGTCCATCAAAAACATGGTAGCGACCATCACGGTAGCTGACTCTCGGTTCGTTGGCAACGTACTCCGAAAAGGTAGCAGAAATCTCCTCCACCTTTCTGGTGCGCAAAACACGCTGGTATTCAGCGCAGGGGGTCAAGAGTGCGCTGTCGATGTAGCGCATCTCGCAAACACATTCGGGCAGCTTGGCAAGGTTCAGATTAGAATTCATCATAGCACTCTCTCCTTTATCGTCTGAAGATAGGCAGAAGTGTCATCAATCAGAAAAAGAATGGCACTTCGGCAGTCGTTGTCCTCAAAAACATCGGGATAGTCTTTGAATACGAGATTCCAGCGGCGGATAAAATCCTCCTTTGCGCCCTGAACTTCGCACATCATAATTGAGCCGTTCGCAACGGTCGTTTTATGGTGGCGGTTGTCAATGGATTGCCGAAGTCGTTTTCGATCTTCGTCTGTAAGACAGCGTTTGTGACCTTGGATACTCCTTTTGAAATCCGGGGGCGAATTGCTTACCGGCACAATTTCATCCTCGGTATGGACTTCATCGGAATCAGAAGCATCGTCGGCAGCAACATCGGATTTTTCCGGGCTTGTCGGCTTCTTTGCTTTCCGGTCCTTCTTGGGCTTGCGCAGCTCCTTGATGATGGCTGGGATTTCTTCTTTTGGGGTTTGCGCCAAAGCGGTGATCTCGGCATCGGTAGCCTTGATATGCCCGGTCAGGATTTCCTCCATTGCACCGGGAACGGCAGCTTCCGCCGCATCAACGCCTTTCGCATACTTTTCAGCCCGACGAACAAATATTGGGGTAACGCCGTTTTTTGCAGCAATACGTTCGCAGGTGCGTCCTTCGGCTGACCTCATGTGATCATTTTGAGCACATGAGGTGAATTTTCCGGATTCATCGTGTTCTCGATGAGTTGACCCGCCCACAGAAAGTTTTTCATTTTCGTAGGTTTTCCCCATCAAGAACTTCCGGCGTTCCGGGTCAAGGTTTCTGCGCCCCAACTGATTCTGACAAATCCATGCCAGTGCAGCGTAACGGTCGGGCAACTGGATTTCCTTCACTTCAAAAGCGATCTCCGGGTGATGCTTGAGGATGCGATACCGGGAATGTCCATCCAGTATGTAACCGTTCCAGATGATGAGCGGATTCAAAAGCCGTCGCTCCTGAATCATATTCTGCTCTAAGATGTGCTCCTCCTCGGCGTTCAGCGGCGGGATCTTGCCCTGAAACTCTGGGTCGATCTTAAGCGCATTCAGATTCATCATCGAACCGTCC
>ENA-ORNF01003361-ORNF01003361.1-human-gut-metagenome-genome-assembly--contig:-NODE-3361-length-10542-cov-6.595213_pt1 | contig 10542 bp, 8 predicted proteins | sample MGYA00242110_ERZ509012 | MGnify/ENA primary metagenome ERZ509012 (study PRJEB26280, sample SAMEA2338714) | human gut metagenome | biome: human gut; feature: human-associated habitat; material: faeces... | reverse complement strand
GGAAAAATACCCGGTGCCCATCATCATGATCGACATGGGCACCGCCACCACGGTGACGGTGCTGGATGAGCAGGGAGCGTTCCGGGGCGGAGCCATCCTGCCAGGCGCGAATCTGGCGCTGTCGTCCCTGGCGGGCGGCACGGCGCTGCTGCCGGACATCCCGCTGGCGGTGCCGGATAGAACCATCGGCGACGACACGCTGACGTGTATGCAGAGCGGGTGCGTGCTGGGCTCGGCACTGCTGCTGGACGGACTGATCGACCGGATGGAGGCCGAGCTTGGCCGAAAGGCCACGGTGGTGGCCACCGGCGGCATCGCGCCGGTGATCGCGCCGGCCTGTCGGCATGAGATGCATATGGCCGCAGACCTCATTCTGCGGGGTCTGGCCGTGCTGTATGAGCAGAATAAGTGAAGAAGGAAGCCCCCATTCCAATGGAATGGGGGTTTCTTTTTGATAAAAAGTTGAACTGCCCGTTTTTCGGGACAGCGGATCGATTATGATACACTATACAAGCACGAAAGAAATTGCTATAATTCTTAAAGAGAGGAGTGGAGACATGAACGGCTGCGAAACATTAGGAAACTTATGGGACCATTGGAATGAGTGTGGGAAAAACGTGCCAGAAACCCATGGGGTTTACAAAATCATTTTGCCTGCGGAGATGGAACTTCGTTTTGTTGAAGGAATTGAGGGACATCCAGCTGCGGATACTTACGATGTGGAGACATTGACGGACAAGTATAAACAATCAGGGTATTCGAAATTGTTGTATGTTGGAAAAGCTGGAGGGAGGAGGGGGCTGCGCCAGCGTATACGGCAATACCTTTTATATGGATTTGGTGGGGGCAATGACCATCGTGGAGGACGTGCTATTTTCCAAATAGAAGGCTTTAGAGAATTGGTTTGTGAGTGGGAGGAAATTGAAGACTGTAAAGCAGCGGAACATCGATTGCTTGAAGCATTTAACGCAAAATACTCCGTATATCCAGTTGCGAATTGGCGGGGTTAATAGGTGAAAGGGGATAATACTATGGAAGCCGATCGTTATCGCCGTGAGTTGGAGAGAAAAGACAGAGATATAAGTAGCGTAGATGAGGCGATAGAGCGTATTTTTGCAGAAGAAAAACGTTGCCAGGACGTGATAGACCAACGTACACGGGATTTACGAAATTGTAAATCGGAAAGTATCATAAAATCTCGCCAGAGGGATATTGATACGCAGAAAAGCAAAATTGCTGCGTTGGAAAAAGATCGCGAAAGACGGATGATGGAGAGGAAGAGACTCTGCCGCGACAGAGAGAATCTAAACCAAAGGCTACAATATGAACTCCAGCGTGAAGTGGATGCGCAAAGGCGCGAAGTAGCGGAGCAGCAACATAAAGAAGCTGACCGTGCGTATTGGGAACGCGAGAGGCAGAGGAAAGAACAAAAAGAGCAAAAACGACAGGCGCAGGCAGCAGCATACGCACGTTCACGAACGAACCACGGAGCAGATAGCCCGCAGGAAATGGCAGAGAGGATGGTGCGCGAATACCAACAAGAGCATCCGTTTTCTTTAAAAAAATTCCTGTGCATTGCGTTGGCTGTATTGGCAGCATTGTGGGTGTTTCGGGTACTGAGTACTGGGCCGGATAGCAAGGAGAGGGAGACGGTCATTACGCATCAGGAGACTGCTTTGCCAGAGACGATGCTCGACCATATTGGTTTTACTGTGGCAGACATAGAGAACTGGTATGGTACGGATTACATAGTTGACAGTTTTAGTGGAGGACACTATATGTTCTACACGGAGAAAAGCGGGTGTCCGTATAGTTTCCTCTTTGCTCCGACAGATATTTCGTCCTTTGATGGGACAACAGAAAGCGACGATAGGATATGTGGAGTTGTCTCGAATCAAGACAATGCAATTATATTTAATAATGCAAAAGTAGGAATGGAACATCGGGAGTTTGAAGCAGAAATTGGGAAAATATATACAGCTGCTATGGACAATGAGGCAGAGTACGATTGTCCATCTGCAACGTTTTCTGTGGAAGCGACGAGCTTTTTGGATGGGAAGCGCCATGAATATACGTTAGTGATTTTGGAAAATGATGGATATGTATGTAACGCAGCGATATATGAATGAAAAAACAGCACCCCAACCAGGGTGCTGTTTATATATTATTTCAACAGGTTGAAGGTCATGATGGCGGCGCCGAGGATCACCAGCACCACGCCGGTGGCGCGGTTCAGCGTTTTGGGTTCGGCCTTGTTGGCAAATACCGCGGCGACCCGCGCCCAGATCAGGGTGAAGACTACGCACAGCGCCAGCACGGTCCAGTCCGGCGCGCCGCCGATGGTGAAGTGGGAAATGGCGCCGGTCAGCGCCGTAAAGGTCATGATGAACACGCTGGTACCCACGGCGGTTTTCAACTCATAGCCCAGCACCGTGGTCAAAATCAGCAGCATCATCATGCCGCCGCCCGCGCCCACGAAGCCACAGATGAAGCCAATGACGATACCGCAGACCACAGACTGGACGGCACGCTTTTTGGCGGAGACACCCAGCATGGCCTCCTTGGTGGTCATAACGGGACGGACGATGAACTTGACGCCCAGCAGGAACGTCATGATCACGGAGAAGCTTCCCATGGTGCGGGAGGGCACCAGGCTGGCGATGTAGCTGCCTGCCACGGTGAACAGAAGCACGGTGACCATCATAATGATGCCGTTCCGGATGTCCAGGTTCTTGTTTTTGCGGTAGGTGTAGGCGGAGACGGCGCTGGCAAGCACGTCGGAGGCCAGAGCGATGCCTACCGCCATGTAGGGGTCCATGCCCAGAAATGTGATGAGCATGGGACTGATGACCGCCGCGGCGCTCATGCCCGCAAAACCGGTGCCCAGTCCTGCGCCCATACCGGCGAAGAAGGTGACGGCCAGTGTCGTGATGAACTTCATGCGGTATTCCTCCGATGGACGCCCCCGGTGACGCCGGGGGCGTTTCGCTTATTTTTTGTTCAGGATCTCCATGAACTCCTCGCCGGTGATGGTCTCCTTCTCGTACAGGAAGGCGGCCAGCTCGTCCAGCTTGGCGCGGTTGTCGGTGAGGAGCTTCAGCGCCTTCTCGTGCTGCTGCTTCACCAGTGCCACCACCTGTTGGTCGATCTTCGCCTGGGTCTCGGCGGAGCAGGCCAGAGACGTGTCGCCGCCCAGATATTGGTTCTGCACCGTCTCCATGGCCACCATGTCGAAGTCCCTGCTCATGCCGTAGCGGGTGATCATGGCGCGGGCCAGCTTGGTGGCCTGCTCGATGTCGTTGCTGGCACCGGTGGTGATGGTGCCGAACACCGTCTCCTCGGCGGCGCGGCCGCCGGTGAGGGTGGCGATCTTGTTCTCCATTTCCTCCTGAGACATCAGGTAGTGGTTGCCCTCCTCCACCTGCATGGTATAGCCCAGAGCACCGGAGGTACGGGGCACGATGGTGATCTTCTGCACCGGGGCAGAATTGGTCTGCTTGGCCGCCACCAGCGCGTGGCCGATCTCGTGGTAGGCCACGATATGCTTCTCGTGATCGGTCATAATGGCGTTCTTCTTCTGGTAGCCGGCAATGACTATCTCGATGCTCTCCTCCAGGTCGGCCTGGGTGGCGAAGCGGCGTCCGTCACGGACGGCGCGGAGGGCGGCCTCGTTGACGATGTTGGCCAGCTCGGCGCCGGAGGCACCGGAGGCCATACGGGCGATCTTGTTGAAGTCCACGTCCTCGGCGATCTTGATCTTTTTGGCGTGTACCTTCAGAATGGCCTCGCGCCCCAGCAGGTCGGGCAGCTCCACGGGTACACGGCGGTCGAAACGACCGGGTCGGGTCAGCGCCGGATCGAGGGACTCTGGGCGGTTGGTGGCCGCCAGGATGATAACGCCGGTGTTGCCCTCGAAGCCGTCCATCTCGGTGAGCAGCTGGTTCAGCGTCTGCTCGCGCTCGTCGTTGCCGCCGTACTGGCCGCCGCTGCGCTTCTGGCCGATGGCGTCGATCTCGTCGATGAACACGATGCAGGGGGCTTTCTCCTTGGCCTGCTTAAACAGGTCGCGGACCTTGCTGGCACCCATACCTACGAACATCTCTACGAATTCGGAGCCGGACATGGAGAAGAAGGGCACGTTGGCCTCGCCGGCCACAGCCTTGGCCAGCATGGTCTTGCCCGTGCCCGGAGGGCCCACCAGCAGCACGCCCTTAGGCATGGACGCACCGATCTCCTGATATTTGCTGGGATCGTGGAGGTAATTGACGATCTCCGTCAGGTTCTCCTTGGCCTCGTCCTCACCGGCCACATCGGCAAACTTGATGCCCTCGGCGGACTTGACGTAGACCTTGGCGTTGGACTTGCCCAGGTTGAACATCATGGAGTCGCTGCCGCCCATTTTCTTCATCAGGCTGCGGGAGATGATCTGACCGATGGCGATAAAGATCACCAGCGGCAGGACCCAGCCCAGGATATCCGTCAGCAGAGAAGTCTGCTCGATCTCCTCACCGGTGGTGGAGATTCCGGCGTCCAGCAGGCGCTGGACCAGGTCGTCATCGGGGACGATGGCGGTCTTGTAGATGGTTTTGCCGTCGGTGGAGGTAAAGAGGATGCGGTTGCTCTGCTGCTGGATCTCCACCTGGCCGATCTCATTCTTCTCGGTCATGGAGACGAAGGTGTTGTAGTCTACCTCCTTGATCTGGTGCTCCGCCAGCCAGGGCATGGCCAGCAGGTTGAACAGCAGCACCAGCAGTACCACGATCATGTAGTAGTAGATCAGAGGTTTCTTGGGGGATTTGACCTCGTTCATGGTAAGGCCTCCTTGTTTTGCATAGCTTTTTTTCTTTGATGAATTACCCTACCACATTTTGCCCGAAGTGTCTATAAGCAAATCCACAAAAACTGCGGGAAAACCCCGTTCCGGAGGCCGGAACGGGGCAGAATTTACGTTTCTGACACAATTACAGGGCGGCGAACAGGCGGCTGCCGGTGCGGTGGAGCCAGCGCAGCAGCACCAGCGTCAGCACGACGGTCAGCACTGTCCAGGCCAGCAGATACCACGCTGCACCCATGTCGATACCGAACGGGTAGTACAGCACGCCGACAAGGGCGGCGTACACCCAGCCGCCCAGCATGGCAAGCAGCACCGTCAGACGCTGCTTGATGACGGTGATCTCATTGGTCCAGACCAGGTTGGGGCGCTTCAGGTCCATGGTCAGGCCGAAGGCTGCCGACAGCCACACAAAGGCCTGAGGCAGCGCTATCAGCAGGAGGGCCAGCGGCAGGGCGGGGCGGACGGCCAATAGTATCAGTACAGAGGTGACTGCCATGGGGATACCCGTTACCAGCACCTGTACCAGCAGCTTTGCACGCAGTACCTGCCACGGTGTCACCGGCAGGGACTGTGCCAGCCACAGGTTCTTCCCCTCCAGGGAGATGGAGGAGGAGGCCATGTCGTTCATGGAGCCTACCAGGCACAGGGCGGCGCACAGCATCGCCGCCAGAAGACCGGAGGCCTCGCCACCGGCCATTTCGTATATAACAGGCAGCAGGTCGCTGCTCTTTACCAGCAGCAGCACGCCCAGAATGGGCAGCATGACCGTGCCCAGACCGCAGTTGAGCATATAGTTGGGACTGGCGGTGAAGCGGCCCAGCTCCTTACGCAGCAGGGCGGCGGGCACACCGGCGGCCCTGACGGTCGTCTCCTTATAAACGGCCTTGGCGCCGCCGTTGTTGGCGGTGGCAATGGACAGGAATGTGCGGCTGAGCAGTAGGTATGTGAGCGCGCACAGCGCCGCCATTACGGCCAGCACCAGCACGACAGCCAGATAGTCGCCGGCGCCCATACGGCCCATGAGATATAGGGGATAGGCGCTGCCGCGGATGGCTGCACCCACCTCATTCAGGTGCAGCATGAGCTGCTCGATCAGTTCGTTGGCACGGAAGCACACCATGTAGTACAGGGCAAAGAACGCCAGCGCGATCAGGGTGGTAAGGAGGTTCTTGCGCTTGAGCTTGCTGTGGATCTTGGCTACCACCCAGCCCAGCAGACAGGAGAGTACCAGCACCAGCAGGGAGACGGCCAGAATCAGCGCGATGCCGCCAAGCACAGTGGCGGCGGTCAGCACACCGACGGCCCAGTAGACGATGACGCAGGGCAGCAGGATCACGCCGGAGAACATCAGACCCATCAGGTATACACCCAGCAGCCGGGAGGCCAGAATGGCACGCACGGGGATAGGCAGCGACAGCAGCAGGTCGTTGTCCTTGGCCTGGTACAGGCCGGAGAACGTGTTGAACACGCTGCCAAACACGCCCATCAGCACACCGACCAGGGCAAAGAGGGTGAAGTACAGCCAATCCAGACCGGCCTCGTGCAGGGGAGCGCACAGACCTATGGAGAACAGCGTGAACATACCGCCGATAACGCCCACCATCAGCAGCACATACAGCACGATCAAACTGACGGTGCTTGCCTTGGACCGGGGTTTGTTCTTTTTCGCGTCGTAGAAGTAGCTGCGGAAGATCTCGGACAGCTGTTTTTTCAGCAATAATCTGACCATCACTCCGCCTCCAGCTCCAGGAAGACCTCCTCCAGGGAGTCGTCGCCCTTGACCTCCTCCATGGTGCCGGAACGGATGAGCCGGCCGCCCTTGATGATGGCCACCTTGTCGCAGAGCTTTTCCGCTACCTCCAGCACATGGGTGGAGAAAAAGATGGCGCCGCCGTTGTCGCAGATCTCACGCATCATGCCCTTGAGCAGGTGGGCAGCTTTGGGGTCCAGGCCCACGAAGGGCTCGTCCATGATGATGACCTTCGGGTCGTGGAGCCACGCGGCAATGATGGACAGCTTCTGCTTCATGCCGTGGGAATAGGCGGCAATGGGTTGGGCCAGGTCGCCCGTCAGCTCAAAGGCATCCGCGTAGGTGCGGATACGAGCCTGCCGGGTCTGGGCGTCCACGCCGAATATGTCGGCGATGAAGTTCAGATATTTGATGCCGGTCATGTAGTCGTACAGGTCCGGGTTATCGGGGATGTAAGCTATCTCCCGCTTGCAGCCCAGAGGATCGGCCTTGATGGATCGGCCATCGATGGTGATCTCGCCCTGGTCAAATTGCAGGATACCCACCACGGATTTCAGCGTGGTGGTCTTGCCGGCGCCGTTATGGCCGATGAAGCCGTAGATCTCGCCGGGGGCGATGTGCAGCGTCAGATCATCCACGGCCTTCTTCTCGCCGTAGGTCTTGGTCAGATGTTGAATGTCCAGCATGGGGTCAGTTCCTCCTATTTCTCTCCTAAGCTTCTATTGTGGGGCATCATCAGCCGCGGCTGCGGCTGATGATACGGACGATGCCCATAACGGCGGCGTACAGCACGCCGGCCACGGCCCAGATGATCCAGCTGTACCGGGGTTGGCCGTTGCCGTGGGGACCGTAGGTGTACAGCAGGAACACCGCCGTGGCGGTGAGCCAGTAGATCATGGTGACGGTGCCCATCAGCTTGTGGTGCTTTTTCTGGGGACGGGTGTAGTCGCCCTCCTCCAGCAGCTGCTCCATGGCGCCCTGATATACGCCGGCGGTGACCAGGGCCAGACAGCCGATGGCCACCAGCACCAGCAACGCGCAGACAGCGGCGATATAGAGCAGGTCGCTGCCGGTTATGCACATGGCGGCGAACAGCGGTACGGCGGCCAGCACACACAGCACCACGCCCACGGTAACGAGCCTGGTGTGGGTGTCCTTGTATTCCCGCTGCCGCTGGCGCACCATGCCCTCCACGCCGTACTCCGTTTCAAAGGGTTCCTCCTCCAGGAACCGGTACTCCTTGGCTTCTGCACCTGTCCGCAGAAAGATGCTCACGGCCAGCGCCACCAGACCCAGCAGCACGCACAGACCGATGCCGCTGGCGGCATTTTCGGTGATGTGGAAGCGCTGCACCTCGCTCATGCCGGCCAGCAGGATCAGCGTGACCGGGGAGGTGATGCACAGGGCGGTGGCTATGGCGATCTTCGGCGCGGCGGCCTTACGCAGGGCCAGGTAGGCGGAGGCCTGGGTCAGGCTCACGCGGCGCAGGGGCGTGTCGTCGTCCTGGGCCGCGGCACAGGGCGTTTCCTCCTCCAGTTCGTCCTTCAGCAGGAAGTCGGTGGAGACACCGAACAGGCGGCTCATCATCACGACCTTATCCATATCGGGAACGGACTGTGCGCCCTCCCATTTGGATACGGACTGGCGGGTGACGCCCAGCTTCTCGGCCAGGTCCTCCTGGCTCCAGCCTGCCTTTTTCCGCAGGGACACGATCTTGTCAGCTAAAATCATAGGTATGCGCTCCTTCCGTATGACGGCGGGTGCCGCCGTTTGGTTTTGATGGCGCTATCATACGGGTTTTGCCGGTTGCGGTCTATAAACCGGGGCTGGAAATGTGTCAACCGGCGGTTGCGTTTCGGATTTTTGGGCAGTTTTCCCCTTTTGCTACAGGCTTATTGTACGCGAAAACGTTTTCACTGTCAACTTACAGGACGGTAAGATTTTATTAAGATATGTGCAAAAAAAAGAGCCGCCCGGCGGGCGGCCCGTCTGTATTTTGTTATTCCTCCGTGAAATGCACGTGGTTGAAGATGTGGTCCTGACAGAAGCAGTGGTACCCGACGCACTTGCTGCAGTAACGGAATTGCAGATCAGGGTAGTCGGTATCCGTGCGGCCGCAGACGGCGCACTTGTGGCGATAGCCCTGCTGCTGGGCCTGCTTGGCCTGCTGCTGTTGGGCCTGACGGAACTGGACGGTCTTGCGGGAGTTCTGGTATTTGGCGCGCTCCTTCAGGTAGTGGACCTCCGGCCAGATGAACACGGCGAAGTTCAGCAGGGCCACGATGGGCAGCACTACACCGGCCCAGTTGTGGGCGCCGATGGCCTTGATGATGTCGAAGGCGAACAGTGCGCCGTCCAGGTACGCCAGCCACTTCATCTTCACCGGGAGGATGAAGAACAGCAGCACCGTGGTGTCCGGGAACAGGAAGGCAAAGGCGAAGAACATGGACAGGTTCACATAGCCGGTGCCCGCTGCGGTCAGGTAGGGGTTGCCGGTGATGAGACTGGCCAGCACTACGCCCAGCACCGTCAGCAGCGCGCCGCTGATGTAGTACAGGTTGAACTTGGCCGTGCCCCACTGGCGCTCCAGCGTGGAGCCGATCCAGTAATAGAAGTAGAGACTGATCAGCAGGGCAAAGGGACTGGAGTAGGCGGGCACGAACACAAAGGTCACCAGCCGCCACACCTCACCGTGGAGCAGGGCATTGAGATTGAAGGTCAGAAAGCTCAGGGCGTTGGCGTCGTTGGCCTGGGTCAGCAGCATGAGCACATAGACCGCCACATTGCCGATGACGATAACGCGCATGAGGTTGGGAATGCCGAACCGGGGATGGGCGGCGCAGAAGCGCTGCACCCCGTCATAGAGTTTTTTCAAGGGGAGTGTCCTCCTGTGTACAAATTGTGTTCAGTATAACCCATAACGGCGGAAAAGTCATGTCATTTTTTTGAACAATGGCAAAGTTTCCGTACAGTTGAATTATTTGCAAAAATCATGGAAATGCTATTGACAATGCTAAAAAAACTGTTACAATATGCTGTACAAGTAAATACCTTATCAAGAGTGGCGGAGGGACCGGCCCGATGAAGCCACGGCAACCTGTTTTTTCAAGGTGCCAAATCCGGCGAACGAATCGAAAGATGAGGATGAGCAAAGAAGCACAGCGCTCTGTCGGTTCGGCAGAGCGCTTTTTTCAATGACCATCCGCGAGATGAAAGGAGAAAAAATTATGGCAAGACATCTGTTTACCTCTGAGTCCGTTACCGAAGGGCATCCCGACAAGGTCTGCGACCAGATCAGCGACGCGGTGCTGGACGCGATCTTCGAGAAGGACCCCAATGGCCGCGTGGCCTGCGAGACCTGCGCCTCCACCGGCCTGATCCACATCATGGGTGAGATCACCACCAACTGCTATGTGGATATCCCCAAGATCGCCCGCCAGGTGGTGCTGGACATCGGCTATAACTCCTCCGAGTGCGGCTTTGACGGCAACACCTGCGCCGTCATCACCAACATCGATGAGCAGTCCGGCGATATCGCTTTGGGCGTGGACAAGAGCTATGAGGCCAAGGCCTCCGGTAAGAGCGAGCTGGACAACGGCGCCGGCGATCAGGGTATGATGTTCGGCTACGCCTGCAACGAGACGCCGGAGCTGATGCCTCTGGCGATCTCCATCGCCCACAAGATGGCCAAGCGCTTGACCGACGTGCGCAAGCAGGGCCTGGTGGACTATCTGCGTCCCGATGGCAAGACCCAGATCACCGTGGAGTACGACGAGAACGGCAAGCCCGTCCGCGTGGATACCGTGGTGCTGTCCACCCAGCACAGCCCTGACGTCTCTCTGGAGCAGATCCGCAAGGATATGATCGAGCTGGTCATCAAGCCCACCGTGCCCGCCGGGCTGCTGGACAGCGAGACGAAGATCTATGTGAACCCCACCGGCCGCTTTGTCAGCGGCGG
>ENA-ORNF01003360-ORNF01003360.1-human-gut-metagenome-genome-assembly--contig:-NODE-3360-length-10543-cov-2.771358_pt1 | contig 10543 bp, 8 predicted proteins | sample MGYA00242110_ERZ509012 | MGnify/ENA primary metagenome ERZ509012 (study PRJEB26280, sample SAMEA2338714) | human gut metagenome | biome: human gut; feature: human-associated habitat; material: faeces... | reverse complement strand
TGCCGAGGGGTATGCCGAGGTCGATTTTCTTGCGGTCGACGGCGAGAATTACCGGGCTCGCTGGTCTGTACGTCGGGCTCGTAATCGGGTCGACGGCTCTTTACAGCCGTCGGAAATACGCCTGTATAACTTATCGTCGGGCGATGAGGAACAAGGAGGAAAGGGTGAACTTTTGCGTCGCATCAGTGATTTGCTCGGTCTTTCCTTCGAGCAATTTACACGGGCGGTGTTGTTGGCGCAAGGCGATTTTGCCACATTTCTCAAAGCCCCGGAAGAGGAAAAAGCCGATGTGCTCGAGAAGTTGACGGGAACTGAAATTTATTCCCGTATATCGCAAGCCGTGTTTGCCCATGCCAAAGAGGTGAGAGAACGGTATGAAGAAATCGTCCGGCAGAAGGGTGCTCTATCTACCCTTTCCGAGGAAGAACGTAAAGAGCTTGTCGAGGAACGTGTTTCCCGACAGACGCTTTCGGAAGAAACGGGAAAACGATGTGATGTATTGAAAATGCAGCTTCGGTGGATAGAAGAGTACCGTCGGCTTTCGGGACTATCGAAGGAGGCTGAGACAGAATGGCAGGTTGCCCGGAGAAATTTTGTCGAGGCCCAATCCCGGAGAGAGTACATGGCGCAGTATGACTTGGTTCAAGAGGTGCGGGATATTTATAACGAGGTGCGATCTCTTCTTGAAAAGAAAAAAAAAATGGAGGAAACCCTCGACAGATGCCGAAATGAATACCGGGACAAAAATCAGGAACTGCTTCGGTTGGAGAAAATAAAAGATGAGGCGGAACAAAATCTTTCCCGACTGAAAGAAAATTGGGAAAGACAGGCCGGCGACCGTCAGCGGGCTTTTGCGCTCGATACACAATCGGCTGTAAGTAAAGAGGCTCTCGATTATGCCGCAAAAGTGCACGACAGAAACAAGGAAGATTTGGGACGAGAGATTTCCCAAAAGAATAAAATCTACGAATCCATCGAAAAAAATAGGAGTAAAGAGGCGGAAATTATCCAATGGTTCGAGCGTCAGCAAATCTATTCTCCTATCGTGGACCGCGCGGAAATCATCAAGCAAAATTATTCCGAATGGATGAATATTCGTAAAGAGTTAAAGCAGCAACAGGAGTCGCAAAAGAGGCAGGTTGCGCTGATTGCAGAGACTGAGGCCAAGATTGCCTCTTTGCAACTCGAAGGTCAACGACTCGAAGCGTTGGCTCCGGCCGAAGTCTATATGTTGCGCGCATCTCTTGTCGAGGGCGAGCCTTGTCCGGTTTGCGGAAGTATACATCATACTTATACGGCCGAGAAGGTGGAAACGCTTCGATATAAAGAATTGGAAGTGCAAAAGAAAGATGTGGCGGACAGTTTGAAGGAAACCTCACTATATCTTGATAATCTCAAAATTACCGTCCATACAATGCAGATGCTTGTCGAGACGCTTTCCCGACAGGAAGCCGGGAAAAAAGAAAGTCTCGATTCGGACTTGCGCGAATTCCTTCCGAACTGGGAAGAAGAATCCCGGTTGGGTGAGCGTATCCAGAAATTTGCCGTATTGTGGAATGAGCGGAAAGAGGAGTTGTCCCGATTGAAAAGCGATACTGAGGCAGCTCGGCGAATGTTGCCTGCGATCGAGGCGAAAATAAAGGATCTTGAAATCCTTGAAAGAAACAGTGCTTTGTCTTTGGAGAAAGAGCGGGAAAAATATGAAAAGATAAAGGCAGAACGAGCATGTTTGTTCGGTGGGCGTTCATTGAAAGATATCGAGGGAGAGTATGAGCTGGCGTTAAAGGCGGGCGAGGCCGGGACGGCCGAAACAATCCGCCAATATACCGGATTGATTTCTCTGCGGGAAAATCTGCTCGGCTCTGTTGCGCAGTTGCAGCAGAACCTTGCGGCCGGTCAGCGGGATATAAGTCGGGGGCAGAAAATCATTGCCGATTGGCTTTTGGCACATTCCGATTTGAGTGAAGGACGACTTTCCGAGCTGTTGGCGCATACGCCGGCTTGGGTTGCCGATGAGAAAAAGGCTTTATCGTCGTTGCAGGAAAATATGGCTGCGGCCGACACACGTTTGCGGGAACGCTCCGAGGCACTGAATCGTCATGAGCACCTTACCGAAAGGCCCGAACAACTTGATTCTATACTTCTCCGGCAGCAGCTCGATGACTCTGCTTTACTACAAAAAAAGGCCGATGACCGCATTGCCGAAATCAATGCTTTGCTTGCCCTCGACGATCGGAATCGGAAAGAGCTTCTGTCGCTTGAACGGCAAGGGGAGAAGTTGTTTGAGAAAGTGGAGTCTTGGGCTCGGCTGAATGAATTGCTGGGTTCGGCCGACGGCGCCAAGTTCCGCCGTATAGCACAGGGATATACGCTCGACCGATTGTTGATATATGCCAATCTGCATTTGCAGGAATTGTCGTCTCGTTATGTGTTGCAACGAGTTCCCGATAGGCTTGCGTTACAGGTTTGCGACAATGATATGCTGGGAGAGGTGCGCAGCGTACATACCTTGTCGGGAGGGGAATCGTTTCTCATTTCTTTGGCTTTGGCATTGGGGCTTTCGTCTTTGTCGTCTTATCGTATGAATATCGAATCTCTTTTTATCGATGAGGGTTTCGGTTCGCTCGATGCCGAGACGCTTGGCGTTGCTATGGACGCACTCGAACATTTGCAAATACAGGGTCGTAAAATCGGGGTTATTTCACATGTGGCCGAGATGACCGAGCGTATACCCGTGCAGGTACAAGTGCGGCGTGTTGCCAACGGTCGTAGTCGGATAGCGGTTGTAGAAGTATGATTTTGAATGAGAAATTAGAAAAAATAACGGATATATTTTTGAAAAATCCAAATCAATACATTACCTTTGTGGCCGCAAAGCCAATCGGGGTGTAGCACAGTTGGCAGCGCGCCACGTTCGGGACGTGGAGGTCGGAAGTTCGAGTCTTCTCACCCCGACAAGATACCACACAATTATCTTATCAATAGATAGTTGTGTGGTATTTGCTTATTTTGCCGGGACAAAATCGGTACACCTTATTTTTAATAGCAGTTTTTACACTCTTCAAATCGAGGTGTAAAAAAAAATGATTGAAAGAAAAAGATGCGACTCTGTTGCAATCAGTGAATTACGAGCTTTTACTTATCCATTGTTACATACGGGAAAAGAGTGGTATGTGGGTTTTAATGCATTTGACCCGGTACAAGGAAAAATGCGTCGAAAAAAAATAAAAATAAATAGCATCAAAACCATTACACAGCGAAAGCGCTATGCAGCGACACTAATTCATAAATTGACCCAAAAGCTCGAAAGCGGCTGGAATCCTTGGATAGAAAGCGAGAATAGTCGTGCTTATCACACATTTGGTGAAGTGTGTGAAAAATATCATCAATACATAACAAAGTTGTTCGATGATGGAATTTATCGGGAGGAAACTTATGTTGGTTATGTATCCTACCTCCGAAATTTGCAGGCGTGGAATGATTCGCGTCGAGTACCGATAACCTATATCTATCAGTTCGACAATTTTGTATGTAGCGAGTTCCTCGATCACGTTTATATAGATAGAAAGAATTCCGTCCAAACGCGAAATAATTATCTGACATTTTTAGGTGTTTTTTCTTCTTTTCTTGTGCAGCATCAATACATGAAGACAAAACCATGTGAAGGATTACAAAGGATTGGAAAGTCGCTTATCAAAAAAGAACGAACAATTATTGATCCGTCCGATATGGAGCGGTTGAGAGATTATTTGCTCGAACATAATAAACATTACTTGTTGGCTTGCTATTTATTGCACTACGTTCTTATTCGACCCAAAGAAATTTCTATGCTTAAAATAAAGGATATAAATTTATGCAAGCAGACAATAACCATCACTGCGGTGGTATCGAAAAATAAAAAAACGGCCGTAGTTACGTTGCCGGAAAAAGTAATTCATTTAATGCTCGACTTGGAGATTTTCAAATATCCCGGAGACGATTATATCTTTTCGAGAGGCTTTAAGCCCGGTTCTGTTTTTGTCGAAAGCAAACAGTTTCGGGATTATTGGACACGGACTTTGCGGAAAGAGTTGAAATTCCCAAATAGTTATAAGTTTTACTCATTGAAAGATACAGGTATAACAGAAATGTTGCGTTCCGGTTGTGATACTCTGTCTGTAAAAGAACAAGCGAGACATTCATCATTATTGATGACAGATATTTATACACCACATGACATACAAGAGGCCAATCCTTTGTTGCTCCGATATCAGGGGGTATTATAAAAAACGCTTGCCTAATTTCACAATCGAGCAAGCGGACTAATATACGAATGTAATGTTATATAACATACGGGGCAAATGTATGAATTTTTTGTGTCATAACACCTTTTTTCTTATAATAATATATACACTTGTTAAAATCAGGAATATCCAAAAACCTCTGATTTGTATTTTTTGCCAGTCGGATAGTCCTTTCTCTACGGGAACAATCTTCGGCACCACTTTCTCCCGGTAGACAATCGAGTCGCGCACCTGTACCCCTACCTCCCGGGAAAGGGTGTCGGTGCGGTGTTTTGTCTCCAACGAATGGGACAGGGAGCCGTCAGGGTTGATGCGGGCGTCGCTTATGGCGTAGTCGTTTTCGAGGTGGGACATGGAATCCCGTACCGTCGTCGATTCCTTTTGCATCGGGACTTCGACAAAAAGGGTGTCGGTTACTTTTATCTCCCGTACCCGCTCCTCTATTCTTATACTATCCTTTCCCTCGACTACAACGACCTGCCTGCCGGTGCGGCACGACGAGAACAGCATGACGGTGGCGATGAACAGGAAGATGGCAACGGTGGTGGCCACAGAGATTTTTGTTTCGTTCATGGTGTCTACGCCTTAAAGAGGTATACCTTTTCGTTTTTGCCGTTTTTGTAGAGGTCGAAGTGGAGCCACGATACGCCGTCCTCCAATCGAATGGGGTACGGCAACAGTTCTTGTTTTGCGATGATGAGCCGGCGGGCTTCTTCGGCGGTCATGCCCTCGACGTTGCAATCGACGGCTTTTCCCAACATGTGGGCCGACAGGTACAGACTTCCTGCATCGGTCTTGCTTTTCACCAGTTCGCAGATGTTGCACCGCAAACCTCGTTGTGTGAAGTTTCCTCCTGCATGCCAGTTGTTGACGGTCATGGGGGCGCATAGGATTTGCTCCCGTATCACGTTCAGGGTCTCGATGAGTTTGTCGTCGAGGAACATGGCGGCATTCTCGCCGTATCGTTCGTAGACGTGCTTGCACACCAGTTCTTTGACGGAGAAGAAAGGGCTTTTCATCTTTCTTCCTCCTTCTTTTTATCCGGCAAATCTTCGAGAACCTCCTCGACCTCACGGCGACCGAACAACTTAAATACATTCACCCGCTTTTTTATGCCTCGGTACTCGAAATAATTGTTGAAGCAGCTCGAAAGCTCGATACCGTACACCAACAGCAACGTCAAGGCCGAGAGCAACGGAATGCCCAGCACCTCACCGAACGTCCTCCCCATGATGCCCGCCAGCGTTACCCAACAGATGTAATCCACCAGCTTGTTCACAGCCCGCCTCCATTTCCGAGAGGGGCGTATGCGCTCCCCCCGTTTCCGCGCAGCAGCCACACCGAAGCGGGTATCTGCAACAATCAACACCAAAGCCAGCAACAGGAACGGACTCATGCTTTGGTAAAAGTCAACCACCGGAGAAACGAACATCGCCGTTGCCCCGTTTATCACGCTCCGTTCCTGCGACATCACCCGCGCCGTGTCTGTCAATATTTGTTCCGTCAGATCGTACATGTTTAAAAGATCGTTAGATGTCAATACAATAAAAACGTCAAGATTCAAATATCTTGCGTCAGGATTTTCTGCCAATCTGAAAATGAAAATTCTCCGTTGGTATTTCTTCCCCCTATTCGACACATTAGCCCGTGCTCTGCGGAATATCCGATTTGAAGGCTCAACTGTTGAGTGCCGTCAAGAAATTCGGTCGTAACGCTAAGAATGGGGTATTTATTTGTTTTGTCATTCCCTACATAGCCGGAAAAACTTTGTACCGAATCCGTATCGGGCATATCCTCGTCTCCGGCAACATTCGATGCCGTGCTAAGCCTATCCGCTGTCATGGCACTATTCGCATACATCGCCGTACCCGTTTCATCGCCTATTGCCAGATACCCCGATGTTCTCGGGAATTTCAATGACAAGCCTGACTTATCCGTCTCGTCCCACATCAAGCGCATTTCATAATCGGCCGTGCTGCCCGGTTTGTGGAAATCGATATATCGCCCGACCGACATGACCCCGTCCGATTTGACGACAGGTATATGCCCTCTCGGGTCGCCGCTCGACCCGGTAAACGGGGTATAACCTTTTACCGAAATCGCATCTATTTTTTTGAGTGCCTCATTCAGTTCCCCGATAAGCGTTTTGAGTGTTTTTCCCGTGGTCGGGTCCACCACCGCGTTCCATATCGTCGCCGGGTACACCGTCTTCCCGTTCTCTTTCAGTTTCTTAATCCTTGCCATAATTATTGTTATTTATCGATTTAAAAAATGTCATTCCGAGGAGCATGTGAGGAATCCCCGCCCCAAGTGCATGTCATTCCGAGCGAGCGGAGCGACGAGGAATTTTCTTGCAAGTGAGAGCAAAGGAAAAAATCTTTTTCACTTTGCCGAGTGCCGCAGAAAATCAGCTCCGCTGAATTCCTGAAAACCCCGGAAACCGCGTTTCTCAAATCGTTATCTCCTTATAATCCGTTACGTCCGTTACTGCCGCCGATTTCAGATACGTGGCCGCGATGTCCGCCCCGTTCTTGTCCTGCGTCGCTTTCGTGGCACTGGTAGCACTGCCAGCCGATGTCGCATAAGAAGCCCTATCTGCTTCCGTGGCATGGCCGGCCATATCTGCCGCAGCGGCTTTGTTCACCGTAACCGCCCCGTCCGAACCTACGGTGATGTTCCCGCCGCTCTTCACGAGTCCGGCTTTCGAGGACGTTGCCACTACGGGCAAATCCGCTTTCTTGGAGTAGGTGTTTACAATATTGTCGCCATTCTCATCGTTTTCGGCATTATCTGATGTTAACGACCGATTTACCGTTATTATCCCGTCAGACCCTATGGAGACAAACGCTCCGCCACTTTTCACACCGCCGAGGGTTGAACCCGTCGCAGCGGGCAGTGTGTATTTATTCGCCCCCGCCGCGATACCGTCCAGCTTTGCCTTGTCGGCTGCCGACATCAAACCGTCAACTGCCGTGCTGGCCGCATCTCCGATAAAGGTACTCTTGGACACATAAGAACCCGTATCATCGTCCGCATAAACGTAGTAGAGACGCCTGTTCGATGCGACGAACATACAAGCAACCGACCCAGTGGACGGGTCTTCGACAACAATAATGGGAGATAAACCGTTCCCTCCGGAATCTTTTGCGAGATACACTTGTTCATCGGCCGAAATGCCTCCCATAAAAGAGGAGAGGTTACTAATAGAATCGCCGCTCAAAGTGTACTCGTGTACAGACAACATGCCTACCCCTTTATCGATAAGTGTTGCCAATTCCACATTCGAGAGGTCTTTTTTCGCCAAGTCTCCGATAGCCACCCCCGAATCCTTAGCCGTTTTATTCGTCCCGGCCGAAATCAGCACCCGGTCCGCAGCCCCGGCATTCGCCGACATCGTTACCATGTTTGCCGTACCGCTCGACACCTTCGTGTCCGCATAACTTTTCGCCGATTGCAGGTTCTCGGCCAGCAACCCGGTAAGCGTCTCCGTGTCGGTAATGCCCGCAAGGAACGATTCGATCTCCTTCCAGCGGTTGATCGTTGCGTCCGAAGCGTCCGCATCTTCGAGGAAAGCGTTCACCTTCGCCACGAACCGCGACAAGTCATTGCCGTCCTCACTGCCGATAGCCGCCCGCAGGTCGCTGAAAGCAAGCTCCATGTTACCCCTGCTTCCCCCGGCCAGCACTTCCAGCAACTCGTCCAAGAGTTCAGCCAGCGTAAAACCGTTTGTATCAACAACCCCCTCCGGTATCGTTGCCGGATAAATCGTTGCCCCATTTTCCTTTAACTTCTTAATCTTTGCCATAATATCATTATTTTATTGGTTCGTTTTAAATCTCCTTATAATCCTTATTGTCCGTGTAGACCTCCGATGTGATTGTTCCACTACCGCCGCCTTCTGTAAATCCTTGCTGTACACTATCCGGGTAACCCGCCTCGAACGAGATCCAATAAGAACGGCCGTTAGACATTAAAAAAGTCAGCCTGTAATCGATTCCGGCATCTATCCGCACAGAGACACCCGAAAAAAACAGAGGATCACCATACGGTGTCGACCCCTTCAACAACAGCGTGGCTTTCCCCTCCGAAACCGCATTGATCGCTGCGGCCAGTTCCGACAAAAGAGGGTCGGTAAAAACGAAGCCCTCCGACGACGAATATTCTCCCAAGTCAATCACATATACGGGTGTGATATTTGCCATTTCTTTTTTTGTTGCAAACTCTGTATGGCTCCAATAACTCTGGTAAAGAATCGACCCCTTTTCATCGAAATTGACCCTATACACATAATCATCAGCACCCAAGAAGATGATTTGGGCCGATACAAAACGATCGCCGCTGGGTGACTCAACATAACTGCAAGAAACCGGGGACACCAACGTTCCTATACCCGTCGATTTCACCAACAGGCGCCGTTGTTTGTTGGCAGCTTCCCACAATTCGATCATGTTCATTTTCCAGAAATCGCGTATCCCCGGAGTAGCTGTCTCCGGGTCATCGTCCAGTCTACATTCCCATACCGACGTAGGCAATACGTTTTTATAAGCGAATTCTGCCTCGTCCACGTTCGACAAATCCTTCTTGGCGTAATCCTCCAACTCATTGATGGCCAACAGCGGAGCGAGTGCATATTCCTCTTCCGTTCCCTCGTACCCGTGTATCTTGGCCAGCTCGTAGGCCGAGTAGCCATAACGGAAAGGCAACAGTTCCGCCCCGTCTTCCGTATCGAGGCCGTTATCACTGTTCCCGCTCCACAATATTACGTTGCTCTCCGCTACGCTGTCCAGCCGTTTCTCCCCGTTCGGGAAATTTGCGTCTTCTACTGTTTCCGTGATGATTTTTTTCAAGGGTCCGGTCCCTATGTATTGCCGGGAGAGAGCCACATACACCCTCAGCGACATGCCGTCGTCCGATAGAGAACAGTTTTTCAGAATATCCCCGTTTCGTTCCGCCACGAAACAACGAGGGAAGCCCGTTTCCGTGAAATAGGTGATGCGTACCCTCTCGGGAACAGCCACCGGCTTGTCGTAGCGGGTGAACTGCTCGTAAGAGGTAAAATCCGATTTGTGATTGATACGTGTAGCCATTATCCGATGAAGTCATTAAGAATTTTTCGTGTGAAAGCATGTCCCGTCTCCGCCGCAGCCAGCCGGTAAGTAAAGGTGTAGGACGACAATTCGAGGTAGGTATATGTTGCATCGAACTCGTCCACGACGATTCTCCTGTGGCTGCCGTCGGGAAGGAGCAAGTATTTATTTGTCGATGACAGGAATTCGTCCCACAATGCCTTTTCCTGCCGGGTACGTATATAGCCGGTATTTACCTCCCATGTGTCGGTAAAACCCGTTTCCAGCATCTCCTCCGTCCGTCCGTTGGTAAACGATACCGTTTCCCCCTCCGGTTGGCAGCTGCGTACTCCTTTGGCCGTAACCGTGTCGAATCCCCCGAGGGAATTCTGGAAGAAAAACGAAGTCTGCCGCAAGTCCCTCCGTCCGATAATGAATCGCTGGGCGAAAGGCGTGTCCCATGCCGCATTCGCGCCCGGAGCCTCGTTCGCTATCCCGTACAAATCGTATGCTGTCAGCACGTCGTCGATGCCCCTGTATACAGCGAGAGCCGATACCGCTGCCGGCGACACGTCGATACGGCGTAATCCGATACCGCTCGATCTCACGATCGTTTCATCTGTGGGCAGCTCCTTGCCGAAATACATACGCAAGCGCATAGCCCGGAACACCCCTTCCGTCGGATCGATAAAAGTAAGCTGCTCTTTCAATCCCGGATAGGTGATCGATATTTGTGGCCGCCATGTCAGGAAGTTGTGCGTTAAGAACTCCGTTTCGTCCCCGATTTCCTTTTCCCCGTAACCTCCCGCTGTAACTCTTGTGCTCCACTCGGCATCACCCGAAGCATTATGGGCGGTCAATTTCAAGGTCGGAAGATTACGGCTCTCCATTCCCCATTCATAAATCGGGTTCGGGACGATTACCTCTACCGTCGTTTCATGTCGGGTAAGCAGCCGCCGGGCGATTTCCGATGTCCGTATCGTGATTTTTCCGTCTGTCGGAGCTAAGAAAAAAGAAAAACTCTCCGCCGTCCTGCCCGGTACGCCGCTCAGTTCGACGGTGATTTCCGTTTCGAGCGAAGTTTTCAGGGAAACGTCCCCCAAGTTCTCTGTAAAAATCGAATGATTATCGCTTTCAAATTCCATCTCGTTGTTTTTCGACAAAAGTAGGAACGGCCGCTATGGAAAAAAAGGA
>ENA-ORNF01003357-ORNF01003357.1-human-gut-metagenome-genome-assembly--contig:-NODE-3357-length-10553-cov-2.508954_pt1 | contig 10553 bp, 10 predicted proteins | sample MGYA00242110_ERZ509012 | MGnify/ENA primary metagenome ERZ509012 (study PRJEB26280, sample SAMEA2338714) | human gut metagenome | biome: human gut; feature: human-associated habitat; material: faeces... | reverse complement strand
CCACGACTTTGAAGATAAAAGCTTGTGGGTGTGGGCGAAGCCCATGACTTTAAATAGAAAAGGCTGTTACAAACTGTAACAGCCTTTAAATGTTGTATTTTGCTTGAGGCTTAGAATAAATCTTTCAAATTTACATTTGAGTTCTTTGCCGCCTCTGCATTTTCTTGTTGTATCTGAAGAAAGATTTCTTTTCGATGAACAGAAACGTTTTTTGGTGCAACAATTCCAAGTTTACTTGTTCGCCTTGAATTCCGAGAACGGTAACTTCTATGTCGTTTCCAATCATAATTGAAGTACCTTTTTTTCTGGTTAGGGCAAGCATTTCTATTCACCTCCGTTTTTTTTCTTTAATTCTTCGTAAAAATAATATTTAATTGGATAATCTTCGTTTTTTGTTATGAGCTGTTTACCCTTTTTTGTTTCAGCATTGATTACTATCGGTGCTTTTAAATTAACAGACATCTTGCTGATAACAGGGGGAATTACAACGATATTATAGATTATCAGGCTGTCATCTTTTATTTCGCCCAAATCCTCTAAAAGAATCATTGGTCGTATACATGATAGACATTTGAGCTTTTGGGATGCAGCCGTTACTTCGTATAAAAACAAAGACTACAAAAAGGCATACGAAATGTGGAATACCTACTTGACGATTCCCGAAAAATACGGTATAAGCGAGGAGAAACAAAAACAACTCGAAGAGTCGGGCAAAATAGATAGTACATACATTTTCGGTCGTTATTATGCTGCTTTGGCCGCTTATATTTCGAAAGACTATGATTTGGCTATTCCGGCTTTGAACAAGGCCAAAGAAAATGATTATGATTTGCTTACTATCTATCAGTGCTTGAACGAGTTGTATACCAACCAAAAAGACAGTGTCAATATGTTTGCCATTTCACAAGAGGCGGTTGAACGTTTGGGTATAACCAAAGATACCGAGAATTTCTTGTTGCAAATGATCAATATTTACATCGCCAACGATCAGATCAATGAAGCTCTTGCATATCTCGATAAAGTGATTGCAGCTAACCCTCGTGCAGAGTATTATAAGGTAAAAGGTCGCCTCTATGAAGAGATTGCCAATGAAGCAGAGGCCATGGCTTGTTTTGAAAAAGCATTGGAATTGAATCCGAAGATGGCAGATGTGTGGAGTGAAATGGGACGTATATATTACAATAAGGCATACGAAGAGAGTTTGGACATCAATAAAATAAAAGATGACAATGCCTATAAAAAAGCTCGTGAAGAACGTATCTTCCCGCTTTATCGCAAGGCTTTGCCTTATTACGAAAAAGCTTATGAACTCGATCCGACAAATGCCGATTGTATATTCGCCCTTAAAGGAATCTATTATACTTTGGGAATGGAGGATAAACTGAAATCATTAGAGGGTAAGTAAATTTCTGATAAAATATAATTAAGAAAAGGACACATAACAAATGGGGTTGTGTGTCCTTTTTTATCACTAAGGTATTGTAGATAATGGATTTTGTGTTGGATTTCATACTGCATATTGATCGATATATGATAGAAATCGTTCGTGATTATCATACATGGACGTATGCGATATTGTTTTTAATCATTTTTTGTGAGACCGGATTGGTCGTAACCCCGTTTTTGCCGGGTGATTCTTTATTATTTGTAGCCGGAGCTGTTGCTGCACAACCCGATATGCCGCTTCAAGTCAACCTCCTTGCTTTAATTGTCTTTGGTGCGGCCGTTTTGGGCGATTCTTGTAATTATGAGATCGGTCGTTTTTTAGGAGCAAAACTGTTTGGAAATCCCAATTCTAAAATATTTAAGCAGCAATATTTGGATAAGACCCATGATTTTTATAAAAAATACGGAGGAAAAACTATTATTATCGCTCGTTTTGTTCCGATAGTTCGAACTTTTGCTCCGTTTGTTGCCGGAATGGGAAAAATGCACTATTGTTATTTTATTACTTACAACATAGTAGGTGGAGCCTTGTGGGTAGCGTTGTTTTGTTATGCCGGATATTTTTTTGGAGATCTGCCTTTCGTTCAGAAAAATTTGAAGATACTGATCATTGTAATCATTGTCGTCTCTATATTACCGGCCATAATAGAGGTATTACGAGCGAGATTGACAGAAAAAAAATAATTAATTTTTTGTATACAAAAAATTGAAAGGGAGTGGTACTTAGTCTTTTTCTTTGTATTGTCTATTTAACATAATATCCATTATGGGACAAATATAAATTTTCAAAAAAAGATTTATATAGCAATTTATATTATATATCTTTGCATATTGATTTAAAATAAGGAATTATGGATAAAGAGCAACTAAGAATTGCATGGATAGATGTAATGAAAGGTTTTTTATTTACTCTTGTTGTTTTAGGGCATTTTTTAACAACATTACCAACTCCTGAATTTTTAATAGAAATATATGATTTTTTCTCACCATTCCGCATGCCTGCTTACTTTTTTTTATCTGGTTTACTTTTTAGCACACGAAGATTAAAAACATATATTCTTTATATCAAGAGTAAATCTCGAACTTTGCTATTGCCATATATAAGTTTATCTATTGTTTTTTTATTATTGGATTGGAACATTTATTCTGATTTTGATTACTTATTATTTGACTTAAAGCGAATTTTTATAAGTGGTGTAAGTGCCTATAAAAGCCAGCCTTTGTGGTTTGTATTTACTCTCTATGTTGTTTGTTTACTTTATTATCCTTTTCATCAATTTGGAAACAGACATCCTTGGTTTTTCCCTTTTTTAGCAGGGATATTTATTTTAACAAGTTATATAATTTCTCGAAATAATATATGCTTACCTTTTAACTTGGGTACAGCTATTTCGGCTATGCCTTTTTTTATTTGTGGTGTAGCAAGTAAGAAAATTGTTTTTATAATTACGACGTACCCCTTTTATAAAAAATCTTTTTTTATGAGTATTTTCTTTATTGGATATATAATTATATATTTTACCAACAATATTGGTGGAAGATTATTTGATAATCAAATAGAAAATTATTTCGTGTTTTATTTTTTATCATTATTAGGTATAATATGGTTTAGTTGTTTATGTTCTGAGTTTGTGAAATTAAAATGTAAAGTTATTGGTATACTTGAAAACATAGCACGTAATGCTCTCATTATATTGGGTACTCATGGATATATATTGATCATAGAGACTTTTGTTTTTAATAATATGGTAAAAGAAATAAATAATTATATTATCTTTGTCTCAGCATTTATTACGCTTATTATTTCAGAGATATTGTGTATTGTATATGCTAATAAATATTTTTATTTCTTTTTGGGAAAGAAGCAATTATCAATAAAAGAATCATTGTCCATTCGTAAAGAGTAGTGGAAAAATTTTCTATTGACTTCTGGAACTTTATTTTACAGCACGGCAATGACGATGCAGGCCGTTTGCGCTTGAAGTATGCCGGGAATGAAAAAATATCATGGGCGATCGATCAAATTGAAGCACGGAAAAAAATCGATCGAAAATTGCCTTTGTTTTCAGAAAACGGCAGATTGCTTTTCCCTTCGGTTTTGTCAGCCGAACAAGCCTCTTCGGAAGATACGGCTTTGTATAAACAGCAGATACTCTCGGGGCGTTTCGATACAATATGTGATTTGACCGGAGGATTGGGCATAGATTCCTATTATATGGCAAGAATTGCGTCCCAGCTTACCTATATAGAGCGTTTTTCTCATTATTGCGATATTGCCCAACATAATTTCAAAGAATTACGACAGAATAATATTCATGTGTTGAATGGCGATTGTCGGGATTTCCTGAACTCTTCACATGAACGTTGTGATCTCTATTATATAGACCCTGCCCGAAGGGGATCGGGTAATAAACGGCTTTATAATTTATCCGATTGCGAACCATCTGTTTTGGAGATTCTTCCTATCGTTTTAGCAGAGAAGGCGTCTCTTTTGCTTAAAGCTTCGCCTATGCTCGATATAAAACAAACGATTAATGATCTGGGCAAGGTTTCGGAGATACATATCCTCTCTGTGAAAAACGAGTGTAAAGAATTGCTTTTTCTTGTAGAACCAAATCATGCAGGAGATCCTCGGATATATTGTTCCAATAAAACATTGGATAATAAATGGCAAACTTATACTTTTTTTTTAGCAGAAGAAAGTCTTCTACCCTCCTCTCCTGTTTGTACGTTACAAGAGTATTTATATGAGCCTAATAGCTCTATTCTGAAAGCCGGGGCGTTTAAATCGATAGCACAATCTTTCGGTATTGATAAGTTGGCCGTGAGCAGCCATCTCTATACATCCCGAAAATATGTCTCGGATTTCCCGGGACGAGCATTCGAAATCTTGGAGGCATATCCTTTTTCAAAGCAAGTCTTGAAAAAATGTTCCCGTAAATATCCTCAGGCCAATGTCTCGACCCGCAATTTTCCGCTTACGCCCGATGAGATACGGCGACTTGGCGGAATAAAAGACGGCGGGGATATTTACCTGTTTGCGACGATGGTAAATAGTGAAAAAACAATGATTTATTGCAGAAAAAAGTAGCCTTTTTCAGCGCTTAAAAGCTCTATCCATCTGACGTTTATCTTCTCGCTCTTTTATCGACTCTCGTTTATCATAGATTTTTTTCCCTTTCGCTACGGCAATGACCAGTTTAGCCAGCCCTCGGTCATTGATGAGCAATCGTGTCGGAACGATTGAAAACCCCGATTCTTTTGAGAGTTTCTGTATTTTCTCCAACTCTTTGCGTGTAAGCAAAAGTTTCCGGTCGCGACGGGTTGAGTGGTTATTGTATGTCCCATAAAAATACTCGGCAATATACATATTTTTGACCCATAGTTCGCCATTGTTGAAATAACAGAATGTATCGGATAGTCCGGCTTTTCCCAAGCGTATAGATTTTATTTCGGTACCGGTCAGGACAATGCCAGCCGTATAAGTATCGAGCAGTTCGTAGTCAAAAGCTGCCCGACGATTTTTTATATTGATTTGGGGTAGTTTCATAGAATAAATTTTTCATTTTATCTGTTTATACCGGGCATCATCAAATAGAGAATACGCTCTACGATAATAGGTACGACCAGAACGATAATTGTAACGATAAGCGTAAATGTTCGCTGCTTGGAATCATCGATGTGCAAAAATATTTTGGCTCCTGTCCAAATGACATAAAATATTCCCAATACGGCATATTCCAAAAAAGAAAAGCCTTTCGGCAGTATATTTACGACAATATCTACCGTCATGTATAAAGCGAGCAGAGAACCTACGAACCGCTCGATATGCTCCTTTTCTCTCACTCCCGAAAAGTACGGTAGGATTTCTTTCAATAAAAAAACAAGAAAGTAGAACCCTATAAAGAATTTGACAAATTCTACAATTGCCAATCTCAGAACATGTTCTAAGGTTTGGGCGTTGAACTCTTCTCCCAACACGTTTCCAAAACAGGATAATGCAGCTATACCCATAATCGGAAATAGAAAACGGCTGAAAAAGAGAGATTGTGCAACTTCTCCTTGCTCGTCCATTTTTTGCCATGCGGCAGATGGTCGCATGATTAGTTGATATATGCGGATAAATATCTCTTTGAACATAATCGTATTTTAGCAATTACAAAAATAGAAAGAACTTATGAAATATCGGCAATTTTGAGAAAGATAAAATCCGTTTATATAAACGTGTTTTTTCCGATTATATAAAAAAATGATCCTAAAAAGGAAAAGAGATTGATGTACCATCAATCTCTTTTTTATAAATACGTAATGTGGTGTCATTTTATCATTGAAAAGCGTCTGTAAAATGATCGCCATATTGAGCTGTATTATAAATAATTGCCCACAAAGTAGCCCACAATATACCTCTGCCATAATATGCATTGTCGGTTACAGTTGCCAGATTATTGCAAGTCGGAGTCCATGTATTGGTGTGTTGGGAATCACCAATGATAATTATTCTCCTTTGTAAATCAACGGACAGAGAACATCCGTAGCCGGAAACATTCAATACATTTGTAACATTGGAGGGGACATCGAATGTCCCACTTATTCCGTCTCTGTAAAATGTTGCACTGAAATCGATTTGTTGTGAAGGCCTATAATTACTGAACGGTCCGTTTTTGACAATATAATTCCATACAGGATCATTGGTATGGGTTGTCGTCCAAGTTGCATTGGGGCCCGTATTCCCTCTATATTTGTATCCCCATTTAGAAAATTTCGAGAGTAATGCTTGGTTTTCTGTATTGCTGTTGTCCAAGGATATGACGGCAAATCTGTTTTTGTCGGGACTATTCTCCAACCATGCAATCAGATTATCGTAATAATTGGAAATGGAGGCTTCATATCTGCCGGAGAAAAGAATATTGATATTGTCCGGAATATTTGCTCCAACGCCGGCACTAGTGCTTTCATTATTGGGTAATATGGGTGTCGCAGGCATATAGACAAGACCTTGAGGACCGAAAAAAGGTGAATATCCGCCATAGTCTCGAAAAATACTGAGGATTCCATTTCCAAGTGCTCCATATCCGCCATAAAGGTTTGCCGCTTTTACGGTTATCGGTTTTAATATACTCCTGACAACAGCAATACGAGATGAAATATCTGTCCCAGATAAAGTCAATTTTATATGGTAAGTTATATCTCGATTAGCGTCTTTATATAGAGTTTTCGGGAATTGAATTTTAAATTTCGTATCCATTGTGTACTCATTACCCCATGACATTTCACTACCGTTTTCAGCTACCATTTTTACATTATAAGTATGAGCCAATGCGGGTTCCGGCTGTTCCAATTCTGCAATCCACTTCATATTGTTACTTCCTTGTAAATGAATAGTCAGTGTCTCATCTTGATTTTCAGATACATAAAGCATATCCCCTACAATTCCGGTACTGAAAGACATAGGTTTCTGGCTGATGGTAATTACCTGAGATTTTACACTGGAATCATTGACCAACTCTAAATACAGTTTGGCGCTCAAAGTTTTGCTGCTTGCATTTTCTTGTTTGGCAGTTATCGTCAGTCTGTTTAATTTTAGGTTTGTGTCGTCATGAATATCTTTCACCACGAAAGCATCGGCGTTATCTCCTTCAAGGATATATTTCCATGAGTTCACAGAGGTACCGTCGTCGGTCAATCCGGGATTGACGAGGAATGTATTGATATTGTTTCCGGAGATAGTCAATTCCCCGTCATATTCAAATTCGATAGAATTTATGGACGGTGTCAATTCAAATCCCGGCTCACCATTTTGAATCAATAACATCATACTTTGTACCGATGGATCTTCTTTTAAACTGACGACCAAAAAACCATACCGGGGACTGGTTGTTGTATTGGCCGTATGCGTGTAGACAGGAATGGTATTGTTTGGGCTTTTATTGCTATCATAATCAGTTATAGCAGAAGAGCCCGTCTGTTCAAATGAAAAATACGCTCCTGCTCCCGGCGGATAGATGGTTGCTGACCAATCGCCAGAACTTTCTACGGCGATAGATGGTGCCGCTATACCTGCCTTGTTACTAAAATGTGGAATACTTTTAGGATTCAAGTCTAAATAAAGATCTCCCCCTTCCAATTGTTCAATATCGATAGTTGCTTTTAAATTACCAAAAGAAAGCTCTATAATGCCGTTACGCGTATCTTTTGCATCATTCAGTGGTGTTGCTGATACAGATAGAGTTTTATTATCCAAACTGACCGACAAACCATTGTCCAATACCTTTTTACTAAGAGATAAAGAGCCTTCGCCAAATGTAAATATACCCAAATTATAGCTACCGCCATTGGGGGTAAACATAACCTTTTTGGTTGGTACGGCCAAGATATTGTCCCCATCGAATTGTACGGTACCATGACTATCCATATCCCAATAGTTGATAGAATAGTTTAATGTACTATTTTCTCCTTTATATGCTTCTAACTCGGTTTTATAACCTTCTTTTTTAATGGAGTTGATAGTTAGTCTGTACACATTATTACGTTTAAGAGACTGTCCCGATTGGGGCGGATGTACATTTGCACGATGATAAGAAACTGTTCCACTGTCATTATTTCTTACTCCAATAATCAAGCATGTAGTAGCTTCATCATTTTGCTTAGGTGATGCAACATAATTCTCGAAAGCATACAATTCACCGACAATATCGTTGCCGGCATCACTTTTTATGCCATAGAGTCTGGTGATACGTTTTACCTTGATATCGAAAGCATTTGGCTCTCCATTCCAAACAAAAAGGGAAGGATATGCATTCCAAATCGATGCGGATTCAAGGGTATATCCGATGGAGGAATTATGGATATCAAAGCGAGAAACACCTCTTTGTAGAATAATATTGATTTTGGTATCTTGCGATTCTTTTCTTAAAGAAGTACTCATCAACAAAGCCTCGCTTTCCAGTGGCTTCGTAGTATATTCTGGTGAGTCAGAATTTGTGCCTTTTATAAATACTTGGACGTCGGCTTTCGCTTCTTTGAAATTTTTATTTTCGACTGCTGCTTTCCACTCTTCTATGGTTTGAGAGCCATCTATCGGCAGATAGTTATCCCCCATATTGGCTACCACCAAGATATCGTAGGCATCGGTCATATTCAATCCGATATCCGAAAAATCAAAAATCATATCAGTATTCATGGTCAGAGGTTTTTCCGGAGTAGCCGTCAGTTTTTTCCACCCTTTGAAGGTACCAGTTCCATCGCTGTTTGAATCGAAAAATATCAAATCGAGTGTTTTTATATTTTCTTCTCCGGCTTCGGGCGCTATCGTAGAACGAGTTATCGGTCCGCTGGAAGGATTCTGAATGGTGAAATTTATGACTAACGTACCGTTCTCTTCTATCGGAGACCAGTCTTCTTCTTTACAAGCTGTAAAAACTACTGTCAGAAAACAAACCGTCCATAATATCTTTTTCATATCTATATAATTGTTATTATTTACCTAAATCGACATGGATGTTCCCATCTAATTCCCAATCATTCTGCCCCTTGTTGTATCGGGAAATTTGTACCTCCAACCGTATTTTTCCAAAGAGCAATACAACGGTGTCGGAATTGGCAGAGGTAGTAGTTGTATCAAATTCTCCTAAGGCCTTTATATTAAGCTTTATAGGAAATCCATTCTCGTCATTGATAAATTCAACTTCAAAACGATTGTTCCGAATTCCATTCTTCAGATTATAGAAGTCTCTCCGGATTTTGATATGCAGATGGTAGCCATGGACGCGGAATTTCTTTCTATAGCCGGAAAAGACAATTTCTTCACTCATCTCTCACAGTTACAGAAAAACCTCATATTATCTCTGACCTCACATGAATACGACTTGTTTAAGAGTTATTTTGCTTTAATATGGAATATATTACAAGAACCGACGTTCCGACGGGAAGCTATTCAATATCTACTAATCAGTCTTTTGTGCAATATAGAATATCTTGTCAAAAACAACAATCAAAAAGAACAGAGCTGTCAGACACATCAGGAAGAGATTTTCCAGCGTTTCATTTCTTTAGTCAATGCTTATAGCAAGAAAGAACGTAATGTTAGTTTTTATGCGGATAAGCTATGTCTCACTCCTCGTTATCTTAATACGATCATCCGCCAAACCAGTCAACAAACAGTAATGGACTGGATAAACCAGTCCATTATATTAGAAGCTAAAGTATTGCTAAAACATAGCAATCTGCTTGTTTATCAAATTTCTGATGAATTGAACTTCCCTAATCCTTCTTTTTTCTCGAAGTTCTTTAAGCGAATGACAGGAATGACACCACATGAGTATCAATTCTCGAAATAAATTTTATTTCGAGAATTCCTTAATTCTTTGCTCTTCTTCCAGCTTGCAGATCAATAATGTGTTATCTTTCTCTGCAATGATATATCCATCCAAGCCTTGAATGACTACTCGTTTTTCTTCGCTGGCATGCACAATACAATTTTTACTTTCGTACAAACGGATATCGGTTCCTACGGTTGCATTTCCAGACTTATCCTGTGGAAGCAAACCGCGAAGTGCTCCCCATGTACCCAGATCTGACCAACCAAAAGAAGCGGGAAGTACATAAATCTCCTGTGCTTTCTCCATCACTGCATAGTCGATAGAAATGCTTTCGCAAGTAGGGAATAACTTCTTGATTGTTTCATTCTCTTTCTCTGTATAGAAATCGGGGAAAATGCGATCGAAAATTTGTGCGATGCCCGGAGCATATACATGCATCACGGAAGTAATAGTACGCACATTCCATACAAAGATTCCCGCATTCCAGAAGAAATTGCCTTCTGCCAGATACTTTTCGGCAGTCTCTTTATCCGGTTTTTCCTTAAATGCATCTACTGTATAAATCTCTTTATCTGTCTGGAGCTGATCGGCAGCAGCAATATATCCGTATCCGGTTTCCGGACGAGTTGGCCGGATACCTATCGTTACAATAGCGCTGCCATCATCTGTGAAACGAAGGGCTTTCTCCATCACTCTACAGAATTCTCCCGTATCAATGACTAATGCATCCGAAGGAGTTACTACAATGTTAGCATGGGGATGCTTCTTTTTGATTTTCCAGCAAGCAAA
>ENA-ORNF01003354-ORNF01003354.1-human-gut-metagenome-genome-assembly--contig:-NODE-3354-length-10555-cov-10.353143_pt1 | contig 10555 bp, 10 predicted proteins | sample MGYA00242110_ERZ509012 | MGnify/ENA primary metagenome ERZ509012 (study PRJEB26280, sample SAMEA2338714) | human gut metagenome | biome: human gut; feature: human-associated habitat; material: faeces... | reverse complement strand
TTTTACCTTCCCGTCTGGCGGCATAGGAATGCGCATGGAAACGTACCAAGTTCCCCGGTTAGCAACAACGCTTGCGCTGATATGATATTCACCCGTCATAAAAATCTGTGCTCCTTTCCGTGGACGGGTGGAGACACTAGCCTCTTTTATCATAACGGATTTTTGTTCTTTTTCAACTTCAATCGGCTTGACTTTCTTGATCGCTCTTCTAACTTTTTGTTCTTCTGTCATTCAAAAAAATTCCTTTGTGAATAAAAATGAATGCCGCCGTCAGGCTTCTAAAGCCCCTGTAAGCGGCATTTCTTAATTTCGTGTATCCGGTGACGTCGGATGCGCTTTCTTCTCATGTGGCGTCAATACAACATTGTGACGGCTCTGGTAGCCCCACAAGCGGCGTTCTTGCTTCTTCCGTATGATTTGGCATCTTGCTCACTAAAATCGCCTCTGAGCAATTCTCTCCCAATAATAGTATGTGACTAAAACGCAAACTGCGTTCTGCCGTGTCTTTACACGTCTGAAACGTTTGGTAAATTCCCAAGGCTGTTCCTTCGTGCGTAGACGCTTGCAGCCTCTTTCCGCTCTTCGCTATACGGAGCGGTCAGTCTGAAACTCAGTCTTCCCTTTTCAATCTCGAAGGTCAGACCACCTTGCCCGTCTTCGTCCGTCTGCCTGCAACACTGCGGGTACAGTGCGGCATAAGCAGCCAACCTTTTCTTGAGTGACGTGTTATGCGTCTGGACTTCAATCACGCTGTCCGCCTCTGTAAAATAGACGGTCGTTTCCCTTTGCTTCTTAGATAGACCTTTTTTCATAAACCCCCTGTTTTTCTCAAACTTTTTCCCGGCTCTTGAGCCGGAAGAATCACCTATTTTTTTGATAGAAATGCCGGATACGATGCAGAGTTCGCCGGAAGCTGCGCCATTGAACGAATGGCTCATTTTTCCGGCTCTTGACCGTTTTCGTGCAATCTGCCTTTGGTATCAGCAGATAAATCCTGTTGGGCTTGCTAAAGTCCCTCCGCACCCGCATGACAAGCCCCATATCGTCAAGCTCGCTCATGGCGCGTTTGATCGTCATGGTACTGCGGGAAAGTGCCGCCGCAAGCTCTTTGATGGGGAATTGGATATACAAAATCCCGTTCTCGTCCTCTATGCCGTAAGCAAGGGCTTCCTCCAGCATACGGGCATACATCACCTTTGCGGTGCTGCTGGTAGGTAGCCGCAGCAGAACGGGCGGCAGGGGCATACAGGGCGGCAGGGGTGTCCCTGCGGTCATAAACTCAAATTCCATTCAGCGGATGTCCTCCTTGTTCTTTGCTCGTTTCGACAGGTAGCAGGGGCAGTCTATCACGGTCGCCCGGAAGCTCTGCTTGCAGGTATGCCGACATTTCCGGCACAATTCATTGTAGGTCACGCGCCCCCGGTCGTTGAGGAAGAAAGCAAGCTCATTCTTCCGTTTCTGGCTCATTCTTGGCATAGTGCCTCCTGTTATGAAAATCCGTCCATTTCTGCCGTAACAGCGTGAACGGACGGATAGCGGTTTTAGTGTCGTGTTTCGGGGCGGTTTTCAGAGCTTTTCTGCCCTCTGCGCCGCCCGAAAATCCTTTGTGACAGTACGGGCAGGGGCTTCTATCCCTCTGTCCGCTGTCGTGTTTCGGGTATCTTTTGTGTTCATTTTTCGCCGGTTCTCCCTGCTGTCGTTCCTGCCCCCGAATCTCACGGCGGCGTATCCCTCCCCTTGGTACGCTCGCTGCGGTCTGGGTTCCTCCATTTCCCATTCCGCAGGTCTTTGCGCTACATCGCCGGGGAGCATATCCCTACAGGCCGGTCATTCGATTGGATTGATCCATCGATGAACTGCCTATAGCATAGAACATTTTTGCGCCCTCTCCTGTATGTCCTCAAAAAAGGAATCCTGCCCGAAAATCAAAAAATTCCACGATTGCGGAATGGTATGGTATAATGGGGAAAAAGGCGGCGGCAGCCGCAGGAAAGGGGCGGCTGGCAATGAAAACAGAAGTTAGCATGTCGGAGCGGCTAAAGGATTTGCGGGTGGAGAAAAAGCTGAATCTGGAAGAACTTGCGGAGCTTACCGGCATTTCAAAATCCGCCCTCGGCAGCTATGAATTGGACACGCCAAGAGAAATGAATCACAAAAATCTTATTGCCTTGGCAGACTTCTATGAGGTGTCCGTTGATTACCTGCTGGGTCGGACGGAAAACAGAAGCCTCCCAAACGCGCCATTGTCGGAGCTTCGCTTGAGTGACGCGACGGTGGAGCTTCTGAAAAGCGGCAGCATCAATAATCGGCTGCTGTGTGAGCTTGTCACCCATGAAAAATTTGCGGAGCTGCTGGCAGACGTTGAAATCTATGTGGACGGCCTCGCCGCCTCGCGCTTCCATGATTTGAAGCAATCGCTGGCAGCGGACAGGGCGCGGCTGCTGGAAGAACATCCCGAAGCGGTCACTGACCGGGCATTTCGGATTTTTGACGCAGGGATGATAGAGGAAGATGATTTTTTCTGCCATATCACGCACAAGGCATGGGACGCTATCCTCCACGACATACGGAAAGCCCACGAAAAGGATTTTGAGAGTGCGCCGGTCACAACGCCCGCCGATGAAATATTCATGGAAATCCGGCGTATCGTGCAGTCACCCGTCCACAATACGATTGATACGTTCGTGGAAGCCTTCTGCAAGGGCTTCCAGATAAAATCCAAAAACCTGCCCCCGAATGAAAAAGCGGCTCTGATAAAAATATTCAAGCGTTCCCCGGTCATAAAAAACTCCGGCATAAGTTTTCGGCGCAGGAAATAGAAAAAAGCTGCCGTGTGGGAATGGTGCTTCCCATAGCGGCAGCTTCTCTCGCCAGCCTGTTTTAGTCGCTCTCATGCGTCTGTTCCTCGTCTCGGACTAATTCGATCACGTCCAAAATCCCGCAGTCAAGGGTTTCGCATATCTTTGTCAGTGTGTCCATGCTGATGTGTTTGCCCTTTCCCATGTTGGCGATCATGTTTGTGGTAAGACCGGCGGCGAGCCGCAAGTCCTCTTTCCTCATTCTCCGCTCCTTTAGGGTGCGCCAGAGCGGTTGGTAGCCGATGTGCATTGATTTTCCCGCCTTTCTCCCAGTGCTGGGGTGGTTGACCTCATTATATCAAAATTCTTGCCATTTCACAAATATTTCTTGACTGCGCCGCCGTGTCCGTCTGGATTGTGCTTTTCCTTTCCGTATTATTTACATCTATTTAGCCATGAGCTGCTTCATACCCTGGCTTTTTGCTTGTGTGTGATAAAGAAGCAATAGAAGTGTAAAATTTTTTTGCCGTTCCCATCCGGCACTTAGCTACTGTGTCGGATAGGTCGGGCATTATTCGTCGGGAAGTTCTACCTTGCCGACAAAGCTGTAATAAATATCAATGTCCTGTCTGCGTGTGCCGTTCTCGTCATAGCTGCACTCATGGACAACGATTTTTTCAATAAACTCCCGCAGCAGGGTATGGGTCAATTCCTCAAAGCTGGTGTACTTGCGGACAACTTTCATAAACTTTTCCGCATTAACCGTGGCTTCCTGCGCCTTTGCCAGTTCCGCTTGCAGTTCGGCGGCACGGCTCTTGACCTGTTTCTGTTCGGCTTCATAGTCTGCGGAAAGTTCCGCAAAGCGTTCATCAGAAATACGCCCGGTCACACTGTCCTCATAAAGCCGCTTGAAGATAGCGGACAGCTCCGCAATCCGCTTTTCGGCTGCGTCCAGTTCCTTTCGCTTGGCAGCGTTGCGGCGTTTGCCGCCGTCCTCGTTCTGCTCGATCAGCAGCTTCATAAACTGCTTTTCATGCTTGGCTGCATAGCTTGTCACTTTCCGCAGATTGGCGGTCACACCCGCAGTCAAAAGGTCGGTGCGGATAAAATGTGCGGTGCAATCGTGGGTACGCTTCTTGTAGTTGCCGCAGATGTAGCAATCCTGTTTTCGGGTTTTGTTCTCGTATCTCTGCTGATAGAGGACGCTCCCACAATCGGCGCAGAACAGCAAGCCGGAGAACAGACCGACTTCATCATAGCGGTTTGGACGCTTGCGCTGCTTGCGTAATTCCTGCACACGCTCCCATGTGGCAAGGTCAATGATTGGCTCATGGGTATTCTCGAAAATGACCTGTTTTTCTTCGGGATTTTCCACGCTTGATTTGACCTTGTAGGACACTTTCTCGGTCTTGAAGTTTACCGTATGCCCCAGATATTCCTTGCGTTCAAGGATATGGACAATCGTGTTGGTCGCCCACTTGTAGGGATAATCGGGGTAGTAACGGCGTGTGCTGCCTGTCCTGCGGTATTCCAATGTACCCGGTGTTGGGATTTGCTGCTCGGTCAATATACGGGCGATTTTGGTCGGACCGTTCCCGGCAAGGCACAAGCTGAAAATCTGCTTGACGACCGGGGCAGCTTCTTCGTCCACGATAAAGCGTCCGTCCTCGCCTTTGAGATAGCCATAGACCGGCTGACTTGTGATAGGCTTGCCACTCATGCCTTTGCTGCGGAAAACTGCCTTGATTTTCTTGCTCGTATCTCTCACCATCCATTCGTTGAAGATATTACGCAGAGGGGCAAAATCATTGTCGCCCTGTGCGCTGTCCACTCCATCGTTGATAGCGATAAAGCGAACGCCCCTTTGTGGGAAAATCATGTCCGTATACATTCCCACTTGGAGATAGTTTCGCCCTAATCTCGACATATCCTTGACAATGACCGTTCCGACTTTCCCGGCTTCAATATCCGCAAGCATGGCTTGAAAACCGGGTCTTTGGAAGTTCGCACCGGAGTACCCATCGTCCGTGTACCATTGGAGATTGGTAAAGCCGTTCTGCTTTGCATAGCTTTCCAAAATACGCTTCTGGTTGGAGATGGAATTACTCTCGCCCTGCAATTCATCTTCATGGGATAATCTCGGATAAAGGGCAGTAATGAGGTTTTGGGTTGTCTGTCTAATCATGGTTTCCTCCATTTCCGACAGCCAGCCCCGCTATTCCGTAAGGAAATTATATCACACGGGGCGGCTGTCTGTATAGCTGGTAAATGTGAATTTTGCTTCTTTATCGCCCGTCATTATGACGATTTTTTGGAATTAGGCTTGTCATGCAGTATAACTTGGCTTGTGTGTAGCTGCGGTTTCCGCTTCAAGCACTTTCATCATCTTGTCGGCTGCGGTGGCTGTGGTATCTTTCTTGAAAAAGCCGGACACAACAAGCACGGTGTTACCCATGCGGATCTCCGTCACGCAGTCCGGGCGGCGGTCGGTGCGGTCATTGTTATTCTGTTTGTTTTCTGTCATAGGCAACTCCTTTCACTTCAACAGTTCTTTTAGTCCATTGAGCTTGGCTTGTGCCGTTTCCTTTCGGAAGTTCTCGCCTGTAAAGAGGATAGGCAGACACATTTCAAGCACTCGGTCATAGATACGGGCGTGGGCGGTGTCCTGTGGATTTTGCAGTTCCGTAAGGCTTAGATTGGTGGTGACAATCAGCGGCTTTCGGCTGCGGTATCGGCTGTCAATTACATTGTAGACCTGTTCCAAACCGTACTCTGTGCCACGCTCCATACCAAAATCATCAAGTATCAGCAGAGGGAAACGGCAAAGACGCTCGATATATTCGTTTCGCCCCTCAAAGCTGGCAGTTAAATCATTCAGTATCGCAGAAAAGTTTGTCATGCGGACGGAGATTTCCTGTTCCATAAGGGCATTGGCAATGCACCCGGCAAAATAGCTTTTTCCTGTGCCTACCTTGCCCCACAAGAGCAGACCATAGTTGTTTTCTCTCATCTGCTCCCAATGCTCCACATATAAATGTGCCTTGCTCATCTGCGGGCATTTGCCGTTGTCATGTGCAAAAGTCCATTCCTGCATGGTGAGGTCGGTAAAGCCCCGGCGTTTCAGTTCCATAACGGTGTCAAGGTGTCGTCTGCGTTCCTCGGCGGATTCACATTCCAAACGCTTCTCCCGTTGGCAGTCACATTCTGTCGGGTGCTTGTCATGCCCCAACCATGCGGCGGTTTCTTTGGGAAAGTAGGCTTCTTTCGCCGTGCGGCACTTGCCGCAGTAAAGCAGACCGTCCTCGCCCGTGTAGTCCTCCGGCTCTGCGGTAGTAGTCATCATATTCAAAACGGTATCGGTAAAAAGTTCAGTCATAAACTCTCGCCCTCCTTAAAGGTGTAATCGGGTATGCCTTTTTTCGGCGGTTTCTTGGCTTCGTCCTCCTGCGCCCACTTGTATATCGTGGCTGCATGGCTACGGTATTTCGTTCCTTTGGACGCTATATGAGTAGATAAGCGGTCAATATAATACTCCCATTTGTCGGGCAGTTCCGCTTTCAGCTCGTCCAGTTCCGTATCGGAAAGAAAAACATTGTTGTATCTGCCATAGCTGCGGGCGGGGGCTTGTCCCGTTTCTAACTCTCTCTCTTTTTCTATCTCTATATCTATCTCTTTCTTTATCTCTATCTCTGGTGGACGAATGTCGGACAAATGTCCGCCGTTTGTCCGGGGTGGTGGCAAAGCCTTGTTTGCAAGCCTTGCCGCCCGTTTTCGTTCCGCTTCGGTAGAGGATTGCCCTATCATCAGTTCAATATCGGTCATGTAGAGCAAGCCGCCGTGTAGCTGCTCCACAAGCCCCAACTGCTGAAAAATCCCTAACGCCCGTTCCACCGTGCCTACCTGCTGACGGGTAAGAGTGGCGATCATCTGTGCTGTGTAAGGGATATTCTCGTCAAGCTGCAACTTGCCGCCGTTTTTCAGCGATTTTAAGTACAGCTTCAAGAGAATGTTGGAATAGAGAATACCGTCCGGCATACTCTCCAACAGCACGATAGCGTCATCATCAAAATAGCTTTCTTTCAGTTTGAGGTAGTAATATTTGCGGTTATCTGCCATAGGCGGTGTCCTCCTTTGGTTTCCAACGCTTGGAGTAATACCGGTGGCAGAGGATAATCACGGTTCGGAAACTCTGCTTGCAATCGTGGGTGCAGCCCCGGCAAAGGTCGTTATAGGTAATTCGGTTTCGGTGGTTGAGGAAAAAGCTCCATTCAAGCCGCCGTTTGTTGCTCATGCGTGGCATTGGTACGCTCCTTTCTGCCGTTTCCGTGGGTATCACGGATAGGGCGGGAAAACTGTATCTTCTCGGTATCATTTTCGGGGATTTTTTGCCCTGTACGCCCTGTTTTGAGGTCGGGGAGTATTGCGGATAGGGGTAAGGGCATATCCCTGTTTTTGTTTGGTTTCGGTATCATTTCGGGGCGGTTTTTAACGCTCCTGTTCATGCTTTTTCTGTCGGCTCGGCTCGCCGTGGTGCATTTGGGAAAGATTGCTTTTCATGGTCTGCAACTCCCGGACACGCTCTTTATTTGCCCGGTACTCGTTGTAAAGGGCGTTCTTCTCGGCGGTAAGCTGCTCGATTTCAGCTTGCAACGATTTATAGGTGGGCAGCTTGGTAATGCCTTTTTGCCGAAAATATCTTACGGCTGCGTCTGCTATGATAAAGTCGCTTTCATGCTTTTCCCGGTAGGCTTTGCGTGCCTTATCGGTTTTCTGCTTTTTCAATCCGTCACGCACATCTCTTGTCTTGGCATAGGCAAGCACCTGTTTCTGCAAGTCCTTTTTCTCACGGATAGCCGTTTCAATGGGCTTCAGCTTGGCGGTGCTGCTGTGTAAATCCGCATTGGCAGACACAAGGGCTGCGTCCAGTTCATCCGGGGTAAAGCCGTATTGCTCCATAGCGGCAACGGTAGCCGCCATCTGTTTGAGATTGTGGACAGCCGCCCAACGGTCATAGCCGATACCTTTTCCCTCGGCTCGCTTCGCCGCACGGTCAACCATTCTCTGAATGTTGCCTGTCGGGGCGATTTTCTGCGTTTTTCCTCGCTCTGTGCGGTTTGTTTCAGCGGTATGGTATTCGGGTATGGGTACGGTCTTTTCGGCGGCTCTGTGGGCGTTCTGCTCCAAAAGAGTAAGAACAGCAGCACGGTCAAAATCATCTCCCAGTTTTCGGGCGGTAATGGGTTTCGTTCTGTCCGGGGTAAGGTAGGACAATCGCCCTCGGCTCTCTTTGACGGTCACGCCCTGTTGCAGAAGTAAAGCGGAAAACTCGTCAAAGGTGGTCGCTTCGCTCATGGCATTCCGTATGGTCTGCCGCAACTTCGCCTTGTCGGTTTCAAACTTGGTCTGCTTTACAGGCTTCCCCTCGGCTGCAAGGGCGGCATTTTCCTTGTCAAGTTTGGCTTGTCCTTTTTTATGCGCCCAATACTCACGCTCGGTAATGCGGTTTTTGCTGCCATGCAATAGGTCAATCTGATAGAGATTTTCCCGGTGGCACATCTCCATGACCTCGGCTTTGAAGTATTCCATAGCAGCGTCCGTACAGCGGTGCTTGCACCCGGCACGGGTATCTGCCGGTCTGTCCATGTAGGGCAGTAAGGGTACTTCCTCGATACGCAGAGAATTGATAACAATGTGAACATGGATATTGCCGCTGTGGTTGTGTCCGTCCGGGTGGGTACAGACAATGGCTTGGTGTCCTGGGAAATGCTCGGCACAAAATTCCTCGCCCAATGCTTGCGCCCGGTCTACGGTCAAGCCGTTGTCCGCTGCGTCCCGTGGGTCAAAGGAAATGATATAGTGGTGGCTTTTCACATCTTCCCGTTTTTGGTTCTTGCCGTATCGGAGATTTGCCCGCATACAGGCAACGGCAAAATCTTCCTCGCCGCAGTTCAGCGTGGCTATTCGGTAATCCTCCCGGAGTATGAGCCGCCCGGCTTCGTCAAGGGTGGGCTTCATGGTAAACTCGTCATGCTCAAAGGTTAGATACTGCTCGGCTGCACCGTAGTCCGCATTTTTAGAGCTGATATGCTTGAATGTTGCCAACAGCGTCACCTACCTTTCGCAAGACTTCAAACTTCAAGGCGGCAAGGTCGGAAATGGCGGCTCGCACTTCAACGGACAGCGTATTGTAGGGCGTTCCGTATTCGTTGAGGGCACGGGCGATCTGATTAAGGTTGCCGCCGATTTTTCCGTATTCGGCTATCAACTTTCCAACAGCGGACAGCAGTTCATCATTGACCGGGGAAACGGTAACAATGGGGCGAATGGTCGCCCTTGTAATGGCTTGTCGGATAAACTCGGCTTGGCTCATGTCATAATTCTTTAGCCGTTCCGTGAAGTCGGCATATTCTTCTTCGGTCATGCGTGTCTTGACTACATGGCTTCGGTGGGGCGTATTGTATCGCTTTCCTATGGGTATCAACTCCTTTCGCTTACCGCCGTTTTGTGGGCGATTTTTTAAGTATTTTTTGGTGGGATTTTCAAGCGGCACAAGCCGCATAGCAGGGTTTGGGGAAGGCACTCCCCAACAAGATTCCGATGGGGCAGAATGAGCGAACGGCGAATTATGGCACCTCGGTAGAATCTTGCTCTGACAGCTCACACTCTGCTCCTGCCGTAAAACTGCGTATTTCTCCCTCTGCTGCCTACAACGACAGGAAAGGCATTTTGCCAAAGAATGTGGATAATTTTTTTGAAAAAATGGGCGTGAAAAAACGGCTTGCCATGCAAACCGCTCAAAAAACATATACTTGATTTATGAGAAATCAACCTGAGATTAGGGAGGGCAGGCGCAGTTTGTGCTTGCCCTCCTTGTCTGCCGAAAAGCGAAACAGGTTGCGGCTGTCAATGGCGCGTAAGCGTTTATCTCGACCGTTGACGGGTGCAGCCTGTTTTGCTATCTTTCGTCATGAATGAACTTATGGGAGACAATGCTCATAAGGGCAATTCGCACCGTTCCCCTTTACCATTTTCAAAGTGCCTCTCACAGCCGCCCGTTCATGGAAAATTTACAAATAGATTGCTGCCGCCATATTGAAAAAGATGGTCATTATATGGTAGACTTATTATGCGGATAGAATACCTATCTGACAAACTATGATTGGAGGTAACGCCATGTATCGTCCCAATGATGCCCGGTTCGGCTCTGCGTGTTGGTGGTATTGGTGCGGCTCCCGATTATGGAGAGGTCGTATCAAAATCGTTTCTGTTGGCGCATGAGCCGGACTGATGATTAGTCGGCTTATGCGCTTTTGTTTTATGGACTCGAAGTGAAAATGTACTGAAAAAAAGGGTATTATAAATGTTGATAACATTGTTCGGTTCACTTGTAATAAGAACACAAAAGCCTTTGCTCAGTGCAGTATAACCTTTGAGGATGAGCTTTAATAACTACTACTTTGGTACAAAGGAGAGGAGAAAATATGAGCAGGAAATTTCTATCCGTCTTGTTGACGGTGGCCTTGGTTCTATGCTTCATGCCTGTTGCAGGGGCATCATCCAATCTGAACATTGTGGATGTTAGTATTCTTGAAAAGATGGACAATGTCCATTCTGCATTGACTGAGGCTTCAAAGAAGGGGATATATGAAGATACTTATGGTGGTATGTATTATGATAAAGGCCGCATTATTCTTCTCACTACCTCGACCTCAAAAGGAACCGTTTTAAGCGTAGCAGCATACAAGAACGATTCTGAT
>ENA-ORNF01003350-ORNF01003350.1-human-gut-metagenome-genome-assembly--contig:-NODE-3350-length-10577-cov-2.961794_pt1 | contig 10577 bp, 9 predicted proteins | sample MGYA00242110_ERZ509012 | MGnify/ENA primary metagenome ERZ509012 (study PRJEB26280, sample SAMEA2338714) | human gut metagenome | biome: human gut; feature: human-associated habitat; material: faeces... | reverse complement strand
CGGTGGTGGTTTTCCTTACCTGCATCTGCATCTTTTTACTGGCAAAGCCCTTAAGTGCTTATCAGATGGGAGAAGGCTATGCACAGAACATGGGAGTGAATGTGCGGCTTTTGCGGATTGCTCTGGTGGTTTTATCCAGTGTCCTTTCGGCATGTATTGTGGCATTTGCGGGACCAATCTCCTTCGTGGGAATTGCGGTGCCGCACCTTGTTAAGCAGCTCCTTGGAACGACGAAGCCGATTCTGATGATTCCGGCCTGTTTTCTTGGCGGCGGAGTGTTCTGTCTGTTCTGTGATCTGCTTGCGAGAATGGTTCTGGCACCGACCGAATTGAGTATCAGCACGGTGACGGCGATCTTCGGAGTGCCCGTTGTCTTATGGGTGCTGGTTCGCAGGAATAAGGAGAAGATGGACACATGAAGGATTATTTCCGTACCATAAAAATGGCAGTGGGCTATAACGGAAAGCCCCTGATGGAACAAATCGAAATCAGACTTTCGAAGGGCGAAATCCTGACATTGATCGGTCCGAACGGTTCCGGCAAATCGACCATCCTTAAAAGCATTGCCGGACAGTTGACGCTGCTTGGCGGTACGATTATGCTGGGAAGCAGTCATTTGGAAGAAATGTCCTTATCCAGGAGAGCACAGACGATGGCCGTACTGCTGACGGAACGTCTGCGTACGGAAATGATGACCTGTGAGGATGTGGTGGCAACCGGAAGATATCCTTATACCGGGCGGTTCGGTATCCTTTCGGAAAAGGACCGGGAGGCCGTGGCAGAGGCCATGAAGCTGGTGCATGTAGAGGAACTTAAGGATCAGGATTTTACGAGAATCAGTGATGGACAAAGGCAGCGGATTATGCTGGCACGTGCGATCTGTCAGGAGCCGGAAATTCTGATACTGGATGAGCCGACGTCGTATCTGGATGTGAAGTATAAGCTGGAATTTTTGTCAGTGTTACAGGAAATGAAACGGAAGAAAAAGCTGACTGTGATCATGTCCCTGCATGAGATTGAACTGGCAGAGATTATCTCCGATCAGATTCTGTGTATCCGGGAACACCGGGTAGACCGGATGGGAACTCCGGCAGAGGTACTGGACAAAGGATATATTGCGAAGCTGTTCGATATTACAGCGGGAAGCTACGAGGAAACAACCGGAAATGTGGAGTTGCCGGCACCACGGGGCGAGCCTGAGGTTTTTGTGATGGCAGGAGGCGGCAGCGGCAGGAGTGTCTACCGGAAGCTGCAGCGGGAGGGGAAACCATTTGCAACCGGAATTCTGTTCCGGAATGATCTGGATTATCCGACCGCTAGGGCACTTGCCGGAAAGGTGATTGTAACGGAAGCTTTTGAGCCGGTTCCCCGGGAAACCCTGCAGGAAGCAAAGAATATATTAAGTAACTGCAAAAAACTGATCTGCTGCCGGAAAAGCTTTGGGAGCTTCGAGAAGGAGAACGAAGAACTGCTGAACTGGGCGCAGGAGAAGGAGATTGAAGTTGAGTTTCAAAATGCAGGAGAAATATGATACCGGAGAAGAGCGATACCGGGGAAGAGTAATATCAGGGAAGAGTGATACCGGAGAAGAGTGATACCGGGAAAGAAATGGGACAGTAAGGAGATAGAAAAGGAAGATAGCCTTTAAGAAAACAGGCATGAGGATAAACAGATGGCAAAGGTAATTATGATACAGGGAACCATGTCGAATGCTGGTAAGAGCTTTCTGGTGGCTGGACTGTGCCGGATTTTTAAGCAGGACGGATGGCGTGTGGCTCCTTTTAAATCACAGAATATGGCGCTCAATTCCTTTATTACGAAGGAAGGGCTGGAGATGGGAAGGGCACAGGTCATGCAGGCGGAAGCAGCAGGGATCGATCCAATGGTCTGTATGAATCCGATTCTGCTAAAACCTACGAATCATACCGGCTCGCAGGTCATTGTCAATGGAGAAGTGATCGGCAACATGAGCGCACGGGATTATTTTGCCTACAAAAAGCAGTTGATTCCGGACATCCGGAAGGCATTCCGGAAGTTAGAGGAATATGCGGATATTATTGTGATCGAGGGGGCAGGAAGCCCTGCGGAAATCAACCTGAAAGAAAACGACATTGTGAATATGGGTCTTGCGCAGATGCTGGATGCACCGGTGCTTTTAGTCGGGGACATTGACCGTGGAGGGGTGTTTGCACAGCTCCTGGGAACATTGATGCTTTTGACGGAAGAAGAAAGAAAACGGGTCAAGGGCCTTATTATTAATAAATTCCGGGGAGATAAGTCGATTCTTGACCCGGGAATTACGATGTTGGAAGAAAAAGGTGGTGTTCCGGTTACGGGAGTGGTTCCTTATATGGAGCTTGCGCTTGAGGATGAGGATAGCCTTACCGGACGTTTTGATCGTAAAAAGGAAGGGCTGATTGATATTGCGGTCATTCATTATCCGAGAATATCCAACTTTACGGATTTCAATGTTTTTGAGCAGTTTCCGGAGGTGACGGTGCGTTATGTGACCTCGATCAGTGAGCTGCATCATCCGGATCTCATTTTTCTTCCGGGCAGCAAAAATACGATGGGGGATCTCAAATGGATGCGGCAGAACGGTCTGGAAGCTGCGGTGAAAAGATTAGCAGGAGAGATCCCGGTATTCGGAATCTGCGGAGGCTATCAGATGTTAGGAGAAACCATAGCAGATCCCGATGGTGTGGAAGAGGGCGGCTCTATCCGGGGAATGGAATTGTTATCTGTAACGACCGTCTTACAGAAGGAGAAGCGGCGCTGCCAGACAGAAGGCAGCGTAGGACAGATAGAAGGACCGTTACAGGGGATGTCCGGAAAGGCTTTCCGGGGCTACGAAATTCATATGGGAAAGACATTGCCGAAAGAAGAGACAGGCGAGGCTTTGCCGGAAAACCAGCCGGTGATCCAGACAGGAGCAAATCCGAATGTTTACGGTTCCTATGTGCACGGACTGTTCGATCAGGCACAGATTGCAGGGGCGACTGTACAGGCTCTTGCAAAGAAAAAGGGCGTTTCCCTGCAGGATGGTCAGATGGAGGACTATCAGAGCTTTAAGGAAAAGCAGTATGACAAGCTGGCAGATACCTTACGGCTTTACTTAAATATGGAGGAAGTTTATGGAATGCTTCGGGATGCCGGTATTTAAGGATTATACCAGGGAGGAACTAAAGCAGATTAAAATAGAAGCACCGGAGGAACAGATGCGTAAGAAGGTGCAGAAGAACTGGGATCATGTTGCCAAGCCGTTAGACGGTATGGGACGGTTTGAAGCACTTACTGCACAGATCGGAGCGGTTCTTGGGACAGAGGTACTTGATCTTTCAAAAAAGGCAGTACTGATCTTCTGTGCCGATAACGGGATTGTGGAAGAGGGGATAAGCCAGAGCGGACAGGAAGTGACCACAGCAGTTGTGCAGGCTATGGGTCGAAACGCTTCTTCGGTCGGGAAGATGAGTGCAAAGGCCGGAGCTGTGACAATTCCGATAGATATTGGGATGAGCCACAAGGGTTCCATTCCGGGAGTACGGAATGAGAAGCTTCGGTGCGGAACGCGGAATTTCCGGAGGGAGCCTGCCATGACGGAAGAAGAGACCGTGAAAGCCATTGCGACAGGCATAAAGCTGGTACAGGAATGTAAGAGGGATGGCTATATGCTTCTGGCAACCGGGGAAATGGGAATTGGAAATACAACAACAAGCAGTGCTGTGGCAGCTGCAGTGCTGCGGTGTGATCCCATACTTGTCACCGGAAAGGGAGCCGGGTTAAGTGAAGAAGGGCTCTTACGGAAGCAACAGTTGATTGCAGAGGCAATCCGGAGCTATGATTTGTATGCGGCAGATCCGTTCACGGTCTTAAGCACGGTCGGCGGCTTTGATATTGCAGGATTGGTTGGAATGTGTGTGGGAGGTGCGCTCTTTCACCTTCCCATCGTCTTAGACGGGGTGATCAGTATGGTGGCAGCCCTCGTTGCAGAACGCCTTTTTCCGGGGACCAAGGAGTATTTGCTCCCCTCACACAAGGGAAAGGAACCGGCCGTAGAGTTACTGATGAAGGTGCTGCAGATGGAGCCGGTGATCGATGGGAAAATGGCACTGGGAGAAGGAACGGGAGCGGTCATGCTCTTTGCACTACTGGATATGGCGCTGCAGTTGTATGAGACCGGAACCACCTTTTCCGGGATGCAGATTTCAGCATATAAGAGGTTTACATAATGTAAAATTACCAGAAAGCAAAAGAACAGGGAAAAGGATAAGGATTATGGTAGTTTTAGTCACAGGTGGCAGTGGAAGCGGAAAGTCCGCCTTTGCGGAAGAATATCTGATGTGTCTGTCCACGCAGGCAGAAACAAAATATTATATCGCGACCATGCAGCCGTTTGGGGAAGAAAGCCTTGCCAAAATCAGACGTCATCAAAGGCTCCGTGCCGGGAAAGGCTTTACGACGATTGAGCAGTCAAGGGATCTTACAAAAGCAGCGCAGAGAATTGCAAAGCCGTCCAATCAATTTCAGGAGGAAGCTGTGACGATCAATCGGCCGGAAAATTCCGTACCGTTCATACGGGATACGGCACTCCTGGAATGTATGTCCAATCTGGTTGCAAATGAAATGTTTGCAGAAGATAAAATCCGGTTAAGGGATGAGGTGACCGCACAGATTCTTGATGGAATAGAAGCACTGAACAGCCAGCTTGAGCACCTGCTTATCGTGACCAACAATGTGTTTGAGGATGGCATTTCCTATGAAGAAACGACCGCGGAATATATCGAGGCGATGGGGCAGGTCAATGAAAGACTGGCGGCCATGGCCGATACCGTGATTGAAGTAGTGGCCGGTATTCCGGTTGTCTGGAAAGGAACGTTATTATGAAACTGTTAAAAGCGCTTGTCATTTCTTTTTCCATGTATTCGGGGATTCCGATGCCGCAGTTTGAGTGGAAAGAGGAAGACATGAAATATATATTATGCTTTTTTCCATGGATTGGGGCGGTGATCGGACTTGGTATTGTTCTTTGGTCTATGTTATGTAAACAGGCTGAACTGGGAATGCTTTGCTATACAATGGGAGGGGCAGCCATTCCTCTGCTCATTACCGGCGGTTTTCATGTGGATGGCTTCATGGATACGATGGACGCGTTCCACTCGTACCAGCCGAAGGAGAAGAAGCTGGAAATACTGAAGGATTCCCATATTGGAGCGTTTTCGGTGATTATGCTGGCACTTTACGGCCTGATTTATCTGGGTGCATTCTCAGAGATTAAAAAGGAAAGCGGACTTTGGATTGTCTGTGCCGGATTTGTGTTGTCGAGAGTATTAAGCGGCATTGCAGTGGTTACCTTCCACTCTGCGAAAAGTGATGGCCTGCTTTACCTGTTTGCGAGCAGGGCGCAGAAGCGGATCGTGAAAGCCTCCCTTTATGTACAGGGAATCCTGTGTATTGCATTCATGCTGTGGCAGTCGCCTTTGCCGGGAGGGGCGGCGGTACTTGCGGCGCTTTTGATATTCGCCTATTACCATCACCGGACAAAAAAGGAGCTCGGTGGAATTACCGGGGATACCGCAGGATGGTTTGTGCTGTTGTGTGAAGAAGTGGTGATGGTTGTAGTGGCAGTAGCGGGTAAGTTGATATAAGAGGAAAATCATGAAATTAATTATAGGTGGTCTGGCACAGGGAAAATTGCATTATGTCCTGCAAAAGGAAGGAAACGGGAAGAGTATGATCTTTGATGGGGTACTTCCGGAAGAGGGACAGATACAGGAAGCCTGGAAAAAAGCAGGCGGTGAAAAAAAGACGATGATTATCAATCACTTCCATCATGTTGTGAAGAAGGAACTGGCAGGAAAAAGAACCCCGGAGGAACTGGAAGCGGATGTGATGGAGTTTGTGGAGAAGCATCCGGAGGTTATTCTGATTTGTGATGAAATCGGAAACGGAATCGTTCCGGTGGATGCGTTTGAAAGAACCTATCGGGAGCAGACCGGAAGAATTCTGATCCGGCTTGCACAAAAAGCAGATGAGGTGGTGCGTGTATTATGCGGAATCGGTCAGAGAATCAAATAGAAGTTTATCTGATCCGGCACGGAGCAACGAATGCCAATCGTGAGCACCGGTATCTGGGGAGGACGGAGGAACCGTTAAGTGAAGAAGGACGGGAGGAATTAAAGGCTTTTCAAAGGCAGGGCATCTATCCTGATCCGGCATCCTTACAAGCCTTATTTGTCAGTCCTATGGAACGGTGCCGGGAAACAGCAGAGCTTTTGTTTGGGGACTGTGAGCAACATGTGATTCCGGAATTCCGGGAGATGGACTTTGGACTCTTTGAAGGAAAGAATTATCAGGATCTGCAGGGAGATGCCCGGTACCAGACATGGATTGACAGCAACGGAACAATCCCTTTTCCGGAAGGAGAAAGCCGGGAGGACTTTATTGCACGGTGCAGGAAGGGATTTGAAGAGATGCTCCGGATTGCAATTGCCGGGGTTATAGGTAGAAATGAAGAAGACAAAAATGCAGAAGATAAAAATGCAGAAAATGACAGGAATGTGAAGAATCAGAAGAATAAAGACAATCAGAAGAAGTTAGAGAAGCTGGAGAATACAGAAAAACAGCAAAATGCAGCAAAGCAGAAAAACAGGGATGAGAATCTGAAAATTGCTGCCGTGGTTCATGGAGGAACGATAATGGCAGTGTGCAGCAGCTTTACGGATGGTGAGTACTTCGATTTTCAGATTGGAAACGGAGAAGGTTACCGCTGCAAAGTAACCGTCGGGCAGTCATCCGGGGAGATATATATGGATAAGTTATGTAAATTAGTTATGTAAATTAGTTATGTAAACCACATAGACATAATGAATGATTGTAATTATGCGGTACAGCTTGAAGCATTTACCGCTGAAGGCATAAGAACATGATTTGAGAGTGCAAAATTCCATAGGTGAAGCTGATCTTAAATGAATTTTGCATTGTAACTGTGAAGGTACTGAATAGTTATGTATGATCGAATATATCATATGGGGAGAATACCATGCTGAAATATCATATGACAGCGTTCTTTCTGGGTTTCCTTCTGGATCTTCTGCTGGGGGATCCCTACTGGCTGCCGCATCCGATCCGGCTGATCGGCAATCTGATCGCGGCACTTGACCGGAAACTGCTGGGGAATCCGGAAGAAAGTAAAAGAAATGATCGTAGAGAATTTCATAGAGGAATCGTGCTGGTGGCACTGGTACTTCTTAGTGTAACCGTGGTAACCGCAGCTCTTTTGCTTGGCGGTTATGCCCTGCATCCTTATATAGGTCTGGTGCTGGAAACCATCATGACCTATCAGATTCTGGCAACGAAATGTCTGAAGGTTGAGAGCATGAAGGTCTATGCCTGCTTAAAGAGGGGAGATCTTCCGGCAGCGAGAAAGGCGGTATCCATGATTGTCGGAAGAGATACGGACGTACTCGATGAGACAGGAGTCGCCAGGGCGGCGATTGAAACGGTAGCGGAGAACACTTCGGATGGAGTGATTGCACCGATGCTGTATCTGGCATTGGGAGGACCGGTGCTGGGGTTCTTTTATAAGGCCGTGAATACGATGGATTCCATGGTTGGCTATAAGAATGACCGTTATCTCTATTTTGGAAGAGTGGCAGCGAAGCTGGATGATGTGGTAAATTTTTTTCCTGCCAGAATCAGTGCTTATCTGATGATTCTTTCCGCTTTTGTCGGTGGAAGTGCATATGACGGAAAAAGGGCGTTTCAGATTCACAGGAGGGACCGTAGGAACCATGCCAGTCCGAATTCGGCACAGACAGAATCGGCATGCGCGGGAGCACTTGGAATCCGGCTTGCCGGAGATGCCAGTTATTTTGGTAAAGTGGTGAAAAAACCCTATATCGGAGATGCGGTGCGGAAGGTGGAATTCGAGGATATCAAACGGATCAATCACCTTATGTATCTTACCGCATGGCTTTGTGAGCTTTTGTGTATAGGGATGATGGGAATTGCATTTCTACTTTGGATAAGCTAGAAAGGAGCCGGAAAGACACGATGAAAAACAAAGCAATACACGGTGGAGATATCTACCGGAATCAGGTCCGGCTTGATTTCTCGGTCAATGTAAATCCGCTTGGAATGCCGGACGGAGTCGAAGCGGCGTTGCATGAAGCAGTCTGCAGCGTGCAGGAATATCCGGATATGGAGGCGTTGGCACTGAAGGAAAGCCTTGCAGAGAAGCTTGCTGTTCCGGAAGAGAAGCTGCTTTTCGGAAACGGAGCTTCGGAGCTTCTGATGGCGGTTGTGCATGCCCTGCATCCAACGAAAATCATGATCCCTTCTCCTTCCTTTTATGGTTATCAGCATGCGGCGAAAGCAGCAGGAAGCAAAGTGATTCCACTTATGCTAAAGGAAGAGAACGGGTTTTTATTAACAGAGGAATTATTTACTGTTTTGGAACAGGAAAGACCGGAGCTTCTTATTCTGGCAAATCCCAACAATCCGACCGGAGTGCTTACTTCGAAGGAGTATCTGAAACAGCTTTTGGAAAAATGCAGGAAAACCAATACCTTTCTGTTACTGGATGAATGCTTTATCGAATTCTGTGAAGGGCAGGATACCATGCTTTCTGAAATCGGGAAAGAGGACCGGCTGCTTTTGCTGCGGGCCTTTACAAAAAGTTTCGCTATTCCGGGAGTACGGCTTGGCTATCTGGTTGGCAGCACAGAAGAGCTACTTATAAGGATCCGGGAGCAGCTTCCGGAGTGGAATCTATCGGTTTTTGCCCAGAAGGCAGGACAGGCATGCCTTTCTTCGGAAAACGAAGCTTACCTTACAGAGACCGTCCGCTATGTGAAAAAGGAGCGGCAGTTTCTTACAGAGGAACTACAACAAATGGGGATCCGGATATTGCAAGGAGAAGCGAACTTTCTTTTGTTTTACTGTGAGGAAAATCTGTATGAGAAATTGCTGCGGCGGGGAATTCTGATCCGTGACTGCTCGAATTTTGAAGGACTGTCCCAAGGGTATTATCGCATTGCCGTGAAGCGTTATGAAGAAAATCTGCAATTACTGGAAGCAATAAAGGAGTGTTTAAAACCGTGATTGAACATTTATTACCGGAACAGATTGAACAAAGAAGCTTTGAGATCATCGATGGGGAGCTTAAGAAGCGCGGAATTGTGCTGCCCAAAGAGCAGGAAATGATTACGAAAAGAGTCATTCATACGACCGCAGACTTTGAATATACGGATACCCTGACCTTTTCGGAGGGAGCAGTAGGGATTGCCAGGGAGCTTCTGAAGAAAGGAGCCGATATTGTAACGGATACGAATATGGCGCTCTCCGGAATTAATAAGAAGTCACTGGCCGGACTGGGTGGAGAGGTACATTGCTATATGGCAGATGAAACCGTTGCAAAACTTGCCAGGGAGCGCGGAACAACGCGCGCGGCTGTCAGCATGGAAATAGCAGCGAAGATTCAAAAGCCGGTGATCTTTGCCGTAGGAAATGCACCGACAGCGCTCATTCAGATCTATGAAATGATGCAGGGCAGTGACTGGCGTCCGGCGTTTGTGATCGGTGTTCCGGTTGGCTTTGTATCAACGGGTGTTGGTTCTGCTAAAATTGAGGAACTTCGTACAAAACATTATTTTGCAATTAAAAATGCAATTAATGATTTGAAGCCATATGGGTATCGTGCTTTTTTGCTTCACCAGGGAGAGGCTGATACGGATGGAACAAAGCGCGAAAAATATCTGGCTTCTTTACAGCAGTTAATTGCACAGACAAGAGAAGATGCCGGATATAATTTGAATTGGTGCATTGCGCAGGTTTCCTATGCATGGAGCAATTACAATAATACGAAGAAAATGGAATCCATGAAAGAGACCCAGCGTGCGGCCTGCAACGATGAAACTATTTTTGTGGGACCAACGACCGATGATTTACAGGGTCAGTATCGACACACGGATAATCTTCATCTGAGCAAACTTGGTTTGATTGAACACGGAAAACGCTGGGCAGATGTTGTGTATAATAAAATGATTACAGCATATGAAGTTTCCATGGATACAAATACGAAGCATGGTCAGATAAGTGGAGAAAAATCCACATATCATGCTGGTGACATTGTAAAGGTAAGTGTAAAGGCAGATGAAGGATACTATTTGAAAATAGGTTCCTTTACGGTAAATGGAAAGCAGGAAGCACTGGATGGTTCTTCATTTGTTATGCATGCGGAAAATGCCGTTATGACAGGAGAATTTGTGACAATAGACGAGCTGGTTGGTTTTCTAAAGGATGAATTAGACAAGGCGAAAAAAATTGATGCAGCCAAGTATGAAGAGGTATCGGCAACTGCACTAAAAAATGCAATTTTGGCAGGTGAACAAGCGATAATTACGCCGGCGGTAACCGGGGAACAGGTTCAAAAATGTACGGTTGAACTTATGACAGCACAAACGTCACTTGTTGAAAAGTCAGTGCCGGATGCAACACCAACACCGCTTCCGACAGCAACACCAACCGCTGCCCCAACAGAAGCACCGAAACAGACAGAAGAACCAAAACAGACAGAA
>ENA-ORNF01003347-ORNF01003347.1-human-gut-metagenome-genome-assembly--contig:-NODE-3347-length-10592-cov-4.673436_pt1 | contig 10592 bp, 10 predicted proteins | sample MGYA00242110_ERZ509012 | MGnify/ENA primary metagenome ERZ509012 (study PRJEB26280, sample SAMEA2338714) | human gut metagenome | biome: human gut; feature: human-associated habitat; material: faeces... | reverse complement strand
TACAAAAAATGTTTGATTTAGAAGTTTTTTTGTACTGATTTTGCTATTTTGATGCAATTTGCACCAAAGCAATAGAAATGGATGTGGGCGTTCGTGGAGTTTACGGCAGTAAATATCAGTCACTATAGAAGAAAATCACCCGTATCATCGTCCCTTTTCCGGGCTCACTCTCCAATTCCAGTTCAGCGTGGCTCTTGGCGATAATGTGTTTTACGATAGCCAGACCTAAGCCCGTGCCGCCGGTGGATTTGGAACGGCTCTTGTCCACGCGGTAGAAGCGTTCGAAGATCCTCTCCTGATGCTCCTTGGAGATGCCGATGCCGGTGTCTTTTACCACGAGATTGGTATGTCCTTCTCCGGAGTAGGTCTGTACATCCACGCTTCCTCCGGGATTGTTATACCGGATGGCATTATCACACAGATTATAAAGCAGTTCTTCCATCATCTGACGGTTGGCTGTCACATAACATTCCGTACCGGAAAGTTTAATGGCGACATTGTGCTTCTCCGCACTCATCTCCAGCATTTCCACACAGTTTTTCGCCATCTCATGAAGATTCAGCAGCTCCGTATCCGCTTCCCCTTCCGTTCCGTCCAGCTCCGACAGGCGGATAATATCGTTAATCAGTGTCAGCAGACGGTTGGCACTGTTGTGGATTCCATGGGCGAAACGCACCGTATCCTGCTCGGAAGCCATTCCGGTCTCGATCAGCTCCGCATATCCTGAGATGGATGTCAGCGGAGTCTTCAGTTCGTGAGATACATTTGCACTGAATTCCTGACGCATTCTGGCATTTTTCATAATGTCCTCATGCTGTTTGCGGATCATGGCCATGAACGGTGTCAGCTCCTCATAGGTCTGCATTTCCGTACACTCACCTATGTTCTCTGCCAGTTTTTCAATGGGGGCAATCAGCTTTGCGGTCAGCACTTTGGCCGCCACCATGCACAAGATCAGCAGTACTATGAATATACCAGCCATCATAGGCAGCGCCTGGCTGAAAATGCTGTAAATACTCCTGGCATCTTTGGACAGACGTAAGACACTGCCATCTGCAAGCCGGATGGCATAATAAAAAGTGGACCGGGACAGCGTCTCGGAATTACGGACTGCCTCGCCCTCTCCGTCCTGCATGGCTTCCCGGATCTCAGGTCTGGAAGAGTGGTTTCCCATGGCCACGGAATCTGCTTCATTATCATACAATACCCGGCCGTCACTGCCAATGATGGTCAGCCTAAGATCCGATTCCACCGGCACACCGCTTTGCTCAATTTCCTCTACGGAAGAGCAGCTGCTCAACAACAGTCCGTAGCTTTTCAGATCCTCCAGTACCTGTCTGCGAAACAGATCATAATAGACCACTGTGATCAATACCATCGTCAGCAGAATCGTCACCGTGGCAATGAGGATCATCATTTTGTTAATCTTTTTCTTCATCTTCTGTTACGCTTTCTCACCGTTCATAATGTATCCCACATTACGTACTGTCTTGATCAGGCTGCCTTCTTCCTTCAGCTTCTGACGCAGAGTCTTGATATGCATATCCAGCGTTCTGGACTCTCCCTCGAAATCAATCCCCCACACCCGGTCTAAGATCAGTTCCCTGGTAGTCACGATGCCGGCATTCGTCATCAAAAGCTTCAACAGTTCATATTCCTTGTAGGTCAGCTCCACCGGCTCCTTACCTACCATCACGGAATGCTTCTCTCTGTCCAGCACAATATTGCCGAGCTTCAAAATCTTATCTTTGTCCTGAGTCTTCTGGCTTCTCCGAAGCATTGCCTTTACCCGGGAGATCAGCTCCATGACACCGAAGGGTTTCGTAATATAATCATCCGCTCCCAGATCCAGCCCCTTGACCTTATCGATCTCCGTGGTCTTGGCCGTCACCATGATCACCGGCACCAGTACCGTATCCTGTCTGGTACGAAGCTTTTTCACGATACTCAGTCCATCCTCATCCGGCAGCATAATATCTAACAGGATCAGATCCGGTGCTGTCTCGTTCAATGCCGCATAGAAATCTGTGGCGGAGTCAAATCCTTTTACCTCGTACCCTACATTTGCCAAGGCAAAGGTCTCGATCTCCTGAATATTTTTATCATCCTCTACTACATAGATCAATGCCATCTCACAGCACTCCTCTCTGACTGTGCTTTCTCTTCTTAACTATACCTCTGTAAATGCTTACTCCGCAAGTAATTTTGCATTCTTTTCCATAACACGATCCTGCTTCGTGGGAGGTAACTGGTATTTTTCACGACATGCCATCACTTTACTCTGGAAATCCAGATTATCCTCCTGTCGCAGTTCGTCCAGATAAGCATGCGTATCGAATTCATCTTCATTCACCTGTACCAGGCAGACCGCAATATTGGAGCAGTGATCACTGACACGTTCAAAGTTCGTGATCACATCGGATAAAATGAATCCCAGTTCAATGGTGCATTTTCCCTTGCGGAGTCTGCGCACATGACGCTGCTTTACATCCAGGCTCAATCCGTCAATAACCTCTTCCATGGGCTCTACCTGTCTTGCCAGGTTCAGGTCTCCCTTTATAAAGCTGTTCATGGTAATATCCAGAATGTCATGTACCGCTCTTTCGAATACCTTCAGTTCTTCCTGTGCTTTATCGGAAAAATCCAGCTTTTTGTCATACATTTCCTGTGCAGCCTCTTTCACATTGCGGGCATGGTCAGAAATCCTCTCAAAATCACCGATGCAATGTAAAATAGTGTTCAGCGTCTCGCTATCTTTACCGGACAGCTGTCTGGAGCTGAGCTTCACCAGATAAGTACCAAGCTCATCCTCAAAGCGGTCCACATCTGTCTCCATCTGTGCTACCTGCTCTGCCTTTGCCTCATCATACCCCTGCAGTAATTCCATGGCAAGATCCATCGCCTGGCGGGATTTGTCCGCCATAACAGACGCCACCTGTCTGCTCTGCTCTACCGCATAGGCAGGTGTATCCAGGAATCGGGAATCCAGAAGGCTCAGTGTCTTGTCTGTCTCAGACATTTCCTTCACATCTTCATGCGTAGGCAGTGTCAGGCAGGCAATCTTTACCAGTCCATTGGAAAATGGCAGCAATACCAGTGTAGCGGCAACATTAAAGCAGCTGTGGACCACTGCAATGCCGAAGGGGGTTGCCACTTCTCCCAAAAAAGCGAAGGGATGAATGGCATTTGCAGTATAAAAGATTCCAAGGAACAATATCGTTCCGATAATATTGAAATACAAGTGGATCAGTGCCGCACGCTTTGCGTTGCGGGAAGCACCGATACCGGAGATCATGGCGGTAACACAGGTACCGATATTCTGTCCCATGATAATGGGAACTGCTGCACCGAAGCTTACCGCTCCGGTCATGCACAGTGCCTGCAAAATACCTACGGATGCGGAAGAAGATTGGATTACTGCCGTCAGGATCAGTCCTGCCAGTACACCGAAGACCGGATTCTGGAACTTGATCAGCAGATTGGTAAACTCCGGTACCTCCGCAAGAGGTGAAACTGCTGCGCTCATGGAATCCATGCCAAACATCAGAATTGCAAAGCCCACCAGGATGGTTGCCGCATTTTTTAATTTATCTTTATGGGAAAACAATAAAATACCCACACCCACAATTGCCAGAATCGGCGAAAAAGAACTGGGTTTGAGCATACGGATCCAGAAGGCATCACTCTCAATGCCTGTAAGGCTTAAGATCCAGGAGGTCACCGTGGTACCGATATTGGCACCCATGATGATACCTACTGCCTGTTTCAGGCTCATAATGCCGGAATTAACAAAACCGACTACCATAACCGTGGTAGCGGAGGAGGACTGGATCACGCCGGTGACCACCGCACCCATCAATACTGCCTTGATCGGGTTGTTGGTCAGTTTCTCCAGGATACGCTCCAGACGTCCACCGGATGCCTGGGACAATCCATCACCCAACAGATTCATTCCATACAAAAACAGCGCAAGTCCTCCTACCATCTTCAGCAAATCAAAAAAGTCCATACTCTAATCCTCTCATTTTACATAACATACTTTACATTTTCGGTTTCTATCTACACTTTATCTTGCTTATGTAAAATGTGTTACCAGCGAATGTAAAATTTATGTAAAGTTGCAACGATGCAGAGCCATGAACCTTGCCGGATACTCGTCGAATGCTGGCATTCGTAAGAGTATATGGCAAAGGTTCTTTGGCGAGCAAGCCTCAATGAGCAAAAGTAAAGCCTCGCAGAGGCGGTTTTGCGAATTGCGGCTCTGCATCGTTGCCGGGATTTTGCGAATTGGGGCTTAGCATCGTTGCCGGGATCATCGAATTCTAGTATAATTTTACCCCTTCCATATCTCCGGTCATGCGGAAGATCGCCCACTGCGCAATATTTACTGCATGGTCACCTACCTTTTCCAGGTACTTCGCCATCATCAGATAATCCACCACACGGTCGGCATCCAGATTCTGTTCCCGGATGGCCTGCATCATCTCTTTCTTCATATCGTTAAAAAGATCATCCACCACATCATCATGCTCCACGACTTTTGCAGCATTCGCTTCATCTCCCTCCACGAAAGCCTCCACGGAATTATGGATCATATCCTTCGCCTCTTCCATCATTCTCAGAAGCAGCTTTTCCTGTTTTCCTTCGGAATTCATATTTCCCATCCGCAGATACAGCTCCACCATATCTGCCACATGATCGCCGATCCGCTCAATGTCTGTTACAACCTTTAATGTTGCACTCACCAGCCGCATATCTCTCGCCACCGGCTGTTGTCTGGTCAGCAGGCTTAAGCACATGGCTTCGATGCTGCGCTGCATATCCACCATAGTATGATCCGTGTCTAACAGCGTCTTCAAAATATCCTCTTTGTTCTTGCGGATTCCGTATACCATATGGTCATAACTGATCTCCGCATGTTCTCCCATCTCCGATACTTTATTTTTCAACGTCTCAAGATCCTGCTCAAATAATATTCTGGGTGACATCTCCCATTCCTCCTATCTTTTCATCCAAAATCAACCAAACCGTCCGGTGATGTAGTCTTCTGTCCGTTTATCTTTGGGTCTTGCAAAGATCTCAAAGGTTGCATTCTTCTCAACCACTTCTCCTACCAGGAAAAATGCGGTATCATCCGACACACGGGCTGCCTGCTGCATATTGTGGGTAACGATGACTACCGTATACTGTTTCTTCAATGTTTCCATCAGTTCCTCGATCTTCAATGTGGAGATCGGATCCAGTGCGGACGTCGGCTCATCCATCAGAAGCACTTCCGGGGATACTGCCAGTGCTCTGGCAATACACAGTCTCTGCTGCTGTCCGCCGGACAGTCCCAATGCTGACTTATGCAGACGATCCTTAACCTCTTCAAAAATCGCAGCCCCCTGCAGAGAACGCTCCACGATTTCATCCAGTTCTCTCTTATTCTTGATGCCATGCAGTCTGGGACCATAGGCAATATTGTCATAAATAGACATTGGAAAAGGATTGGGCTGCTGGAATACCATGCCGACTTTTTTACGAAGCAATGTGGTATCCACCCGCTTATCATAAATGTCCTCTCCGTCCAGGATGACTTTTCCCTCTACTTTACAACCATCCACAAGATCATTCATCCGGTTCAGACAGCGCAGAAAAGTGGACTTTCCACAGCCGCTGGGACCGATAAATGCAGTAATGGCATGGTCTGCGATTTCCATATTTACATTTTTCAGTGCGTGGTTCTCTCCGTAATGGAGATTTAAGCTTTCCACGGATATTTTACTGTTAGCCATAGGTGTTTCTCCTTCATAGTATGGTTCTCGTGTTCTCACAGACTACTCGCATCTTAACTTATTAGCTGCAAGCTTCGTCAACAGATTCAGGATCAATACGATAATAATGAGAACGCAGCCGATGCCGAAGGCGTTGTCATACTGTCCCTTCTGCATCTGTAAATACAATTCAATGGTCAGGGTACCGCCGGACTCCAATGCCTTGTGTCCTAGCTTTGCCAGATTATCCCCGAAAGCTCCGGTGAACTTCGGCAGCTTATAGTCGCTTCCTGCAGTGAACAAAAGTGCTGCAGATTCTCCCACGATACGTCCCAATGCCAGAATGATACCGGTGACGATACCCGGCATGGAGGACGGCAGAAGGATCGTACGGATCATATGCCATTTCGTGGATCCCATTCCCAGAGCACCGGTACGATAGCTGTCCGGTACAGTACGCAGTGCTTCCTGCGTATTTCTGGTGATCAGCGGCAGTACCATCAGGGTCAGGGTAAAAGAACCGGTGAGCAGCGAATAGCCGAATCCCAACGTCTCCCCGAAAAAGATCATACCGAACAGACCGAAAATAATGGAAGGAATACCGGACAGGGTCTCTGTGGTAAATTCAATGATAGAGACCAGTCTGCCGGGCTTTGCATATTCATTCAGATAGATCGCACTTCCCACACCGATGGGAGTTGCGATCAGCAGGGTGATCACAATAATGTACAGGGTATTCAATAAGTTTCCCGCAATACCGGTGGTCTGTTTTCTGGCACTGGTGACCGTGGTCAGGAACGCCCAGTTTATAGTGCGGATGCCCTTTACGAAGACATACAGGATAATGCCCAGCAAAAGCACTACCGCCAAGGCAGCGGAGATATTAATGGCTGCCAGTAAAAACATATCTGCGGGACGTTTTCTTTTCACATACAAAGTATCATTAGTCATTGTTCTCCGCCCCCTTTTTCAATATTTTATTCAGTGTCACATTAATGATCATAATGAATACAAACAGCACCAGTCCGATGGTAAACAACACCTGTCTGTGCAATCCGGAGGAATATCCCATCTCACTGACGATAGCAGTGGTCAGGAATCGTACGGAGTTAAAGGGTAACGGCATGTTTACGCTGCTGCCGGATACCAGAGTGATTGCCATGGCTTCCCCGATGGCTCGTCCTACACCCAGCACGATTGCGGTCACGATACCGGATTTTGCTGCCGGAAGGATGGACCGGAAAATGGTCTGTACATGAGAAGCCCCCAATGCCAGTGAGGAAGATTTGATTCCTGCCGGAACCGCACGGATAGAGGTCTCACTGATATTGATCACGGTGGGCAGGATCATGATCGCCAGTACGATCACGGCTGACAACAGGTTTGCACCACCGGTGAACTGGTGGGTCGTTGATCCTGCGAAGATCAGTCTTTCTAATTTATACATGAGAGGATTCAATAAGTAGATTCCCAACAATCCATAGATAACGGAAGGGATGCCGGCTAACAGCTCTACCGCAGGTTTTACGATCGCAGCAAGTTGTCTGGGTGCTACTTCTGCAATGAATACTGCTGTCAGAACTCCTATTGGAACACCGATCAGCACTGCAAATGCCGTACCTATGATTGAAGTCAGTATAACGTACAGAATACCGTATCTTGGCTCGGCTGCCGTCGGCGCCCACTGTGTATCAAGCAGAATCTCTTTTAATCCGATTTTAAAGATTGTGGGAGTACCATTCAATATCATGTAGATCGTAATGGAAAATACCGCAAGTACTGCAAAAAAGGCACACACCAGAAAGATTATTTTCATAACCTCTTCTACTACTGCCTTTGATTTTTTATCCTCGATGATTGAAAATGAATTATTAATATGTATATCCATAAGTCTCCTAACTGTGTATAGCACCTATGTCGAATTATTTTTATTTATATCTTGGGAAGAAATCATTCAGAGCCCATTCAGGCCCTGAATGATGATTTATGAAGAAAAATTGTCCTTTACTGTTAATTAGTCAACTGTGATAAGACCTACACCTGAAATAACTGCCTTACCTTCAGCAGAAGAAAGGTAATCAAATAATGCTTTTACCAAATCATTCTGCTCAGATACTTCACCCTTTGTAGCCATAACGAAAGGTCTGCTCAGGAAATAGTTACCAGCCTTAATGTTCTCTGCTGTTGCTTCAACGCCTTCTAATGAAAATGCCTTTACTGTGTCATCTACTACATCAAGAGATACATAACCAATTGCACCGGGTGTAGAAGCTACCTTAGCCATTACAGCTCCTGTAGAATCAAGTTCGTTTGCATATACACACTGATCTGCAATATCAAGTAATTCTTCAAATGCTCCTCTTGTACCGGAACCTGCTTCACGACCGATTACTACGATTGCTTCATCATCTCCGCCAAGTTCACTCCAGTTTGTTGTCTGACCTGTGTAAATGGAAATTAACTGGTCTTTTGTTAAATCTGCTACAGAATTTTCTGTATCTGTTACAACAGCAATACCATCAATCGCAACGATATTTTCTACTGCACCTGCTTCTTTCTCGCTGTCCTTTAATGCTCTGGATGCATCACCGATATCTGCGCTGCCTGCTAACAGGGATTCGATACCAGCAGAAGATCCTGTAAACTCTGCTGTAACAGTTACATTAGGATATTTCTCCATGAAGCTCTCTGCTACTGCATTTGCAAGCTTCTCCATGGAAGTACTTCCTGCTAATGCGATTGTACCGGATAAATCTGCTGTTGTTTCCTCTGCCGGTGCTGCTTCACTGGTTGTTGTTTCAGCCTGTGCTGTCTCACTGGAAGCTGCCTGTGTATCTTCTGCTGATGATGAAGGAGTTGCTGCTGTCTCCTGTGCGCTGCTGCCGCATGCGGCAAGACTCATCATCATTGCTGCTGTCATTGTTACTGCCATACCTTTTTTGAAAGTTCTTTTCATAATAGTTTTCCTCCTATGAACAGTTCTTCTGTTCTGCTAAATATTTAATTTCAAATGTCTTTCGCATTCGTTACTGTAAGAATACCGTTGCTATGTAAAATGCAAAACCAATCTTATGTAAAATATTTGTAAAATGTAAAATTATATGCTATTATCTCTATCATCTTGAAAAAATAAAAGAATAATAAGGAGAATACACTATGACCAAGAACTTATGGACGAAACGAAAGACTAATCTGATCGTACTTCTGATGCTGTTGCTGACCATGTCATTCTGTACGACAGGCTGCAAGGGCAATGATACCGTTGATCCTTCTACTGTTGAAAGTTCACAGACTTATCAGGGCGATCACAATGTTTTAGGAGAAGGACAGACAGAATTCTATTTTACTGTAGTAGATGCCACTGGAAACGAAACAGAATTTGAAATCCATACAGATAAGGAAAACGTTGGGGAAGCTCTGCAGGAATATGATCTGATCGCCGGGGATGAAAGTGATTATGGTCTTTATGTAAAAACAGTTAATGGTATCACTGCAGATTATGACAAAGACCAGACATACTGGGCATTCTATATCAATGGTGAATATGCATCCACAGGTGTAGACAGCACTCCTGTTACAGCCGGGGATACCTATTCTTTTAAGGTAGAAAAATAATGAAGCTTTCCACACGGGAAATCACAGTATTTGCTATGCTTGGCGCACTCATGTATGCATCAAAAGTGCTTATGGAAATTGCTCCTAACGTACATCTTCTCAGTGTATTTACAGTAGCCTTTACTGTTGTATACAGACGCAAAGCATTATATCCTATTTATATTTATGTACTTTTGAATGGCTTATTCTGCGGATTTGCAACATGGTGGATCCCATATCTCTATATCTGGACAGTTTTATGGGCAGTTGTCATGCTTCTTCCCACAAAAATGCTACCCAAGCTCAAACCGGTCATCTATATGATCGTCTGCTCTGCGCATGGTTTCCTTTTTGGTACTTTATATGCACCTGCACAGGCAATTCTGTATGGACTGAATTTTAAATCCATGATCGCATGGATCATTGCAGGATTACCCTGGGATTGTGTCCACGGAATCAGCAATTTTATATGTGGTCTGTTAATTATGCCAATTATTTCCATATTAACCAGAATGGAGAATTATACCTCAAATCATCATGAGGTATAATTCTCCATTTTCATACTGATCACTATGCCATTTTGTATCCTGCAAGTTCTGGACCATTGGCACAGGCATGCAGGTGAAAAATTTATTTTTCATGCTTCATTGGAAAAGGAGTTGCATAGACTGATGTACCCTCCAGTTCCTCTTCAATGGCAAGAAGCCGATTGTACTTGGCAACTCTGTCACTGCGACAGGGTGCGCCCGTTTTGATCTGTCCGGCATTCACTGCCACTGCCAGATCCGCTATGAAAGTATCCTCTGTCTCTCCACTTCGATGACTGATGACTGCCTTGTAACTATGATGCTGTGCCATTTCGATGGCACTCATGGCTTCACTGACCGTACCAATCTGATTGACTTTTACAAGGATCGCATTCGCTACTCCCAGTTTAATACCTGCTTCAAGTCGCTTTGTATTGGTGACAAACAGATCATCCCCGACTAACTGCACTTTATCGCCCAATCTATCCGTCATAAGTTTCCAGCCATCCCAGTCATCTTCTGCCAGTCCATCCTCGATAGATATGATAGGATACCGATCTATTAAGCGCTCATAATAATCGATCATCTGCGCAGTATCCCTTACTACTTCTTCATCGGAATCACTTAACTGACTCTCTCCCGGAAAATGATACTTTCCGTCCTCTTCATTATATAATTCCGATGCAGCCACATCCAATGCTATCTTTACATCTGT
>ENA-ORNF01003346-ORNF01003346.1-human-gut-metagenome-genome-assembly--contig:-NODE-3346-length-10595-cov-2.663093_pt1 | contig 10595 bp, 5 predicted proteins | sample MGYA00242110_ERZ509012 | MGnify/ENA primary metagenome ERZ509012 (study PRJEB26280, sample SAMEA2338714) | human gut metagenome | biome: human gut; feature: human-associated habitat; material: faeces... | reverse complement strand
TTTTTCATCTTTTATTCCGTCTTCGTTCTCATCAAGCCATGCCGTACCAGAAATACTGTATGTTTTATCTGTTGGTGTATCCGGTTTGTCCGTGCCTGGTTCATCTATGCCCGGTTTATCTGGGATTTCTGGATTAACTTTTACTCTGTGCATGACTTCATTTGTTTTTATATCTTTACTTCCTTTCATAGAAATAGTAGCACTGTTACTAATTTTTTCTTTAGTCACTTTGTCTGTTACAGTACATATTATTTTTATATTAAGTTCTTCATTTTGTTTTAAAGTAATTTCATATAGATTAACCGTACCTGGATTATATTCTATTTCTTCAGATTTCTCATCTCCAATTTTATATTCTGCTTTTTCTACTGATAAACCTTCTGGTAATATATCTTCTATATTTATATTTGCTAAAGATTCCCCCTCATTTTTAATTAAAATATTATAGATTATTTCATCATTCTCTTTAACTTCTGCATTTTCTGTTGGACTTGACATTGTAGCTGTGACCTTCGCCGGTGCTTTTACTTCATTTAATACTTGTATTATATATTGATTGTCTTTTCCAAATTCTTGTTCACATTTAATAGCTATCTCATTTTTTATTTTATTTTCTGTCAAACTTTCTAATTCTACTCTTACAATTAAAGTTTTTTCTTCTTTTCCTTTTAATTCTAAAATACTCCATGAATATATATTGTTTCCTAAATCTTTTTTAGAAATATTTTTATCTTCCACATATTCATCTAATTCTTCATCCAATATCAACATATAGCCTTCTACAAGTTTTGTTTCTTTTGGTATCTTATTTATTATTTCAATATTCTTCATTTTTGACTCTGAAGCATTTTTTAATGTTATTTCATATTGTATAATATCTCCAACTTCAGCTTTTTTCTCTTCGCTATCTTCTATGTAACTATTTACTTCTATTTTTAAATTTGCTTGTTTTACTACATTTTTTACTTCTACTGTTTTTGCTTGATCTTCTTTGCCATTTGGTATTGCTTTTATTGTTGTTGTAATATCTTTTTGTTTTGTTTCTTCTGGTAATGCTTTTACTTTTGCTGTTATTGTTTTTGTTATTGTTTTTCCAGCTTCTATATCAAAGTTTTCTGGTTTTGATACTAATTCTAATTCTTCTGGAAGACTTGCTTCTATACTTACATTTTTAGCTGTAACGTTTGATTTGTTTGTTACATCTACTGTAAATGTAACTTCTTGTTCTTCATATACAGTATCACTTATTGCTTTTGCAGATACTTCTATTTCTATTTTTTGTGGTGTTTCTAGTGTTATACTTGCTGCTTCTTGTTTTTTGCCTTCTATTTTTATATCATATGTGCTATTCATAGATTTGTTTGCACCTAAATTTTCTGGTATTTCTATTTTATATGTAAATGTTGTTACTGTTTTATCTGTTAGTTTTGTAAATGTTATTTTATAGCTTTTATATTCATTTGCTTTTTCTGGGTTGTATGCTTCAAATGTTTGTCCATCTACAGAGTATTCTACTGTTGCATTCTCTACTGTTGCATTCTCTACTGCTATTTGTTCTTTTAGTATAGGTGTTATTGTAGAGCCTTCTCCTGCGAAGTTTCCTACTACAACTACATTTTCCACATCTTTTTCTGTGTTGTTTATTATTGTTCCTTTAACTTGTGCTATTGCTGATTTTTCCTCGCTTAATAAACCTGTTTTGCTGTTTTCTTTTATTGCTAATATTTCAGGTTCTTCTCCATTATAATTTGAGATACTATTTGCAAGTATTATTCCTTTTTCTGCTGAGAATGTTACTTGTTCTGAATCTTTTGCTTCTTCTTCTCCATTTACTACTGTTAATTTAATGTCTCCTGTACTTGTTGGTAGTAATTCTGGTGTTTTTAGGTTTGCAGAAAATGTTATTGTTGTATCTTGTCCGTTATAGTCTACGTATTCTCCTTGATTTCCTGTTAATTTTACTTCTATTATATTATTGTTTATTGTTATACCATTTAATTCTAATCCATTAGCATTTGATATTCCTTCTGTGTTTTCTACTATTGATGCTTCTTTTACTTGTTCTGGTAATTCTATTTGTACTGTTGGATTATTAAATAGTTTGTCTGTTTCTTTGCTTGTATGTAGTGTAACTGTAAAGTCAACTTTGTTTTCTTCTCCTACTGGTAAAGTTTCTTTATCTTTTCCTAAATTTATTCCCAACTCTGCATTTGATTTTGGGCTTACTAGTGAAATTTGTTTTGATATTGTTTCTGTTGAATATATAAAGTCTTCTTCGCCCGCTTTTGGTATTCCGGCTATTGCATTAATTGTTAATGAATCTATTTTATCTATTTTTGACACATATTCTTCAACACTTGAAATGTTTAAAGTTTTTCTACTTGCTATACTTAGTTTTCCTGCTTTTATAGGCTTACTAATTTGAATTCCTATTAGACTTACATCTTCTGGGTATTCTTCTGTAAGTAGTGTTTCATTATTTGGTGCCACACTGTCTATTGTTATTGTCCCAATTGGTTTTTTTGTTTCTATATTTATTAGGTCTATTGTTCCATCTTCTCCTAATATGTCTATAAACTCATCTTTATTTATATATGTAGCATTATAATATGTAACTGGTTTTATGTCTTTTGAATCTGCTATATTTAATTTGTCTAATTCAGAACCGGCTAATATATTTTCTCCTATTTGTGTGTTGCTTATATTTAATGTCCAAGCTTCTGCAAAGCTTTCTCCTTTTTGAATGTTTCTTTTACTTAAGCTTTCTGGTGCTTGTATATCTAATTCTAATAGCATATGTTTTTCGGCATTTGTTGATCTGGGACTTGTTTTATTAAGTCCGTTTTCATCTACATAAAGTTTAAGATTGCTTTCTACTGTAGTTTCAATCCTGTCTACATTTTTTACACTTTCTTCATTATATATGTATGTAACTACAAATTCGTCTACTGCATTTTTAGCCCATGCTACACAATTGTTTTCATCTTTGCTATTGTTTACTGTTATTGTTATTTTTCCACTCTCACTATCATATTGCCATGAACCTAATTTGTTTTCCTCAACTGTTCCAAAGTTTATTGAGCCGTCTTTTCCGTTTGTTGCCATTGTTGAGTATGCTGCAACTTCAACTTTCTCTGCTTCTAGTTCATTTTCAGCTACAAATTTACCTTCTTCCATTTTTCCTGATTCTAGTGGGTTTGCTGTTATTTGTGTTTTTTCTATTGGATATATGTTGTCTTTTATTCCTGATTTTATTTTTACTTGTACTACTCTTTTTTCTTTTCCATCTATTGTGTATGTTTTATTTGTTATTATTTCATTTTCTAGTACCTTTGTTTCTTTTCTTGTTTCATCATCCATATTATAAAGCTCTTGTGCATTCCATTTTACTGAAACTGTTTCTTCTTTATTTATTTCTTCTGTTTTATTATCGTTCGAATATGTTCCTGTTAATTTTATTTTACTTTCCATGTTTAATAAATCCAATTTAAATTGGTCATCATTTCTTGCTACTATTTTAAAATCTAATTCTTTAGTTTCTCCTGCATTTATTTGGTCTATTCCACTTTCATCTTTTAACTTAAAGTTGCAGTTACTTAAGTCTAGATTTACATTTTTTAAATTACCTTCCTTTACCGCTATGCTTAAATGTAAATTTAATTCAGACGTTATGTCTGCTTCTTTTACTTTCTTTTCCTCGCTATCTAGTATTTGGGCATTAAATGTAATTTGATTTTGTTCATCTGCTGCATATGAAATTAAACCACTTCCCAAATATGATCCGAAGTAGTGCAAAATTTGAAAAAGTTAAAGTTAAAACTAAAAATGTTGCTAAAACTTTTGTACTAATTTTTCCATCATTTGATTTTTTTAGATTTTTAAACATGTTTTTTTCCTCCTGATTTTATTTTAGTATTTTTCTCTTTATCTTCTTATATTTATATAGCATTATTCTCACATTTTTTGCAATTAATGTCAATATACGTTTTTTTTATTTAATTGTTCAAATTCTACATCCTTTTAAAATTTGTTTACGGAAACTAATAGATTAAAAAGAATTTTTGAAAAATTACATTTTCATGACATTTTTGTAATTAAACGTAATTTCGCTATGATAATTTTATACATATATATTATATACGGTTATGTAAACTTTTTCAAGTGGTTTTTCTCACTTTTTTCAAGTTTTGCAGGTGTTTTTGGAAATATTAGTAAAAAGCATATTTCAATTAAAAAAAAAGGAAAGAAAAACAGGAGTTATTAATCTTTAACTCCTGTTTTTTGTATTATTTAGTTAATAATTAACCTGCAAGTTCTCTTTTTATTCTTAATATATTGTCTAGTGTTTGTATGTATCCTTCTTTGTAGCAAAACTCCAATTTTTTTATATTAAATGGTTTTACTTCTCTTAAATCTATTTCTAAAACAGCTGTGCTTGCATTAACAGATTCTCTTATTAGGTTTTCTGTCATTAGGTCCAAAGATTGCATTGTTATATTATATATTGTTTTTTGCTTTCTTGGGCTTTTTAGTTTAAAACGTAATGCAAGAACTTTGTCTATTCCCAATTCTTTTGTTTCTTTTACTGGTAGGTTTGAAAATATTCCCCCATCTACAAATTGATATTTTTCGTGTTCAAACGGAGCATACATTCCCGGGAAAGTTGAGCTCGCCCTTACGGCTTTGCCAATTTCTATGTCGTGTATGTACTCTTCACCTTTTAAATTCTCGTTATTTGTGAATATTATTTCTTTGTTTGAGATTAAGTCTGTTGCTGGAATAGTGATTGGCATTTTTAAGTCTTTTATGTTTTTTACATTTTTCTTTTTAGCTGCTTGCTCAACTACTTTTTCTATGTTTTCACTAGTTGTTATTCCACCTAATTTTATATCTCTTGTGGCTTTAATAGATTCCCATATATATTTAGGGCTTAAAGATAAAACCTGACTAGAAAATTCTCTAAATAATTTTATTATCTCATCTGTTTTATATCCCATTGCATATAAGGCAGCCACTATACTTCCTGCTGATGTTCCACCTATTGCTTCTATTTCTATTCCGTTTTCTTCTAGTGCTTTTATTGCGCCTATATGTGCTGCGCCTCTTATTCCGCCTCCCGCTAATGCTAGGCCTATTTTCATATGCTGTACCTCCTCTATTAAATTGTAATTTATGTGAGCGGGTCGCCCAAGAGTGCGACCCCTACATCGTTTGTGATGCTTTTGGTGAAAAAGGGGTCTGACCCCTTTTTCACCATTGGGTTTATTTCCTTTTTGTTTCCATATTATATACAATTTTACCAATAATTTTGTCTGGTACTATTTTGCTTAAAAATCTTATCATTTTGTTGTTTGCTCCTGGTAATATCATATATTTTCCTTCAAACATTTTGTCTATTGCATAGTTTGCAACTTCTGTACTTGTCATAACTTTTGTTTTAAATTCTACGTTTGCTTTTTCTAAAAATGGTGTTTTTATTGGCCCTGGACATAGTGCACTTATTTTTACATTCGAGTTTCTTTTTCTTAATTCCTCGTAAATGCTTTGTGTTAATTTTAACACATATGCTTTTGTAGCATGGTATGTTGCCATGTGTGGTCCTGGCATAAATCCTGCTATTGATGCTACATTTAATATATATCCACTATTTTTTTTGCACATGTCTTGTAAGAATAGTTTTGTTAGTGTATGAACTGCACACACATTTGTGTTTATCATGTTTAATTCTGTTATTAAATCTGTTTCTATAAATTCTCCACAAGTTCCAAATCCTGCATTGTTTATTAATATATCTATATCTCCTACCTGTTTATATAATTCCACACAATTTTCTGCAAGGCTTAAATCCATGCATATTATTTGTGTTTTTGTTTTTAGTTCTTTTTGTACTTCTTCTAGTTTTTGTTGTTCTCTTGCTACTAAAACTAATTCTATTTCTTGCTCGCTTAATATTTTTGCCATTTCTTTTCCTAAACCTGATGAGGCTCCTGTAATTAATGCTTTCATGTTTTTCCTTCTTTCTAAATTGTTTGTTCTATTATATCAGATATTTACAAATTTTAATAGTTTTTACTTTATTTATTTTGATTTTTGTTATATAATCTTTTCAATATTGTTTAGGGAACTTTCACTTTTAAGAGTTTTTTAACATTTATTTTATAGAAATGAGGAGATATGCTATGGATTATAATCATAAAGAAATAGAAAAAAAATGGCAAAATTATTGGGATGAAAAACAAAGTTTTAAAGCAATTACTGGAGATAATAAGGACCCATATTATATATTGGTAGAATTTCCTTATCCTTCTGGTGCGGGTCTTCATGTTGGGCATGTTAGAAGCTATACTGCTCAAGATGCTTTGGCTAGAATGAAAAGAATGCAAGGTTATAATGTTTTATATCCAATGGGCTGGGATGCTTTTGGTGCTCCTGCTGAACAATATGCTATTAAAAATCATATTCACCCAAAGGAAGCTGTAAAAGAAAATATTCATACTTTTAAAGGACAAATGAAAGATTTAGGTTTTTCTTTTGACTGGTCTCGTGAATTTTCTACTACTGACCCAGATTATTATAAATGGACTCAATGGCAATTCTTACAATTTTATAAACATGGTATGGCATATAAAGATACTATTCCTGTAAACTGGTGCCCTACTTGTAAATCTGTTTTATCTAATGAAGATGCAGCTGGTGGGGTTTGTGAAAGATGTGGTAGTACAGTTGAGCAAAAAGAAAAATCTCAATGGATGCTTAGAATGAGCGATTATGCAGAAGATTTATTAAAAGGTTTAGATGATACTAATTTTGCTGATAGAGTAAAACTTGGTCAAATTAACTGGATTGGTAAATCTACTGGTGTTGAACTTGATGTGCAAATTGTTGGTGGAGGTAAATTCTCTGTATTTACAACTTGTATTGAAACAGTTTATGGTATTACATTTTTTGTTATTGCTCCTGATGGCAAATTAATTAAGGAATTAATGCCTAGAGTTAAAAATAAAGATGAAGTTAATGAATATATTAAGGAAACTGCTAAAAAATCTGCTATGGATAGAACAGAGCTAAATAAAGGTAAAACAGGTTGCAGAGTAGATGGAATTATGGCTATTAATCCTGTTAATGGAAAAGAAGTTCCTGTATTTTTAGGTGACTTTGTTCTAGGAGACTACGGAACTGGGGCTGTTATGGCTGTTCCTTCTCATGACCAAAGAGATTTTGAATATGCAGTAGAGCACAATTTGGAAATGATTCAAGTTATTGACGGTAGAGATGTTAGTGAATCTGCTTTTGAGAAACAAGATTATTTAGGTAAAGGTTGTAAATTGATGAATTCAGAAGAATTTACTGGTCTTACTGTTGAAGAAGCTAAAGAGGCTATTACAAATAAATTAGTAGAAAAAGGTATTGCTAGAAAAGTAAATAATTATAAAATGAGAGATTGGGTATTTTCTCGTCAAAGATTCTGGGGAGAACCTATTCCTATGATTTATTGTGAGAAATGTGGATGGCAACCAATGAAGGAAGAAGATTTGCCTTTATTGTTACCAGATGTTGCAGAATATGAACCAACTGAAAGTGGAGAAAGTCCTCTTGCAAACATTACCGATTGGGTAAATACAACTTGTCCTCATTGTGGTGGAAAAGCTAAGAGGGAAACAGATACCATGCCAAACTGGGCTGGTTCTAGCTGGTATTTCCTAAGATTCATGGACCCTCATAATGATAAAGAATTTGCATCAATGGATGCTATGAAATATTGGGATAAAGTTGACTGGTATAATGGTGGTATGGAACATACTGCAAGACACTTACTATATGCAAGATTCTGGGTACAATTTTTATACAACATTGGACTAGTTCCTAAAAAGGAAATGATTTGGACTCGTGTTAGCCATGGAATGGTTTTAGGTTCAAATAATGAAAAAATGAGCAAGTCAAAAGGAAATGTTATTAATCCAGATGATATAGTAAATGAGTATGGTGCAGATACTTTAAGGTTATATGAAATGTTTATGGGAGATTACACTCAAGATGCACCTTGGAGTACAGATTCATTAAAAGGTTGTAAACGCTTTATTGATAAAGTTATTCGTTTAAAAGATAAAATTGTGGATGGAAATGGTTACTCTAAAAAATTAGAACCAATTATCCATAAAACAATTAAAAAAGTGCAAAATGATTTATCTACAATGGCCTATAATACAGCTGTTTCAAGCCTTATGATTTTAGCAAATAGCCTAGACGAAATGCCTGAAATAACAAAAGAAGACTATCATTTGTTATTAACACTTTTAAACCCTATAGCACCACATATTACAGAAGAATTAAATGAATCTCTTGGATATGCACCAATTTGCGAGTCAAAATGGCCTGAATATGATGAAGCAAAAACAATAGATAGTGAAATTAAATTGCCTATTCAAATTAACGGCAGAGTAAAAGGAACTGTAAAAGTTGCTCTAAACAGTGATGAAGAAACAGTAAAAAATGCCGCACACAAAGAAATTGCAGAGCTTCTTGAAGGGAAAAATATTGTTAAAGAGATTTATGTGAAAAATAAGATATTTAATATTGTTGTTAAATAAAAAAAGAACAGCTATGCTGTTCTTTTTTTATTCTTCATTTCCTTTAAGTTTTTCTGCCCTATCTGCTGCAATTAGGTTGTCTATCATTTCGTCTAGGTCGCCATTTAAGAAGTTTTCCATTTGGAATATGCTAAATCCAATTCTGTGGTCTGTGATTCTTCCTTGTGGGTAATTATAAGTTCTAATTTTTTCGCTTCTATCTCCTGTTCCAACTTGGCTTCTTCTCTCATTATAACGCTCTTCATCTTGTTTTTGTTTTTCTATTTCATATAATCTTGATTTTAATAATCTCATTGCATATTCTCTATTTTGTGTTTGTGAACGTTCTGTTTGACATTCTGCTACAATTCCTGTTGGTTCATGAATTAATCTTACTGCTGATGAAGTTTTATTAACCTTTTGTCCTCCAGCACCTGATGCTCTAAAAACTTCCATTCTAATATCTGCTGGATTTATTTCTATTTCAACATCTTCTACAACTGGCAATACGGCAACTGTTGCTGTTGATGTGTGTATTCTTCCACTACTTTCAGTATCTGGAACCCTTTGAACTCTGTGAACTCCACTTTCAAATTTTAGTCTACTATAAACTCCTTTTCCAGTAACCATAAATGATATTTCTTTATATCCTCCAAGTCCTGTCTCATTTTCATTTAAAACTTCTATTTTCCAGTGTTTTCTTTCTGCATACATTGAATACATTCTAAATAATGTACCTGCAAATAGAGCTGCTTCTTCTCCTCCAGCTCCTCCACGGATTTCACAGATTATGTTTTTCTCATCATCTTTATCCTTAGGAATTAACAATAATTTTAATTCTTCTTCTATTTTAGGTAACTTTTCTCTGCACTCTGCCATTTGCATTTCTGCTAACTCTTTTAAGTCTTTATCTGCAAGCATTTCTTGTGCTTCATCATATGCACCTTTAACTTTTTTGTATTCTCTATATTTTTCTACTATATCTGTCATATCGCTGTGCTCTTTCATTAAGTTTTTCCATTCATTTTGTCTTGAAATAACCTCTGGATCACTTATAAGCTTATTTAATTCTTCATAACGTTTTTCAACAGCTTCTAATTTTTGAAACATAAAACTCTCTCCTTTAAATTTTTAACATTTCAATTATATACGATTTTCACGCATTTTTCAAGGGTTTCACTTATATTGGATATTAATTTTAAATTTTATTTCGGTTTTACAAACTAAATTTAAGTTTGGCAATCCACCTAATCTTCAATTTTAAATATTCTTTTAGCATTATTTTTTGTAAGTTCCGCAACGTCAGCAAGCGGAATATTTTTTACTTCAGCTATTTTCATCGCTACATATTTTACAAATAATGATGTATTCGTTTCACCTCTATGTGGCTCTGGTGCTAAGTAAGGGCTATCTGTCTCAATTAGTATTCTGTCCATTGGCACAATCTCTATGCAACCAGCTGATTTTGCATTTTTAAATGTTACATTTCCACTAAATGATATATAAAATCCAAGTTTTAGCCCTTCTTTTATCAATTCTTGATTTAATGGGCAACAATGAAATACTCCCTTATTTTTGGGACAATGTTCTTTTAAAATTTCAATTGTATCCATTACTGCTTCTCTTGTGTGAATTACAATTGGTAGGTCTAATCTATCTGCCATTTTTATTTGCTCTACAAATACTTTTTTTTGTAATTCTTTATTTTCCTTATTCCAATAATAGTCTAGTCCAATTTCTCCAATAGCCACTAATTTTTTTGACTTATTTTCTTTTACAATTTTTGAAATTTCAGCTATGTCTTTCCACAATTGTTTCTCAGATTGTGGAATATCATTAGGAGAAATCCCACAAATTGAATAAATAAATTCATATTTTTTTGATATTTCTAATGAAAACACTGATGAATCAATATTATAACCTGCACACACAAATTTGGTAACACCAGCTTCATATGTTTCTTTTATAATTTGTTCTCTATCCTCATTAAATTTTTCATCATTATAATGTGAATGTGAATCAAAAAAT
>ENA-ORNF01003342-ORNF01003342.1-human-gut-metagenome-genome-assembly--contig:-NODE-3342-length-10626-cov-2.596254_pt1 | contig 10626 bp, 10 predicted proteins | sample MGYA00242110_ERZ509012 | MGnify/ENA primary metagenome ERZ509012 (study PRJEB26280, sample SAMEA2338714) | human gut metagenome | biome: human gut; feature: human-associated habitat; material: faeces... | reverse complement strand
ACTTTGAGCTGATAAAATTGTACCAACTTTAAATTTTCTATATAATGTAAACATATCAGAGAAGAAAGGACTTGCATATTTGTCGAATTCGTCTACATATAAGAAATATGGTATTCTTGTTTTATCAGTACCTGGACGACCTTCAACTGCACACATAAATAATGTTAGGAAGAAACGTCCAAAACCTTGATGAGCAGTACCACCAATATCAGCTGGTCTAGTACATATTAAAATAATTTCTCCGTTTTTTAACACATCATTAAAGTTTAGATTATTACGTCTTTTACAAATTATATCTCTTACAGAAGCTGCTCTTAATAACTCTTCAAGCTGAGCTGTAGCAAAATGTACATATCTTTGCATATCACTACGACCTTTTGACTCTTTATAAAAATGTTGTTCAAAATAAGCAATTTGGAATTGGTATTTTTCAACTAAATCTGGCTCAGTTTTCAAGTCTTCGCATAATTCTTCAACTAAATCAAAATTCGTCAAACAATGTAGTAAGTCTTCTAAAGTAGGCAAGTCTCCATTATGACGTCTTGGGTACATTTCACCTAAGAACACACATATATTTTGTATAGCTTGATAAGCTAAATCCTTCATATAAGCAAGCTCAGCTGTTGCACTTGCAGCATTATATAAACCTTCTAATGTTAAGGCAATCATTAAACCTGCAAGAGATGGTGAAGGCAAAGTGAATGGATTTAAACCTGGAGAATTAGCATCAAATGGATCTATAATATGTGTTGGTATTCCAAAGTTTTTAGCAACATCAGCTATTTTATAAGTTTGCTCATGATCTGGTGTAAGTGAAGCCAAACCTAAATTTTTATAAACAATAGTACCATCAGGCATTGTTCCATACACCAATTTTTTTATATGTTCTTTATAAGCATTTTCCTTACCTTGTGCGGGTGAAATCATATCCAATCTAAAGTTAGCATTTAAGTAATCTTTACCATAAGGACAGTCTAATACAGCAAGTCCATTCTTTAAAGCACTATATCCCATTTCTTTAGAAGTTTCACGTAAGAAATATTTTTTTTCTAAATCTCTTGCCATCATAGGTTCCATAATTAAAGCAGATTTTCCTGTACCAGAAGGACCTATAATTAAAGTGGTTTCAAATCTTCTTTTTTCTAATAATTTTACTGGTTTACCAGTTGACCTATCTGTACATAGAGTTACTTCAAAACTATAAGGTCCAGTACCTTCTGGAGAGTTTGTAATATCTATTCCTCCATAATCAAGGATAGAGTCTTGGAAGTTGTTAGGAAAAATTGGGTCATTAATTATTTTATATAACCAGAAAAATAATTTATAAAATGTCATTAATAATATATAAATTGGAGTTAGTGAAAGTGCTCTTTTTGTAGCTCTAGCAAATGTTGATAAAAATGTATTTGCATTAGGCACAGACATTACACCAATCCAAGCTAATCTATTAAGCCATTGAATAGCCATTGAAATTCCTATAATATAGAAGGCAACCCAAAAAGCATAAAAGAATGAAAGCTTTACTTTGTCTGATTTAGCAAATTTTGATGGAATTGAAAATGCATATGCAAAAATTGGACAAGCTAAAGCAAATGTATATTTAATCGGTCCCCAATAATTTACTGACATTCCAGTAGAACATAAGAAAATTAATTCAACAATTCTATCTATTAAAATATAAGCAGTTAACAACGTTAATATATATGTAAAGAATGTATTTCTATCTGTTTTTAAGAGTTTTAAAAATTTATCAAATAACTTCACCGTTAATTCCTCCAATAACATATTTATACATATATATTATCCTATAAAAGTCGAAAAAAAACAAGTCTTTTTAGTAATTTTATCATAAAATTTACCATAAACTTGTATTAACAACACGGAAATGGAGGCAAATGATTGAAAAAAAATAAACAGAGCTTTATGCAAGGTGTAATGATATTAATGTTATCACAAATTATCATAAAACTTGCAGGACTTGTATATAAAATATATCTTACAAATAAACAGGGCTTTGGGGATAGAGGAAATGCAATATATTCGGCAGCATTTCAAATGTATGCATTATTCCTTACTATTTCTTCTGTTGGAGTACCCAATAGTATTTCAAAACTGGTATCTAGCAAAGTCGCGGTTGGAGATAATAAAGGTGCATATAGAATATTTAAAATAGCATTTGCACTATTTGGAATTCTTGGATTTATTGGAAGCTCAATACTATTTCTTAGAGCAAAAGTGATAGCTGATAATTATTTGCAAATACCAGAAGCAAAACTAGCACTAATGGCTCTTGCTCCGTCAGTATTCTTGGTGTCTATAGAAGCTGTACTAAAGGGATATTTTAATGGAAGAGAAAACATATCTGTCACAGCAAACTCACAAAGTTTAGAACAAATATTTAAAACATTGCTAACTGTAGCAATAGTAGAAAATATAGGAAAAATATCTGGAAATAGTACAATTGTTATGGCAGCAGGCGCAACACTAGCAACTACACTGGCAACATTGTTTGCATTGATGTACTTATATAAATATTTTGTAGATAGAAAAAAAGAAGTTTGGCAAGAAGTTGTTTCTTCTTCTAAAAACAAAAAAGAAAGTGTAAAGGGAATAATAAAGAGCATCTTACTAGTGTCTATTCCAATATCATTAAGTGCACTTTTCTCAGCATGTAGTAAAACAATTGATGCTATGACGGTTGTAAGAATATTAAAAACATCAATAGGAGAACTGGAAGCAACAAATCAGTATGGAATATTAAGTGGAAAGGTAGATGTGCTAGTAGCATTACCGTTTTCTTTTAATATAGCGTTTGCAACTGCTTTGGTACCTGCTATATCATCAGCTATTGCAAAAAAACAAAATTATGTGGTAGAAAGAAGAATAGAATTTTCTATATTAGTTACAATACTTATAGGCATTCCATTTACAATATATATGATTATGTTTTCAAATGATATATTACATATATTATTTCCTAATGCTGCAAAAGGAGCCGAAATGCTGCAATTATCAGCATTTACAATTATTTTTATAGTCCTTACACAAACTATAAATGGAGCATTGCAAGGATTAGGAAAAGTAAATGTACCAGTTATAGCATTTGCACTAGGTGGAATTATCAAACTGATATTAAACTTAGTATTAATACCAATTAAAAAAATAGGTATATATGGGGCCATAATCTCTTCAATAATTTCAGACATATTTATATTTATTATGTGTTTTATATCGTTAAAAAAATGTTTATATAACAAATTTAGTATAAATAAATTCATTGTAAAACCAATAATTTCAAGTATAGTTATGACAGCTATATCATATATACTGTATAGTAAACTTGTTGGCAAAATACAAAACAACATTATTTTATTGCTTACATCAATTATTGGAGGAATAATTGCATATATTATTTCAATAATTTTATTAAAAACCTTAGACAAAGAAGAAATTTATATGATTCCTTACGGACAAAAGCTGTTTAAAACTATTGAAAGCAAAAACTCCAAACACAAGCAAAATCAGCGTGTTTAAAGATACCAAAACTTGGAAACCTACGGAATAAAAGGGTTCACCAAAAAAATAAAAATAAAAAAAGAAGGATTTTAGCTAAATTTGGCGAATAATCTTAAATAGTAGAAACCAAAGCTGTTTTTACTGCATAAAACAAATCTTATTAGGAGGTAATTTTAAATGAACAAAGCTGAATTAGTAGCAGCAATAGCTGCAAAAACAGGAGACACAAAAAAAGGTGCTGAAGCATCAGTAAACGCATTCGTTGATGTTATAACAGATGCACTAGCAAAAGGAGATAAAGTTCAATTAGTTGGATTTGGATCTTTCGAAGTAAGAAAAAGAGCTGCTAGAAAGGGAAGAAACCCACAAACTAAAGAAGAAATAAAAATACCTGCATCTAAAGCACCTGTATTCAAAGCAGGAAAAGCTTTAAAAGATTTAGTAAATAAAAAATAAGATTTGAAATTTATATAAATTATATGAATTCATATAAAAGATATGGCAAAAGCCGTATCTTTTTTAAATTTGACAATGCAAAGAAAAAAGTGTATAATAGGTAACAGTTGTTACCCAAAATGGTAAAGAAGAGATTTATATATATAAAATTAAAGTATAATCGGAATATTAAATATTTAAAGTGGTAAAATATGTTTGGTTTGTGCGGAAAATAATATAAACATATTTGATTTCTATTGTAAAATTAAATATAAATATTTTGTAATTATAATAGTTTAGAAAAGGATAAACTATTTTTTAGTATATAAATTTGATAAAAAATAAGGAGGAGATATAAAAACATGACAATTGAAACAGAACAAAAGGATAAAGAGCAAAAAAGAAAACCACAAAGAAGAAGCTATAAAAGAGGGGAGGAAAACAAAACAGAAAATAAAAAGGCAAGAAGTAATAATAAAAAAGAAAGCATAAAGTTTGAATTTAAAAAAGAAAATTTAAAAATAATTCCACTTGGTGGGTTAGAAGAAATAGGAAAAAACATTACTGTTTTTGAATACGGAAATGAGATTGTACTAGTAGACTGTGGACTAGAGTTTCCAGAAGACAATATGCTTGGTGTAGATTTAGTAATACCTGATGTAACATATTTAGAAAGAAATAAAGAAAAAATAAAAGGTTTAGTAATAACACATGGACACGAGGATCATATTGGAGCTATACCATATATATTGCAACAAATTAATATACCAATTTATGCAACAAAATTGACAATAGGCTTAATAGAAAATAAATTGGAAGAACATAAATTATTAAGAAGTACAAAGCTAACAGTTGTAAATCAAGGCGAAACAGTAGACTTTGGCAATATTAAAGTGGAATTTATAAGAAGTTCACACAGTATTCCAGATGCTGTAATGCTTGCAATTCATACACCTGTTGGAACAGTAATACACACTGGAGACTTTAAAGTAGACTATACACCGATAGATGAAAAGGTTATGGATTTTGGAAGACTCGCAGAATTAGGAAATAATGGCGTTTTGGCATTGCTTTCAGATAGCACAAACTCTGAGAGAAAAGGATATACAATGTCAGAAAGTTCAGTAGGAGAAGTATTTGATAAGCTATTCTTAAACACAAAAAAGAGAATAGTTGTAGCAACATTTGCTTCAAATGTCCACAGAGTTCAACAAATTGTTAATTCGGCTGTTAAATATAATAGAAAAGTTGCAATTTGTGGCAGAAGTATGATTAATATGATAGAAACTGCAAAAGAATTGGGATATATAAACGTACCAGAAAATACATTTATAGATATAGATATGATAAAAAATTATACAGATGAACAATTGGTAATAATTACAACGGGAAGTCAAGGCGAAACAATGTCTGCACTAACAAGAATGGCATCTGGAGAGCACAAAAAAGTCTCAATTACACCAAATGATTTAGTAATAATTTCTGCAACTCCAATACCAGGAAATGAAAAATTTGTATCAAGAGTAATAGATGACTTAATGCAAATTGGCGCAGAAGTAATTTACAGCTCATTAGAGGACATACATGTTTCAGGACATGCTTGCCAAGAAGAACAAAAATTGATAATTTCATTGGTAAGACCAAAATTCTTTTTACCAGTACACGGAGAATATAGACAATTAAGAGCACACGCGGAAACAGCAAGAAAAGTTGGAGTAGATCCTAGAAATATATTTATGCTAGAAAATGGAAGGGTTTTAGAACTTAACGAAAAAGAAGCAAAATTGACAAATTCAGTACCATCAGGAAAAATATTGGTAGATGGCTTAGGCGTTGGAGACGTTGGAAATATTGTATTAAGAGACAGACAACATTTATCACAAGACGGATTAATAGTAATAGTAATGACAATGGATTCTTCGACAGGGGAAATAGTATCTGGGCCAGATGTAGTGTCAAGGGGATTTGTTTATGTAAGAGAGTCAGAAAACTTAATGGAAGATGTAAAAAGAGTAATAAGAGAAGAAGTAAAAAAATGCGAAGAAAAACGTATTAGAGATTGGTCAACAATAAAATCAGCATTAAAGGATAACTTAAGAGATTATATTTTCCAAAAAACAAAAAGAAATCCTATGATATTGCCAGTAATTATGGAGATATAACAATATAAAATTAGAGTGTCAAGGAAGTACATAGTTACTTCCTTGCAATAAAAGGAGAGTAAAATGGATTATAAAGATTTAGCAAATTTGATTTTTCCAAATGCAAAAGATATAAAATATTATGAGGAAAAATATCCAGAAAGAAATTTACCAGAAGGAGCAATAGTTACAAGATTTGCACCAAGCCCTACGGGGTATGTACATATTGGCGGATTATATCAATCTCAAATTGCATGGAAAATGGCAGAACAAACAAAAGGAGTAGTATTTTTAAGAATTGAAGATACAGACCAAAAAAGAGAGGTTCAAGATGCGACAATAGGAATTGTAAATTCTTTAAAAGATTTTAAAATTGACTTTGATGAAGGAATGTTAAATGAACAAGAAGAAAAAGGCGCATATGGGCCATATAAACAAAGTTTAAGGAAAGAAATATATCAAGCATATGCAAAATATTTTATTGAAAATAATTTGGCATATCCTTGTTTTGCAACAGAAAAAGAATTGGAAGAGATGAGGGAAAAACAAGAAACAGCAAAAATAAGACCTGGGTATTATGGTGTATGGGCAAAGTACAGAAATTTGCCAATAGAAGAGGCAGCACAAAAAATAAAAGCTGGAGAACCATATATAATTCGTTTTAAATCAAGAGGAAATGAAGAAAAAAAGATAAGACATCAAGATTTAATAAAGGGAAAAGTTGACTTCCCAGAAAACGATCAAGACATAGTAATTATAAAAGCTGATGGATTACCAACATACCATTTTGCTCATTTAGTAGATGACCATTTAATGAGAACAACAGTAGTTATAAGAGGAGATGAATGGCTATCTTCTGTACCATTACATTTGCAATTATTTCAAGCAGCAGGATTTAAAGCTCCAAGATATGCCCATATTGCACCACTTATGAAAATGGATGAGGGTGGCAAAAGAAAAATAAGTAAAAGAAAAGATCCAGAGGCGGCAGTAAGTTATTACCATGAACAAGGAATTCCACCAGAAGCAGTTTGCGAATACTTGTTAAATATAGCAAATTCAAACTTTGAAAGTTGGAGAAAAGCTAATCCTTTAGCCGATTTAAAAGAATTTGAGTTGCAATTTAACAAAATGGGTGTAAGTGGAGCACTTTTTGATATGGTTAAGTTACTGGATATATCTAAAACAATAATATCAAGATTTGATGCAGAAAAAGTATATAATGAAACATTAAGTTGGGCTACAAAATATGATAGTGAATTATTAAAACTTCTTGAAAATAAGGAATATGCATTAAAAATAATAGGAATAGAAAGAGGAAATGCAAAACCAAGAAAAGACATCTCTAAATGGTCAGATGTAAAAAATTCTATTATATATATGTATGATGAAGAATTTTTAAAGGATGAAGGAAAATATGAGTTTGCAAAAATTGACAATAAAGAAGAAATAAATAAAATCTTAAAACTGTACATAGAAAAATATTTTAACTTTAATGATGATAAACAAACATGGTTTGATAAAATCAAAGATTTAGCAGAAGAAATGGGATATGCAAGAGAAGTTAAAGAATATAAGCAGAATCCAGAAAACTGGAAAGGGCATGTGGGAGACATAAGCACAGTATTAAGAGTTGCTTTAACTAAAAGGCAACAAACACCAGACTTATATGAAATAATGCAAGTTCTTGGTAAATCAAGCATAGAGAAAAGGATAGCATTATTTGTGAAATAAAAAGGGATGAAATAAAATGGATTACAATATAGGCGATATAGTAAAAACAAAAAAGCAACACCCATGTGGAAGCAAAGAATGGGAAGTAACAAGAGTAGGAGTAGACTTTAAATTAAAATGCATAGGCTGTGGACATGTAGTTATGTTGCCAAGAGAAAAAGCACTAAAAATCATAACAAAAAAGATAGAAAAAGGCGCTAATTAACACTTTTTTTGGAAAAATGTTGACTGGAAGCGAAAATAGTGCTATTATTAATTTAATGTTAAAATATGGGTGAAAGCCAATGGGGGTGTTATATATGAGTGATAGATGCGGAAATTGTAGCAAATATGATGGAAAGTATTGTGACGAAGATGGAAAACTTCATGATAGCAATGACTCTTGCAGAGACTACGATCCAGAATAAATGGTTACATTGACAAATTATGACAAAAAAGCTTGATTTTTTAACGAAAATCAGTTATAATTTAATTAGATAGTTAATTTTATTATAATTTATTATAGGAGGAGAAAATATGAAAAATAAAACTTTAAAAATAATTGCTGTTTTACTTATTGCTATAGCATTAATTACTTTATCAACAACAATAGTAAGGGCAACAACTGGATTTGAACCAATAGAACCGAAACCTGCAGGAACTGCTGGCGAAAAGGTAACAAATACTGCAGGACAAATATTAACCATTGTAAGAATAGTTGGTATGGCAGTTGCTGTAATTATGCTAACAATACTTGGTATTAAATATGTTGCAGCATCACCAAATGAAAAAGCAGACTACAAAAAAGGTATGACAGTATATGTAGTAGGTGCCGTACTATTATTTGGAGCCAGTGCATTACTTTCTGTTATTCAAAAGTTTGTAGAAGGAAAATAATAAAATGCACTAAAAAGCTATTAAAATTAACTATTAATTTTAATAGCTTTTTTTTATTAAAAATAATTATTCAAATCAAAAAAAGTTTAAAGAATACCTACATTAACTAATTCACGTAAATGGGTGGTGAGAAATATGAAAAAGTTCATAGCAATTTTAATAGTGACAATATTAGTAACCTTTTGTTTATGCAACTGCATATATGCAAGTAGCATTACAGAGTCAATGAGAAATCTTTGGAATAAAAATAATAGCTCTGCATCAAGTATAAGAAAGATGGGAGGAAAAGTGTTGTATGTTACACAACTTATTGGATATGCGGTAGCTTTAATAACACTTACGATACTTGGAATAAGATATATGTATTCGTCTACAAATGATAAGGCTACAATTAAAGAAAAATTAATGGCATATGTAATAGGAGCAGTTATTCTATTTGGGTTTAGTACAGTGCTGGGCATAATAAATTCATTCATAAGTGGAATTAATGTATAGTATAGCAAAAGCTGAAAATATTATTTCCGTAGAAGAATAAAGAAAATTATTACAAAAAAATAACGATAATATATTTTTTATATTACATAGATAAAAGTCTTGAAAAATATGGAGAAAAACGTTATTATATATATAATAGTGTAAAATAGAGGTGATATTATGAAAAGCAAAATGTTAGTTAGAATTATTTTAATATTATTTGTACTATTTATACTTATACAGCCGTTTCAAATATCATATGGTGTAGATATAGTAAAAGAGGCAAGGGATTGGTTTATAGCGGCACGCAATGGTGAACAAATATTTAATCCGGATGACATTGCAAGCGCAATTGCTCCAATTTCTCAAATACTATTTGCGGTGGGATTAGTAGTATTATTTGTAGTAGGAGTAGTAATGGGAATTAAATTTATAACTGCAAGTCCGGAAGAACAAGGTAAAATAAAAGGACAACTAATAGGACTTGCAATTTCAGCAGTAGTTATATTAGGAGCATATACAATTTGGAAATTAACATATGATCTTATGGACGATATTATAACTACCTCACAAGTTGTTATAAATAATGACGAGTATGGTAGAATTGCATAACAAAAGAGAACAAAAATATCTTTAAGATAAAGCCCCTGCCACAAAGAGCTGATGTAATTGAGCCTGCTAACATGTGCGCTCAAGTATGCTGCGACCCCGCCGCAAATAAGCCCGAATGTAGAAGCGAGTATAACCACAAAAGGCATCATAATAAACCCTGCAAGCACTCTGGGCACAAAAAGATAATCAATAGGGTTAACTTTCAGCACCTTAAGTGCATCAACCTGCTCTGTTACACGCATTGTTGCTATTTCCGAAGCGTAAGCTGAACCTATCATGGAGATTATTGCAAATCCTGACATAATGGCACCCATTTCGCGTGTCATTACTACGCCCATGAGCATTCCCACAAATTTTTCACCGCCCTGTTTTACCATCTCCGGCGCTACCTGCATTGATACAATAACAGATACCATTCCGACAATTGTGAGGGTAATGGGCAGAGAATCTACAGCAAAACGCGAGCACTGGTCGATTACAAGTTTTATGTTTAATTGAAGTTTTATTATGTCTTCTATTATTAATCTAAAAACCTGCCATGTTCGAATGCCCATTTCTCCAAGAGTTTCAAAAAACTCTTGCATTTGCTCAATCAGCAGTTTTGCAAGATTGTATGTGGCACTTTGTTTAAAAATTTCTAAAGCTCTGGAGTGATTCATGCAACAATTGTATCAAAGATTTCAGGTTTTGTAATACATTTTATGATGGGGTTATTATAAAACTTGATAATTTTAATGAAATCGAATTTAATGAAACCACAATAAAAGTAGGAGCTGGCTATAGTTTAATAAAACTTGCTATGGAAGCTGTAAAACATGATTTAGCAGGTCTTGAATTT
>ENA-ORNF01003340-ORNF01003340.1-human-gut-metagenome-genome-assembly--contig:-NODE-3340-length-10626-cov-5.433828_pt1 | contig 10626 bp, 7 predicted proteins | sample MGYA00242110_ERZ509012 | MGnify/ENA primary metagenome ERZ509012 (study PRJEB26280, sample SAMEA2338714) | human gut metagenome | biome: human gut; feature: human-associated habitat; material: faeces... | reverse complement strand
CCAAGCTGTTTCAGGAGTATCTCGGTGTGTCCCTGCACACCTATGTCCAGAACTACCGGCTGGAAAAAGCCCAGCAGCTGCTCAGCAGCGGCGCGTTCACCCTGGCCCTGACGGAGCTGGACGCGCTGTACAACGATGCATCAGCCTATCTGGACCTGTGGCGCAGCGGCGACACGCGGAACTATGCGCTGATCTACATGAACGCCTATAACATTCTGATGCGGGTGGCGGCGGCCAGCACCTCCGCCGAGGCGCGGGACGCCTATTTGAAGGATGCGGAGTGGCTGCTGCTGGACACGGCCAACGTGATACCGCTGTATGAGAAGGAGCAGGCCTACGCCCTGCGCGGCGACGTGACCGGCGTGGTGTCCGACGGCATGGGTGCGTGGTACTTCGGCGCACTGTGGCGCGTGGAGCAATAAGTGAAAAACGCCCGGACCAACAGGCGTTAAACGCCTGCCCGCTATACTGTACGGAGAAAGCGCATATTTCCGGCCCCACAGCAGAGAGGAGCGATCATACAGATGATAGAAAAAGCTGAGGTCACAGCACTTTTGCAGCAGCTCACGGCCATCAAAAGCGAATATTTCCACGAGGACGAGATCATGGCCTTTGCCAGAGACTGGCTGTGCCGGCAGGAACTGCCCGCCCAGCTGCACGAATACCACGATGCCAAGGTCACAGATTTCCATGGAAAAAATGTCATCGCCGTTATCGACGGCGGCAGACCCGGACCGGTCATCTGCCTGAACGGCCACCTGGACACCGTGCAGCTGTGCGGCGGCTGGACCCGCGATCCCTACGGCGAGCTGGACGGCGACAGGCTCTATGGTGTGGGTGCGCTGGACATGAAATCCGGCTGCGCCGCGCTGATGGTCACGGCTGCCCGCTTCGCCGCCGCCCACAAGACCTTCGCCGGGAAGATCAAGCTGGCGCTGGTCTCTGACGAAGAGGGCCCCTACGGCCTGGGCACCAATGCCCTCATCGAGGACGGCTATCTCTCTGACGTGGACTTCTCCATCATCACCGAGCCAAGCGCCGGCTTTGACGGCAAGCCTTTCCCCGACGTCTGCCTGGGCGCCCGAGGCGGCTATGGTCTGGAGATCCGCTTCTACGGAAAGTCCGCCCACGCGGCAAACCCGGGAAAGGGCCACAGCGCTCTGCTGGACGCCGCCAAGGTGGCGCAGGCCCTGGAGCAGGTGGACTATGTTGAGGACCCGCACCTGGGCAAGGGCACCTGCTGCGTGGTAGGCATCAGCGCCGACGGCGGCGCGTGCAGCGTGCCGGACTTCGCCGTGCTCCGCCTGTTCTGGCACATTGTGGTGGGCGAAAGCCCGGACACCATCGTCCGCGAGATCGAAAAGGCCGTGCAGCGCGCCGGTATCACCGGGCGGTATGAGATCTGCTTCCGCGAAGCGCCGTCTGAGGGCTCCCGGGGCTTCATGCCCTACACCGTCCCCCAGGACGAACCCATGACCGTCTCCCTGCTGGAGTCCATCCGCAAGGTCACCGGCAAGGAACCCACCATCTCCTACTTCGCCAGCATCGGCGACTTCAACTACCTGGGCACGCGGCTGGGCGCGCCGGCCATCATCTTCGGCGCCGACGGCGAGAACTATCACAGCAGCGACGAATACGTCCTGCTGGACTCCGTCCACCAGACCGCCGAGGCCGTTTACGACTTCCTGGAGAAAACACTGCTGCCCTGAGCAAGCAAAACCACCCCTGGCGAGGAGCCGGGGGTGGTCTGTTTTTCAGAAGGTCATCTCCAGCCCGCACTTCAGCTGGTGCAGTCTGTCGCCCAGGACCGTCTCCATCATGCCGCAGGCTCTCTCCCGGGTGCAGCGGCGGCGCAGGCGTACCGCACGGCCAATTCCACTCTTGCGCTCCGCCATTTTTCGCGGTAAAATAGCACCACAAAAAAGGAGGGCAACGATATGATCTATCGTGATTTTCAGGACCTGCACCTGTCCCTGCTGGGCTTCGGCACCATGCGCCTGCCCACCACGGCGGACGGCGCCATCGACGAGGACACCACCCAGGCGATGGTGGACTATGCGCTGGCCCACGGCGTCAATTATTTCGACACCGCCTGGGCCTATATGCAAAATCTGTCCGAGACGGTGGTAGGCCGCTGCCTGAAAAAGCATCCCCGGGACAGCTTTTACCTGGCCACCAAATACCCCGGCCATACGCTCACCTGCGACCCGGACCCGGCGGACACCTTTGCCCAGCAGCTGGAGAAGTGTCAGGTGGACTACTTCGATTTCTACCTGCTGCACAACGTCTATGAAAACGATGTGGATATCTACACCGACCCCAAGTGGGGCATCATCGACTACTTTGTGGAACAGAAGCGCCTGGGCCGCATCAAGCACCTGGGCTTTTCCACCCACGCGGACCTTCCCTGCCTCACCGCTTTTCTGGAGCGCTATGGCAAGGAGATGGAGTTCTGTCAGATCCAGCTGAACTATCTGGACTGGACCATTCAGCGGGCCAGGGAGAAATACGAGCTGCTGGAAAAGCACCATATCCCCGTCTGGGTCATGGAGCCGGTCCGCGGCGGCAAGCTGGCCGCCCTGGATGCCGACAGTGAACAGCAGCTCCACGCCCTCCGCCCCAACGCCAGCATCGCCTCCTTCGGCTTCCGCTGGCTCCAGGGACTGGATAACGTCCACATGGTCCTCTCCGGTATGTCCGACATGGCGCAGATGGCGGACAACGTGGCCACCTTCGAGCACCTCGACCCCCTCTCCCCCGCTGAGGAGGCGATCCTCTTTGCTGCGGCGGATAAGATGAAGAATTCCATCCCCTGCACTGCCTGCCGCTACTGCTGTGACGGCTGTCCCCAGCAGTTGGATATCCCGGATCTGCTGCACAAGTACAACCAACTCCGCACCGGCAGCGGCAGCACCATCAAGATGCAGCTGGACGCGCTGCCCGCGAACAAGTGGCCCCACGCCTGCCTGGGCTGCGGCGCCTGCGCCGCTGTCTGTCCCCAGAAGATCGTCATTCCCGACGAACTGGCAGCCTTTGCCGCCGAGCTGGACAAGCTGCCCGACTGGGTGGAGGTCTGCCGCCAGCGGGCGGAGGCCGAGGCGCGGGAGCGCGCCTCCCGCGGGCTGTAAGCGCATAAGAAGAAGTCCCTCCCGGCGGGAGGGACTTCTTTTGTTTACACCTGATATTTCGCCGCGCAGCGTTGGTACTGCTCCCGGAAGTCCGGGTCCCGGCGCCGCGCAGCATCCAGCGTAGCGTGCATATTCAGGTCGTGGTGGGCTGCGTCGATCACGCACCCGGCGATATTGGAGCAGTGGTCCGAGGTACGCTCCAGATCCGTCAGCAGGTCGGACCAGACAAAGCCTGCCTCGATGCTGCACTGGCCTTGCTGCATCCGCAGGATATGTCGGGTACGCAGCTGCTCCTTCAGATCGTCGATGACCTGCTCCAGCGGCTCCACCTGCCGGGCGGCGGTCATATCCTGCTGCCGGAAGGCGTCCAGCGCCCGCATGAGGATATCGTTGACCGCGGCGGACAGCACGCTCAGCTCCCGCTTCGCCTCGTCGCTGAAGGCCAGCCCCTTCTCCCGCAGCTCCTCCGCCGACTCCAGCACGTTCACCGCATGGTCGGAGATACGCTCAAAATCGCCGATGGCCTTCAGCAGCTCCGCGGACTCCTCGCTCTCCTGCTCACCCAGCTTCTGGGCGCTGAGCTTTACCAGATAGGTGCCCAGCACGTCCTCGTAGTGGTCGCAGCGGCTCTCATCCTCCCGGATGGCGGAGGCCAGCGCTTCGGTGTAGTGGTCAAAGCTCCGCAGGGCGTTTTGCAGCGCCCGCACGGCAACCTCCGCCATCTCGCAGGTGACGACCCGGCAGCGCTCCAGCGCCACGGCCGGTGTGGTCAGCAGGCGCTGGTCCAGCTCCACCGTTTTATCGGCCGCGTGGGCCTTATCCGGCACCAGGCGGATAGCCAACTTCTCCAGCAGGTCGCCGCAGGGCAGCAGTATGGCCGTACACAGGATATTGAACACCGAGTGGGCCACAGCGATACCCGCCATAGACGCCGCCTTGTTCAGCAGTACCGGGGCAAAGATGGCCTTGACGATGCAGAACACCGTCAGCAGCACCGCCACGCCGATCACATTGAACATCAGATGCACCACGGCCGCCCGCTTGGCGTTTTTGTTGGTGCCGACGCAGGAGATCAGCGCCGTGACGCAGGTACCGATGTTCTGGCCCATGATAATGGGCACCGCGGCGGCGTAGCTGACCTGGCCGGTAGAGGCCAGCGCCTGCAAAATACCCACCGAGGCGGAGGACGACTGGATGATCGCCGTCAGCACCGCGCCCACCAGCACGCCCAGCAGCGGGTTTGTAAAGGCCAAAAACAGCTCTGCAAACCCCGGCACGTCCTTCAGCCCCGCCACCGCGGCGCTCATGGTGTCCATGCCGAACATCAGCGTGGCAAAGCCAAGCAGAATGGAGCCAGTCTCCTTTTTCCGGCTGTCCTTGCAGAACATATAGAAAATGATGCCGATCAGCGCCAGCACCGGCGTAAAGGCGGTGGGCTTCAGCAGCTGCAGCCACACGCTGCCGCCGTCAATACCCGCCAGGCTCAGCAGCCAGGCCGTCACCGTGGTGCCCACGTTGGCGCCCATGATAACATTGATAGCCTGCCGCAGGGTCATCAGCCCGGAGTTCACGAAGCCCACCACCATGACGGTGGTGGCCGATGAGCTCTGAATGATGGCGGTGATGCCCAGCCCGGTCAGGAAACCGGCACCCACGCTGCCGGTCATTTTATCCAGCAGCGTCCGCAGCTTGCCGCCGGCCCGGCGCTCCAGCGCCTGGCCCATGAAATTCATGCCGAACAGAAACAGGCACAGCCCGCCCAGCATGGTCAGCGCATGAAAAATATCCATTTTCTTTCCCTCAACTTTACATTTTCTCAGATGTCACCTTATTGTCCATCTACATTGTACGGTATAAATGTCAAGTTCGCAGGCCATCTTTTGTAAAATCCATGTAAAACAGCGCAAAAAAGAAGCACCCGCGCGGGTGCTTCTTTTTTATGCTTCTTTTACCGCTGGCCCTTGTCGTAGGGGATACCCTCCGCCTTGGGTGCGCGGGATTTCTTGGAGGTGAAGGCCAGCACCACCAGCGTGATCAGGTACGGCAGCATACGGTACACGTGGGAGCTGATGCCGATCTCCGCCAGCCAATACACGCCGTCGCCGTTGATATCCAGGCTGGAGTACGCCGCGGCGATACACTTGAACAGGCCGAACAGCAGCGACGCCCCGGCGATGTTCAGCGGCTTCCAGTTACCGAAGATCATAACGGCCAGCGCCAGGAAGCCGAAGCCCGCCACATCGCCGTTGGCCGTGCAGTTGGCCGTGGTCAGGGCGTAGACAAAGCCGCCCATGCCGGCCAGCGCGCCGGAGATGGTCGTACCGGCATAGCGCATCTTGTACACGTTGATACCCACGGAGTCCGCCGCCTGGGGATTTTCACCGCAGGAGCGCAGCCGCAGGCCAAACCGGGTCTTGTACAGCAGGATCGACAGCACCACGAAAATGATGATGCAGACATAGGTCGCCAGATACACCTTGTGCAGGAAGGTATTGCCCAGGAAGCCAAGGTCGTCCGTTTTTGCGTAGCCCAGAGTGGTCTTCTTGATCATGAACCAACTGGCCGCATCGCCGGTGGCCATTTGCAGGGTGTTCTGGTTGGCGATGATACGGATGAGGAACAGCACCAGGGCCGGAGCCATCAGGTTCAGCGCCGTACCGCCGATGGTCTGGTCCGCCCGCAGATTTACGGAGGCAAAGCTCAGCAGCAGGGAGAAAATGGCGCCGAATATGGCCGCCACCAGCATAGCCAGCAGCTCAAACCCCTGCAAAGCCACCCAGTCGCCGGCAGCCTTGGCCGCGTCGTAGACGTGGTTGGTCTGCATGATGTTCACGAACAGCACGCCGATAAACGCACCCAGGATCATAATACCTTCCAACGCCAGGTTGATGATACCGCTGCGCTCAGCGAACACGCCGGCCAGCGCCACGATCATCAGGGGAACGGCGTAGATCAGGGTCTGTTGGATCAGAAATGTCATGCCTGCTCCCCTCCTTCCTCCGGCTGCTCAGGCACCTGCGGTGCTTCCTCCATCGGTATGTCCGGTCTGTCCTCCGGCGGCGCATCCAGTGGCTGTGTCTCCGCCTCTGCCGGTATATCCGCCGTGGTGGTCTTGTTGGCCTCCACGACGAGCTTCTTTTTCCGTCCGGTCAGCATCATCTGGATGAGCAGAGAGAAGGCGGACAGATACACGATGACGGAGATGATCACGTCGGTGATGTACTCGTTGTAGGCAGTCAGGTTGGTCAGCTGCAGACCGACGATATCCAGCATGGCCATGAAGATGCCGGTGAAAATGACCGCGATGGGGTTGTTCACCGCCAGCAGGGCCACGGGGATTCCGTTAAAGCCCACGCCGGGCAGGGCCTGATAGGTGTTCCAGTAGAACTCGGTGTTGCCGCTGAGCCAGTACAGCGCGGCGCCGGCGCCGGCCAGCGCGCCGGCAATGGCCATGGACAGCACGATATTGCGCTTATCGGGGATACCGGCGTAGCGGGCCGCATGGCGGTTGGCGCCGCAGGCCTTCAGCTCATAGCCGAACACCGTCTTCTCCATGATAATGTACACCACGATGGCCAGAATGATGGCCACCAGAATACCGGCATTGACCTGGGAGCCGGGAAACAGCTGATCCAGTCCCAGCTTGGGTGTGGCCACACCGTTGAAGGTGGTCTTGTAGATGTAACCGGACTTCGTGCCTTCTGTTACGTTCTTGAAGCTGCTGATATCAAACATCCAGGTGACAAGATTGGCTGCGATCCAGTTGGTCATGATGCAGGCCAGCACCTCGTTGATATTCAGCAGCGCCTTCAGCAATCCGGGGATCGCACCCCACAGGGCGCCAGCCAGCATACCGCCCAGAAAGGCCAGCAGCCAGATGATGCCCACGGGCACGGACTCGGAGGGGATGCCCAGCGCGACGGACAGCGAGACAAGCGTACCCATCAGATACTGGCCGGGTGCGCCGATATTGAACAGGCCCGTCTTGAAGGCCACCGCCACGGAAAGGCCGGTCATGATCAGCGGCATGGCGCGGAAGAGCATGTTGCCCACATTCTGGGCGTTAAAGCCCCAGGTCAGCGCGCCCGCAGCGTCGCGGCCTGTGCTGAGGATGCCGGCAAAAATCAGCCGGACGCCCTCCCACATACCGGCAGTGGTGATCTTCTGCTCCGCCAGGCCCACAATAATGACCACGATGCTGCCCAGCAGCAGGCCGGCCAGGATGGACAGCAGAGAGGCCAGGACCTTCTTGGTGCCATTCTTGGCATACAGATCTGTCAGTTTTTGCTTCACGCCGTCTCACCCTCTTTCTTGTCCGCCCGCTTGGCGCCGGCCATATAGAGGCCCAACTCCTGCACGGTGATCTGCTTCGGGTCGAACTCACCCACGATCTCACCCTCGTACATGACCAGGATGCGGTCGGAAAGGCTCATGACCTCGTCCAGCTCCAGGGATACCAGCAGCACTGCCTTGCCGGCATCACGCTGCTTCACCAGTTCCTTGTGTACGTTTTCGATCGCGCCCACGTCCAGGCCGCGGGTAGGCTGGACCGCCACGATCAGCGGCTTGTTGCGGTCCACCTCGCGGGCGATGATCGCCTTCTGCTGGTTGCCGCCGGACATACTGCGGGCGGTGGTCACGGGGCCCTGTCCGCTTCGGATATCGTATTCCTCGATCAGCCTCTCGGCGTAGGCACGCACCGCGTCCTTTTTGATAAAGCCGCCCTTTTCGAATTCCGGCTCCTTATACCGCTGCAGCACCAGGTTCTGCTCCAGCGTAAAATCCAGCACCAGGCCGTGCTTGTGCCGATCCTCGGGGATGTGGCTCATACACTCTCCACGGCGACGGATGCTGGCGTGGGAGATATCCTTGCCGCACAGCGTCACCGTGCCGCCATTGCTCTTATCCAGGCCGGTGAGCGCGTGAATGAACTCCGTCTGTCCGTTGCCGTCGATACCGGCGATACAGAGTATCTCGCCGGCGCGTGCATCAAAGCTGACGTGGTCCACGGCGTTGCGCTTGTGGGTATGAGAGGGCACACACAGATCCCGGACCTTCAGCACCACATCCGTGGGCTTGGCCGGCTCCTTTACGACCTCCAGCTGCACCGGGCGGCCCACCATCATGTTGGACAGCTCCTGCTTGTTGGTGTCGCAGGTGTTCACGGTACCCACATAGCGGCCCTTACGCAGAACCGTCACCCGGTCCGCCACCGCCATGATCTCGTTGAGCTTGTGGGAGATGAAGAGGATGGATTTCCCCTCCGCCGTCAGGTTCTTCATAATGGCCATCAGCTCGTCGATCTCCTGGGGCGTCAGCACGGCGGTGGGCTCGTCGAAGATGAGGATCTCGTTGTCGCGGTAGAGCATCTTCAGGATCTCGGTACGCTGCTGCATACCCACAGTGATATCCTCCACCTTGGCGTCCAAGTCCACGTGCAGGCCGTACCGCTTGGAGAGCTCCTCGACCTTCCTCCGCGCTTCCTTTTTCTGCAGGAAGCCGCACTTCGTCGTTTCGGCGCCCAGAATGATGTTGTCCAGCACGGAGAATACCTCCACCAGCTTGAAGTGCTGGTGGACCATGCCGATACCCAGTGCCGTGGCATCGTTGGGATCGTTGATCTTCACCGTCTGGCCGTTCTTGCGTATCTCGCCCGCCTCGGGCTGGTACAGGCCGAACAGCACGCTCATCAGCGTGGATTTGCCCGCGCCGTTTTCGCCCATCAGGGCGTGAACGCTGCCCGGCCGGAGCTTGAAATCCACGTGATCCAGCGCCTTGACGCCGGGGAACGTTTTCACGATGCCCTTCATTTCCAGACGGTACTCCGCCATGCGCTGTCCTTCCTTTCCAAATTATCGTCATGTAGAAAAAAGAGGGGGCACTTTCGCGCCCCCATCTTAAAGGGACTCACTTCACCATCTGGTAGTCAACCCAGTAGTAAGCGTCCAGCATTTCGCCCATGGCGGCCTTGATGGCCACGTCGGCGGCGGTGTGGCTCTGACCCACGTGGTCGTTGAGCACAGTTCCGGTCATCATGCCGTTCTGAACCATCTCAACGCACTCGTCCAGCGCGTCCACGCCCAGCAGCAGGATGTCCTCGTTGACCTTGCGGCCGGCTTCCTTGATGGCCTGGTACGCGCCCAGCGCCATGGCGTCGTTGTTGCAGAAGATCACGTCGATTTCCTTGCCAAACTGCGCCAGGGCGGTGGCGGCCAGCTGCTGGCCGTTTTCCTGCATCCAGTCGCCGCGCTGCTCAAAGAGCTTGTTGACCTCTACGCCGTTGTCGGTCAGGTACTTGATGGAAAACTCGGTGCGGTACTGAGCATCGATGTTCTCGGGGTCGCCCTTGCACATAATGTAGGTGATCTTGCCGTCGCCGTTGATATCGCCCTGAGTCTCGGTCTCCAGGATCAGCTCGCCCTGATAAGTACCGGACTGACGTGCGTCAGCACCAACGTAGCAGCACTTGTCTGCGTAGGAGTCCAGAACGCTCTTGTCGGGCTCACGGTTGATGAAGACGATGGGAGTCTCAGAGGGCTTGATGGTATCAACGATGGTCTGTGCGGAAGTGGTCTGGACGGGGTTGATGACCAGCACGTCCACGCCCTGCTGCAGGAAGGTGTTGATCTGCTCGGTCTGGGTGTTCTGGTCGTTCTTGCCATCGACGATGGTGACGGCGTAGCCCATATCCTTCAGGTACTCTTCCAGATCGGTGCGGTACAGGGTCATGAAGTTGTCGTTGAACTGGTAGATGGTGACGCCTACCTTAATGGGCTTCTTCATTTCGTCGGCGAACGCGGAGGTTACGCCAAGCACCAGAATCAGAGCCAGCAGCACAGCGAGAATCTTCTTCATACAGGGAACGCTCCTTCTCTTTAATTTTCGGAGACGGCGCCGCCGCCTTCCGTCTATTGGTATTGTAACGGACGGGAAGGATAAAAGAGAATTGAAATTTTTACTCATAACTATGAAAAAAACATCGAATTCAACCGCCGCAGGTTGCTTTTCCGGAAAAACCATGTACAATAAAATCAAAGGAAAAGGCGGCGCTTGGCGTTTCTATGTCGGAATAGCAGAACAGACCTAACGATACCGGAAGGCAAGGGGAGATGAGACTGTGTATAAGCTGCTGCTGGCGGACGATGAAAGCGATATCCGGGATGGGCTGATGGAGGTCATCCATTTTGAGAAATACGGCTTTACCGTGGTAGGGCAGGCCGAAAACGGGCTGGAAGCTCTGCGCCTTTGCGAGGAGCAGGAGCCGGATTTGATCGTTTCGGATATCCGTATGCCCCTGATGGACGGTCTGACCATGCTGGCGGAGGCGGAGAAGGCGCTGCCCACCGTCCGCTCCATCATCCTCAGCGGCTACGACGAATTTGAATTCGCTCGTCAGGCCGTATCGCTCCATTGCCTGGGCTATCTGCTCAAGCCAATTTCTGCCGCCGAGTTTACCGAGACACTGACGGACGCACGGAAAAAACTGGACGAGGATTTT
>ENA-ORNF01003338-ORNF01003338.1-human-gut-metagenome-genome-assembly--contig:-NODE-3338-length-10632-cov-7.908953_pt1 | contig 10632 bp, 12 predicted proteins | sample MGYA00242110_ERZ509012 | MGnify/ENA primary metagenome ERZ509012 (study PRJEB26280, sample SAMEA2338714) | human gut metagenome | biome: human gut; feature: human-associated habitat; material: faeces... | reverse complement strand
GTCCGATGCTGGAACAGCGTCGCGGCGGGCGGCTGCGCCTGGAACAGCAGAAGCACCTCCGAAAACGCGCCGAAGAGCACGCACAGCATGCTCCCGAGCATGGCAAACAGGAACGGCCTCCCGAACGCCCGCCCCAGATCGCTCTTCAGTTCTCGCACCGGATCCCCCTCCCCTCATTTGCAGTCACTTGTCCGGCTGCACCCCTCTTTACCAAACCGACTTCCTGCAGCTCATCCCAGCCTTACGCGGCCTCAGCCCTTCAACAGGATCTCCCGCAGCATTTCCTCCGTGATGCGCGCGCCGTCAAATGAATCAGTATCCTTTAGCGGTGTCCCATGCGGTCCTGCCTGCTGTGCTTTTGTTGAATCCCGATCGTTAGTAACCCAAACTTCTATTGATGATGCTTCCGTCGATGGCATTGATGGTCAGCAACGAATCATACCCATCGCTGCCAAGTGTATAACGCCCCGTTCCCGAGACGGTGCCAAAGAAGTCCCACACCGGCACTAATACCGCCTGTGCAGTTTTTCCCCGTTCTGCGATCCGTGCCAGACCCAACCGAACTTCTTTGACGGATATTTCAACCTTATCTGCAGCGCTATCTTTATCATATTGACCATATTTCAATGGCATCAAATCCTCAAAAATCTGTCTGATTTGCTCAAATGGCAGCATCGTGGCGCGCTCATTTACGACTTCCGTCACTACATACGGCGCATTCCAGAGAAGCGCAAATATACCTTCGTCATCTACGAAGATCCTGATTTTTTCGTACATCCATGGTTTTGAAACATTTGTATTGACCTCATTCTTATCAGGAGTTTCTGCAGACATGGTATCATTTGTATATGTGATAGCAACGCCATTCACACTTCTTGTAAACATAAACTCATATACACCCTTACAGCCATGCTCTTGTTCCGTTTCAGAGAGCTGGTCATAAACAGGAGCCAATCGTTTCCCAGAGCAGGAAAAATCGGACAGTCCCAACTGCGCAATCACCTGATTTGCAATGGCAAAGGCTGCATTTTCATCCATTTCCGGCTGGATGACCCGAATATTTCGGCTTTCGATCGTCCCATATATGGCTGATATAGATTCCCCCTGGGTTGTCTGTCTGGAGAATTCTGTACGGAGCGTGACGTCGCGTAGATATTCGGCAGATATGCCGTTTCCCGTTTCCTGATCATTCTGTGCCAAAAGCTCAGAAAGCGTCTCTTCATCCGGCATACTGAAAATCTGCGCAGCGCACCCGTCAAGCGTATCGAACGAATAGTTCGGATCGATAGCGGTGGGCTTTTCCGGCGCGGCAGAAGCCTCTTGCATTATCGCCGCGATTGCTTCGTCCAGAGCCTCTACCGAGTGGTACTGCATGTCCAACTGGCCGGATTCCCGTTGTTGCAGCAGACCGTCTAACATTTTCTGATAGTAAGCTTTGGGCAGCGCTCCCTGTGCATCAACAGGCGTATTGTCGGAGCAGAGCGCCGTGTAAAGCGCCGTAACATCTTTTTCCGTAAATGCAGTTCCGCTTACCCGCACAACCGGAATATACTCCGTATCGGGAAGAACAATTTGTGCATCCGCAAGGATATGCAGCCTGCCTTTGGGGTCTACAAAATCATAAGCATAGCTTTCAATCGGTACTCCAAGTTCCTCAATTGCAGTTCCTTTCCCCTGTATCCCTGCCTGTTCTATCACGCGCTCTGTGTCTTTTTGTACGATGTATTCTGTATCCGGCGTGGGTTGGCAGGCGATCAGTACACACGCCAACAAAACCACAAACAAAAGGGGTGATGCTTTTTTCATCGTTGGTTCTCCTTTCCGCCTTTGTTTGTATTTTCCCATATATGAAACCACGAGTTGTCAGGAAACTGTAATTTTGTTGTCAACATTGTTCCAGATCAGCCTAACAGAAGTCCCATTCCCCAAAATACTGTTTATTTTTAATGTGACCCCATGCACACGAGCAATCTGAGCGACCAGCGCCAGACCCAAACCGACACCGCCACTTTTTTTGCTGCGGGATTTGTCAACCATATAAAATGGTTCGGTCACACGATCAATCTCATCTTCCGGGATACCACTGCCATAGTCCTTGACCTCAATGAAATTGTCATGCGCAATCATCACAATACGAGAATTCTCTTCGCTGGCACGCTTTGCATTTTCTAAAAGGTTGCATATAGCCGTACACATCAGATCGGCATCCATTGGAAGGAAGCTGATATTGCATTCAGAAACGAGCGATATGTCCTTTTCCAAAAGAGAATCCGACATGACCGCCCTCACAAATGCAAACAGCGCCGGTACGCTCTCCTGTTTCATTTCAAGGTTACCTGCTGTCATGGTAAGCGCAGCCAACTTGCCGGACAATCGCTCCAGCCAAACGCACTGTTCATATATTCTCTCTAGGGATCTCTGACGGTCATTTTCTGATATGTCTCGTGACAATAGCGTTTCCGCCCTTGCCATAATGGACGTGACGGGTGTTTTTATTTCGTGGGACAGTCCCTGAATGAACAACTGTTGCCGCGCTGCTTTATCGCTTAAATCGGTTACTTTTTGAGAGATTGCCTCTGCCATACAATTAAACTGGTTTGCGAGTGTTGCAACTTCATCCCTGCTTCTGCAAATAATACGTTTTTCATAGTTGCCAGATGCAATTTGCTTTGCTCCATGTTCTAATTGAATGATTGGTTCCAATAAATGATGCGTTAGAACAAATGCAAATATCGCAGCAACTAGGATAATGGCAGCCCCTGATAATATACACTTTAATGAGAGAAGAGACAGTTGTCTTACTGTCCCTGTAATATCCCTTATCAACGAAAGAGCATAGGGCTCCTGACCTATCATAATGTCTGATGCAGCGATAAAGTAGTGTTGCCCTCCTATATCTTTTATAACGTAGCTGATATGTAACGAATGAATCGTCGCATTTTCTTTTTTGTTTCTGCTTTGCTCTAAAATCTTTATTCCATTAATGCCTGTGTTGTTGCAGAGAATAATGTCTTCCTTTTGCAAGGCGTATTCAAATGCGCCCTGAATTTGATAAAACTCATAACGTAACCAAGATTCTCTGGACGTCTGATCCATATCGCTGTTTCCACACCGCTTTTCATATTCTGAGAAAAATGAAAGAAAATCGGATATGCTTGTAAGAACAATGGAGTTTGTAGTATTGTGTCTTGTAAAACGCATAAACAATATCATGTTGGCTACAACGGATAATACTACAATGATAGCTGTAGCAAACATAAGTTTTTTCTGAAGACTCATCGGCTATCCTCTTTGAGTCGATAACCAATTTTAGGTACTGAGATGATTGCGTTATCCAGGTTCAATTTGCGGCGCAGACTGGAAACATGCGTATCCACTGTACGGGTTGAGCCGTAATTATCAAATCCCCATATTTCCTGCAACAGGCGCTCACGACTAAGCGTACAGTTTTTATGACGAATCAGCGTTGTAATCAGGTCATATTCTATAGGTTGCAACATCACTTCTTTTCCATCAAGCATTACCGTATGATCCTCATCGCTGATGACAATATTCCGGTATCGTAACACCTTCCCCAATTTCCCGGTGCGTTCCAAAATTTTCTCAATCCGCACAAGTAGTTCGAGAACCTCAAAGGGTTTTACCAGATAATCCTCCGCTCCGTCACGAAGGCCTTTAATTTTTGAAGAAATATCCGCCTTTGCAGTAAGATACAGGACAGGTATTCTATATTGTCGCATGTAGTCCATAAGTGCGAATCCATCAATTCCAGGGAGCATAATATCGAGTATGGCAAGATCAAAGGCATGGTCTATTGTCAGATACTCTACTGCTTTTATTCCATCATCAATTGCAACACAATCGTAGCCCGAGTATTGCACATTCATAGTGATAACCTCTGATATATCAAAATCGTCCTCGATGAGTATCACTCGATTCGCCATTTGTATCACCCCCAAACCTGTGATAAATATATTATACATAGAGCCTTCCTCACTTGACAGTATGTAAAGCCTGCCTACATGTAATCTTTTTGTAAATATCGATGGATACACTTATATGCTGCCGCATATATTCTTTACTTTTATAAAGAACCAATCGTTTCATTTAAAACTCTTGGCTCTATATACCGCCCATCGATTGCACTGAACATAATCTGGCTCATAGACCAGAGACTTTTTATATCTTTGCAATTGCGCCATTTATAACTGTAATTCACATACCAGGTCGGAATATATTCTCCATAATGCATCATATTGTTTGTTGCAATCAAGCAAATACCTAATTCGACTCTTTCTACTACTATGTCCAATCCAGCACCGGCACCATTTTTATGTGTTCCGTATATTTGATATAATTGCTCAATAATATTCTTTTTTATATCTGAGAATTCTTTCAGCTCTACTGATATGCATTCAACGGTGTTTGTTGCTCCCTGCCACCATAATTTGCATAGGCCGTCTTCGTCAAAAACCATAACACACACCTCCTGCTCCCCAGGAGCCCCGACCGCAGGAGGCGCATCCGGGTTTATATAAACCCACTGACCATCTGAAAATTGGGCCTGTAAACCAGAATGGTTCCTTGTAAATGTAAATGCCCAACCAACGTTTTTTCTAACTCGTTGTCGTACAACTGTGCAGGGCTCACTGTAGTATAGTTCTAAGTCTATACCCATGGCATGCAAATATTTTTGTGCTGAATTGTATGCATCTTCATATGATACATCTGGTTTATCCGGCTTTAACCAGTCATAATACTCTTGCATATCGTCATTTTCAGTGCTTTTTTGATTGCTTTCCAATAGTTCCTTGCCTATAATAAGATCATCAAAATTTCGGAAATAAGTAAAAGTATTACCACCTCTGATAAATGTAAACATGGCGACATTCCCGCCACCTGTTTCCATATATCCCTGCGATAATAATTTATATGGAAACTCTGTTATTGTTCTGGTAGGTTTCTCTACAAAAACTGGAGCCTGTTCGATTTGCTCCTGTAAATAAGCAATTAAAGTTGAAGGTACTTTTTCATCGCCCTCTCCCTGCTCAGCCCAAAGCAGTCTACGTTCCCAATCAGTTTTGGACAATTCCCAACGAGAATAGAATGCTGAACCTGAATCTGCCAGAAGTTCGATATAATTAAGTATATCATTATCTGAGAAGACCCGCATGTTCGCTCCAATGGCTGAATATTCTTTTATTTCTGGCATAATTACATCTGCATTGAACAAAACAGAACAATCGTCCACAGTTTCTGGTAATATATATGATGGTATTGCAGTGACTTCATAAAATGAGTTGTCACCGTTAAAGTGCGAGCAGCCGCTAAATAGACAAGTTGCTGCTAGTATAATTACCATTGCAATATGCCTATAAGCATTAGCATTTTTCTTTTGAAACTTCAAATTAATCACACCTCTATGAGATTTCTTATTGAAGGTATGGCTGCATTATTCAGAAGACTAATTGAATAATGCAGCCCAACTGTTCTTTTTTTAATTCTTAGAAATGCTTTAGATAAAGTACGCTCCAGAGAAGGTCAGAAAATCGGCGGCCGATGTGCTACTAATGCTGGCATACATATCTATTTCCGTAGCATTTGAAGTGTATGTTGCTTTAAAGTAGCCAGTACCTGTCACACGTTTAGCATAGGTGCAATCGAGACCGGTTTCATAATCATATCCCCTAAACAGGAAATTTGATTGTCCATTCCATGTGATGGAGTCCACCCGAAGATCCATAGTGTTGGGTTCTGATCTTGTGCTCCAAGCAATGATCTGTGAAGGTCCACCGTATACTTTATGGGCATTAAACGTGCCACTATCTGCAAAGGCGACTGAGCAAAAAGCAAAAACCAAGATAAGCGCCAGTACTGTAGCAAGAATTTTCTTCATACATATGCTCCTTTCATAGTACATGGTTGTGTTTTGAGTGATAATCAGTCAGATAGAACTGGAGTATACCCTTGCAAATCAGCATTGCTCTTTGGCGATGTGAGCCGCCCACTCATGAACTGCAGGGGTATTTCTATATGTGGGCAATCATAGGCATCCCTCCTTAGCTGTTGAGCCATAGATAGCTTCAAAATGAAAATTCGTCAATCTCTACTATATAGACACTTAGAAAGGGCACAAATCTGTCATAATGGTATAAAATAAATTAAAATATATTTTTGAAAATACTGAAAGATTTCCTGGAGTTGACGTGTCATACTAGTAGCGGTTTAACTGCAAATAACATTTAGGGAGGATATTGTATGAAAAAGAGACTGTTTTGTATTGCCTTGACTCTTATCCTGTGCTTTGCTACTTATACGGTCGCCTTTGCCGCAACTCGTCAAGCCAGTGGTTACTGCTTTATGAACAATTCCGGCCGCAACGTATCCTTTGGCGGCTATTCCTCATCGGCACAAACGGAGGACACGATCGGGGTAACAGTCATCCTCTGGGAAAAGAGAGGAACGAAATGGTATGAAATCGCCCGGGCATCCGATCAGCTTCCAAATACTGATTATGTAGATGCATCTGGCACAAAGACAGTGGAGGGCGGTCATTTTTACAAGGTTACCGGAATACATACTTCCTCCAAGAACGGCACAGGCTACTCGACCACTTCGACAACAGCAGAACGTTGGATTCCATAAACAACATGCAGCACAAGGTGGGCCGCCTCCCAAAGAGACGGCCCACTTTGTTTACTGTTTTTTATCCGATCAGCTGAATTCCCTGTACGGTTTCCAGCAATTCATCAGCAGACAGTTCCGTGCTGCTCAAGTTCACAGTATATCCGCTTCCAAACGCTTCCGCATAGACGGTACCGTCTTCCATGGTCGATAGGTAGACCGTAACGCCAATGTCCAATTCCACGGCGTGGACACCACCAACCGTACTATTACTCGTTCCCCAAAGCGACAGGTCGTTATTAAGGGATTGTACCACAGTATATTGCTTGCCGTCAGCCCGTACATATACGCTCCGCATCACAAGCATCATTTCTCCGACCACATGGGTTTCAAACCAAAGAAGTTCATCCTCCTCATCTGGAACGATGATTTGTCGTCCCGTCGCTTCCACGACGGCCTCTGGGCTCTCAAATTCAGCCGGGAGCGCGGCAAAATCAATGGGGACAAGCCCTCCGCTTTGTGTGCCGACATTATATGCAAGAAGCGAGCCGTCCAATATCCGGACAATCATGTCCTGAATGCTCTTTGCAAAAGCGATTCCCGGTTTCGTCATGGTGAAAAAGCCCAGAACAGCCAGAAATACCGCCAGGCCAATTGCCCAGCGCCGCAACCGGACGGGTAGCCAGAGCCCTGCAAAGTTTGTTTGCTGCCTCAGCTCGTCCGAATTGGTAGCCGGCTCCGGAATGCCAAGCTCGGTCCTAGCCTGGCGAAGTACTTCACTGCCATCGGGAATCTCCCTACCCCTGAGCAGGGATTTGGCCTCGCGCATGGAGAGCAGCCCATGCTTTCTGCAAAAAAACGGATGTGTAGCGGCCAACCGCCTCATTTTATGCCATATGATTTGTTCGCGTATCTGATTCATTGCCTGATCCCCATTACAAGAGCGAGAGGACATCGATATGTCGCAACATATCGGGTGCATTTTTAGCGAAAGCATTGCGCATCCGTTTGAGCCTAAGCGATACCGCGTTTGGCGTTATGCCCAGCTGCTGGGCAATAGTTTTTACCGGCACGCCATCCAGATAGTGTTCCATAAACATTTGCCGCATTTCCGGGCTGTACTTTTGCAAACTTGCCTCAATTGATATGATCCATTCCACATAATCGTATGCAACATCAGAATCGGGATGTCGGCATATTTCGGATAAAACCGTGGGATCATAAGCCTCGGTTCTGGACTCCTTCCGCAGATAATTCAAGGTTGCACGGTAAACACATTGTGTAATATACGCCAGCGGATGTTTCAAATCAGAAAGCGCCTGCTGCTTCTTGAGCAGGACAACTGCAACATCATGCAAAATGTCCTGCGCCCTGTCAACGTCTTTGACCATCATGACCGCACATAGCATTAAGTGGCTATAATTCCTCTCAAAATATTTGATGATGTCCAAGTCGTCCCTCCTGTACAGGTTAGGAATAAATAACTCAAACGCACCGAATACATCATCTGCTTATAGACACCGCAGCCGGTAAAAATCTTTCGCAGCACATTTGTTTTTATATGGAAACGCTTGTACATGGTAACATATCTATTATGACATATCAGAAGAGAAAAATCTGTCACAAATTTCAAAATATATCATTTTATGAAGAATAGCAAGCGCCTCAGTCCTGCTGTTCCTTGTTGTTTTGTTGGACAACCTCCTGATTTACTTCAGTGATGAACTCCTCAAAAGGCTGAAAGCCTTGCGAGAGGGCTTTCTCCGCTTCGGTAAGCGAAGCTGCTGTATGCCCATCCAGCGCGTTCAGTAGTTCCTCAAGCCATTTCTTTTCGCGCATAGAGCAACCATCTCCTCGCTCATTAGTTTTATGCGTTATTGTTGGGCATCATGCTGTGCCATTTTGCTCTACATTTGGTTAGCTATAAGAGATATTTTAGGTTTCTTGCAGCTAATTGTCAATCAAATATGGGTACACTAAGCTAATAATTACAGGAGCAAAGGTATGAGTTGTGAGCGAGAATTGACCGCCTTGCGGGAAACCATCCGCAACGAGCGAAAAAACAGAAGGATTACGCAGGAAGAGCTGGCTGAAATGCTGGGAATATCGCCAACCCATGTAAAGCACATGGAAAGCGGCCATCGTAAGCCGTCCATCGAAATGCTGTTTGAGCTTGCGAAGATCCTGAACATATCTTTGGATGAGGTCATATTCCCCAGGAATGGAACGCCTGATAATGCCACGCGTGGAAAAATCGAGCGCCTGCTGGACATTTTAGACGAAGCGTCTCTGCAATTTGTTTTGAGCGTGCTGGAAGCGTTGCGTGAAAAAGAACGCACTGGTGTCATATAGTTGTCACCTTGCCACTTGTATCGCAAAGGAGCCGCAACGCCGCGCTCTTTTTTTGTATCATGCGCGCCTCCTCTACTGTGGGATCACGAAAATCGAAAGTAAACATTAATCGCAAATAGCCTTCATATGCCGATATGATTGCCTCCCGCAATGCCTCTGGCGTATCGCAATGGGTGACGTTAAACCATTCCTGCTCTTCTGCATCCCACTCCATAACCACATATCCATAGCGAGTTTTCTGTACCTCGCATATTTCCTCTTGAATAACCAGTTCAAAGCAGTCCAGCACTCTTTCAAAAGACAGCATAACAAACTCCTTTCTCAACCACCCTTATAAACAATACTGTAATCATTCGCAGGCGAAGATGCAAAGCTGCAAACCAGTAATTATTGGCTTCAATCGAAAAACCGTGCTATCACCACATATTTCCCCGGTGCATGTCCCGAGTAGCGGAACGGATAGCAGGTTGCCAGCGCAAGCGTCTTTCCGTCCATAGTAGGAAGCCGGAAATCGTCGGTGCTGTCATAGATCATAATGTCCGAAACAATATAGACATAAGCGACACCATCCATCGCAACCGTGATCGCATCACCCCGCTCCACATTTTCCAGCGCTTTGAGATGGTTCCGGTTGCGGTGGCCGTAAACCACGCACATGCCATCCTGACCGGGGAGAGCGGACGAGGGAAGCCAACCCGGCATCCTTGTAAGCGTTGCTTCCTCCACGCCATAAGCAACCGGGACGAATTCCCCAGCCACGATCAGGGTGAATAGAACGCCTTCCCGTTCCGTCCCCGAGACGGGGATGGAGACTGTCGTCTCAGGCGAAACGGTCGGCAATGCTTCTCCGTGCAATGGTGCAGGCGTAGTGGCCAGGGCAGATTCCATGGAATTGGGAAGCGGCAGCACGTGGTACGATTCCGGCATCGGGCGAACAGCCTGTACGGTGCCGTTGTCCCGTCCGTCAAACGCAAACACCACCAGAATTGCAGCGGTCAGCAAGAGGGCGGCGAGTACCGCCGCCCTTATGACAATCTGTTTTTTCATCCTGATAACCTCCTTCTTCCGATTAAGTGGTCGGTCTGCCAAAGCAGCACCATTTCCACTTTGCGGTATCCATGCCCCAATGCTTGCGGATCTGCACGCTGTTCTCCCCGCCGGTGCTGTCGATCAGGAACTCGTCGTTGATGTAGATGGCAACGTGGTGAATGTGCATCCAGCGTTTGCACTTGCCCGTGCCACAGCGCCCAATATCACCGCAGTATTCGGGCCCTCTGCCAGGATCATAGCGGGAAAAGAAAATGAGGTCACCCGCCTGGAGCTGTGCGGGATCGGTGAACAGCACGCCCATTTCCTCACAGGCTTTCGCCATGTAGACAGAGGACTTGCCATTCATGGAGGTCAGCCCGCAATCGTTGTAGGCGGTGCGTACCAGTTTGGAACAATCCATACTGGAATAACTGCGCCCGATATACTTTTTCGCGGCTTCTACAATTTGTGCGCCGAGCGTATTGGGAGGAAGGTCGGGGTTGATGTTAAGTCCAAACCCATATTCACCGCCATCACCAACGGTATCTCCCAGCAGTTCTGCAAAGAGAGGGTAATAGTCCGGTAGCATCAGTTCTGACAGCATTTGGCTTTGATCTTCCGTAAGCG
>ENA-ORNF01003337-ORNF01003337.1-human-gut-metagenome-genome-assembly--contig:-NODE-3337-length-10635-cov-7.736200_pt1 | contig 10635 bp, 10 predicted proteins | sample MGYA00242110_ERZ509012 | MGnify/ENA primary metagenome ERZ509012 (study PRJEB26280, sample SAMEA2338714) | human gut metagenome | biome: human gut; feature: human-associated habitat; material: faeces... | reverse complement strand
AGATAACTAACTAAATCGTAACCTATTACTATCATGAGCAATTAACCTACGCTCAGCTCCAATAAATTACACTCTTTTCGTAACTTCGTTTCACAAATACACATCCACATCGCCTACGGGCCGATGCTGCGGACGGGGCCAACACCAACTGCAACCAACCCCTTTGAGCAAAAGCATACGTATGCCGTGACAGGCGTAAAAGTCGGCCAACGAGGCAATGCATTGTTCATGTTTGGCATAAAGTTGTTCCATCATGGCTACACGACCTATCCATTGCAACAACAGCGGTTTAGGCGGACGTTGCGATTCGGGCAAACGTTCCAAGCCATCAAGCACCAAAGCGCTCACCCCTTGTCGCCAAGCCATAGCTAGCAGCGCGGGCCAATCAATACCAGTAGGCAACAAAGCATCCTCCCTCACAGCATCGGCTGCAAGGGATAGGCGCACAAGCCTCAACAAGGCTTGTTCGTTATGAGTCATAATAAAATAGAGAATTTCAAAGTAAAAAAATCAACTAGAAGTTCTACGTTTTCTATTGATTTAAAACAAGTTCCCCACCGCAGTATCGCTCTGCGCCAATGCCGCCACTCGGGTGGGGAGGAAAGAATGAGTAAGTTGTAGAGTGCAACTACTACAAATCACTCCATATTTATTCCGTATTTAATTTGTTTCAGCACCTACTTACCTGCTTATAATCTCCCCATAAAAATCCAACAGGCATTTTCTGACAAAACCTTGTTCAAAACGTGTGGCAATGATTTCACGCGCTGCTCCGGCCATGCGTTGCCGCATGGCATCGTCTGTTAGCATTCGTTCCATGGCCTCACGAAATGCCTCGGCATTTTTCGAAGGAACAATCAAGCCATTCCGTCCGTCTTCAATTATTTCGCGACTTCCATTGATATCCGTCACCACCGAAGGCAGTTCCATAGCTCCGGCTTCAAGCACCGTATTGGGGAAGCCCTCACGATAGCTTGGAAATACAAAGCAGTCGGCGGCTACATAATGGGCTAACAGATCCTTGCCATATTGCGGACCGACATATTCTATATCTTCGCACGTTTCAATAGCCTTTCGCGCTTTGTCAGAAATAGGGTCCAACGCATCTTCAAATTTACCTACCAGCAACAGGCGCATAGGTCTTTGCTTTCTAAGTTTCAAAAAGGCCTCAACCAGTTCATCAATGCCCTTATCCTTTACAATGCGTCCCACAAACAGAAAGGTAAATCGCGAAGCATCCTTGATACGTGCCACTTGCTCCTTATCGGCATTTTCTTTCTTCCAAAATGCCATATCCACCCCCATCACATTGCCATAGCCCAACACCCGCATCGGCTTCCGGGTAATATGCCGTTGCAAATCGTCCATCACTCCTTTTCCTTCCGGAATAATGTGAGTGGCACAGGCGCAAGTCAGCCAGTCGGTCAACATCAATATCCTCCGCGACATGCCGGTTGATGTAGGCCACACCAATCCGGTAAATGTATGCACGCGTCGGGGTACGCGCGTCAACCAAGCGGCCAACATACACAGTAGCCCTGCCTTGGGTGTCATGGAGTGCACCATATAGGGCCTCTCCTTCCGAAACACTTGAATCAAGTTCCACAGCGACTTCAAGTCCTTCCAAGGTGCCATGCGTCGCTTCATCGGCACCTCGACGCACCTCACCCCCATCTCTCGCAGTCCTTGCAACTCTGGTCCGGGCGAAGAAACTGAAACTACCTCATACCCTTGCTTCTGCAACTCTGGAACTATTCCTGTATAAAAGCCGCAGGACTGGGACACGGTAACAGCACGGATTATTTTTATGGAGTTGTTAGTCATTATATAAGTTTTTAAGAAACAAGCTTTTATACAATACCCCTACTTCCGATTTTTATGAATGAAATTGTACACACAGTTTGGGGCAAAGTATTTCAGTATCGGTACTACACAAAAGATGTTATACCACCATGGTAATCCTATCATTCGATAACCAATATTTTTAACATAAGCTTCATTACGACGTGCAAGCCAATTTCGACGAACTGCCGCATGACGATCATCACGCATTTTATATAGGCATTCATCCAACATAAAAAGCTTATAGCCGGCTGCAAAAATTTTAAACCACAAATGATAGTCCTCCACTCTCAATAATTTATCTTCTACACTATATCCCCCAACTTCTTTTAATACACTGGTCCGTGCCATACAAGGAGCATGACAAATAGGAGAACCATGCACAAAATCTTTGGCTAAAATTTCACCATTACCTTTTCCGCGTCTAAACTCACCTTTTCATCGAAATAAATCATCGGTGCGCTCACCACGGCATATTCTGGATGCGCATCAAGAAACGCTATTTCTTTTTCAAAACGAGTGGGCAATGAAATATCATCGCCATCCATACGTGCCACATACTCTGTATCCGCATATTTTAAGCAGTGATTGAGGGTATAGTTAAGCCCCATATTCCTTCCGTTTTGAATAACGATTACATTGTCAAACCTTTTGGCATAATCCTGTGCAACTTGCAATGTGTTATCCTTCGACCCATCATCACATAGAATAATTTTAAAATCTTTATACGTCTGATTCTCTAGTGAATCTAAAGCTTCCACTAATGTAGAAGCACAATTATAGATTCCCATCAACACTGATATTCTTACCATCGAATTTATAATTATCAAACTAATATTCTTAATCTATATCTACTGAAAAATTCTCGTATAACAAGTTTCTAAAAATCTATATATCAGTCTTTTTAACTAATAATTTGCGATTTAAAAATATCAATATAGACATTGGAATTAATAAATTGAAGAAGGACGTACTAAGATGCATTAAATTTCCTGGAACACACCAACCTTCAAGTGATGCAATAGTAGCAAATAAATAAGCATATTCCAAAGATGAGGTTTTATACCATTGTTTATCCATCCAACTTATGACCTTAATCATGATAACAGTTGGAATAAAACATAAAAATATACCAAAGCATAGGGCTCCTTCAATAATTGTTGGACATATTTGATCGTTTGCTGTAAATGAAAAATCTTGATAAGCACTACTATTAAATATAGAAACACTATTATTAGGATTTCCCTCAAAATAAGAACTTACTCCCATAGCGTTTCTTAACATATCATTAATAAAAACTTCTAGCGAAGAACCATAATTATCATATGCTCGAATGCCTATCATCATATTCTTCAAACCTCCAAAATAGGCATTTATAGAACTAGCATTATCAGCCATATCCATCTCCGCTTCAGAAATAGAAGACGAATTAAACTTAAACCAAGATAAAGCAAGAATTGCAAACATTCCATAAAGGCAAATCAACTTTATTATTTTTCTTGATTTTTCTCTGTATACTTTTACAAGCATAAAAATACAAGCAACTAATGGCATAAGTAAACTAAGTCGGCTATGACCTGAGTAAAACATACAAGGATATAATATAACCAAAATAGATAGATAATAGTAATCTTTGTTTCCATACCTTATATGTTTATTATAAAAATAATAAAACATGAATAAAACAATTAACATATTACCCCATGCGACAGGCATAGATATATAACCAGGAATTTTATGCTTAATTATTTCAGAACCTATGTTTATTTCTTCTGCATTAAGTATAAAATGTTTATTATCAAAAACCATTGGAAATGCTAAATATACACCTATAGTATATATCAACAATAATAAAGGAATTAGAGGATTTATTCTATCCACTCTTAAAACTTCATTGGATACACCCCATGTTTTATAATTATAGAATCGATTTAATAAGATGAAAACAACTATCATCTCAAACAAAGTTAACCATACAGAATATTCAAAATAATTCATCAAATTACCACTTATGCTTTCATAAGAAAACAAAATAGGATATATTAGATATCGCAGAAAAAACACTATCATCATCGTCGTAAATCCTGCTCCTAACATGATTTTTTTAGGTAGTAAATACATAACACATAAACCATAAACAAATGGAATAAGTGCTACAAAACTTCGCACATTTAATGCTAAATTTTGGTCCAATATTATATAGAATGAAGCAATAATTGAAACACAAAAAATAAATATCCTAATCCTACTCATTGTATATTTATTAATACATACGATAATTTCTCACATAATTCATTTTCATCAAACTCACAAATCCATCCATTTACTCCATTCTTAATTTGGTCCTTTGCTGTTGGATAATTTGTAAGAAGTATAGGCTTCTTGAGAGCAAGGGCTTCATCAATAAAAACTGAACGCCCTTCAAATCGAGAAAAATGCACTATAATGTTGGCATCATTCATAAAAGGATAAGGATTACTGGCAAAACCTAGCAAAATGAAGCGGTCTTCAACTTCATATTGATGTATCAAATTCTCTAATTCCTTACGATAACCTAAAGGATCATTTCCTAAGATATACCATCGAAAATCCAACCCTTTTTCTTTCAATAGTTTGCATACTTTTACTGCAATGTCTAGACCTTTATTGGGATCAATACGAGTTACATCTAATAATCGTACACCTTTATAACCATCTTCAAAACTTTTTCCGTTCAACTGAGATTCTATAAAGTTAATATCTACAATGTTTTGTTTAACCTCACTTTTATTACTTAGCAACGGATATACATTATCAAAGATGGTTTTACAAGTTTCTGACACACAATATATTTTATCAAATTGATTTAATAATACGTAGTCGATACTTTTATCGTAACCATATACATTGTAATCGCTGTGAATCCATGTATATTTTTTCTTTGCATTAACACATTCTAAAACGTAGCTTCGAAACAATCCTGAGAAGTCGAATGCTTCATCATACTTTGTTTTTAAATGAGGCAGTGTATCAACGACATCACGCCACATACGCTGACGCGCTTGTGCCATATTCTTATGATATACTCCCCAAGTTATGTTTTTAACAAAGCACCACAATTGATATGGATTAAAAACTAACTGACAGACAGATTTTATTATATGTCCTTTAGGTAACAACACCCATGACAAAAAGTCATTTTTAGGAAGTATATTAACTTGAGGTTTAAGATACTTAATATACTCGCCATCATGATTCGCTAAAAGTAAATCCACATCTACTTCATTATAATCATAACTATTCAAAAGTCCAAGGAGAGCTTTCTCTACACCCCCTATTCCTAAGGACAAAGCACAAACAAATACCTTACGTTTTTCTGTATTCATACTATCTATTAATAAAAGCAGATACTTTCTTAATCAAAGCGTATAAAGGATACCAACCATATAACAGACAGAGTGCCCGCACTCTTGAATTGCGCGATATATATGAATTGCTTATAATTTGAGAGTTGACTTCAGCAAACGTACTGCGCCATAAATCACGATATTTTCTCTGTCCTAATAAAGGTATAAGTAATTCTTTACAAGCTATTTTTTTACTTACTATTTGCTGTTCTAAAATTGTAAGCAGTCCCCTTTTCTCAAGAACAGACATTAACAGATCATTATTTGCAACAGCACCTTTCAAATTACGCAATATTGCTTGTTCATTGGGCTGCATACATATTGATGTTGGATTGATATAATAATAGTATAACGCTTTTGGTAAATATCCTATTTTTTTACACGCAAGAACCAACTGTGTAACGATAACTAAATCTTCATTCATATTTTCCGTTGGAAATACTACATTTTGATGTAACCGCCTTTTATAAAGGCGATTACAAACTGATCCTATCAGTTTGGAACTACTTCCTGCAAGCATATTACCTACTAAATCTAACATACCTGTATTTGATTCCTGCTTTATATATTCATGATGAACGCCATCAGACCTAAAGTAATCACACCATATCATAGTCATTTTGCACTGCCATATTGTACAATTGCTCATACATATCCGGTGCTACCCAATCGTCAGAATCACAGTGAATGATGTAGTCACCGCTACACAAACTTACTCCCTTTCGTCGAACAGTGCCTTGCCCACTGTTCGACGAAAGGCGTTCAATTCGTACAGCATAATTTTTCTCGACGAAGCGGAGTCGATATTTTTCAATTACATGCTCTAAAATGTCTATTGACCTGTCAGGTGTACAGTCATCAACAAAAACAAACTCGATATCGTCAAGCGTCTGTTCAAAAAGACTTACTGCACAACGTTCTATGTATTTTTCAACACCATAAACAGGTATTACAACACTTACTTTAGGCATAATATATTTCAATCTTTAATTATTTAAACTAAACAAAAAAACTTATTTTACTTTATTATACACCCACATATACAAAAGGAAACAATCTCGAAAAATAAATGACAATAAGCTATTTCCTTCAATCAACTTCTTTAAACCCATAGCAACCATTGTATTAGGACCTTCAGATAAATAGCTTTCGTTCACCTCTTCATACAAACTCACGATCTCAGACTTTGATAACAAGCCCGAAATAAAGGCCAACTCTTTTGTCGAGAATTTACATTTTAAAAGATAACTATCATTTATGCCTTTCTTTTCAAAATAGTCTATGAAAAACATCTGTGAACGCAATCCCTTCATAGTAGGTTTACGAACAATACTATTTGCATTACAAACTTGATCATAATGATAAAAAGCTCTAGGCACATAGCTCACTCTTATGGGATTTAAGAGTAATGAACATATCACTAATAAATCCTCCCATCGTATAATCTGAGGTAGAAAAGTTACATTATAATTCACATAACAAGTTTTCTTTATCAACTTATTCCAACAACTTCCATGCAACTCTTGTAACAACAACTGTTCTAAAACAATATGCGCTTTGCATTCTTTAGGCTGTTGTTTCGACACATATTGATGACTCTTTGTATTAACAAAAAAATCGCAAATCACCATGTCTGCATCATCTTCCTTTGCTTTCTTATAGAGTTCTTCAAGCATCGTAGGTTCAACCCAATCATCTGGATCAGCATGAATAGTATATTCACCGATAGCCTCATCAAGTCCTTTTTGTCTGGCCGAACTCACCCCACCGTTCTCCTTATGAAAAACTCGTATGCGTGCATCTTTGCTTGCATATTCATCGCAGATATCTCCACTTCTATCAGGCGAACCATCATCAACAAGTAACAATTCCCAGTCAGTAAAAGTCTGAGCTATAATACTATCTACACAACGGTGCAAATAGGCTTCTGCCTTATATACAGGAACAATAACACTAATTTTAGGCTCCTTATTCATCTTTTCCATTTATTACAAAGAACATTCATTTTATTTTTGACAAATTGCCTTTCACTAACTGTACAACCAAACCAATAAATAGAGGCACTGCTGCAAATTACACAAAGTGTACAAATCAAGAAAAAGGACTGTACACTATGTTCTATATGCAGATAGACTATAATTGGGATAATAGGTGCTGATAACAATACCTTTACTATAGGAAATAATACTTCTTTTACATAAGGACGCAATTTCATGCGAATCATAGGCAATACAATACGCAAACGAGCATATTGAGTACACATTTCAACTACAATATGTACCATAAAAACATATTCAGGTGGGAGATTAAAAAGTTTCAATCCGATATATGCAATAGGAACTATTAGCAACAACATTGTACCTTCTATCAACTGAAATTTTTTCAATTTGCCGGTAGCATGTACTGACACAATGATTGGATTGGACAATGCACCTAACAGGCCACAAAACAGAATCAAGCGTAAAAAAGCAACTGTATGATCGGGTACTATGCCAAGCCACCATTGAAGCACTTGCTGCGCCTCTAAACAAGCCGGGAAGGATATAAACAATAATAAAAAGAAAGAAAACTTAGAACTTACATTCAGCAATTGATGCATGTGAGCAAAGTCAGCCTGTGCATAACTTTTAGTCAATTGCGGATTGAGAGCCATTTGAAAATTTACGCAAAAACTTTGTACCACGCTTTGAACTTGTACGGCTATACCACGGGCTGCATTAACCACTGGTCCAAAGAACATATTTAATAGAATGTTCAAGCCCTGTGTATAACCCATCACAGCTAAATTGCCGTTCATTGTCCATCCTGCAAAAGTAAGTACTTCCTTAAACTGCTTGCTGTCAATTTTTGGCAATGACAAAGTTTCTTTAAAATGACGTTTGCAATAACCTATATATATTATCTGGTCAAGAATTTGCACGCAAGCCAACAAACAAGCATAGAATATGAGCTTGTCGAACGATACTATTTGCAATAAAAAAACAATTAGTAATTTTAAGGTTACATCTAAGATTGAAATGTATGCAAATGCCCCCATTCGTTCATGGGCTATGATACTGGCATTGTAGGGAACGCTAATTACGCTGAGCAATGCCGTAAATACAGATAACTGATATACCCAAAAGGCTGCATCTTCTCGTCCTACAGGTACTTGAATATAGGAACTCAAGAACCATAAACCAATGGTTTCGGCCAGCACTACAATTACTAAAGCAAATAAACAATGTATTGCTAATATATTTGCAAAGGTCTTTTTCAATCTATCAAAATCACCAAGTCCTAATGCATAAGTGATAAACCGAGAAGTAGCGGCTCCTAACGACCCTGTAAGAAAACCAAGCATGGCAACTACACCACCTACCACATTGTAAACACCGAAATCCTCTACTCCCAAAGTATTCAGAACCACTCTTGAAGTGTAAAGGCTTACTGTCATGGTAAGCAGCATTCGGAAATACAAAAGCAATGTATTTTTGGCAATACGTTTATTGTCTGCTGACTGATTTTGACTCATAAAAAATTATATAGCCAGTCAATTTAGGCCACACCCCAAAGAGTAGGTACTTTTCGGTGCCTACCTTTACTGACTTATTAAAATTTAATTTGATTTTTAACTTTGAGAATTACTCAAAGACACTACAAGAGGGGAATAGACTTTATATTCTCTTAGATTTTGAAGACATCCCTTACTCCTCCACCACCTCAAAATCTTCGCGGTGGACGCGGCTGATGGCTACGGCGTAGCCACCGAGATCCATGACAAGCTGGCGGTCGCGGTTGACGCGGACTACATAGCCTTCCTGACCTTTGAAGGGGCCGGTGAGGACACGGAGTTTGACGTGGTCCTTGGCGAATTTGAGGAAAGGGTCGCGCAGGAAGGTGACGCGCTCGGGCTCGGTGTCCATCAGACGCATAAAGGGCTTCATGACGCTGTGGGGGATGGACGCGGGGAGACCGGTGGCGCAATTACGAACTAAATGGTATTGGGGGAAATTTTGAGATAAAAAGGTGCGGAGCTCGGCGGTGGTGCCTTGCAAAAATACTAATCCGCTGACGGTGGGCTTCTCTTCCTTCATTACGCCCTTGCCGCTTGGCTTGCGCTTGTAACTGACGGTGCGATGAATAAAACAAGGGGGATGAAAATCACCTACGATACGATTGCTGGATATAAGTTTCTGGAACTTTTCTACAACCATGTGCTGCATGAAAAGATAACCCCATGGAGGGGCTTGCTCTTCACATGAGGATACACCTTCTACTTTCGAGGCCGATTTTTCATCAGTCCCGATTATGTGTATGCCTTGCAACGAACGCCGGGGTGCGGCGTCCGATTGGGCTGTAGAAGAAGGAAGCGAGCAATCCTGCGTCATTTTCTTTCCCTACTTTATGTCACTCTTGGCCTTCGACTTGGTGAAGATTGGGGCCAACCTTACAATGACATGTATCATACTATTTTTTGCTGAGCCAATGCTAAGACTGGAAATGATGTTTGCTTTATCAACTATACGTGATTATCGACCTTTTCCTTTCTACGTATTGGCTTGTTCTCTATCAGTTCTACGAGTCTTATTCAGAGAAGACACGTTTTACTCGTGCAAATATAGTGCTTTTCTCGCACTTTTTCCCCTATTATAAAAAAAATATCATGTTTTTTCGCATTTGGGGTCTGCTGAATTCCGCAATCGTCATGTATATATATGGTCCCATGTGCTTACATTACTTTTTTTGCTGCGACGAATCGTTTTTTTGTCAGAGGGCTATTTTTGAATTTCGTTACGCGCATTGTTTTAACAAATATCTTAATAAAGGCAAAACGTAAGAGTTTGCCGGACGGTGCATTTATGAAGGGAAATGGGGGACGGGGTTCCGATCGTGGTGCGTTTTTGAAAGCGCTGATTATCAATAGTTCCGCGATTGTTGAAACTAGCTCGGAACTAATTTCAACTAGCTCGGAACTAATTCGAACTAGGTCGGAACTAATTTCAACAATCGCGGAACTAATTTCAGCAAGCGCGGAGGAAATTTGAAGAAGGGGGTGGATGGTGCGGAAACCGACTGAAAAAGGAGGAAGAATGTCGGTTAATGCTTTAATATATTTTAGATTTTTTAGCAGACTTCTGTTTAACGTTTTCCCTTAAAGGGAATGGGGGAACTACATCCCTTAGAGGGGATGGAGAGCTACAAATAGAAGTCGGCACACAGGGCGGAATAGGCGGCGGAGCGTCCGCCGTCGTCGGCTACCAGCACGAGTTCGTCTGTTTGGGCTGTGGGGGTGGGTTGCAGACGGAATTCCAGGAGTACCCTTTTGCAGGGTTTGCCAGGACGGGTTACGACGTTGGTTTGCCGAGCGAGGTAAAAGCCGTGGACTGCGGCCAGGGGGAGGAAGGTGGGGAGGGCGGGACTGGGA
>ENA-ORNF01003336-ORNF01003336.1-human-gut-metagenome-genome-assembly--contig:-NODE-3336-length-10635-cov-9.472306_pt1 | contig 10635 bp, 4 predicted proteins | sample MGYA00242110_ERZ509012 | MGnify/ENA primary metagenome ERZ509012 (study PRJEB26280, sample SAMEA2338714) | human gut metagenome | biome: human gut; feature: human-associated habitat; material: faeces... | reverse complement strand
CGTCTGAACTTTTATGAAATTCAATCTTCGTCAGAAAAGTTTAGACGACTTCAATATCACATTTGCATTGAAATATATGAAATACATCCTATTCAGCAGAAATGCTGTAGCCGAAGCACTACGCTACAGGGAGCGAACGCAGGGTTCGCGGAAGAAGCAGTGTTTATTGTTGAACCTATAATACGGCACCAAGGATTTTTCAATCTGATTGATTTATGAAAAATTACAGACTTCTTTTATTGTTCTTTCTGCTTCATATCTTTGTTTTGTCAGGCCATGCCCAGTTTCATCTGACGGGCACCTGTGTAGACAGTGATACATCAGAACCGCTTTATGACGTGAGGCTTTCGTTGTACAGCCCGGATAGCGTCATGATAATGTCCCCTGTCATATCCCGGCAACAATATGTGTTAAGAAACGGGAAACATCATGCCCGCTCTTTCTTTCAGTTTAATTTAGCCAAGCCCACGACTTCGTATCTTATCCGGGCACAAAAGCCGGGTTACAAAACATTGTGGCAAAAGGTGGTACTAAAAGGTGGAAATAATGAATATGAGGAAATTCCTACGCTCAAGCTGCAAATGAATGACCCGATGCTTGTTCATGCCAAACCCATCGAGGTTAAAGGAACGGTGGAGGATGCTTTTTTACAAAAGCCCGTTCCTGCCGTGAACATTGCCCTTACAGACCTTGACAGCAACTTGGTGTGCAATCCGGTGGTGACGAAATCAGACTTGTATCGTGTGTTTGGCGACGAGGCACCCTCGAGCGAACGTGAGGTTTTTTCATTGCAGGTACCGGCACTGCCGCAGTCGTATTACATACATGCCTACAGGGAAGGTTATGGCGATGTATGGCAAAAAATTACGGTGAAGGATACTGCCAATAAAGTGATGGAAATACCGGCAATCAAGATGCGCAAGGTGAATTCGCGCAGTCTGGGCGAAGCCGTGGTGACTGCCACACGCGTCAAGATGTATTACAAGGGCGATACGATTGTGTATGATGCCCTGGCCTTCAATATGCCCGAGGGGTCACTGCTCGAAGACTTGATCAACCAGCTGCCGGGAGTGACAATGAATAACAGCGGCGAAATATTTGTGAATGGCCGGAAGGTCAATGAACTGTTGCTGTCCTCACGTTCGTTTATGAATGGCGACAAGAAGGTGCTGCTTGAGAACTTGCCTTATTACGCTGTGAAGGACATCAAGGTGTATGACCGTACAAGCGACAAAAGCGTGGCATTGGGCTATGACGTGGATGCAAAGGATTATGTCATGGATGTACGTTTGAAAAAGGAATACAACCGTGGCTACATTGCGAATCTGGAAGGTGCAGCCGGTACCGAAAAACGCTGGTTGGGACGTGCTTTCGGCCTGTTTTTTACAGAGCGAATGCGTGTTTCGCTAGTGGGTAACCTGAACAACCTGAGCGAATCGCGACACATCGGGCAGTACGGATTCTGGACACCGGGTTCTACACCCAATTCGCTGAAAGTTACCCGCAGCGGCAAAGGCGAAATTGCGTATTTTTCAGAGGACAACAAGGTGACGAACAGTTTCAATGCCGAATATACTTCTACCTCTGACTGTCAGCAGATGCGTCAGCGCAGGGAGCAAATCATGACGGGGCGCAAGCCTACCTCGCTGAACGCTTCGGTGAACAACACAGATGAACAGCATTTGTGGCTTAGGAACAACTTTAAATTTCTGAGAAATTTTTACTTGAACACGCATTTGGAGTTTACGTATGACACACGTAACTCATCGTCGAACGCTGATTTTCAACAGTGGGATGACAGCCTCACGGCATCAAACAGCTCTCGCGGATTTGGCAAGAGCCGTAACTGGATGGCAACGTTGAACACCAATGGTGCCTTCAACATGGGCCGCAAACAGAAGTTTATTGATTTCGTACTGTCGGTCAATTACATTCAATCGAAAGTGCAAAATGCCAACAGCTATATTACGCAGTATTTTGTAAACCCTTCAATCAATAAGAGCTACAATACAAACGATTGCTACTACCGCACGCTATGGGGAAATTTTGAACTGAAGCATAAGGTGGTTTTCTCGCCGCTCGTCAGTTTGGATTTGAGTAATAATCTGTCTTTTTACAATGGCAAGAGTCATGATTATATGTATCACCCCGACTCGTTGATGCTTCCTTCGAAGGCCGAATCCCTGCTGGCTACCTTTGATTCCAAAAATTCATACAACGACCATAAAAAAAACGTGCAGGATGCCTTGAATGCGCGACTGACCGTAAAAAGACAAACGCACAAAGAGAGTTACGACGCATTTATCGCAGGGTTCAATATGCCTGTATTGAAGGAGGAATTGGATTACCAGAGAGGGCAGATTGACACGCTGGCCCGGGCTACCACCCTGTATTGCAACCCTTATGCCTCATTTATGTACTACTGGAAGGAAATGCGTAACAGGGTATCGTTCGACGCAAGTTATACAGCAAGTTCACCCAACCTGAATGACAAAATCAATTACCGCGACGACAGCAACCCGCTCGTAGTGCGACTGGGTAACCCCGAGATACATGGCAGGGCTTACAGCAAGTTGCAGGTCAATTACCGATTCACGAATTTCCTCGGTCATGAATTCAGTGCCGGCACGAGTTTCAACTATGGACACCGTGACATTGCACAGTCAACAAGCTACAATCCGCAAAGCGGTGTTTACACTTACCAGCCGATGAATGTGCGCGGTGCCTACGAAGCTTCGGGTGGGCTCGGATATAGCTTGGAAAAGCCGGAAAGCAGTTGGCGGTTCCGTGTCGGCAGCAATGTGCGTTACCATCACTCGGTGGATCATGCCATGCTTTCGGGCGAAACGGCAAGTCATCGGAATGTGGTCAACACCTGGACGCAGGGCAACAACATCTATTTGAGATACGGGAAAAAAGGATTTGAAGTGAGCCTTCAGGGCGATATGACGTGGCGCCGCTCGACAGGACAGATGCGCGATTTCACTACGCTCAATGTGTTTGACTACAAGTATGGACTGAATGTCTTTTACACCATACCCCGCCTCAAAACGACGCTTCGCGCAGATGCCACCATGTATTCGCGCCGGGGCTATGCCAGCCAATCGCTTAATACCGACGATTTTGTGATGAACGCCTCGATTAGTCAACCTTTCTTCAAAGGCCGCCTGCTAATCAACATTGAGGCTTATGACATTTTACACCAACTTTCTTCAACAACGTATGAGGTTAATGCGCAGGGACGAACGGAAACGTGGTATCGCACGCTGCCTAATTATGTAATGCTTCATATCGTGTATCGCTGGAGTAAAAATCCCAAGAAACTTTAAGCAAATCTGTGTGACATGTTGATTCATTCTTTTCCGCATTATCTGCAGCAAGAGTCGGCCGATTGCGGCCCCTCTTGCTTGCGGATGATTGCTAAATATTTTTGAACACCTACTTAAAGTTTCTAGCCATAAGTTCCTGCTAACAAAACCGGTGCCTTAAAATCATTTTCAGCACATCAGACAAATGTTGAAAATGATTTTAAGGCACCGGTTTATATGGGGGATTCACAGTTTACTGCATGCCCCAGTTGGAGGTAATGAGTTGGTCTTCGACGCTTTCTTCAACGTTGTTGGGCAAGTTCGGGAAGAAGTTGATGCCCGTTTTCTGCTCCAGGCTGTTGACGGTGCAGGCATGCTTTTTGATTTCGGTCAGGGGAGCGGGGTTCTTGTAAGTGTAACCATAGTTTTTATGCTCCATCCAGAAAGCTACCGATGAATAAACGCCATTTTTTACCTTGAGCAGGGCCATGTAGTAATACTTGGGCACAGCCACACGCGTGCCGTTGGGGCGCGTCAGGTGGGTTTTAACTTGATTTTCGGCTACGGTTCCGCCTTTGACTACATAAAGGGTGTCGGCAAAGGAGACATTGCGTCCGAGTTTTTGTACCAGCCCTTCGAGCGTTACCCAATAGCCTTGGTTGAAGGCACTCATCTGCGGCGACATGTTGCTCATGAAAAAGGTGAGTTCGTTGGCCTCGCGCGAGTAAAGGCGGTCGGCCGAGGCGCAAAGGTGGCCGCGGTCGTAGCCGCTACCAAAGCCGCGACTGCCGATGTGGAGGTCGGCACTGAGTTTGGGGTCGTCGGCAAAAGGTTCGTCGGAGCGCGACACATTGCGGGCGCGGGTGTCGCCGTCGAAACGGAAGGCTACCCAGCGCGAATGGTGCTGGCGTTTGTCGTATTCTAAACAGTAGGCCATGACCTCGCGTCCGCTCGAAGTGGTGGTGCTATGCTGCACGAGCTGCGTAGTGCCGTCGGTTTTTACTTCGGGGGTTTCCATGCGCGAGGTAATGTTGCGCGAGGGGGTTACTACCACTCCTCCACTACCCTGTCCGTTTTCTTCGCCAAACTGTATGTCGTTGTCGTCGCCACCGCAGGCTGACAGAAAGGGCAGCAGGGCTACCAAGCACAGACGGCTGAAAAGGTTGATGATTGTTTTTTGCATTGTGTTCTTTGATGGATAAAAGGGAAAAACGGTTCTGTCACAACTTGTGTGGGTAATGGCAATAGCCATTTTGGGCATACGCATCCACCTACTCTCCCAAGTGTAACCTCCAATCACTTTGAATTGCGAAGCATTTCGCTGCTTATTGCGCGCAGGGCTGATTTAACAAATGGGTAAACAAACGTAAAAAATAGGTTGCTCGCCTTTATCTTCATTCCAAGCCACATTCAACGTGTGGGAAACCTACTTGAGCTTTTTTTGAAAACGCTGATTATCAGCAATTCCGAGATTCTTTAAACTGGCTCGGAACTAATTTCAACTAGCTCGGAACTAATTTCAACAAAATCGGAACTAATTCGGACAATCGCGGAGTAAATTTTGACGATGGCCCACTGCGTGACTTAAACTACGGCTGGAAAATGGAAAAACAAACCACATATTTCACATCATTTCACCTGCCGTGCGGCTTACTGTTTAAAAATTAGCCATACATTACAGAACCGAAAAAACTACCGTTGTCACGCAGTTTTCTTGCCTTGACGTATGTGTGTCGGCAGAAAGTTCAACGTACGACAACGGTAGTAGTTTTCAAAAAAAATGATGGATACGGCACCTTTATGCAAGTGCCAAGGAGCATTAGCCTACGATGCCACCATCGGTTGTGGTGAGCGAAGCGTCGTCAACGAGCTTTTCAGAAGCTGTAGCGTACGAAGTGGTTTTGGGGTTCATCATGATGAGGTTCACCTTGGTTTGCTCGGTGAGCGTGAACTCATAAGTAACCTTAGTCCATTCGCCAGCAGTAGTCGAGGTGTAGCCGCCGTACTTATAGCTGTCGCCACCGGCAATCGAACCGTTAGCTTCCACAATGGCGTAACCCGGACGTACCTGACCATCGCCCTTGACATAGAGAGTGAAGGTGTAGGTACCGGCCTTGAGGGTGTATTCCTTCGAAGCAAGGCGCTTGTTCTGTGCTTCATTGCCTTCGACTGCCAAAGCGAACTTGCCGTTGCGTGCCGTGGTGCTCTGCGTCAGTGTAGCGTTGCTGGCTGAGTTGGTCGACTTCCATGCCGTAGGGGCATCGCCCGTCCAGAGTTCGAAACCGGCATTTTCAAGCAAGTTGCCAGCTTGCGGAACTTCGGGTTTATCGCCACCTTGGTCGCCACCTTGATCACCGCCTTGGTCGCCACCTTCAACAATACCGCCATCGCTAGTTACGAGCGAAGCATCGTCAACGAGCTTTTCAGAAGCTGTGGCATACGAAGTGGTTTTGGGGTTCATCATTACGAGGTTCACCTTGGTTTGCTCGGTGAGCGTAAAGGTGTACGACGCTTCGGTCCAGTCGCCGGCCGTGGTTGAGGTGTAGGAACCATACTTATAGCTGTCGCCACCGGCAATCGAACCATCAGCTTCGACAATGGCATAGCCCAAACGTACCTGACCATCGCCCTTGACATTGAGAGTGAAGGTGTAGGTACCGGCCTTGAGGGTGTATTCCTTCGAAGCAAGGCGCTTGTTCTGTGCTTCATTGCCTTCGACTGCCAAAGCGAACTTGCCGTTGCGTGCCGTGGTGCTCTGCGTCAGTGTAGCGTTGCTGGCTGAGTTGGTCGACTTCCATGCGTTGGGCACACCATCGGTCCAATCCTCGAAACCGGCATTTTCAAGCAGGTTCTTTCCCGTAGGTTCAACGGGCTTGTCGCCGCCTTCACCTCCACCGGGGTTCTCTTCGCCATTGCCCTTCATCACCTTGAAGTTCTTCACTTCCCAGGTTGCGGCCTTCTTGGTTGTTTTGTAACGGAGTGCAACAGTTACGCCGGGCTGCTTCATCATTTCAGCCGGAATGCTGAGTTTACCCGTGTTGTACCAAGTATCCCAGTCAGTACCCTGTTCGGCCTTGAAGGGGAGAGCCGTCCAGTTGGCTTGCGTGGGCACACCATTGAAGTCCTTGCTCACGAGCACCTGATAATGGCTTTCGAGTTCCGAAGCATTGGCGTAGCGCAAGATGTAGTCGAAGCTTACATACGCGCTATCAACGCTCGTAAAGTCCATTTTGGGCGAAATCAGCCAGCTTTCAGCGGGCATGTTTTCCTTTTGTCCATCGCCGTCGGAATCAACAAACGAGGTTACCTGAGCACAGCTGTAACTGCAATTCCATGAATAACTGCCTTCGGTGTTAATGGCTGAGAAATCGCCGAGCGAAGTAGAGAACTTTTCGTCAAGAATAACGCTCGAACCCGTGTTGCTGCCGTCGCCGTTCACTTCGTAGGGAGCAGGAACGTCCTCGCAGGCAGTGAAACCCAATGAAAGGGTTGCCACGGCTAATGAAAGAAAATACTTTTTCATATAAATGTGTTGATTTAATTTTTTTAGGAAAGAGGTAAGTGCCTCATACGCAACTTACTTGATAATGTCGTTAACCGAACGGAGCTGAATTTGCCAGCCGCTGTAGTAGCTGAGCATACCCGTGAAGGTGTGTTCGCCCTGGGGCATTACGGTAAAGGCAATGTTGTTTTGCGTTGAGGTGCGGAGCGTCATTTGGCTCTTTGAACCGGCCACTTTGAGCGTACGGTCCACCCCGTAACCGGGGTCTTGCAGTTCCTCGGGAGCAAAGATGGCAGTGCCGTCGGCTTCAGCCAGGCTACCCTTTACGCTGACCAGCTGAGGGCAGTTCATGCAGTTCTGGTTTTTGCTGTTGGCAATCCAGTCGGCATCGAGTGCCACGGGCTTGAGTTCAGCGCAGTTAGGGTCGGGGGTGCCTACGAGTTCAACGTTCGTGCGGCAAAGCTGCAGGAGCATGGGACCGAGGCGGAGGTTACCGCTGCTGGTGTAGTAGGGCTGACCGATTTTGGGAAGTTTGGAGTAAACACCTATGTACAGGCCCTTGAGGTTTACCTTGACGCGCTGTCCGAGGGGGAAGTAGGGCGTGAGCCAGGTGTTCTTCACGGCCAGCACGATGCTTTGGTCGCGCAGGGGGTCACCCACCTCTTTCGTAGTGTCGATGTGGCGGAGCATGAGGGTTTGGTAAAGGTTACCTCCTTCGTCGTTGGCCACTACCACACCTTCGATGATGCGGTCGGTTTTCACCTGCTCAAAGGCATTGGTTTGGTTAAAGAGCGACTTGTTGTCGTTCTTGAGCTGGGCAATGGAGTAATTCACTGCGCCGATATCGGTGGGGCTGGTTACGTCGTTGGTTTCGGTTTTCGGGTCATCGTAGTCGTCCATACAGGCAGTCAACCCGAATGCCACGAATGCAGCCATCAGTAAATGAAAAAACTTATTCATAATTGTCTGTTTTACCCCGCTGTTCCTTGGTGCAAGCACCCGCGTCAGGTTGTGAAATGCCTGCGTCGGTGCGTGCCAAAGGAGCAGCCGGGGCAGCGATATTGCTGAGTGAAATATGTTTAGAACTTAAAGCCGATGTTCAGGAAGGCATTGAAGGCATTGGCATAGTAGTACTTCGCGTTTTTCGAGAAGCGGTATGCCTTAGCCACGCCCGTCTGGTAAAAGTCGTCGCGGTTCTGCTCGTAACCACCGGTGCGCATGTTGCGGTTGTTCGTAATGTTCTGCGCCGAAAGGTTGATGCTCAGGCTCTTTCCCTTTTTCAGGCGGATGAACTTACCGATTGAAGCATCGAGCATAAAGCCACCGTCGAATTTTTCCTGTTTGGCGGCGTAGCTGTCAACCACGTTGCCCTGCTTGTCGAAGAGCACACCACCCTTTTCCTTGAGTTCGGCCTTCGTCACGTCGTAAACGGGGGCTTTGTCGCTGGTTGAAGTGTAGTTCTTCAGGATGTTGCTCAAACGGCGGTATTCCGAGAAGTCAACGTACACGCGGTCGTAGTAGTTGAGGTTAGCCTCGAAGAACCATCCGTTCGTGTTGTATTCCACACCCAGACTCACTGCAGCGAGGGGCGTACCGTTCACGTGCATGCCTTCGGCAATGACGCGCAACGGCATTGAAGCGCCGGTCACGGGGTTTTTCCACACGTTCAGCTGCTTGATGGTCTGTGCGTTCATACCTTCGTAGTTCACTTCGGCTAAGGGGTTGTTTACATATTCAGCCTCGGCGTATGAACCCATCAGGTTGATGGCGAAGTTCGAAGTTACCTGATACTTAAAGGCTGCCTCGATACCGTAGTGTTCGCGGTCGACGCCGCTCATCGTGAGGTAAGTGAAGCGGCCTTCCTGATCGTTGTAGAAGGCGGTTTGTTCCACACCATTGTTGAAGCGTGCGTAGTAGCCGGTCACCTTACCCGAGAAGTTGCCCAGACGGAACTGGTACGAAGCCTCAGCGTTCACCACCTGTTCGTTGGTCAGGTTCTTCACAAAGTTGTTCTGCATACGCGGAGCCACAAAGCTGTTGCGCGCCAGCGGAGCGTTGCTTTCGGCACCGAAGTTCACGCTCAGAATGTGCGCACCGTTCGGGCGGTAGGTCAGACCAAAGCGGCCACCGCCGCCCAGGAACCAGGCCTTGCCACTCTTGCCATACGAGTTTTCGGGAGCGCGTCCGTTCTGCATCAAGCCTTCGCGTTCGATGCTTGTGCCTTCGGCCCAGGCCGACAAGCGATAGTTGAACTTACCCTGATTCAGTTCGTAGTTGCCATAAAGGCGTGCCTTGTTGATAAAGATGTTGTAGTTGTAACCAAATTTATCGTCGATGCCGATTTGTCGGTTCGGGTTGCGCATATCGTTTTGCGCTTCGATGCTTCCCGGTCCGTAGTCGCTGGCGGCAAACTTATCAATGTCGGTGAATTTGCTACCGCCGAGCAAGTCGGCCATCGTTTTGTAGTGCATACCCTTGGTGCGGTTGTACGATGCGCCGAGGGTATATTTCTGCTCTTTGTTAACCTCGTGATTGAAAGCCGTGTTGAGCGCAAACACCATTTGGTCGTTGTGGCGGCGTTCCTGGTAGTAAAGGGCTTCGCCACCGGCTTTTTCGCTTTCGCGGTTCACGTAGTACATGCGGTCCCAGTTAATCTGTCGGTTGGCTTTCGACGAGAGCCAGAAGTCCTTCAGGTCGTTATACTGTTCGAGCAGGTAGGGGTTATTCTTTAAGTATTCGGGATTATTCTTTTCGGGATCCCACACGTCGAAAATCGACGAAGGCATATTTTTGTAATAGTCGGGACGGGGGTCGTAAGCATCGCCGCTCCAGCCCAATGCCGTTGAGCTATACATTGAGTATTTAAAGCCGGCAGCAGTGGTAAGTTTTTTATCGTCCTTGATTTTCCAGTCCCACGTCAGGATAGCCGTAGGTTCAAAGTCGTTTACCACGCGGGCATTGCGCTTTTCGCCAGCCTGATAACCCCAGTTCGGGTTGTAGTAGTGCGAATTAGCCAACCAGTAGGCTTCTTCGGTCGAAGCCCCCTGCTGTGCGCGTTCGGTGGGCGAACCAAAGGTTACGAGCGAAAGGGCATGGTTGTCGCCAAAACGCTTTTCGGCAGAAAGGAAATACGAGAAAGAATTGTAGAACGTACCTTCAATCACACCCTCGTTGGCCCAGCGGTAACCTACGAGTCCGGCAAAAGCCCAACCCGAAGGAAGCAGACCGGTAGCATGCGTAAACATGCCGCGTGCCACATAGTTGCGGTTCGTACCCGAAAGGGTCAGCTTGTTGCCTTGGGCAAACTGGCTGGCGCGCGTATTGACGCTGGTTGCGCCACCCACACCGGCTACACCGAAGCGGTTGAAATCGTAGGCCGACACACCTTCCTGGTTGCGCACGGCATCATTCATACCGCCCACCATGCTGTAACCAAAACGTCCCAGCTCCAGGTCGTTGAGCTGAAGGCCGTTCATGTAGTAGCTGTTGTACATGTTGTCGTAGGCACGCACTTTAAAGCGCATGGGGCTGAAGCGGTAGCCTACTTCCGCATTGTAGGGGTCGTTCTTCGAACCCGTGATAACCGAAACTGCCTGTGAGGCATCGTTGTCCTCGTCGAGTTGCGACTCGGTAAACGTAAAGTCGGCATTGTCGAGAACCGCCAGGGTGTCGACGGGCTCTTGGGCCATGGCTCCTGAAGCCAAAAGCAGGGCGGCCGCCGTAAGTTTTACACCTTTTGTCATATTTCTTAAAGAATTGCATTTATGAGCTATGTAGTCGTCCCTTAAAAAGCCCATTTTTGCGAGATATTGTTCAAGTACAGTA
>ENA-ORNF01003334-ORNF01003334.1-human-gut-metagenome-genome-assembly--contig:-NODE-3334-length-10642-cov-4.417304_pt1 | contig 10642 bp, 11 predicted proteins | sample MGYA00242110_ERZ509012 | MGnify/ENA primary metagenome ERZ509012 (study PRJEB26280, sample SAMEA2338714) | human gut metagenome | biome: human gut; feature: human-associated habitat; material: faeces... | reverse complement strand
GCTTCCCTGTCCGGTACCGAGTCTCGGTATTCAAAAGTGTCAATATCATAGGATAACTGGTCAAGTTCTGCCGCAAGTCTCTGTATCTTATGCTCTTTTGTCTCCATATCAATCACATCTTTCTCCGGATACGCTGCAATCAGCTTTTTAATTGCGTCCTGCACCTTTGGTGTATCACGAAGCTCCGGTGTGTAATTCAGGAAATCCACATCAATTTTACGCTTCTTTTTGGTGTGCTGCCTCAAAAGCCTCCGCCCCATACTGGAACTCTGGCTCTGCCACCCTAGCAAGTTCAGTTGGGTTTACAGCCTCCATGCTGTCAATGCTGCCTAGCTCCTGTTCTGCCTTATCCGTCTGGTACTGTTTCACCTCTGCTGCAAGCTGTTCAGTCTTTTCTATGGCGGCATCCGCACATTTTAAGATACCGGACAGCAGCTTTCTCTTTGCCTGAAAAGTCTTCTTTAACAGCTCAGTTTTTGAGAACTTCTTTTCCCCGTATTCTTTTTCTGGTTTATCCGCAAAGGTACGGAACGTGTTGGCAATCTTCTGTCCGGCTTCCCTCATGCCCTTGCCGAAAGCATCTATCTTCCCGATACTCTTATCCACATCTTCTATAGACTCCTGCACGTTCTGGCGGATATTTTGCAGTTTCTTCTTAACCCCAAGAAACTCCGACACCCTGTTCAAAGCAGCTTTTCCTTTCTGCTTTGCCGCCGTTACAATCTCCACTGCCTTTGCCTTGATCTCTGCCTTGACTTCTAACAGCTTTTCTTTCATAGCCTGACAGTCCTCTTCCAGCTTGTTTACTGCCCTTTTGAGTGTCTGCTTCAGCCCTTTCTCTGCCTCACGCTCTTCCATCTTATGGAGCTGCTCTTTTACCGTCCCCAGTTCTTCTAAGACCGAATCCATCTTTTTTTCCATGACATCGACATACGCAGCCATTTCAAAGATATTGTTGGCGGCTTCCTGCATATTGTTCCTGCGGAGCCGATCAATCAGTTCCGTAAGATTTTTTTACTTTGTAAGTTCTACATTTTCGTACATTTTCTACCATTTCCATTTTTCTTTCCGTATTCGGTAATCCATGTTACCATTGTTCATACCAAACTCTAGTATACAGATAAATCCACGTTGTTACAAATGTGGGGACACTTCATATTATCTAAACTAAACACTACGCGCTTTACCTGTTTTCCAGTCCAGACAAAAGTATTTCTGTGCTTTCTCTGTTTCTTCTATATTTTTAAAATCTCCAAGAACTTTTCTGCTGTACACCCCCTTATACGCTCCGTCTCTACCCATTAATACTTGTAAACTTGTTAATTCGGCACAGTCTGCAAGTGTTGTAATATAACGATTTGCTGGCATACAATTACTTCGAATATGTCCTGTAATACTACCATGATGTGATATACAGTAATACGTTGTTTTACATAAATTGGGCATACAAGTTGATACATTCTCCCAACCTTCCGTCTCAATATTGTTACTGACCTCATGAGCTGTCACGGATTTGCTCACATGAACTGTCATCAGATTGACTGGTTTTCTGTCATCAGCCAGCCCCACAGGGCTGCCGCCTGAACCCAGGCGGCAATAATCTTTACGTCGTTATGGTTCCAAGCATTTCATGCTCTATGACGAACTTGATCATATAATCATCGATCAGGCGCTTCTGGTTTTGAAATGCATACATAAGAGCTTTTTCACAGATCCGGTTGACCATACGTGGGATCCCGGCCGATGCTTTATGGATCTCATCCAGCGCTTTGGCTGTAAAGACCTCCTGGGTACATCCGGAGTAATCCATATGGCTTGCGATATACTGTTCTGTCTCAGATCTGTCCAGGTGTGGCAGGGTACAGTACATATCAATGCGCTGGCGGACTGCGGCATACCGCTGCAGTTTCAGCTTGTTTTCCCACAGTTCGGTCTGACCGACCAGTACAACAGCCATAGGACTCATGGAATCAAATCTGTAGTTGAGCAGAAAACGGAATTCTTCCAGTGTTTCCTTTTCAAGCAGATGAGCTTCATCAAGGATGCAGACGACCTTTTTGTGCTGCACTCCCCGGATGATCTCGATCTCCTGTTGCAGCTGGCGTTTGGAATCACCACGGTAAAACCGGGATTCCAGTCCCAGCTGGTCCAGCAGCCCTTTATAAAACCACCGTGGTGTCAGCTTTGAGTCAGACAGATACAGGACAATGTAATCCTCTTTGGGAAGTTCCGAGTAAAAACGGCGGATCAGGGTTGATTTCCCGCATCCGGGGTCCGCAGTTACAACGGCAAACATCTGACGGTCTGCCACATAGGACAGCCGTCCGAGGGTCTCACGGAATGCATTGGATTCATACAGCTTTTCCGGTGGGACATCACGGACAAATGGCGTGTGCTCCATGCCAAAGAATGCTTCATACATCAGTCATCCGCCTCCTTCCGGTACGCGGCAAAGGAAATGGCATCTGCCATCTGCCGCCGGTTCTGTTCATGACGTTTTTCCAGTGCATCCAGAAAGCGGGAAGTCGTAGGGGTCTGTTCCTGCATGGAAGCAGGCAGGGCCGGACTCTTATCACAATACGGACCGATCACAACCGGCATTGCGGTAAAAAGTTCCATTCCCTGATAGGAGACAGTGATCTGCTCCGGGGCTGCCGGATCATAAGAGATCTCTACCGTGTGTCCTATCAGGGAAGGTTTCGTTTCATACCGTTTTCCACGGAAGCTGATGCAGGCTCCCCGGTCGACTTTCCTCTGCTCATGATGGAGAAAAGCTTCCGATACCACCGCTGCATCCAGAAAGGTCAGCGGACGGCTGTCCCGGTTCCACTCCTGAAGTGGGGAGATCCCTTCTTCCGGAACAGCGGCTCCAAGGCTTTCGTAGTATTCTGCGATACCGGCATGCTTCTGCTTATGATAGTATTCCTCCAGATAGACAGCCCAGAGACGGTTCAGTTCTTCCAGTGTCCTGATATTTTTAAGCTTCGATTCACGGATAAAGTCATCCACCACCTGATGGAACTTTTCAATCTTGCCCTTGCTTTTCCCGGAACGTGGTTTTGCATGCATGACACGGATCCCAAGTCTTGCAAGTGAGAACCGGATTTGCTTTGCAATGTACTGGCTTCCGTTGTCAAAGTAGCAGGCATCAAAGACTCCATATCTGGAGATGGTCTGATGGAAGGTATCCTCAATGATGGATTCTTCCTGATTATCGTAAAATCGTGAGGACAGCAGATATCTGGAATGGTCGTCAATGGCGGAGGACAGATAGGTCTGTACCTTTGCACCATTTTTCCCAATGGGAAGTTTCGGTCCATACTTGATATCACCCTGGACCAGCATCATACGGTGAGGCTTGCAGAAACGTCTGGACGAACTGTTCCTGGCCTCTTTATACATCTGCATCTGGTTCCGACCGTATCCAGCCCGGTATATGTGGCGTTCAAGGGTTGAGCGCTTCAGAATGCCGGGAGCCACAAGACCTTCTGCTTCCAGAATGTAAATGATCTGGGCAACTGACCGTTCCGGAACTTCCCTGCGGAGCTGGACAGCCTGTTCCAGGAGAAACTCAAAGTTTTCCGGAAGACTCTGGGAACGATGCTTTTCACGGTCAGCCGGTCTGAGACCTGCGAACTGTTTTTCTGCAAAGGCTTTTTCATACCGGTAGAGCGTGCGGACAGAAATGTTGTTCTCATCAGCGATCGTTCTGCGCAGCTGCAGGCGTCTGGCATCATCCAGACCGGTCTGGAGAAGTGGTGAGATCAGCTGGAAACGGTGAAGGGCTTCCTGATCCTGCCACTGCTGTTTTATAAATGTGTCATCTGTACTCATGGTATAGCTACCTCCTTCTAAGGCCACTATACTATCGGCCAGCATGACAGACGAACCAAAGCAGGTGCACAGGTCTACCAGCGGACCGGCACCAGAAATCCGCCGCTGTTATAGATCAGCCGGAGAAGCTGTTCCAGCCAGTTCTGATATCTGTTTCTGATCTTGTCGAGCAGCGAGTCAGAGGAAAACAGGAAGTCCTCTCCCAGATTCAGTATCTGATATCCGGCTGTCCGCAGGTATCCTTCCATACGCTGCAGGTTTTCACGGAACCATTGAAGCCAGCGGAGCATGGTACTGAAAGATGGATAATCCTCAGAATCCAGGTCATCTGGAAGAATTACTTCGTCCAGGACACCGGCGATCACCTCTGCCTCATAGTGTTTATAGGGAACAAGGCAGTCAGGAAGTTCATTGTGATAAGCATGGCAGTTCTGACAGCGGAACCTGCGAATCATCAGCTGCTCCTTAGTGCCGCCTTCCTTTTTGCGGATACGTGGTCTGGAATCTCTGTAGTGGAGCGTTCCCTGACATACGGGACAAATATGGGAGTTCTCACTGCTCTCAACAAAAAACACCAAAATCCTCCTTGAGGACCAGTGTGTAGTCTGATATAATAATCATGGTTTTTAACCATGGTCTCAGAGCACACGACTTGTCACGGAGGGTGCTCGGGGACCTTTTTCTTTCTGTAAACTAATGACAGTATACAGATCATTCCAGAGACAGGCAAGCAGATCAGTATTATGCTAATTTAGGGAGTCAACAACATCAATATCTCCTGTAAATAGCATACTATTTTCCCCAAAACATATCTGATATAAAACAGATGCATTATTGATATTGTTCTTTGGTGCCTTGTTTTTTTTGTTGTAGCTGACATCCGGATACAGAATATGGATATTTTTTGTAGAATTACCAATAATCGGATCTATAAATTTAACTCCTAATGCACTTAGTTGTAATAAAATACGATTATATGTAGGCTGTTTCCAAGGATATTGTATATTCATCCATACTTCTGTATTGGAATCAATCCATCCTCTTTTAATTAAATATTCGATTCCATTAATATGGTCATAGTGCAGGTGTGTAATCATTAATTTTGATATTCTGTCTATTCCAAACTTATTGAAAATAGACTGTAAACACTCTTCCAAATTAGAACTGTAATTATGCTTATTGGTAAAATCAAATACCGAGCAGTCTACCATCCACATATTGTATGAACCATTTTCGCGAAAAACGATAATGCTACAGTTTCCATGTCCAACATTTATATGATATGAACATACGTCTGATATATCTTCATTTTCTTCCTTGGGCTGATTTCCGTAATTTTGAAATCCAATCGCTCTGATTAGCTGCTTATTAAGTTCCGTATGCACAATGGATGTGGGATTATCCTCTGCTGTTTGAAATTCTCTACCATCGTAATACACAAACTCTCCTTCCGGAATCATAATTTGATTTTCCATACGCATTTCTCTCAGATTTATATCATAAGCATCAATATCATATATGTCATCCATGCTGTCTTGCATCAATATCATCTGGTCACGATATAACTCCTCTATATCATTCTCTCTCCATCCACTTAGATAATACCCATGAACAAAGTATAATCCTTCTTTTAATTCAAATTCTCGCTTCATCCTAAATTTATCATCCATATTGGAATCCCCCCCGTATTATTATTTCAGCCACGCTATAACTTCATCAAAATTGTTTACATATAACTTCTCGAAACTCTTACCATTTTCATCAGACAGAAAGTCCAAAAACTCACTCATATCTTTACGGAATATCTGCCCTATTATTTTTAAATCCACGGAAGCTTTACTAACCGCCTCAAGATCATTGATTTCTCTCATTCTCTTTTCTAAATTATCATAGCGTCTCTTCCAATAATCCACATATTCCAATCGTTCTTCAGCCCCTTTATAAATAGTTGGTCCTATCTTTTCTGGTGCATCCTCACCATAATATTTTCGTTCTTTTTCACTCAGCACAACAAATAATAGCCTGTCTTTATAATGATGGTCCTTAATAATCTCTCCAACTTCATACATACATGCCTGACGCCTCAAATATGTATCACTAACAACAGTCAATACAAAGTCATGGTCCTGTATCGTGTTCATAAATGCCATAAAACTGTCTTTGTACTGCAACTCTGTATATCTGGATATCCTAATCCTGTCTTTTAGTCTTTCCTTTATCTTATTTTCAATGATATCCACAATTGGTGCATCACACTCCGTATAGGAGATAAATAATGTTATAGGCTCATCATTCTGATTGACAACCTTTTCCTCAACATCATTGTTTTCATATACAAAGTACTTTCCTTCCAGCCAAATCTTTTTGTCACTTTCCGCAACTTCAATAGCAAATATATCAACACCACCTACCGATACAAAGCCATAATTTATGGATATTTCATTATCCAGCTGAGCTTTTACCATTTCTATTACACCATCCACATTAAAAGTTTTTTGACACCCTACCTTCTTCATGCATCCATTTTGTTTTTCAACTCCAAGAAATATGTATCCTCCAGTATTATTGGTCAGACCACAAATATATTTTGCAAGTTCTGTCGGGCGAAGCTCCAAAGCTCTGCAAATCACATTATCCAGTACATTATTTTCGACTATATAGGACACTCTATCCTCATTAACACCCATATTTATCACATTCCTTTCGTATAAAGTATACACTATTCAATATATTTTATACAAGACATATTTTAAAATTTTATTTAACTCAATAAAAGTGTTTTTGTTCTATTTACTTGTTTTTTGTTTAAAAATGTTATATAGTATAAGTACATTAAAATAACTTATTTTTATAAAAAATAAATGGTTGTTAAATAGGAGTGAATATTGTGAAATTAACATCTGATAATGAAACCCTAGCAGAAGGAAAAGTTATAATCTTATATATTTTGAATAAATTACCAAACCCTATATCTAATGAAGGGCTATATAAATTGGTACTTTCTATAAATGATATGAATTATTTTTATTTTCAGCAATTTTTATTAGATTTAACCAATAATAAATACATTGAATACTTTAATAATGGAATACATACTATTTACAAAATTACTACTTTGGGTAAAAATGTTCTTGAATTAACAGAAGATATTTTACCTGGAATTTTGAAATTGCAAATTGATACAGAATTGACAACTGCTAAAACAGAAAGTGCAGTTATTGCTGAATTCACACCTCGTAGCGAAAATAATTATGTTGTTACTTGCAAAATCCTTGAAAACAATGAATGTTGTTTTGAATTGAAAGCTACAGCGCCTTCTAGAGAACAAGCGAAAAAAATTGTAAGTAACTGGGAAAATAATTCTAATGAAATATATAGAAAGATTTTAAGTCTTTTAACACAAGACCAGTAAATTTGCTTCAATAAAGACTTTTAATATGAATATATTAAGGCTCTTTATTCAATTTTTGGCATAAATTACCTTTGATTTTTACTTGTAGTTTATGTTAATATTAATATAAGATATTTATTGAAATATAGAGAGGATTGATATTAGCATGAATAAAATTATTAATGAATTAAGGTCTTTTGATAAATTAATACTAAAAACTGTAATGTCAGGTCTTAGGTATTGCTTTATATTTTGCATATTTGCTATTTCTATTTTATTAATATACAGATTTTATGCTTATCCAATCTTTTATTACATAGGAATTTCATTATTTCGCTCTGGTCTATTTTTTATAGTTACCTTTATTGCATGTGGGTTTGTATTTAATCAAATAAAAAAAGATTTAAAGTGTTAATACATTATAAGAGCTATTCCTTTTTGCGGAACAGCCCTTTATTTTTTATGCATATTATTTTTTTAATTCTTCTAAAAACATTTCATTTAGCATTTGTGGGTTTGCTTTTCCTTTTGTCTCTTTCATTGCTTGCCCAACTAAGAATCCCAAAGCTCTGTCTTTTCCAGCTTTATAATCTATTATAGATTGTGGATTATTATCTAATATTTTTAAAACTACTTCTTTAATTGCTCCCTCATCTGAAATCTGTATCCATCCTTTTTCCTTTATAATATCTTCTGGATTTTCTGGATTTTCAAATAATTCCTCTATTACTTTTTTAGCAATTGCCGAACTTATTGTTCCATTATCTATTAGTTCTATAACTTTTGCCAATTCTTTTGCTGTAAATGGTATTTCATTTGCTTCAATTTCTTTTTCATTTATTATTCTAGAAATATCTGATAAAATCCAATTTGCTATAGCTTTTGGTGTACCATATATTTTCAATGTTCCCTCAAATAAATCTGACAAATATTTAGAAGCTGTTAATAATGTTGCATCCTTTTGTGATAACTCATATTCTTCTAAATATCTTTTCTTTCTATTCTCTGGTAATTCTGGCAATGAGCTTCTAACTTTTTCTATGTATTCATCTGAAAGTCTTATTGCTACTAAATCTGGCTCTGGAAAATATCTATAATCCTCTGCATCTTCTTTATCCCTCATTGAAAAGGTTTTTCCAGATACATCATCCCATCTTAGTGTTTCTTGTTCTATTTTTCCTCCTGCTTCTATTACTTCTATTTGCCTTCCTACTTCATATTCTATTTCTCTAACAATAGCTCTAAATGAATTCATATTTTTTGTTTCTGTACGTGTTCCATATTCCTTTGCACCTTTTTTTCTTACAGAAACATTTACATCTGCCCTAAATGAACCCTCTTGCATTTTGCAATCTGATACTTCTATATATTCTAGTATTGATTTTAGCTTCTTTAAATATCTATCTGCTTCTTCTGCACTACTCATATCTGGCATAGAAACAATTTCTATTAATGGAACTCCCGCTCTGTTTAAGTCAACTAAACTGTCTCCACCAAATTCATCATGATTTAATTTTCCTGCGTCTTCTTCTATGTGAATCCTTAAAATTCCAATTTTCTTTTTGTTTCCATTTTCATCATCAATTTCTACATATCCATGATTACATAATGGTTTATCATATTGTGATATTTGGTATGATTTTGGTAAATCTGGATAGTAGTAATTTTTTCTATCATTTTTGCTATCTTTTGAAATTTCGCAATTTGTTGCAAGACCTGCTTTTACGGCATATTCTACAACTTTTTCATTTAATACTGGTAATGTTCCTGGCATTGCCATACATATTGGACACACATGAGTATTTGGTTCTGCCCCAAATGTTGTAGGGCATGAACAAAATATTTTTGTTTTTGTTGAAAGCTCTGCATGAACTTCTAATCCTATTACTGCTTCATAGTCTTCTCTTGCCATTATTCTATCCCTCCTTTAAATTGAGGTTTATATTTCTCTCTAAATTTATATTCTTGTTCAAAACTATATGCTGTATTTAATATAGTTTCTTCTTGGAATTTGTTTCCTATTAATTGCATTCCTATTGGCATTCCTTCCTTATCTACTCCACAAGGAATTGAAATACCTGGTAGTCCTGCTATATTTATTGAAACTGTACAAATATCTGCTAAATACATTTCTAATGGATTATTTGATTTTTCTCCTATTCCAAAAGCTACTGTTGGTGATGTTGGAGTAAGTATAACATCATATTTTTCAAAGCCTTTATTAAATTCATTCATTACCAATGTACGAACTTGTTGAGCTTTTTTATAATATGCATCATAATATCCAGAAGACAACACATAAGTTCCAAGTATAATTCTTCTTTTTACTTCTGCTCCAAAGCCCTCACTTCTAGTCTTTTTATATAAATCTTTTAAGTCTTTAAAATCTTTTGCTCTATAAGTATATCTAATTCCATCAAATCTACCTAAGTTAGAACTAGCTTCTGCGCAAGCAATTATATAGTATGTTGCTAATGCATATTTTGCAATATCTAAAGAAAACTCTTCAACTTCTGCTCCCAATTTTTTATATGTTTCTATTGCTTGTTTTAGGCTTTCTTTAACTTCTTCATTTATTCCTTCTCCAAAGAATTCTTTAGGCACACCTATCTTTAAGCCTTTTATATTCCCTGTTAATGCTTTTTCATAATCTTTTTTAGGCATATCTACTGATGTAGAATCTTTTTCGTCATGTCCTGCAATTATATTTAATAGAATAGCACTATCTCTAACATCTTTTGTTATTGGTCCTATTTGGTCAAGTGATGATGCAAATGCTACTAATCCATATCTTGAAACAAGTCCATAAGTTGGTTTTAGCCCCACAATTCCGCAGAAAGAAGCTGGTTGTCTAATACTTCCACCTGTATCTGAGCCCAAAGCCCAAGGTACCATTTGACTAGCAACTGCTGCTGCACTTCCTCCTGATGACCCTCCTGGAACTTTACTTAAATTCCAAGGATTTTTTGTTTTCTTAAAGTATGAATTTTCTGTTGAACCGCCCATAGCAAATTCATCCATATTAAGTTTTCCTATTGTAATTAAATTCTCTGCATTTATTTTGTCCATTACTGTTGCATTATATGGAGATACAAAATCTTCTAACATTTTAGACGCACATGTTGTTTTTATGCCTTTTGTACAAATGTTGTCTTTTATTCCTATTGGAATTCCTGCTAACTTATTTGTAATTTCTCCTTTTTCTATTTTTTGATCTATTTCTTTGGCTTTGTTTTCTGCCTCTTCTGAAAGAACAGTAACAAAAGCTTCTATGTTGTCTTCTTTTTCATTTATTCTACTTACATAGCTTTTTGTAATATCTTCTGATGTTATTTCCTTTTTATTTAACTTGTCCATTAATTCATGGACTGTTAACTCATATAGTTCCATATTTTCCTCCCTTTAAGCTTACCATTA
>ENA-ORNF01003332-ORNF01003332.1-human-gut-metagenome-genome-assembly--contig:-NODE-3332-length-10650-cov-4.446343_pt1 | contig 10650 bp, 9 predicted proteins | sample MGYA00242110_ERZ509012 | MGnify/ENA primary metagenome ERZ509012 (study PRJEB26280, sample SAMEA2338714) | human gut metagenome | biome: human gut; feature: human-associated habitat; material: faeces... | reverse complement strand
CGGGACGGTCATTTGCGTTTGGCGGAGTCCACCACCACCGCCTGGGCGGCGGCCAGCTTCAGGTCGTGGCGCAGGCGCAGGGGCGGCAGCTGCTGGCGCAGCAGCTCCACGGACAGACCGTACTGCCTGGACAGCTCGGCGTACTTGGCGTCCACGTCGGCCTCGGAAATGTCGATTCCCTCGCGGCGGGCGATCTCGGTCATGGCCAGCTCATAGCGTGCCGCCGCGGCGGCCTGCTCGCGGGCGTGGTCACGCAGCTGCTCCATCGTGGTGTTCCCCATCTCCAGATACTGCTCCAGGGACACGCCCTGGGCCTGCAGGTGGCCGCGCAGCTCGTTGATCAGCCCGTCCAGCTGGTTCTCCACCATGGCGGCGGGAATGGTAACGGTCATGGCCTCCGTCACCTGGCGGATCAGGTCATTGGCGAACTGCTCGGCGGCCTGGGCCTGCTTTTTCTGCACTGCCGTCTCCATGACAGCCCGGCGCAGGGCAGAGACATCGGCAAAGCCCTGCCGGCGGGCGAAATCATCGTCCCACTCCGGCATGGCCCGCCGGGTGATCTGGTGGACCTTGATATGGAACACCGCGTCCTTGCCGGACAGCTCCGGGACGTACTCCGTGGGGAAGGTGACCTTTACGTCGCGCTCCTCGCCCACGGCGGCGCCGGCCACCTGCTCCTCAAAGCCGGGAATGAAGTAGCCGCTGCCCAGCAGCAGGGGATACTGCTCGCCCTTGCCGCCCTCAAAGGGCACGCCGTCCACAAAGCCCTCGAAGTCCAGCGTCACCTCGTCGCCCATGGCGGCTCTTTCCGGATGCTGCACATCGGGGTTAGCCCGGGCGTACTCGTCCAGGGCGGCCTCGGTATCGTCATTGCTCAGCTCCACCTGGGGATAGACGGCGGACAGGCCCTTGTACTGGCCCAGTTCCACCTCCGGGTACAGATCGATAACGGCGGCGAAGGTATAGCCGTCGGGGCCGATGGTCTCCACCGACAGGGTGGGGGTCCCGGCGATCTGGATATCGCTCTGGCTGATGGCCTCCACCAGCGCCTGGGGATAGGTGTCGTTGACGGCCTCCTGGTACAAAAACTCGGGGCCGTAGGCCTGTTCCAGGTTTTCACGGGTAGGCTCGCCGGCCACGGGGCAGACGGACTTGACGCCCTGGTAGCATTTGGCCAGGGACGCCTGCCAGGTGTCCTTGTCCACGGCGATAGTCAGGCGCACCTGGCGCTGTTCGGGAAGCTCCTCCCGCTTGATGATCTGCATGGCAGTTCCTCCTGTGTCTGTATTGGAGACAGTATACTATACGCCGCCCCGGTTTGTCCAGTCCGTTCAACACCTGCGGTGATTTGCCTGAGTTGTAAAAATTCTGTGATATTTGCGGGGCGGGGGTTGCCTTTTCCGGGGCGGTTCTGGTACAATACGGGATACGAAATCATCAAGTCTGTCGGAGGGATCGTATGCAGGCGATCAAGCAATTCTTCAAGACCCATCCCCACGCCTGGTGGGGCGCGTATCTGCCGGTCTATCTGGCGATGTTTTTTACCATCGAGCACTTTATTACCGATAACTACTGGGCCACACAGACGGTGCTGGACACCTATATCCCCTTCTGCGAGTGGTTCATCTTCCCCTATGTGTCCTGGAGCCCGCTGCTGGTGGTGCTGGGCATCTATCTGATCCTGAAGGACGCCGAGGGCTTCCGCCGGTATATGTGGTTCATCATGGTGACGTTCACAACGGCGGTGGTGTTCTGCATTCTGGTGCCCAACGGGCAGGATCTGCGTCCGGCGGTGATGGCGCACCACAATGCCGCCACCTGGCTGGTGGAGTACACCTATTCCATCGACACCAACACCAACGTCTTCCCCAGCATGCATATTCTGGGCTGCATGGCGGCTGTGGCGGCGGTGTGGCACACGCCGGGACTGCGGAAGCCCGGCTGGCGCTGGGGCGTAACGCTGTACGCTATCCTCATCATGGCGGCCACCGTGTTCGTCAAGCAGCACGCGGCCATCGATGTGCTGGCCGGACTGCTGACCGGCGCCATCGCCTATGTGTTCGTGTATGTCATCGTTGGCCGGCGCCGCGACAGGCGGCTGGGCCGGGATTGCTGAAAAAGCGCCCTGCGGGGCGCTTTTTTGCGGCCTTTTTGCGGCGGCAACTTGACAAGTCACATGGCGGCGGGTAAAATGTGAAGTTGGCACACACCCTATATACTAACAAAGGAATGGTATAAAGCTATGGCTAAGGATCAGAGAAATGTAGAGGCGATCACCCCCATGGAGGAGGATTTCGCCAAGTGGTATACGGATATCTGCCTGAAGGCGGAGCTGGTGGACTACGCCAGCGTCAAGGGCTTTCTGATCCTTCGACCTTACGGCTATGCCATTTGGGAGAATATCCAGAAGTACATGGACGCGGAGTTCAAGAAGACCGGCCATGTGAACGTGGCCATGCCGGTGCTGATTCCCGAGAGCCTGCTGAAGAAGGAGGGTGAGCTGGTGGCCGGCTTCGCCCCGGAGGTGGCCTGGGTCACCCATGGCGGCAGCGAACAGCTGGAGGAGCGTCTGGCCTTCCGCCCCACGTCCGAGACTATGTTCTGCGACCACTGGAGCCACGTGCTGCACAGCTACCGTGAGCTGCCCATGCTGTACAACCAGTGGTGCTCCGTCATCCGCTGGGAGAAGACCACCCGCCCGTTCCTGCGGAGCCGCGAGTTCTGGTGGCAGGAGGGCCACACCATCCACGAGACGGCCGCCGAGGCCGAGGCCGAGACGGAGCAGCAGCTGAACTGCTACGCCGACGTGTGCAAAAACGCGCTGGCCATGCCCGTGGTAAAGGGCCGCAAGACCGACAAGGAGAAATTCGCCGGTGCCGAGGCCACCTACACCATCGAGTGCATGATGAAGGACCACAAGGCCCTGCAGTCCGGCACCAGCCACTTCTTCGGCGATAAATTCTCCCGCGCCTACGACGTGACCTTCACCGGCCGGGACAATACCCTGCAATATCCCTTCCAGACCAGCTGGGGCGCGTCCACCCGCCTGATCGGCGCCATCATTATGACCCACAGCGACAACCACGGTCTGGTGCTGCCCCCGGTGATCGCTCCCACCCAGGTGGTGGTGATCCCCATCGCCCAGCACAAGGAGGGCGTGCTGGAGGCCGCCGCCGGTCTGCGCGACCGTCTAAGCGCCGCGGGCATCCGGGTCAGCATGGACGACAGCGACCAGTCCGCCGGCTGGAAGTTCGCCCAGTACGAGATGAAGGGCGTGCCCCTGCGTGTGGAGATCGGCCCCAAGGACATGGAGAAGGGTCAGTGCTGCATCGCCCGCCGCGACACCGGCGAAAAGACCTTCGTGCCCCTGACGGAGCTGGAGAACGCCGTGAAGCAGCTGCTGCAGGACGTCCACGACAACCTGTACGCCATGGCGGAGAAGAACCTGGAGGACAACACCTTCGATATGACCTCCTGGGAGGAGGTCAAGGAGATGGCGCAGGGCAAGGGCGGCTTCGCCCGTACCAAGTGGTGCGGCAGTCTGGAGTGCGAGCTGGCCATGAAGGAGAAGGCCGGCGTGTCCAGCCGCTGCATGCCGCTGAAGCAGTCCGGCACCACCGGCAAGTGCGTGGTGTGCGGCAAGGAATGCACCACCGACATCTACTGGGGCGTGGCGTACTAAGAAGAATCAAAAAAGAACAGTCGAAAGGCCGCCTGACACAAGAAAACACACGGTTTTGCCTGTGTCTATCCGGCTGAAATCGACCGCAAAAACGCCCACATGCGTCAGCATGCGGGCGTTTTTGCAGCCAATTTCAGCTCGAATTTACTTTGGCAAAACTGCTTCGCACCGAAAAAGAGCGCGTTTTGTGCAGAGCCGAGGCGCGCCGCCGCAGGCATACTGGATGTCTGTCAAGGCGGCGCAACGATGGGGCTGCGCGAAACGCGCCTTTTGCGGCGTATGTTTTCTTATGCCAGGCGGCCTAAAGGGACTGTTCTTTTTTGTTATGCTTTCTCCCAGTCCGCGGTGAGGGTGACAGAGACGGTGGTACGCCAGTCCGTTTCGCCGTCGGCGGTTTTGGCAAAGAAGGCGGAGGCGGGCAGAAGGTCCACCCTCTCCCCTGCCGCGTTCAGCCAGCCGGCGAAGCGATAGCCGTCGCGGGTGGGCTGCGGGTAGGCGCACAGGTACACGTTGCCGCCGGAGGCCATAGGCACCGCCGCCTCATAGGTAACGGCATTAACGCCGTCGTCCAGCGTCAGGGACCAGGGATAGCGGCTCTGCTCCGTCAGCCGCCAGGCGGCGCGGAGCACGATCGACCTCTCCCCCGTATCTCCGGGTCTGATGGACGCCGCGAAGTCCGCTGTCAGGGGGTCCGGCACCGTCGTCCAGACCTTTCCGCCGGCGGTGTCATACCGGCCCGCCCAGCCCAGGAACGCATAGCCGCCGTTGGGCGGCGTCTCCGGCTGTGGCAGCGCCAGGGGCGTATCGGACAGCGCGGCCATGTCCACGGTACCCTCGGCCAGGATCAGGGGCACGCCGCTGTCGTCGAAGGTATCGTTGTATATGGTATAGTGCAGAACACCGGCAAGGGGCTCCGGCTCCGGCGGAACATACGGCTCCTGCTGGACCGGCGAGGTATCCGGCGTTGCGGGGACGGGGTCCTCCGCTGGGCCGCCGGTGACGGCCACCGCCGTCATGGCCGACAGACCCACCAGCATAATGGCGATCTTTTTCCACTTGGCGGTCTTCTTTTTCAGCGCGGCGGCACTTTCCGCGGCGGAGGCCTCGCCGGGAAGGACGGTGTCCGGCGGCAGGACCTCCGGCGGGAGGGCAGCGCACTCCGGTGGAGGGGCGGCGTGCTCCTGCGCCAGGGTGAACTCCTTGTTCTTCTCTTCCATGGCTTATTTCATGTGTACGTCCATCTGAGGGAAGGGACACTCCACACCCAGACGGCGGAAGCCCAGCAGCAGCTCACGGTTCAGGGCGCGGGCGCCGGCGTAGATGTTCTTCTCCGCCACCTTCACCCAGAAGCGCAGGACGATGCCGGAGGCGTCCAGCGTCTGAACGCCCAGGTACTGGGGCACATCCAGCATCACGTCGCCCCGGGCGCGGAAAATCTCCTCCAACAGGGTGGGCAGCTGCGCCTCCAGCTTCTCCAGGTCTGTCTCATAGGGGATGGAGATATCGCTGACAGACCAGGAGTTGTTATCGGAACGGTTGAGGATATTCTTCATCTCCGAGTTGTTGATGATCTTCACATTGCCGCCGCCGTCGGTGATGGAGGTGGTGCGGATTCCGATCTTGGTGACCACGCCCCGGAAACCGTTGACCTCCACGATGTCGCCCACGTTGTACTGGTTCTCCAGCAGCATGAAGGCGCCGATGACCACGTCAGCGATGAGGCTCTCGGCGCTGAAGCCGACCACCAGGGCCAGCACGCCGACGCTGGCGATGATGGTGCCCACATTGACGCCCAGCAGGGACAGACTCTGGCAGACGATGATGATGCCGGCCACATATTTGACCAGGCTGCTCAGCAGCGACAGCACAGACCCGCCGCGGTGGGTGCGGGGCTTGATACCGTGCAGAATGAAGATGACCAGGTTGGACACCAGCAGCACCAGCAGGACCATGACAGCCAGCTTCAGCAGGGCGGTGAGCTTCAGAGAAAAAACAGCCTTCAGCTCCGTGAAGTCAACGATGTCGGTGAAATAGCCCAGGGCCACCACCACCGCCAGAAGCAGCAGGTAGACAAGCATACGCACAGGTGACTTTTTTGTGCCATCGGATCTCATATCAAGTGACCTCCCCGTTTCATTTGTGTCAATGGTATCTTACCACAAAGTGACAGAAAGTGCAACGAAATACCGGCTGTGTCCACTGGCGGAAAGCGGAAATGCGCCGCAAAATGCGTGAAGAACGGCAGCGCGGTACCGGGAATGACCGGTGGGCGGATTTTTTATAAAAGAGCTCTTGACAATGGCGCCGCAAGGTATTATAATCGGCGCTCTGAGAGAGATAATTGTCTATACTATACAAAAGAAGGGAGCGATTTCTGTGAAAACAGCACATAAAAGAAGGGAGCCCATCGACCTGACCCAGGGGCCGTGCTGGAAGGTGATCCTCCTGTTTTCTCTGCCGGTGATCCTATCCTACCTTTTGCAGCAGGTGTACTCCATCAGCGACGCGGCCATCGTTGGTCAGACGCTGACCGCCGCCGAGGTGGCCGGCGTCAACGATACCAATTCTCTGGTGTTCATCTTTTTGCAGTTCGCCTTCGGCGTCAGCGCGGGCTTCTGCGTCATCACGTCCTACTATGTGGGTATGCACGACGAGCGCGGGGTGCGGCGCTCTCTGGCCACGCAGATCCTTCTGTCGGCGGCGCTGACGGTGGCACTGACGGCGCTGGCGCTGGTGCTGCTGGATCCCATGCTGGCGTGGATCAACGTGACGCCCGCCCACCACGAGGTGTACACCGCGGCGCACACCTACTGCGCCATCATCTTCGCCGGTATCGGCGCGCAGCTGTTTTACAACTTCATCTGCTCCTTCCTGCGCGCCATGGGCGATTCCGTGACACCGCTGCTGTTCCTGCTGTTCTCCACGGTGCTGAACGTGGGGCTGGATCTGGCGTTCATTCTGGTGTTCCGCTGGGGCGTGGCTGTCTGCGCCGGTCTGCTTGGAGGAACTGCCGTTGCTGACACGATCGGAAACAGTTTTTCTTCGGCAAAGGTACATTTTTGGATACTTGCAGCAGGCACCCTGATCTTTGGTGCGATCGGCTTTTTTGTGGCGGAGATGCTTATTGAGAAGAATTTCCGTGTGTTCCACAAAAAGAGAGTTGGGGAATGGGCAGTCTTAACGGTTGTTCTGGCAGCATTTCTGGGTGCACTGAAACTGGATCTATTCCGGATCGAAGGAAAAATACCGGATGTTTCAGAGGTTAAGGTGGTATCGCTCAATCTGGACTATACGCTCCGCTATACCGAACCGGATGATATTCAGAAGATCATAGATCTCCAGAAAGAGATCCTGGCACAGAAAGAAGAGTGCCTGAGCGCAGAGAACCAATATTATCTCTCAATCACATATACCCTGAAGGATGGTAAGAAGCTGCGGAGAAGTTATACAGTTCCGGTTGGGCAGGATGCGGCTGCGGACAAAGATTCTGTCGTCGCAAAAGTGACTGCGTTAGAGAGTGATCCGGATAAGATGATGCAGAACATGTTTGGCAATTACTATAAGACGAATGAGTATTATGCCGGCAGCATCTCATTTGTAGATGAGAACGGCAGAACAGAGGATTACCGTTTTACACAGGAAGAACTTGACGCTGTCATGGAGGCGGTGCAGAAAGATGTGGAAGCGGGAAACATGACGTACTATCAACTTTATTCGCTCCGTGCCGGTGATGAGGATAACACGTACAGGGATCGTTATTTTAACAATCTGGATATCAGTTTTTATAATCCGGACGGTATCATCTGGAATTACAGTTCTTACAGTGTGGATGGGGTTGATGTGACAGAAGCGGTGCTGACAGGGGAGAAGACTGCAGAAGAGGCAGAAGCTTATTTCCCAAACAGTGACAGCGCCTATGTTGAGTTCGGAAGCAAATGCACAAACATTATTGAGACATTGAAAAAACTTGGGATTTTGAACAGTGAGCGAAAACTTATGACTTATGATGAGTATGACGCACTGATGAATCCGGTTACGGCAGTAAGGGAAAAAGGAATACCGCACATTTCCTAGACAAAACGCATAGTTCAGAAAAAAGATGGAATAAATATTGTTATTCCATCTTTTTTATTGTAAACTGTTATTGTTATTTTTAGCGTAACGGTAGAAAGCCATTTAAGGTTATAACAGGAAAGTAGTGGAGATCCCAGTTCTTTCCGTGATACATGAGAAAAGGAGTTTTATCAATGAGTAAACCAGTCGTAGCGATTGTTGGACGCCCGAATGTAGGAAAGTCTACGTTATTTAATGCACTTGCAGGTGAGCGTATTTCAATTGTACAAGATACACCGGGCGTTACAAGAGACCGTATTTATGCGGAGGTGTCGTGGTTAGATCACAATTTTACCATGATCGATACCGGTGGTATTGAACCGGACAGGAATGATATTATTTTATCACAGATGAGAGAGCAGGCAGAGATTGCGATTGCAACTGCAGACGTGATCATGTTTATTGTCGATGTCAGACAGGGATTGCAGGATTCGGATTCCAAAGTTGCAGATATGCTGCGTCGTTCCGGCAAACCGGTCGTGCTGGTTGTCAATAAAGTGGACAGCTTTGAAAAGTATATGGCAGATGTCTATGAGTTCTATAATCTTGGAATCGGAGATCCGTTCCCGGTTTCTGCCGCTTCCATGTTGGGACTTGGAGATATGTTAGATGAAGTGGTGAAATATTTCCCGGAATATAAGAAAGATGACGAGGAGGACGACCGTCCGAAGATCGCCATTATCGGAAAACCGAATGTTGGAAAATCATCCCTCATCAATAAACTGGCGCAGGAGGACCGCGTCATTGTATCGGATATCGCAGGTACAACCAGAGATGCAATCGATACTGATATTAAGTACAATGGAAAAGAATATGTGTTTATCGATACCGCAGGATTGAGACGTAAGAATAAGATCAAAGAAGAGATCGAGCGTTACAGTATTATCCGTGCAGTGACAGCCGTTGAGCGTGCAGATGTCTGTATTATTGTGATCGACGCTACCGAGGGCGTGACCGAGCAGGATGCCAAGATCGCGGGAATCGCACATGACCGTGGAAAGGGAATCATCATCGCAGTCAATAAATGGGATGCGATTGAAAAAGATGATAAGACCATCTACCGCCATACTGAGAAAATCCGTGATATCTTAAGCTTTATGCCGTATGCGGAGATTATTTTCATCTCTGCAAAATCAGGACAGCGTCTCAATAAGATTTTTGAGACGATCGATGTCGTAATTGAGAATAACAGTATGCGTGTGGCAACCGGTGTATTGAATGAAATTGTTACCGAGGCAGTTGCGATGCAGCAGCCGCCATCGGATAAGGGAAAGAGACTGCGTATCTATTACACCACGCAGGTTTCTGTAAAACCGCCAACCTTTGTGATCTTTGTAAATGATAAACAGTTGATGCATTTCTCATACACAAGATATCTGGAGAACCGTATCCGTGATACCTTCGGATTCCGGGGAACTGCACTTCGTTTTATCATCAGAGAGAGAAAGGAAAATGAAAAATGATCATCGCAAGGATAGTTGCAGTAGCAATCGGCTACGTCTGCGGATTATTTGAAACAGGTTATTTTTATGGGAAAAAGAAAGGTGTGGATATCCGTACAAAAGGAAGCGGCAATTCCGGTGCGACAAACACCTTAAGAACATTTGGCTGGAAGGCAGGACTTGTGACCTGCCTCGGCGATATTTTAAAAACGGTAGCGGCAGTGTTAGCTGTTAAACTGATCTTTGGAAGAACATATACAGAAGACATCATTCTTCTGGAACTGTATGCAGGTTTTGGAGCGGTGCTCGGACACAATTTTCCGTTTTATCTGAAGTTCAAAGGCGGAAAAGGAGTTGCATGTACCGGTGGTATGGTGCTTGCAGTATTTCCAATCGTTGCACCGGTCAGTATGGGACTTTTCCTGGTGATCAGCGCAGTGACAAAATATGTATCTCTCGGCTCGATCATCGGACTGATCAGTGTTTTTGTCCAGGTGGTCATTTACGGACAGCTTGGGATTATCACAGTTCCAATGGGAATCCGTGCGGAATTTTACATAGTGACAGCCTGTTTTACCATTTTAGGGGTATGGCAGCACCGTGCAAATATCAGACGTCTTGCAAATGGCACAGAGAATAAGATCGGTGCGAAAAAGAAGGAGCAGAAATAATTTTTTGATTTGGAGTGAGAAAAATGGCAGATGTTGCGATCATAGGAGCAGGAAGCTGGGGGATCGCCCTTGCAAAAGTACTGCCGATTGCCGGCAAAACCGGAACCTCCGGCGCCAATACCGACCGCTGGTTTATCGGATATACTCGCGGCGGATATGTATGCGGCGTATGGTACGGCTATAAGGAAGCGCGCGATATCGGCACTTATACAGGCAATCCCGCAAGTGCGGTTTTTGACCGTGTGATGACGGCTCTGCAAAGCAAAAATCTGCTGAAAAGCCCTGCACAAGCCGTTTCCGCAGAGACGGAAAGCAACATCGTTTCCGTTCTCTATTGTCGCGACTCGGGCAAGCTCCCATGCCCTGCCTGCGCCCTCGACCCGCGCGGGAACAGAGTGGAGCTCGGTTATTTCATAAAAGGCACCGAGCCGACGGAAAAATGCGATGCGCATATCCTTGTGGATTACGACTGCAAAACACACTGCATCGCCTGCGACAAATGCCCGCGCGAAAATATACGGCAGATAGCGCTCGTGAAAAATTATTCGCGCTCGTTTCCGTGTCAGGTCTCGGTAACGGACGCGCAGTATATGTACAGGCAGCTTCCATGCGGCATGATTCCCTCCTGTGCCGCATGCGATGCTTTCTTTCAGAGCATGGCGGCATCGGGCGAATATTAAGCGGCTGATGAATGGGACAGAGAATAAATTTGAGAAAAAGAAAAAATAAAAAGAGGCGTGCA
>ENA-ORNF01003330-ORNF01003330.1-human-gut-metagenome-genome-assembly--contig:-NODE-3330-length-10670-cov-3.146962_pt1 | contig 10670 bp, 8 predicted proteins | sample MGYA00242110_ERZ509012 | MGnify/ENA primary metagenome ERZ509012 (study PRJEB26280, sample SAMEA2338714) | human gut metagenome | biome: human gut; feature: human-associated habitat; material: faeces... | reverse complement strand
ATCTTCCCCCTTGATTCCCCAGCCTTCATGAATACCGGTAGTATCTTCATCCCGGCCCGGATGTTCCCCGATATCCATGGACGAACTGATTTCAAGTACCGGCTCCTTTTCCTGCTGACACGTGTAGACCGCAGCCGCAAGTTTCGGATTTCGGAACATGTCCATCACACCGTGATAACAGATACGGTCGCCGCTGCCAAAATCCTTATGTGTATTGTAGTCAAACATGCACCAGCCAAAACTTCCTGCAATATCCGCTTCCCCGGCAACTGCATCTAATACATTTACATGTCGCATGGCATGCCACACACGGTGTTCCTCCCAGTCGTAACTTTTCGTTGGATACATATGTCCGTTATATTCGCTGATGAGATACGGTTTGCTGTTATCAGACGTAACAGCACTTTTTTTCTCACATCCGTGGTTTGTCCCATTGTGGCTGAAATCATTGTAGGTATAGACATCCTCTAAAAGGCTGCTCTTTTTATGTGCCCGGACACCCCCAGTCTGTCTTGTTGGATCCAGTTCATGTGCCACGCGGTTTGTTTCCCGGTAAAATGCGTCATCATCCCCGGACTCGTTGATCCGCACACCCCACAGGATCACAGACGGATGATTCCGATACTGCTCTACCATGTCTTTTACGTTTTCGACCGCCTGTTTTTTCCAGATTTCATCCCCGATGTGCTGCCAGCCCGGTATTTCCGTAAAGACCAAAAGTCCCAGTTCATCACACCGCTCCACAAAATGCCGGCTCTGCGGATAATGGGACGTCCTCACCGCATTTACGCCCAGTTCATTTTTCAAAATATCTGCATCCCGTTTCTGCATGGATTCCGGCATTGCATAGCCGACATATGGATAACTCTGATGGCGGTTCAATCCTCGCAGCTTTACTTTTTTGCCATTTAAATAGAAGCCGTCCTGCAAAAAAACTGCAGTCCGGAATCCAAACAGCGTAATATTTTCATCCAGCACATTTCCATTTTGCAGAAGTTCTGTTTTGACTTCATAGAGCAACGGATTCTCCAGATCCCAGAGTTTTATATCCGGCACCGGAAAAGAAAGCTTACGATCTGATGCCACCCGGCTCTCACCGATCTGTCTGTAGTTTTCTGTGCCGCGCTCTCTGATACTCTGCCGGATGAGAAATTCCTTTTTTTCATCGGTTTTGCCACTGTTTTTAATTTCTATTTCAGAGATCAGCTTTGCGTCTGGCTTTTGACCTTCCGGTATTTCGCTGTGCAGAAATATATCCGCGAGATAAGTCTCATTTTTCAGATCCACATAGGCTTCCCGGTAAATTCCGCCGTAAGTCATATAATCGATCACATACCCGAACGGCGGGATGTTTAAGTTCTCCCTGCTATCCACCCGCACTGTAAGCACATTTTCTGCCCCGATTCGCAGTTTTTTGCTGATATCGATGGAAAATGCCGTGTAGCCACAGTGATGCTCCCCGATCCTTTTCCCGTTCAAAAACACCTGTGCTTCATGCGCGATGCCTTCAAACGTCACGATCACGGTCTGATCTTTCCATTCTTCCGGTGCATAAAAATGTTTTCTATAGCAGCACACCATCTGGTAACTGCTCTCATCAAAATAATGAAACGGTGTCTCCTTGCAAGTGTGCGGCAGTCTGACATCCTCCCATGCGTCATCCTGATAAGCCGTCTCTCTCATTTGATTTTCGTATGTTTCCTTAAATTTCCACCCGTCATTCCAGTAAATGCGTTTTTGCATCATCCTCACTTCCCTTCCGCAACGATTCCCTGCACTAAGATCGTGACTACTTCATCCAGACCATCCTGATAGGATATCCCGTTAGAGATCAGGATATCTCTCTGGAAAAATTGCTCTAATGCCGCCTCCAGCATCATTTTTACGATTGGGATCTTAACCGGCCGGATCACGCCCTCTTTCATTCCCTGCTCTAATAAGGAAATCGTTGTCTCCCAGCCGGTTTCTAACCGTTCCTCCACATGTTTGTAGATGTTCGGATACTTTTCCCGCAACAGATAGAGCTGTCTGAAATCAACTTCCCGGTAACTCTCCGGCAAAACACCTAAAACCGCCCGGATTTTTTCAAGTGTGGATAATTTTTCATTCTCTAACACCTGTCTTTCGCTCTCTTTGATTGAATCGAACAGATAATCTACCATCGCTAAGAAAAGTGATTCCTTATCACGGAACACGGTATAAATCGTTTTCTTACTCATGCCAAGGATTCCAGCCAGATCATCCATGGTAAATTTTAACCCTTTCTGGTTAAATGCCTTTAAGGTTCCCTCTAAAATACTCTCCCTTAATTCCATCATGTTCTCCGTTTCTTCTTTATTACATGGAAACTATTTTTGTTATTTGAGTTTCCTATATTGTATCATCTTGTTTTCGTACCCGCAAGAAACTAATTTACCAAAAATAGTTTCCATTTTTTATCTATTTCTTCCATTATCTTCATAAGAAATTCATTGGCTCTGTCGCATTCTTCTATGCCGACTCCAAATCCTGCCTGCCCAATATCATTTCCACTTAAAAATCTTTCTCTTATCGTTTTTTTGTACTCTCCTCTTAACTTTTCCGAACCTACTATACTTCCTACTTGCTTTAATTGATTTAATTGTTTTAATACTTCTATCTGCGAATCATCTAAATAAATTATTTTATCTATGCTTCTTAATGAGCCCAAATCTTCTACTAGTGAACCTCTAAAATCAGCATCGCCTCCTATATTTTCTAATAAGCCTAATCTTTTTATTTGTGAATACTTAAAATTTGCACTGCCTCCTATGCTTCTTAATGAACCCAAATCTTCTACTTGTGAACCTCCAAAGCAAGCATATCCTCCTATGCTTTCCAATAAGCCTAAACTTTTTACTTGTGAACGCTCAAAATTAGCATCGCCTCCTATGCTTCTTAATGAACCCATATCTTCTACTTGTAAATCTCTAAAATCGGCATTGCCTCCTATGCTTCTTAACGAACCTAAATTTTTTATTTGTGAGCCTCTAAAATCTGCATCACCAAATATTATTTTATATGGTACTGTGGTTAATTGAGTTTCCGCAAAATTCACATCTCCGAATGTAATTTCTTCTTCACTACATGAATAATATTCTGCTACTACACCCTTTATTTTTTCTAATCTATCTTTTAAGGCTTTTTTATTTGAGTTTTCTCCTCCCTGATTTCTATAATCCTTTTTTAAATAGTCTTCTATAAATTTTGGAACATCTTCTACTTTAAATTCTCCATTATCTATTTTTCTTGCATATTCTATTAATCTTTTATTCCATTCTTCTTTTTCTAGCCATTCTTTACCATTCTCTATATCTTTATTGTTTTCCAAAAAAGATATTGCTACATCTCTATATTCTTCTTCTAATTCTTGTGCATTTCCATTCTTTATTCCTCTTACTTCATCTATTGTATCCCCTCTCGTTTTTACTGCGATATGTGGTTTTCCTGTATTATCTACAAATACATAAAAATCACCTTCTGCTAATTGAGATGATGCAAGTTGTTTTGTACACCATGGTGTATCTTGTACTAATGCCGCTAATTCACTAGCATTTTTTAAGTATTCTTCCGGATTTGTATTTTTCCCTTCAAATTTTATCCATTTTCCTTTTCCATATGTGTCTACTCCATCAAGCATTATTCCACTTTTTGATGCAATTGTATCTTTATATACTTCTACTGCTGCAAAATATAGGTTCGCAAAATTTTTATATTCTTCTATATTTTTTACATTTTCATATATAAATTTTAGTGTCTGTTCATTTAGTATCATATGCCCGCCTATGCTTTTTTTCATATCTCTGTTTTTTATTATTGTTTTTTGTCCATTTGATTTATTGTCTTTATCTAACTTATACACTTTTGTTAATGTTTCTCTAAGCATCATACTTTTAAATGCTGGTTCCATATCTAATCCATTTATTAAATCCACTATATGTTTATATTCTTCATATAGTTGTTTGCTAGTTTCTTCTGCTATTTTTTTATATCCCATTTCTGGATTTTCTTCCAATCTTGTTGTATCTTCTCCTCTTGCTTTTAATGCTTTTATTTCACTTTCATATTCTCTTATTACTTCTGGACTATATGGGTCTATTTGCATTGTTGTTTTGTCTAATTTGCTTAACTCATTTAAATATTTTTCTATGTCTTCTCTTATTTTTTCTACTCTATCTTTCCCTTGTGGTAATATTTTGTCTTTTCCATCATAATAATTCAGTACAAATATTTTTTCCCACTCACTCAACTTCATATTTTTTATATTTCCTGTTAATGATAGATTTAAATATCTTTTTTCTGCCAGTTTTTGTTGTACTTCCCCTAAAAATATATCACCAACTTTTAGTCCTTCTTCGTACACAATACTTGAATTGTCTGTCATTATGTCTATTACAATTTCATTGTCTAGTACTCCTGCATTTATTTCTTCTTTTGAATATATGCCCCAATATCTTAATTCATACTCTTTTCTTATATTTGGTAACTCTTCAGCGTTTTTTTCTAATATGTCTTTTTTTACTTTTTCAAATTCAGGAGTTCCTTCAAAAAAATGCAACAATTCATGTTTGTTGGTCTTTTCATAATCTTGGTTTATGCTTGTATTTATATATATTGTATTTCCCAAAGCATACCCTAATGTACTTTCCCCTGTTATGAACTCTGTTCTTATACCAAATTGATTATTGAAATCTATTATTTTTTGTTTGGTTTCTTCATTCATTTTTTAACAGCTCCTTTATCTCTTCTTCTGTTTTTCCTTCTTTTAAATATTGTCTTATTAATTCTTGACATCTTTCATATTCTTCCTTCTTTTCCTCTGGTATTCTAACCATCTTTCCATCGTATGATTTTACTGTTATCATATGTTTCACCTCTCATTTTTATTTTGTATTTCAATATTATCATTTCTCTAAATTAATTTCAATGCATTTTCAAGTGTAATTAATATTCTATACTTTCAAAAATATTCTTGAACAATATCTACAAGCAATAAAATAAATACTTTATTTAAATTTTATTTTTCAACCTCTTAATTATATATCTTGTCTTTTGTAACATTTTGTCATAAAAAGTAACCTTATAAAAAATGCAGACATATAATATATTATAATTTAAAGAAAGGAAGTATAAATTTATGGAATGCGAGAAAAATATGTGCCCTGTTATAAAGTTAGATGGTGTACTTGCTACTGGTAAGCAATTTGACTTAGATATAACATTACCAGAAGATAATAGATCTGTAATTTATGGTGTTGTAAGTGATAGCTGTCACAATCCAGTTTGTGATGCTGTTGTTAAACTTGTGGAAGTTGTTAATGATTGTGGAAAAGAAGAAAGAAGACCTGTGTCTCATACTTTTACTGATGAACACGGTGAATTTGTTTTTGGCCCTCTTTGTGCAAATAAATTTTATGAAATAGTCATCTGGGTTGACGAGGTAAAACATTGTAAAATATGTACTTCTTGTAAGCATGAAGGTAGATGTTTGCAAGGTATAAAATTAGAATGTCCTCCTTGCGATATGCATCATAAAAAACCTTGTGATAAACATGAAAACAATACTTGTGAAAAACCTTGTGATGATTTTTGTGAAAAACACTGTGATAGACCAGAAGAAAAACCATGTGATAAACCATGGGATAAAAGACCATGTAAATGCTTTGATAAACCTTGCTGTAGATAGTTTTAAACCCTACGTCTTTTTATAGGACGTAGGGAATTTTTTGGAGGCGACACCCGGATTTGAACCGGGGATCAGAGTTTTGCAGACTCGTGCCTTACCACTTGGCTATGTCGCCTTTTATTTTATATAAATTATTGCGATACTTTCGTATCGCACTTTTGGAGCGAAAGACGGGACTCGAACCCGCGACATCAACCTTGGCAAGGTTGCACTCTACCAACTGAGCTACTTTCGCATAGCTATTAATTATAATAGCAAATTTATTGCCAAAAGTCAATATATAACCTTTAAAATTTGATAAAAATAATCTTTTATTTCTTTTTTTCTTATAGCTCTTTCTACTAATATATCTATTGTTTGTATTGTTTCCTCTCCCACTTTTACCTTTAATGTTCCTATTTTTTTGTTTGCTTCTACCGGAGCTTCTAAGTACATTAAACAGTTTGCTTCTATATTAATATTATCTATATCTGCATTTCTTATGGCTTTTTTGGTATATTTAAATTCACCTAATTTAATTGTTGCATTTTCTAATATGCCCTTATTAACTATTATTGCTTTTTCTCTTATATTTTTCCATTCTTCAAATTTCTGATTTATTATATTTTCTATGTTTATTACCTTATAATTTTTATATGCATAATTTATTAAATTTATGCTATCTGTTGTTCTTATTTTTTTAGTGTCTGCTCCTAAAACAATTGTTATAATGTCTAATTCTCCCCTTTTGCATGATGTAACTAAACACCTTCCTGCCCCATTTGTAAATCCAGTTTTTACTCCATAAACACCGTCAAGGCTTCCTAATAATTCATTTGTGTTACTTATTACCTTGTTATATCCGTTTATTGTTACATTATATTCTTTTGTTGCAACAATATTCCTAAATTTTTCTATTTTTAGTGCATAATCAGTAATTTTAGCAAGCTCAAGTGCAGTAGTGTAGTGTTCTTCATTATCTAATCCATGTGGTACTGCAAAATGCGTGTTTTTTAATCCCAATTCTTTTGCTTTGGCATTCATTAAGTCTGCGAACTTCTCTACACCATCACCAATATGTTCTGCTAAAGCTATTGCCGCATCATTTCCGGACTCTAACATTAGTCCCATTAATAAATCATTTACTGTTATTTTGTCATTGGTTTTCAAGCCTAATCTTGACCCGCCGGTTCCTGCTGCTTTTTTACTTACTGTAACAGTATCACTTAAATTACCCTTTTCTAAAACAATTAAACTTGTCATTATCTTTGTAGTACTTGCCATCTTTGCTTTTCTATAACCATTTTTTTCATAAATCACTTCCCCAGATGCCCTATCATATATCAAGGCAATTCTAGAACTGGTTTTTGGCATATCAACTTCAGCACTTGTTACCTGTAATATTTCATTTATATTAATATCTTCTTCATCTTCTGTATTTGCCTTTACCATATTAAAAAATAAACATATTATAAGTAATAAAATTATACCGGCTTTTTTTAGCCTTTTTATCTTCATAAAAAATCACCTTTTAAATTATATTTTATAAGGTGATTTTTTATGAATTTTTATGGGTGAGCTTCCTCATTGTCTCGTGCTAGCATACACTCATCTCTTACTATTGCAATCGCTTCCTCTGCTAGTCTTGCTCTTTCTTCCGGACTAATCTCAGGTAAACTTGCATCAATGCAATTATATACTCTTGCTACAATCTCATCTCTACTCAAGTCTTCTCCACTTTTTAAAACCTCTTCAGCTATTAAATTTGCGTTTAAAGTATCCGAAACTTCTCCTTTTTTGTGTTCGTCACTAACACTAATACAATCATTTATATTTATTCTATTTGTTTCTCCTTCTTCTCCTCTTTTATTATCTAATTCGTAACAGATTGTTACTACTTGTTTTCCACTAGCTTTCTCTACTAAATTTTCCACATTTGCATTTATAGTTATATCCTGGTTTCCATTTGTTGCTAATGTTCTTGATATAGAGCGTTTATATCCTAATTGGTCAAGTGATATATTTTCTACTACTGGTTTATATTCGCCATTTTCATCCATTATAATTCCTATAGCTCTATTTGGTTTTGATGGATCGTAAAATCTTCCTTGTAGGTTGGCCTCTATAATATTTCCGTTGATATCAATAAAATTAGTTGTCATATTTTCATTCTTGTCTGTTTCTCTTACTCCATGAACTGGTTTATACCCATCATTTTCTTTATTTACAAATTGAACACTTCCGTCTGACATTGTTAACATTATTGGATAACCTATAGAATCTTGATTATTCAATATACTAATTGCCGTTCTATCTGTTATTACATTTACTCGAACAATTTGTTCTTCATCTACTCCTAAACTTTTTGAAACTTCTACTTTTAATGTTTCTTCATCCATTTGCTCTTGTTTTGTTTGTTTTGTTTGTTTTTCTTGTATGTTTGTATGTTCTTCTATTATTTTTTCTACTTCTTTATTACTTAATCCTTCAATTTCTTCTCCTGGTATTAACTCATCAAATTCATTGTAGTCTAACAATTCGTCAAGTGTAATTTGTCTCTTATCAATTCCTAATTGTTCATATCTTTCCTTACCTAGACTCTCTTGTAATTTTTGTTTGTATTCCTCAACAAATTGTATATTACCATCTTTATCAATTATCCCAATTCTTTCATTCTGCCTGTTAAAAATTTGCTTTTCTATAATTTCTTGTCCATCTTCTATAGTCGATGTTTCAACAATAATAACATCTTCTGAGTACCCCATTTTTCCATCTTTTGCAGGTATTATTGCGCATTGCCTTGCATAGCTAATTTTCGTTTTTCCCATCATTCTTTCCTCCTCTTTACTACTTTTCAATGTTTTTTTTAGTAATTTCTTTGAAGTGTGGGCGATTAAAATTGTCCCTACATTTTTCATAGATTACTTTACACTATTTTCACTACATAGAAAGTTTTAATTCAAAACTATAAGAATCAATTGCATTTTCCTTTTCCACTCTCATTTGTTCCGTATCCTCTTTATATTCTTTAATAATATAAACTGTATCAAAAATAATACTTTCTGTTTTTTCTGTTTCGTCATACCATTTTGTAAATGTTAGTTCATAGGTACGTTTCTGGTCAGGAAAAACAATAACTCCATTCATTGGCAATTCCTGTACGTTTCTTGTCTCTGACCCCATTTTTATAAAGATTTCTTGTGGTTTTGAAGTGTCTGCAATATTTAATACATAATCAGATTTATTGCTAACTGTCATAGTATAAATTTCTCTATCATCCATAACTAGTACTTTATCAACTGTTAATTTCATATATTCGTCTTCAAATAAAGCATCCACCTTTTTTTCTTTTATAAATCCACCTATAGACAAATATAGTTTATCCTCTATGCTTTCAATTGCAACTTTTTCCTCATAATATACTAATTGCTTTTCATCTGTTAATCCTGTTGCCAAAATATCATTTAATATTCTCAAATTATATATATATACATTATCATTAACTGAATAATTCTGTATATTATATATCTTTTTTTGATCAAACACTACTTTTGTATATTTTTCAAAATCTTCTTGTGTTGGATATAAATTTTTCTTACATCCTTCACTTAACATGTTATATGCTTCTTCATATTCTTGGTTATTGCAATAATTTACATATTCATTAAATATCTTGTTTATAGGCTCTTGTAAATCCTTAGGTACTTCTTTATCTTCGTTCATTATAGAAATATGTGGCTCGTATGTGGTAATTGGAATAGGTTCTGTTTTCATATTTCCCAATAAATAATTTATAATAAGCATAATTATCCATAATATTAATACTATACCTGCATTTTTCCATATCTTTTTAAATATTTCTTTTATTTTTATTCTAAAATTAGTTCTAAATTTATAAAACAAGTATCTCCCTCCTATCTAACCTGGAAAGATAACACGTAATCAAGAAAATTATTTTCTTTAATTATGTATTTTTGCTCTTTTTCTATAATCTCATTTGTTAAAAGATTATAAATGTTTACTGTCAGTATATAATATTCTCCCTGTCTGCTCATATCATTGTATTCCACACTCATAAAATCCGGATACTTTTGCTTCACATATTTTTCAAATTCCTCTAACGTAGGAAAATAGTTATTTCTATATTCCTCATAAAGTAAATTATAAGCTTTTTCGTAATTCTTTTCTTCTATATATGTTATATATTTTGAAAAATAATATTGCATTCTTTGCTTTTCTTTCATTTTTTTTACTTCTTTAAGTTCTGTCTCTGCCATCTCCACATCTGTCTTCTTATCTGTAATTTTCTTTATTTCTTCATTTCTTTTTGCAATAATCTCTTCATACTCTTTTTTTACTTTATTGTTAGCATACACAGGAGCTAAAAGTTTGTTTGAAAGTAAGCTTATGTTGACTCCTATTAATATCAATAATACAATAGTTAGCATTATTGCTATAATATCTAGTTTCTTTTTTCTTTTCAATTATAGTTCCTCCTTTACAGGTATAAACTTTATAATTGGTTCTTCTAAATTATCTTTGTTACTTACATACACATTAAACTTTATTGTTATATCTTCATAGTAAATTTCTAGCAAAAATGTAATATATGTGTTTTTGTCTATAATACTATTTTCTACTAATTTACCACTTGTATATTTTTTTTGTGTTATATCATACTTTTTTAATAAATTTACTAATATCTCTAAATCTGCTTCTTCTGTTATTCCAATATTCAATTGTATTTCAGATAAATTCTTTTTATAATATTCAGCAATATTTTCTTTCTCAATATCTTTAGTATCTTGATACAGTTTATTAAAATAAGTTTCTATTAAATTGGTATATGTTGTCAATACATATGTTGTATCTATTTCTCCTTTGTACTTTTCTTTTAAAAGATTATAATTATCAAAATATATTATTTTAATATCTCTATATGAATCAAAATATCCCATTTGTTCTGCATATTGTTGCAATGTGTATG
>ENA-ORNF01003321-ORNF01003321.1-human-gut-metagenome-genome-assembly--contig:-NODE-3321-length-10683-cov-5.708224_pt1 | contig 10683 bp, 8 predicted proteins | sample MGYA00242110_ERZ509012 | MGnify/ENA primary metagenome ERZ509012 (study PRJEB26280, sample SAMEA2338714) | human gut metagenome | biome: human gut; feature: human-associated habitat; material: faeces... | reverse complement strand
TCGGCCGCAAGCTGCTCCGCCTCCTTGACGAGCTCCTCGATCGGGCGGCTGCGCAGCTTGCCGCGCAGCTTCGGGATGATGCAGTAGGCACAGTGGTTGTCGCAGCCCTCGGCGATCTTCAGATAGGCATAATACTCCGGCGTGGTCAGGATACGGCCATCCTCCGACTGGTCTGCATTGATATCGTCGAAGCGCTTGTAGCGTTTGCCGCTCAGCACCTGCCCGACCGCGTTGGCAACGTCAAAGTAGGAGCCGGTGCCAAGCACGCCGTCGACCTCCGGCATTTCCTGCAGAATCTCCTCCTGATAGCGCTGCGCAAGACAGCCGGTGACCAGGATCTTCTGGGCCGGTTTTTCCATATGTTCCAGCACCGTCACCTCATGCCCCTGCCGCAGGGCCGCACCCGCCGCCATCAGGCCGGCCGCACCGCCGCCTATCACTAAGACCTTCATCCTTCGTTTCCTCCGCTTTTCCTTCATTTCATACTGATACGAGTTTATCATACCAGAATCGACGTCCAAAAGCAATGCATCACCGTCCGCATTTTTCAGCTGGGCTGAACCGCCTGCTGCAGCGGCGCTGTTTTGGAAGACCGCGATAAAAAAGCAGGTACAGCGTTCCACTGCACCTGCCCGGGAATTTCTGCTTATTTCATGGCCTTCACAGGGTCGAGATACCGGCCATCCTGCATGACCTCCAGATGGATGTGGCTCTCCTCGGCGCACTCACAGCTCACGCTGCCCACCTTGCCGATGGTCTGCCCGGCCGAGACGGTATCGCCCTTTTTCACCTTGGCGTCCGCCGTGCCGCAGACCCGCCAGACCCTGCCGGATTCGTCCTCGATGGCGACCACAGGACCCCACTTGTCGTCGGTGCCCGTCTCCACCACCTTACCCGCCGCCGGGGCGGCTACCTCTGCGCCCTTTTCGGCGGCGTAATCCACGCCGTTGTGGGTGCGCCAGTCCCCCAGCGTCTTGCTGTAGACCAGCTCATCGCCGCTGTAGCTGTTCAAGACGCGCCCCGAGACAGGCTGCGTGGAGGCAGGCGCAGCCGAACTGCTGGCAGGCGAGGACTCGGTTTGCAGCGCGGAGGGTTCGCGCACCGAACCAGACCCAGACTGCGCCCCAGAAGAGGATGCAGCTCCACCGGAGGAGCTGTGGGCTTCGGGCACATTGGCCACGCTGTTTGCGGCGGGTGCGGTCTGCTGCCATTCGGCGTCCTCCTCTCCGGCGAGGCCGGGTGATGTGCGGATGCCCTCGTCGATGCCGGGGGCGGTGCTGGACGGGCTGCGCACCGCGTCCAGATCTTTCTTCAGCTCCTTGCGCACTGTGCGCACGGCCCACACTCCGGCCGCTGCCGCCGCCAGCAGGCAGGCGGTGAGCACCAGTGCAAAGGCCTTGTCCCGCAAAAACTTTCTGAATTGCTCCATCGTTCGTTACTCCAATCCATCTTTGTGTACGGAATCGTTTCTTTGGTGGTAGTTTGGAGCGATGGAGTGGGGTTTATTCATAAAGACGCAAAAAGGCCCCGGCGGACCGGGGCCAGAAAACTCTTATTATGGTTTACTCTTCGACAGCGAGAGTATACACCTGACGACTGAACAATCCTACCAGATATTCCTGATTATTGATAGTAACAGTCGTAACTGCCGCCGTCCATTCCAGGCCCTCATCAAAATCGTCACCGTCGACGACGTCCGGGTAATTCAAATCCAGCGACTCATCCATCATTTTCTCCACATACCGCTTTATATTGCTATCGTTAATCGACTGTTCAATTTGAGCCACTCCAATAGTATACAGCGGTTTCGTCGAGTCATCCAGAACAGCGGTCGGGAACATCTTCTTAATTTCAGTTACCAGTTTCTCATCTCCAATGATAGCTTGGATTATGCCGCCCTCATCCATCACACCATCGAACGACACACCCGAATCCAGAACCTTGGACACAAACTGCTTCAGCTTTGTCTTCATCGCAGCATCGCCTTCAGTTACCGTAATCTCATCTTCAGCAAAAACATTGTTCAGTGCTTTAACCACCTGCGACGTATAATCCACAGTTCCGGAACCGCTGCCGCATCCGGTCAGGACAGACAGCGCCAGCACGCCCGCGAGGGCGGCGGCGAGAACCTTTTTGAACAGTTTCATTCGAAACCCCTCCTCAATAAAAATAAGCCTTGTGTGATGCTGCCGCAAACATCGTCCACCGCATCACCACACAAATTTTACCCCCCCCCCGCATTCTGTCAACCTTTTCCTCGATTTTTGGCAAATCGCACAGTTATCATGATTCAAAGCAGGCATTCTGACAAAAAAGAGCCGCCGTGCAAACGCTCTGCACGGCGGCTACGAAAAATTTGATTTAATTGTTGCGGCTGCGGCTGTTCATGCCCAGCAGGCGGACGACATACAGGAAGATGTTGATGAAGTCCAGATAGAGGGTCAGTGCGCCGTAGATGGAAGCCTTCTCGGCCATCTCGGCGTCGCCTGCGTAGTAGGCGTAGATCTGGCGCAGCTTCTGGGTGTCGTAGGCGGTGAGCAGCATGAACACCACCAGACCGATGCCGCAGTAGAGCACCGAGGCACCGAAGCCAAAGCCGAAAAGCGCGCCCACGAGGCTGGTGACGATCATGGCCACCAGAGCCATCATCAGGCGGGGACCCCAGCCGGTGAGGTCCTTATGGGTGGTGGTGCCGTACACGGCCATAAGGCCGAAATAGACCGCCGTGGCAAGGAAAGCCATGACCAGAGTGCCCACCGAGAAGAGCAGGAAATAGTAGCTCAGCACCATGCCGTTGAGGATGGCGTAGCCAAAGAATGCGGCCCGCGCCCCGTCGATAGACATCCTCTGCACCCGGGCGCTGAGCATGAACACCAGCGCCAGCTCGGCGATGGTAAGCAGGAAGTAGAGGGAATCGACCAGATAAATGAGCGGCGTGGTCGCCGTGATATAGGCCATTGCGAAGGTGACGAGCAGGCCGCCGGCCATCCAGCGGTAGGTGCGGGTCATATAGTCCGATGCGCTCATCGAAGGCTCCGCATAGCCGCGGTCATAGTTGTTGTAATCCATAGGGAATCCTCCATTCAAAATCAGGGCGTCGGCCTCGGCCTTGCCCCGGTCTACAAAATATAGTATACTGCATAGAAATGAACGTTTCATGAAAAAGGCTGTGATATTGTATGTCTCTTGGACTTTATCTGCATATTCCCTACTGCTTTTCCAAATGCCGGTACTGCGATTTTTATTCCCACCCCGGGGAGCGGGGCGTGCCGGATGCTTATGTGGACGCGCTTCTGCGGGAGCTGCACCGCTTTGCGCCAAACGCGCCCCTGCGGCCGGATACCGTTTATTTCGGCGGCGGAACGCCATCTCTCCTGAGCGGCGCACAAATTTATGATATCCTTTCTGCGGCGGATATTTCGGCGGACGCTGAGATATCCGCCGAGTGCAATCCCGATTCCGCCACTCTCCAGCTTATGAGGGATTTCAGAGCGGCAGGCATAAACCGCCTTTCTATCGGCATACAGAGCTTTAATGATGACGAGCTTAAAATGATGGGCAGGCTCCACAACTCCCGTCAGGCAGCGGAGGCTGTACAGAACGCCCAAAAGGCAGGATTTGAAAATATCTCCGCTGACCTTATGCTTGGACTTCCCTATCAGACAGAAGAGACCGTGCGGGATAATATCAGGAAGCTTGCGGAGCTGAATGTTACCCACATTTCTGCCTATATGCTGAAAATCGAGGAGAACACTCCCCTTGCGGGCTGTCCCGAGATGGTAAGCGCTGCGGCGGACGATGACAAATCGGCGGACATCTATCTTATGGCAGTAGATATGCTTGCGGAAAACGGCTTCGGGCAGTATGAGATATCCAACTTTGCCAAAGCAGGCTATGAATGCCGTCACAATCTGAAATACTGGCGGTGCGAGGAATATTTCGGAACAGGTCCCTCCGCCCACTCCTGCATGAACGGCAAAAGATTTTATGTTCCGAGGGATATTGCAGGCTACATTAGTTCCCCACGCCAGCAGGAGATAATCTCGGACGAGTCCCCCTGCACCGAGGAGGAAAAAATGATGCTTGCCCTGCGGCTTTCCGAGGGCTGCGATATCTCAGGCTGCAAAAGCAAGGAAAATATTATAAAAGCAGCAAAACCCATGGAACTCCATGGGCTGCTTAAAATAAACGGAGACAGAATAATTCTCACCCCAGAAGGCTTTCTGCTCTCCAACGAGATAATTTGCAGGCTCACCGATGAATTGTAATACTAATCTTTAATCGTTCTATAGACAAAGCCGACAGATGAAATAAGACCAGTCTAGGAAAGCGACTGCAGGCGGGCTTGTCGCCCGGCAAGGGAGCTTGACGAAGAATGGGCTTATTTCAGCCGAGGATTTGTCTATAGGTTGATTGAGGATTAGTATAATACAAAAGAGAAAAGCCCCTGTTCATATGAGCAGGGGCTTTTTCAGGGAGATGACGGTACGCTCTCAGGGAAAAAGCATATCGTCTGTAGAGTGAGCATACGTGACAGGGAATCACGCATTATCGGAAAATGGGAATAATCATAAATAATGAAAAACAAATATGGCAGCGTTGTCTTGGGGACAGCGCTGCCATAGCGTTTTTTAGTGTTATTCTGTTTCAGGCTGATATTGAAATCAAACTCTGAAAAGGAGGTCGCCGTAGGTGGGGAAAGGCCATTCCTTTTCGGGAGTGATGGTCTCCAGCTCATCTGCAACAGCTCTCAGGTTCTGCATGGAAGCAAATACGGAGTTTCTGTAGTATCTTGCAGTAGCCTCGTAGCCGTCCTCATCAGCAACGCCGATAAGCTTTGCATCAAGGTCGTCAATAGCGTCTGCAATGCCTGCGTTAAGAGCGCTTACCTTGTCAGCAAGCTTCTTTTCCAGGTCAGCGGATACGCCTGCTGCCTTCTTAGCATTAACGGAATCAGCAAGCTCCTTAGCAAAGCCCATACCTGCGGGCAGAATCTGCTTCTTAGCCATATCCAGCATTGTAAGAGCCTCGATGTTGATGATCTTGGAGTAGTTCTCAAGAATGATCTCGGTTCTGGACTGGAGCTCGGTTCTGGTGTAGATCTTGAACATCTCGAACATCTTGACGTTCTTCTCATCAGTATAGTGAGGAACAGCATCAACAGTGGATACGTAGTTGGGAAGACCACGCTTTGCAGCCTCTTCTACCCAGCTTGCATCATAGCCGTTGCCGTTGAAGATGATCCTCTTGTGCTTCTTGATAGTCTCAACAAGGAGCTTGTTAAGCTCGGTGGAGAAATCAGCAGCGCCTTCAAGTCTGTCGGCAAATTCCTTAAGGGAATTTGCAACGATAGTGTTGAGTATGCAGTTTGTGCAGGCGATGGTCTCGGAAGAACCAAGGCTTCTGAACTCGAACTTGTTGCCTGTGAAAGCGAAAGGAGAAGTTCTGTTACGGTCTGTGGTATCCTTGGGGAAGTTGGGGAGAGCCTCAACGCCGATAACAAATTCCTCGTTGGCGTCAGTCTTTATCATCTCGCCGGACTCGAGAGCATCAAGGATCTGCTGCAGCTCAGTGCCTACGAAGATGGACATGATAGCAGGAGGTGCCTCGTTAGCACCAAGACGGTGGTCATTGCCTGCGGAAGCAACGGAAAGTCTCAGCAGGTCAGCATTCTCATCAACAGCCTTGATGATAGCCGCAAGGAATGTAAGGAACTGGATATTGTCCTTAGGATTCTTGCCGGGGTCGAGAAGGTTCTGACCCTCGTTAGTGGAGATAGACCAGTTATTGTGCTTACCGGAACCGTTAACGCCAGCGAAAGGCTTCTCGTGGAGGAGGCAGACAAGACCGTGCTTAAGAGCTACCTTCTTCATGATCTCCATGGTAAGAGCGTTCTGGTCAGCAGCAACGTTTGAAGTAGTGAAGATAGGAGCCATCTCGTGCTGAGCGGGAGCAACCTCGTTATGCTCAGTCTTGGAGTAGATACCAAGCTTCCAGAGCTCTTCATCAAGATCGGTCATGTACTCATGAACTCTGTCCTTGATGTTGCCGAAGTAATGGTCTTCAAGCTCCTGACCCTTAGGTGCCTTAGCGCCGAAAAGGGTTCTTCCGGTGTAGATAAGGTCCTTACGCTGATCGTAAAGCTTCTTGTCAACGAGGAAATATTCCTGCTCGGGGCCTACAGTAGTGGTAACTCTTGTAGCATTGGAACCGAAGAGCTTCAGAACTCTTACAGCCTGCTCGGAAATAACCTCCATTGAACGGAGAAGAGGAGTCTTCTTATCGAGGACTTCGCCTGTGTAGGAGCAGAATGCTGTAGGTATGTAAAGTGTGTTATCCTTGATAAATGCGGGAGATGTGGGGTCCCATGCGGTGTAGCCTCTTGCCTCGAATGTAGCTCTCAGACCGCCGGAGGGGAAGGAAGACGCATCAGGCTCGCCCTTGATAAGCTCCTTGCCTGAGAATTCCATTATTACCTTTCCGTCATCTGTAGGAGAGATAAAGGAATCGTGCTTCTCTGCGGAAAGACCTGTCATGGGGTGGAACCAGTGGGTGTAGTGAGTAACGCCCTGCTCTACAGCCCAGTCCTTCATAGCGGTTGCGATAACATCGGCAACATCGGGATCGAGTGCAGTTCCCATAGTCTTGGTCTTAAGAAGAGCCTTATAAACGTTCTTGGGAAGTCTGGACTTCATTGTTTCCTCGTTAAAAACATTGCAGCCGAAATAATCGGGTACATTCTTAACTCCCTGGATAATACTCTCTGACATAATATTTTCCTCCCTTAAAAATCATCAAAAACAAAAGACACCGACAGACAGTGCCCGCTTTTTATGCGGTAACTGTTTATCGGCGTCATTGCCTTTGAAATATTAACTGTGTTTTAGTATGTTTATATAATACACCATTATTTCCTGTTTGTCAAGCCCTTTTTCAAATGTTATTGCAAGATTTATAAAATAACTTGCATTTCGACATCTTTTTTACGCGTTTTGCAGAAAAATCAGCCGAAATACGAATTTTAAAGAGCATTAACATTCAGTATAATCTTTGTTTACGGAAGCAGACGGTTCATGTCTCTGGGGAACATGGAAGCCTGACGGACATTTGCCTGACCGAGAAGCTTCATAACAAGTCTCTCGAGACCGATACCCAGACCGCCGTGAGGAGGAAGTCCGTACTTGTGGCTCTCGAGGTAGCTCTTGAAGTCCTCGGGGTCAAGACCCTGTGCCTTCATCTTTTCAAGCTGCTCGTTGTAATCGTGGATACGCTGACCGCCTGTTGTGATCTCCAGACCTCTGAAAAGAAGGTCGAACTTGCAGGCTGTTCTGGGGTCTTCCTTGTCGTTCATTGCATAGAAAGGAGGCTTGGAAGAGGGGAAGTTTGTTACAAAGATAAACTCTGTACCGTAGTTCTCCTTTGCCCAGTTGCAGAGGAACACCTCGTCCTCAGGCTCCAGGTCAAACTTGTTCTTTGCCTTGCTTCCCTTGATAAGTGTAACAGCGTCCTCGAACTTTACTGCGGGTATCTCGGTGATCTCAGGGATATCTGCATTCAGTATCTTTATTTCATTTGCATAGTTTTCCTTCAGGTAATCCATCAGGTAGCGGAGCATTGCGGTCTCCATATTCATAACGTCGTACATATCGTTGATGAAGCCCATCTCAAAGTCAAGACCGATGTACTCGTTCAGGTGACGTGAGGTTGAGTGACGCTCTGCACGGTAAACGGGAGCGATCTCGAAAACTCTGTCGAAGAAAGCCACAGCAGCCTGCTTGTAGAACTGAGGAGACTGGTTGAGGAATGCCTCGTGATCGAAGTAGTCGAGACGGAAGATGTTTGCGCCGCCCTCTGCGCCCTGTGCAACGATCTTGGGTGTGTGGATCTCGGTGAATTTATTCTTTATCATAAACTCTCTGAATCCTGAAACAACGCCCTCCTGGAACTTGAAAACAGCTCTTTCCACGGGATTTCTCAGGGCAACGCTTCTGTTATCCAGATTAACGTCCAGTGTGCAGCCGATCTTTCTTGCGGAAACGTGGAGAGGATAATCAAACTCGGGCTTGTGGATAAGCTTGATGCCTGTCATGGCGATCTCGATGCCGTTGTAAGCACGGTCGTCCCTTCTTACAGTACCCTTGACTGTAACGAAGCAGCCCTCCTTGATGCCGTCGATGCTGTCGGGGCAGGTCTCGGGGGAATATACGGACTGGATAAGGTATCTTGCTGTTCTGAGTATTACAAAAGCAAATCCGCCCATCTTCTTAACCTTATGAACGCAGGCAGAGATCTCTATCTCCTTGCCCTCGCTGTTCTTGGCTTCTTCAAGGTCAAATTCGCACAAAATGTCATTGCCGTTGATTTTTTCCATTGATATTAACCACCTTTTTCGGCATTTTTCACCGAGAAATTTTTCTTCATAAAAAAGATTATACCACAGCTTTCCGCTGTTGTCAACATTTTTGCCTTTCAGCCCTCAATTTATTCTCCCATAAGTTTCTCTGTGACAGGTCCGCAGGTAGAAATGCAGTCGAAAAGATAAATGCACATCATCAGCCAGAAGGACACGCAGGTGAAAATTATGGGAAAAGTCCTTTTCTTATGGTACTCATTGAACTGAGGGAAGGATATCCTGTGATTAGCAAGCAGCACTATCAAGGTTATGGTGCCGATGACACCGAAGCCCACAATAAGCAGCATCCAGTATATGGAAGCGGACTCCTCGCCCAGATAATACTCCGCAAAGCTGTTGGTCATGGCAGCGGTATCCACGAATATATGCCCTGCTATGGGGAGAATGAGGGAGCCTGTTTTTACCGCAGCGTAACCGAAAACTATGCCGAGGCAAATGCCCAGCACTGTCTGAACGAAGTTTCCGTGCATAAGTCCGAAGATAAGTGCGGACATGAATATGGCAAAGCTCTGGCTTATCCTGCTGAGGCGGCGGAGAATAACCCCTCTGAACATAAGTTCCTCAGCAATGGGAGCAAGTATGGCGGTGGTCAAAAAGCTTACCGCCAGATACGTGGGGCTAAGATCCTCCTCAGTCAGGTAATCCTCCGATATGGGCGATATGCCTATGGAGAACATTCCGTTTATAAGCAGCGCCTGACAGATAAGCGCCGCAGCATATGCGAACATTACCATTCCGAAGAAAGCAAGAACAGACTTTGAACCAATCCTGTCCGTTCTGAAATAATCACTGGCGGAAGCATGGCTCGTGCCCTTGTCAAAAAGGAAAATACCTATGCAGAACACAATGGACGGCAGACTTCCCGCAATATTGTAAAGCCAGTCAACTATAGCCGTTCCGTCCTCGGTATAGCGGAACTCATATCCGCTGAGGCTCATTATTATAAAGATAGCCTGCGCCATAATGAACGAGCCGACACAGTGCACCATAGCCCTGCCGAATGTGCCGAAATACTGCCTTTTCAGCGCCTTGCGCTCCTGCGGGGAGACCTCGAACATATCTCCGTTCCCCATATTTCCGCTCGGATACTGGGGGGTATAAGGCACATAGGGACGATATCCGCCCTGAACGGGTGCGCTATAACCATTGTTTGCAGGCTCATTGCTGTTCTGCCCGTAATTCTGTCCGTTGAAATTGTTATCCATATTACCTCCGTATCACTCACCGAAGCGTGCTTTCAGCTTGTCAAGGATAAGCCATGCGCACTTGTTGATGTCGCCGCAGCCCATGGTAAGGATAAGGTCGCCCTCTTCCGCATGGCTGCTCACATACTCGGCGCACAGCTCAAAGTTGCGGTCGTGATCCTGTTCGTCCCCGAACCACACAGCGCCCTCGACCTTGTTGCCAAGATCCTTGTCATAGATATTGTAAGTATTTTTCTCACGGGAGCCCATGATAGCGGTGATAACACACTTGTCGGCGATTTTCAGCACCCTTGCGAAATCGTCCAGCAGAAGCGCAGTACGTGAGAATGTAAAGGGCTGGAAAACTGCCCATACGTGGTTGAAGTTCATGCCCTTTGCCGCCCTGAGAGTTGCTTCCAGCTCGGTAGGGTGATGACCGTAATCATCGCAGACGGTGATGTTATGCACCTCGCCGTATTTTTCAAAGCGGCGCTTTGCACCTCTGAAGGAGTCAAGACCGTTTCTCACCATTTCGCCGTCAGCGCCCGATTCATATGCGGCAGCAGCTGCGGCAACGGCGTTGAGAACATTATGCCCGCCGGGGACATGAAGAGCCGCATGGGTGAAAAACCCGCCATTATGGATAATATCAAACTCGGTAAGCAGACCGTTCTTTCTCTCAACATTGGCAGGCTGCCACTCGCAGCCATCGGAATAGCCGAAGGTTATAATGTTTTCTATTTCCTCAAGAGCGCTCATTGTGTTTTTATCATCGCCGTTGGCAATGACCTTTCCTGCCATGGAGCAGAACTTGCCGAAGGACTTTTTGATGTTATCGAGAGTACCGAAATAATCAAGGTGGTCTGCGTCCACGTTCAGCACCACAGCGATATCGGGATAAAGCTTTAAGAAGTGATTATCAAAGCCATGGACGTTTATCTTTCCGATCTGCCCGTTTTATTTTGTTTATTCCGATTCCGGTCCACTTCCGGGATCTGTCGTTTCGTCCGCGGAAACGCCTTCTGTGCCGGGGGTAAGTGTTATTTTAACAACCTCCGGCGGGTTGAATATGCGCGGCACATTGCT
>ENA-ORNF01003317-ORNF01003317.1-human-gut-metagenome-genome-assembly--contig:-NODE-3317-length-10689-cov-6.209423_pt1 | contig 10689 bp, 6 predicted proteins | sample MGYA00242110_ERZ509012 | MGnify/ENA primary metagenome ERZ509012 (study PRJEB26280, sample SAMEA2338714) | human gut metagenome | biome: human gut; feature: human-associated habitat; material: faeces... | reverse complement strand
ATAATATAAAAATAAATAAAATATTATGGAGGTATATAAAGTGAAAGAAAAAAATTCATTATTAAAAATATTTGCAGTTATTATAATAATCATTAGTATAAGCACTAGTTTTATTGGGATAAGTAATACACAGTATTATATTGATGGAGTAAAGCAGGCTTTAAAAACAAGCAGTCCTAATGTAACAAACGAACAAATGAGTATAACAATTAAATATATAGATACACAAGGAAATGCATTATTACCAGAAGAAATAATAAAAGGGAAAATAGGTGAATGGTATAAAACAGATAGAATAGATATTCCTTGTTATAGAGCTTATGGCGACGAACCTATAAATAAAAACGGATATTTTCAAGAAGATAGCAAGGATATAATTTATGTGTATAAACCAAGTAATGAAAGCTATTCAATAGAACAACAAAATAATAATGTAACAATAGTATATGGAGATATGAAAATTCCAGATGTATATGAGCTTACAGTAGAAAGTACTAATTTATACAATGAAAAAATTAATAATATAAAATATGAATTACAAAACGAAGAACAATCAAGTTTGTCAAGTGGTGTTACAGAAAATGGTGATTTATATTTAGGAACATTAACTGTAAGAGAAGAAGGAAAGAAAAAATATATAATAAAACAAATAGATGTACCTAATGAATATAAAAAAATAATAGATAATGATATATCTTTTACATTAGATCAAACATGGGATAAAGCATCAAAAAAATTTATAGTAAATATAGAATATGACACAAATTTAAGTGGATTAAAAATAGATGTAGAAAATAAAAAAATAAAAGTAAAAATACAATACAAAGATGCAAAATATGATGTAAGTATAAAACAATTTGTATCTGAAGTAGATGGAATAAAAAAAGTTAATAATGAGATAAAAACAAGTTTAGATAAAAACGGAAAAATTATATACACTAAAAATGAAAATATGGAAAAAGTAGAAAATAATCAAGAATTAATTTTTACAATAAGAATTTATAATGAATCTGAAAATGCTGCAACAATAAAAGATATATTCAATGAAATTCCACAAGGATTAGAATATATAAATAATGAATTAAATAATCAAAATGGCTGGAAATTATATAAAATAAATTCATCAGGAGATTTAGAGGAAACTACAAATATAAGTGAAGCAGAATATATAAAAACAAGTATTTTAGATAATACAGAATTAAAAGGATTTAACAAACAAACAATGCTATCACCAGAATATAAGGAACTAAAAATAGCGTTAAAAGTAAAAGAAAATAAATTAAATAATGGAAGAATAGCAACAAATAAAGTAAAATTACAAGATGATTCATGTGATGCTAACAAAGAAAATAACACAGATGAGTGTAGTGTATATGTAAAAAAATTTGATTTAAATATAGAAAAAAATATTATAAATGTAACAGTAGAAAATAATGAAGGACAAAAAATAATAAATAAAAAATCAAATGAAGAAATATTAAAAATAGATATACCAAAAAAAGAAATAGAAAATACAAAATTAAAAATAAAATATGAAATAAAAGTAACAAATATTGGTGAAATAAATGGATATGCAACAGAAATAACAGATTATTTACCAGAAGGATTTGAAGCAATATCAACACAAACAACACAATGGGTGGTAAATGGAAATGAAGTAAAAACAAATTCATTAAATAAAAATTTATTACAACCAGGAGAAAGCAAATCAATATTTATAGAATGTACATATAAAGTTAATAAAGAAAATATAGGTTCAAAAATAAATTGCGTAAAAATAACAGAATATGAAAATGATTCAGATTCTAAAGACATAACAGAAGATAATGAAGACAAAGAAGAAATTATAATTACAATAAAAACAGGATTTACAGCAATATGTTTTACAACAATTATAGTGGCTCTTTTAATTAGTATTGCAGTGATAATAATATTAAAAAGAAAAAATAAATAAAAGGAGGAGTATCTAATGAAAAAAGGCATATATGTATTTATTAGTATAATATCAATATTAATATTAATAAATATATTTTCTCCAAAAGAATCATATGGATACACAGAATACACATATGTTATAGATGGAATAGAGTGGCATTATTGTTTAAATGAGTCAAATGAGGCAATAAATGTATATGCAAAATTTAATTCAACAAATGCAAACATTGAAACAGTAACAATACCATCAAAAATAGGACAATACCCAGTTGTTTCAATAGGAAAATACCCATATTATGAATACAATATTTTTGGAAACACAAGAGATGAACAAATAAAAAAAGTTATTATACCAAATTCAGTAAAAGAAATAAAAAGATATTGTTTTATAAACTGCATGGCACTAGAAACAGTTGAAATGCCAGATTCTATAGAAACAATATGAAGTAAAGCTTTCTATCACTGTGAGAAATTAAAGAGTGCAGAATTTAAATTACCACAAAATTTAATAAACATAGAGGATTATGCATTTCATAGTTGTTATAATTTAGATATAAAAGACATAGAATTTCCAGCAAATTTAAAAAATATAGGAAATTATGCTTTCTACAATTGTAAAAGTCTAACAGGAAACTTAAATCTACCAAATACATTACAAACAATAGGAAGAAAAGCATTTGCAAACTGCTCAGAATTAAATGGAACAATAACAATAGGTTCAGGAATAACAAATATACCAGAAAAAGCATTCCAAAATTGTTCTAAATTAACAGGAAATTTAACAATACCAAACACAGTTACAGAAATAGGAGAATGGGCTTTTAGCGGATGTGAAGGATTAAATGGAGAATTAAATTATAATTCAACATGTGCAAATATAAAAGATTTTACATTTTCAAATTGCAATTTTAGTAAAATCAAATTACCATCAACAGTTACACAAATAGGAATATTAGCATTTAATAATGCAAAAGAAATTTGGATAGATAACACAGAAGGAAATGTAATATTTGCAAGTACATGGGGTGGAATAGGTGGAATTCCATATGTACACTATAAAGACTGCAAACATACAATAACAATATTGGCTCCAGAAGGAGTAAAAGTAATAGATACTATAACAAACACAGAAATAACAACAGGAGAATATAGTTGCTCACAAGCATTAAATTTGATAGTAAAACCAGAAGATATAAGCAAATATGCATATTTAAATATGTTAGTAAAAACAGATGGTAAATATACAAATTCACCAAAAGAAGAAGAAAAAGTTGATTTACTAGATAATCCAACATATACACAAAACATACAATCATTAACAAGAAATAAACAGATAATAATAACAGGACAAGATATAAAATTAGTGGATTTAAAATTAATTCAAAGAGAATATATATCTGAAATAAATGGAACAGAGCCAACAAATAAAAGAGAACCAATAATAACAAATACAGAAAATAAATTAGAATATAAACATACAAAATATCCAGTAGAAGTTCAAAATGGAGATACAATTACATATAAAATAAGAGTATATAATGAAGGAGAAAACGAAGGATATGCAAAGGAAATAGTTCAATATATAGGGCAAGGATTAGAGTTTGATGTAAATAATGCAAACAATATAAAATATAAATGGACAGTTTCAGAAGATGGAAGAAAAATAACAACAACATATTTAGAAAATACAGCAATACCAGCATATACAAACAATGAAAATCCAAGTTATGAAGAAATTGAATTTATATGTAAAGTAACAGCAGAAAAACAATTAGAAGAAGATATAAGATTGGTTGTAGCAGGTGAAATAACAAAAGGAACAAGTGGAGAAAAAGAATTAAAAAAAGGAAATTTATCAATACCAGAACTATCAACCTATAAAGAAGAAGAGGCATACAATTCAAACTCAACACAATATGTAAGAGGAACAGAGGAAGATGACGATTTTGAAAATGTGGTTATAAAAAGAGAAATACCAATAGACTACACTATCAGAATAGAAAAAATAGATTCAGAAACAGAAGATATGCTAAATGGAGCAAAATTCGATTTATTAAATTAAAATAAAGAAGTAATAAAAACAGGAATAACAAAAAATGGTGGAATATTAGACTTTGGATTAATGAAAACACATGGAACACAAGATGATATATATTACATAAAAGAAACAGAAACACCAGAAGGATATAGAAAAATAATACAAGATGAAGTAAAAGTAGTAATACATAAAAAAATAACAGACCCAATAACAGAACAATATGAAATATCAATAGAATGTGATTTATTAGAAACAAAAGTAATAGTAGAAACACAAGATACAGTAATACCAATATATACAGAAGAACAATTATCAAAAATAGGAACAAATAGAAGTGTAACAATAGATGGAAAAACATATACATTTGGAAAATATGAAGATTATGAATTGAAAAATGATATAGAAATAACATCAGGAAACTGGAAACCAATAAAAGAATTTGGAGGAGTATTTGATGGAGCAGGTTATACAATATCAAATTTGAAAATAACACAAGATGGAGATAGTGACAATACAAGATTTGGACTTTTTGCAGAAGTATCAGGAACAATTAAAGACTTAAACGTATCAAATATAAACATAAATATCACAAATGTAGAAAAAGAAATAAACGAAAAAATAAGTGATGCAAGATTAGAATTAGCAAATGCAACAACAACTACAGAAAAAACAAGATTACGAGAAAAAATAAAAGAATTACAAGAAAAATTAGAAAATAAATATAATGTTGGTGGAATAGTTGCTTATATGGCACAAGGAACACTACAAAACTGTACAGTTTCAGGAACAATAAATTCAGATACAAATAATGTAGGTGGATTAATAGGATATGGAGCAGATGGAAAATTATTAATAATAAATGGATGTACAAACAACACTAACATAACAGCAACAGGATCAAAAATAGGTGGATTAATGGGTGTTGGCTTTGGAGCACTAAGTATAGTAGATTCAACTAACAATGGAACTATAATTGCAGGAAAATTTAATGCAGGTGGTTTAGTAGGGTATAGTGAAGCATCTAATTATTCAGTAAATAATGTAGTAGTAAAACTAGATAAAACAACAAATATTGTAAGCTTAACAATAGAAAATAAAAGACATATAGGAGAATATACATTAAGTTTAAAAAATATTGATATAGATACATATGAATTATTAGATGTGCAAGATTTAAAGTATTAGATAAAAATAAACAAGTAATAACAGGATATGAAGATATAGAAGTAAAAAATGGAGCACTACAAATAGCAACATATGATATAGAAGAGCTTGGAACAGATACATATTATGTTGTACAAACAAAAACACCAGACGGATATGTAGATGTTACAGAATATGTAAAAGTAACAATAAGCAAAGTATGGAATGGTAAAGAAGAAAAATATGAAGTGGCAGTAAATATAACAGTAATAAATAAAGATGATTATGAAGATGAAGAAAATATAGATGATAGTCATTCAGATAGTAGAACAGATAAAAAATATGTAATAAAAGAAGCAGAAAATGTAGAATGGAAAGTAAATAAAATATATGTAAAAAATTGTACAAATAATGGAGCAGTAAAATCAGGATTAGATAATACAGCTGGAATAATAGGATGTACAAAATGTATAGCAGAATTAGAAAATTGTACAAATACAGGAGAAATAACACCAAATTATAACACAACAAATTATTCTGGACATGCTTCGGGAATGATAGCACAAGCGCAAAAACAAGATGATAGTACAGAAATAAGATTAACAGGATGTATAAATGAAGGAATAATTACATCACAAACTGGAGTATCAGATGCAGCCGGACTAGTTTCATATACAGTAGTACCTGTAATAGTTAACAATTGTAAGAACACAGCAAATATAGGTTCAGAAAATTTAAATGTGCAAACAATAGCGGGATTTATAGCAACAGCAGATGCAGATATAACAATCAAAAACAGTATAAATACAGGAAACATTACAGCAAATAATTCAATTGAATCAGCAGGATTCTTGGCAAAAGAAATTAATACAAATTCAACAATAGAAATAGAAAATTGTGAAAATAGTGGAAATGTAACTGGTGGAGGCAAAGTATCAGCATTTATAGGAATAGGAATAAATAAAAAGACAATAATAAATAATTCTAAAATAATTGGAACACAAGAAAACCCAGTAATATTTAGTTCAACAGGATATACAGGTGAATTAGGTGGATATATAGGTCTTACAACATCAGATTTAAACATAAATAATTGTAAATCAGAAAATATAGAAATAAATGTAAAAAATTCTGGATATGCAAGTATAATGGTAGGAGAAGTAGCATCATTAGGATATACAATTGGAAATGATAAAATAGGAATAATAAAAAATTGTACAGCAAACAACATAGAAATACAAAGAGAGCAAACTAGCTCACCAATTGAATTTGGTGGAATTATATGTAAAATAATAGCAGGGCAAATAAAAGATTTGAAAATTGAAAATTGTGAAATTAATAATATGAAATTTAATGAAAATATGTCAGAATCAACAATAGGAGGAATGTTAGGATTAACATATGCTGTAGACAATATTAATTTAGTAAATAATAAAATTACAAATAATATATTATTATCAAATAATACTTCAGATAGTACAAGAATGGGTGGAATTGCAAGTACAATTTTAAATTGTGGAGAAACTTTAAATATTGAAAATTGTAATATTGAAAACACACAATTAAAATCTGATAGAGGAAATTATATTGGAGGAATTTTAGGTAGACTAGATAATTCATACAATGCAAAAATAAATATTATAAGATGTAATGTAAATAAAACAGAAATTTACAGTGGAAACGATTCTAATAAAATAGGAGGAATTGTTGGAGGAATACTTTCAGGAGAATATGCACATATCATTAAATGTAATTATAATGAATCAACAATAATAAGTGATGATAAAAATACATCAAAGGTCGCTATAGGTGGTATAGTAGGGTTTACAGATGTTGCAGCAAATTTTGAAGATTGTACTATAATCAATAGTGATATAAAGGCAAAGGCAGGATATATTGGAGGAATATTATCACAAAATGTTAAATATTATTATGGAAATGCAACTGAACTAAAATTAGAAAATTGCAAAGTGATAAATACTTCTATGAAAAGAGAAAAAGTAGAGAATTCATATGCAGAGCCAGGAAATATGGGAGGTTTAGTATCAACTATTGTATCATTACCAACAACAATTAAAAATTGTATAGTTACATCTGAAAATAGAACAAAAGAAATATCAGGAAACCAAAATTTAGGTGGACTTATAGGATTTTGTAACAGCGAAATAAAAATAGAAAATACAGAATTTAGTAATATGATAATAAAATCATCAACAACCGATGGAAATCAAACAGGTGGAGCAATAGGAGTAAATGGAGGAAATGCTAATATAAAAGGTTTAAGAATAAACAACATAAAAATAGATTCACCTGGTGGAATTGGAGGAGTCTGGGGATGCCAAAATAGAGAAGCAACAATAGAGGATTCTGAGATTAATAACTTAGAAATAACACATAAAGCAACTACTGGATATATGCCATCATTAATTGGAGGTGTTGTAGGAGCAGCTAACAAATTAACTGTAAATAATACAACTGTAAAAAATGTAAAAATGGATGGAACAGACATAAATACTATGCATATGGCTGGAGTTGTGGCAGTAGGTTCTGAAAATGTAAATATTTTTAATTCAAATATTAGTAAAATTAATATGAAAAATAATTCCGCAAATAGTGGTGCTGTACCTATAACTAGCGGTGTTATATCAATAGCCCGAACCGAAGCAAAATTAGAAAATATAAATGTAAATGATATAGAAATCGAATCAAAAGGACATGCAGCAGGATTATCAGGAAGCGGAGATATTGTAACAAATGAAAATAATGGAAATATAGAAATAAGCAAAATAAGAATAAACATAAAAACAACCGAAGGAGCAGCACAAGGAGTTATGCCGCTTGCAAGTATGGCAGCAGGAACAACAAATGGAACAATAAAGAACATTAAAGCAACAGATGGAATAATTACAATTAACTCAAATTTAAATGTTTTAGCAGGTGGAATATTAGGAATAGGAAAAACAAGTATAGATAACTGTGAAGTAAATAAACTTGATATAACATCAAAAACAAGTAATGGAAATGCAGTTCAAATAGGTGGAATTGCAGGGGGATGTAACAAGGCTGTAAGTAATTCAAAAGCAAACAATATTTCAATAAATTCATCATCAGTAGAAAATATTATAGCAGGTGGTATAGGTTATATTTCTGGTAATGCTGAAAATATACAAGTAACTAATTTAAAAATAATTGCAAATGGAAAAGACGATACTAAATCAGCTATAGGTGGAATATTAGGAATTCAAAGTGGAGAGATAAGATTAAATTCATCAAGTATAGAAGATGGAACAATAAAAGCTTCAAAAGCAAAATGCGTAGGTGGAGCAGTTGGAGTTTGCAGTTCAGGAAATATTACAAATGTAGATACAAATTCAGTTACAATAATAAATGATACAGAAGGATCAACAACAGCAGGTATAATAGCTGCTACAGCAAATCCAAGTACAGAAATTCAAAACTGTAATTTAACATCATCAAGTATAACAAATGCAGGAAATAAATATACTGTAGATTCAACAACGGGAGTGAAAATATATCAGGGTGGAACAGCCGGAATTTTAGGTGTTGGAACAGGTTTAATTTCAGAATGTACAGTAAAAAATAGTAATATCGTTTCTAAAGAAGAAACATCATATGGTACAGGTGGAATAGTTGGACATGGTAACAATATTAAAAACCAAGCAACAGCTATTGATAATTGTAAAGTAATAAATACATGTATTGAAGGAAAAACAGCAGTAGGAGGAATTGCAGGAGCAGCAGTAGCAAATATTACTGATTGTTTAGTACAAGGTAATAAAGATGAAGAAAATAGTGCATTAATTATTGGAGAAGATAAAGTTGGTGGAATTTTAGGATTTGCAGGACAATTAACAACAGAACCTAACTTAGTAAGATTAGCAGCAAAATTAACAAAATGTGTGATACAAGATGTTAAGATTGTCGGTAAGACTTTGGTAAAAGAGGCAATTGGCGGAAGTTCTTATTATACTGAAGGAGAAACAACAGAGTATGATGCAAATGAAAGTTTTGTGAATAATAGGAGTGTTATTGAAGTAAAATAGTTCTTTTTGGAATGTAAGCTTGGGAATTTTGGACATTTAGAAAGAATTAAATTATTGCAAAATTTGGCTACTGTAAAATTGATAAAGATTGAAAAAAATATAAATAAGTGAACTCAAAATGTTAAGATTTAGTGAGCAATTGGGAACGCGACCCTAATTGCTCACTAATTGTTTATAATATAGCTGAATGCAAAAGGTAAAAAAAAGTTACTAACAGGTTCATCAACACCAAATAGAAATAAAATTGCGCATAGTGGTGCTGGAAGATATGGAAAAATTCATTTAAGAACAATGAGCTTATATGAATCTGGCAATTCAACAGGGGGATGTTTCTTTAGAAGATTTTTGTTATAATAAAGGGAAATTAACAGGAGAAGTAGACTTAAAAAAATTAGCATGACTAATAATTAGAGGTGGTTGGCCAGGAAATTTAAATTATTCTTCAAAAGATGCAAGTAATGCAATAGAAGAGTATATAAAATTAATAATAGATGATGATTTATATAGATTAGATGGAAAAAATAGAGATAAGCATAAAGTAAGACTTTATTAAAATCATTAGCTAGAAATGAAAGTACAACAGTATCTAATATGACTTTAAAAAAAGAAGATAAAAGATATTGACAATGATGATATTGATATAGATATAGATACTTTGGCTAGTTATTTAGATGCATTAGATCGATTATATTTATTGGATAACGATGAACCATTTTCAACTAACATACGATCTTAAGTAAGAGTGAAACAAGCTGAAAAAAGGCATTTTGCTGATCTATCAATAGTATGTGCGTTATTAAATATTAAAGAAGAAAGTAAGTTGATAAATGATTTAGAAACATTTGGATTTTTATTTGAAGCAATGGTTGAAAGGAATTTAAAAATTTATGCAGATAGTTTTGAAGCTAAATGTTATCATTATTAAGATTATCAAAATTATCAAAATATGGAAATGGATTGTGTAATTGAATTATATGATGGAAATTGGTGTTGTTTTGAAATAAAACTTGGGGCAAATCAAATAGAAAATGCAGCTAAAAACTTGGTGAAAATAAAAGAACAAATAAAAAGTGAAAATGGAAAAGTACCATCTGTTCTATGCGTAATTTGTGGTATGTCAAAGGCAGTTTATAAAAGAACTGATCGGGTATATGTTGTGCTAATAACAGCGTTAAAGCAATAAATATTGAATACAAAGCATTTCAAAATAAGGCAGATGAAATATTATTCTTGTTTGCTTACAAGTTACTCAAATCTATTACAAATCTTAGATAACCAATGGGTTGGCATGTGAATATCTGTCCAAAATTGGATAAAAATGTCCAATAATAAACGTCGCAAAATAAAAAAATTTGAAAATTTTAAAAAAAGTATTGACAAACTATGACAAATAGATTAAAATAATAACTGCGTTAACAAATACAAAGTTTGCGCAGTGCAAAGGCACTAAAACTTGGGTCATTAGCTCAGGTGGTAGAGCACTTGACTTTTAATCAAGTTGTCCGCGGT
>ENA-ORNF01003312-ORNF01003312.1-human-gut-metagenome-genome-assembly--contig:-NODE-3312-length-10702-cov-2.423781_pt1 | contig 10702 bp, 7 predicted proteins | sample MGYA00242110_ERZ509012 | MGnify/ENA primary metagenome ERZ509012 (study PRJEB26280, sample SAMEA2338714) | human gut metagenome | biome: human gut; feature: human-associated habitat; material: faeces... | reverse complement strand
ATCGGAGGTGCGGTTTTTCAGCTCTGCATAGGCAATGGCCGAGCAGATGGAGTCGGTGTCCGGGTTGCGGTGCCCGATGACCACGACTTTATGGGCTGTTTTGGGCATAATTCTCCCCCTTTTTTCGGGTCTGCTTCTTATCATGTTGTACGGCCGTGTGCTCCCTGCACGAACACACAGGCTGTGGATTTATTTTAGCACAATTATCTGCGGGGGTAAAGTAGAGCAAACGCACCCAGCTTCATTCTTTTTTGCCATTTCTTGTATACAACGTCTTGTAATTTAGCGCCATCCGCTGTATGATAAAGGTGTCTGAATCAAGTTCCTTTCATCCTGCGGAGGTTTTCCATGTCAACCACCCAAAAACCAATCAACCCGCTCTTCACCCGGCAGGCGCTGGTGGCACTGCTGCTGCCGCTTATCGCCGAGCAGGCCCTGAGCGTGACCATCGGCCTGGCCGACACCCTGATGGTGTCCTCGGTGGGCGAGGCCGCCGTGTCCGGCGTGAGCCTTGTGGACAGCTTCAACACCCTGATGATCCAGATCATGAGCGCCCTTGCCACCGGCGGTGCCGTGGTCACCAGTCAGTACATCGGCCACCGGGAGGAGAAGAACGCCCGGGCCGCGGCCGCACAGATCCTGTTCATCATGTCCAGCTTCAGTGTTCTGGTGGCGGCGGTGGTCGTGGTGGGCCGCCACGCCATCCTGCGGGGCATCTTCGGCGCCATCGACGCCGACGTCATGCGGTACGCCGAGACGTATTTTCTGCTGTCGGCCCTGAGCTACCCCTTCATCGGTCTGTACAATGCGGGCGCGGCCCTCTTCCGGGCGCAGGGCAACAGCAAGATCAGCATGATGTCCAGCCTCGTGATGAATGTGGTCAACATCGGCGGCAACGCCATCCTCATCTTCGGCTTTGGGATGGGGGTCATGGGCGCGGCGCTGGCCAGCCTCATCTCCCGCGCGGTGGCCTGCTGCGCCGTCCTCTTCCTGCTGCAGAAGCCGGATTGTATGCTCCGCATCACCGGGCTGTCGGCCCTCCGGCCGGACGGCGGGCTGATCCGGCGCATCCTGCGGGTGGGCATCCCGGCGGGCATCGAGAATGGGATGTTCCAGATCGGCAAGCTGTCGGTGGCCAGCCTCACCAGCACCCTCGGCACCGCCGCTATCGCCGCCAACGCCGTGGCCAACACCACCAGCACCTTCCTGAATATCCCGGCCAACGCCGTCAGCATGGCGGTGCTCACGGTGGTGGGCCAGTGCCTCGGCGCAGGCGAGAAGGAGCAGGCGGTCTGGTATGCCCGCCGCCTGCTTCTGGTGGCCTACTGCGGTGCGTGGGTCATGAACCTGTCGGGCTTCTTCTTTGCCGACCGCTGGGCGCTGTCGTGGTTCAACCTTTCGCCGGAAGCTTCGGCCATGGCCCTTGAGGTCATGATGTGGTTCAACATCGTCTCCCTCTTCTTCTGGCCCTCCAGCTTCACCCTGCCCAACATCCTCCGCTCCGCCGGCGACGCCAGCTTCACCATGGCGGTGAGCATCGTGTCCATGTGGGTCTTCCGGGTGGGCTTCTGCTACCTGTGGGTGCTGCGGATGGGCGGCGGACTGCTCAGCATCTGGATGGGAATGTATCTCGACTGGGTGTTCCGCTCCCTCTGCTTTGCGGTGCGCTTTGTCCGGGGAAGATGGCTTGAAAAAACGGTCATCTGAAACTGCCTCTTGCTTTTTTCTGCTCAGAGTGGCAGAATGAGGGAAAAGAAAGAAGGGGATCTCCTATGCTGTTTCATCCTGCACAACTGGGCCTTGCCCATCTGGACAAGGCAACGCTGGAAGCCGATAAGAAAGCCTGCAAAAAGATCGGCCCCTGCGGCGTGGGCAAAAAAGCCCTCTATCTCAACAGCTTCTACATCGACCGCCGGTATTATCTGCCCTACGGCAGCATCAGCCGGGTGTTCAAGCGGGTCGCCATGAGTGAGGGCGGTTTCTCCGGCAAGGGGATGTTCGCCTCGATGGCTTACCTCGTGGTGGAGTACGACGGCGGCAAGCAGAAGCAGTGCAACTTCAAGGACGAGCGGGATGTGGACACCCTGCTGGCTCTGCTGGCCAAGTATGGCGTGCAGGCCGTCACCCAGCTCAAGCCGGAGCAGTATGGCGCTTTCGTCGTCCGGGTCTTGGGCGAGTATGGCGTCGATGTCTTCCATCGCTTCTTTGTATTGGTGCATCTTCGTCAGGGCTTCGGCACGCAGGAGGCGGGCTTCGGTAAAGTCGTCTTTCAGCACGATGGCTTTTGTGAGATGGGCGATGCACATGATGCCGTCGTTTTGCCCGTTGCCGGCTTTGCCCAGCAGATAGTGCGCCATGGCGTTGCCTTCTTCAATGGCAATGGCTTTTTGGGCGGCTTCTGCCATGGCAGCGTAGTCTTCTTGCATGTAGCAGACATTGGCAAGGGTCAGTAGGGTGGAGGTGTGTTCTGGTTCTATCCGGATCATGCGCTCCAGCAGTTGGTGCGCTTCGTCCAGCTCGTTGGACTGGATATACACTTGTGCGAGATACCCCATTGTCTCAAAGTCCTCTTGCAGCGCCAGGGCTTCGGTGAAGCACTTTATGGCATAGTCGGCGCGTCCCATGCGTTGGGCGCGCATACCGTCGTACTTGAATATCTCGAAGTTTTTCTGATTATTTTTTTGTTTTTCCTCTTCCGGGTTTGCCGGTTTGCCGGAGAAAAAAGATTTAAAGAATCCCATGGTTGTGATGTTGTTTTAGTTATGTTGTTTAATCGTTTGACAGAATTGATGTGTCGTCAATGCACCGTACAAAAATAATGATTTATTTTTTGATTTGCAGTATTCCGTCGACGACAATAATTTTCCCTTCATCCAAGAGCCGGTGTAATGCTTCGGTCAAAAGCTCTTTTTCTATCGGAAGCTGTTCGAGCAGTCCGGCGGGAGTTTGCGGGGCGCCAGACAGTATCTCATGGATCTTTTCATAAAGTTCTTCTCTGTCCGGTTGGCAGGTTGCCGTTTGTTTACGTAAACCGATGCAGGTGTCGCATTGCCCGCAGTTGTGTTCGTTTTTCTCTCCGAAGTAGTCCAGCAGCATGCGGCTGCGGCATAGGGTGTCGTTGGTCACATACTCCAGCATGGCGTTGATGCGTGTTTCATAACGGGCTTTCCGTTCTTCATAGATTTCCGGGGAGATGTGGATGAGTTGTGCTTCTATCCGTTCGCGCGTGTATATTATATAAGGTGTCTTTTTGCGGGGAATGTAGCTCACGATGCGCAGTTTGGCGAGGTGCACCAGCTGTTCGTAGATTTGCCGGCGGGTGAGCCCTGTGCGTATGGCAAGTGAATCTTCGTTGATGTAGGTGTAGTCTGTGAATACGCCTGTGTAGGAACGGAGTACGGTTTGGATGAGCTTGTCCATGTCATCACCCATTTCGCGCAGCCTGTAAAGTTCGTCCCGTTGTATGGTGAAGAGGAGGCGCGAGGTGTTGTCCTGTTCGCCGGTATATTCCAGGTATCCTGCTTGCGTCAGGATTTTCAGTGCGCTGTCCACCGGGACGGGAAAATACTTGAATTTGCGGCAGAAGTCTTCGATGTTGAATTCGCGTACGCAGTCCAAGCCGTCTCCCATTGCCATTTGGTAGTAGTATTGAAGGTGCTCGTACACGTCTTTGATATATTCTTTTTCAGGAAATGTATCCGGTATGCGCTTGTGCAGCGTGGTCTTGTCTGCCTTGGCATATAAAATGACGGCATAGGCTTTTTGTCCGTCGCGCCCTGCCCTCCCGGCTTCCTGAAAGTAGGCTTCTATGGAATCGGGCAAGTCCATGTGGATGACGATGCGCACGTCCGGCTTGTCTATTCCCATGCCGAAAGCATTGGTGGCCACCATGACGCGGCTCCCACCGGATTGCCAGCGGTGCTGGCGGATGTCTTTGGTGGCATCGTCCAGTCCGGCATGGTAGAAGTCGGCTGTTATGTCTTCGTTGTTCAGCAGTTCGGTGATTTCTTTGGTACGTCGTCGGTTGCGCACGTACACGATGGCACTGCCGGGCATGCTGCGCAGGATGTGTAGCAGTTCGCCGGTCTTGTTGTCGGTCTTGCGGACAATGTAGGCAAGGTTGCTCCGTTCAAAGCTCATGCGGAACACATTTTCCTGGCGGAACTGAAGGCGTTGCTGGATATCACTGACCACTTCCGGAGTGGCAGTGGCCGTCAGTGCGATGACGGGAACTCCCGGGAGCAGCTGACGTATTTCTGCGATTTTCAGGTAGGCGGGACGGAAGTCATATCCCCATTGTGAGATGCAGTGGCTTTCGTCTACCGTAATCATGCTGACCTTCATCTTCCGGAGTTTGGTGCGGAAGATCTCCGTATCCAACCGTTCGGGGGAGATGTAGAGGAATTTGTAGTTGCCGAAGATGCAGTTCTCCAGGGTGGTGATGATGTCTTGCCGGCTCATGCCGGAATAGATGGAGAGTGCTTTGATTCCCCGCTTTCTCAGATTCTGGACCTGGTCTTTCATTAGGGCTATCAGGGGGGTGATGACGAGGCACAGACCGTCTTTGGCAAGTGCCGGAACCTGAAAGGTTATGGACTTTCCGCCGCCGGTAGGCATCAGTCCCAATGTGTCTTTGTTCTCGCTGATGCTGTTGATGATCTCCTCTTGGATGCCCCGGAAGCTGTCATATCCCCAGTACTGCTTCAAGAGTTGGGCGTTGAGTGTTGAAAGCTGGGAATTGTCGGATTGAGCGGGCATGATTGTAAAGTTGAAAAATGAAGAGGATGTGCCGGTTCGGATTTCCGGCACATCCTTTCACGCTTAGTTAGGTTTTATATCTTCAATCTGCAACTGCACTTCTCCACGTTTGTGGGTGTTTTCTTCAATGGTATAGCAAATGTCGAACGAACGCTTGGTCTTGATGTAGCGGACGTGGGAGCTTTGCCCGAAGGCAATGCCGTTCATGACGTTGTTCGATTTGTTATCCACCAATTCCAGTTTGATGTGCTCCTGGTCGCGTCCCACCACTTTGCTGGTTCCGTAGTCGTAGACATTATGGGTGCAGAACACAGGTTTGGTATTGTCGGGGCCAAACGGGTTGAACTTCTTCAGGTCGTTACAGAATTTCGGGGTGATGTCCCGGAAATCAATCTCGGCATTGATGTCGATTACGGCGCTGGTCTGCTCCGGCAGGATGTGCCGGGACACGAACTCTTCAAAACGTTGGGTGAAAGCGGGAACGTTTTCCACTTTCATGGACAATCCGGCTGCATAGGTGTGACCGCCGAAGTTTTCCAGTAAATCCCGGCAGTATTCAATGGCTTTGTACACATCGAACCCGGAGACGGAGCGTGCCGAACCGGTTGCCATGTCGTCGGTACGCGTCAGCACTACGGCGGGACGGTAATATACCTCCGTAAGACGGGAAGCGACGATGCCGATGACTCCTTTGTGCCAGTCTTCGTTGTACAGGACGATGGAACGGCGGTCGGCAAGCCCTTCCAGTCCGGCAACAATCTGGTTGGCCTCTTCGGTCATGGTTTTGTCGAGATCTTTGCGGGTTTCGTTATACTGGTTGATTTGTCCTGCCTTTTCCAAAGCAAGCGAGAAGTCTTTCTCCGTCAGCAGGTCTACTGCTTCCTTGCCGTTTTGGATGCGTCCCGAAGCGTTGATTCGCGGACCTATCTTGAATACGATGTCGCTGACGGTAATCTCTTTTTCCGCCAGCCCGCATACGTCGATAATGGCTTTCAACCCCACGCTCGGATTGCTGTTGAGTTGCTTCAAACCATGATAGGCAAGGATGCGGTTCTCTCCCATAATCGGTACGATGTCCGAGGCTATGCTGACCGCAACCAAGTCCAATAAAGGTATCAGATGATGAAACTCGATGCCGTTGCTGATGGCGAATGCCTGCATGAATTTAAAACCTACTCCGCAACCTGAGAGGTGCTCGTAGGGATAGGTATTGTCTTCGCGCTTGGCGTTCAGTATGGCTACGGCGGGAGGGAGAACTTCATCGGGCACGTGGTGGTCGCAGATGATGAAATCAATGCCTTTTTCTTTGGCGTATGCTATTTCGTCTACGGCTTTGATGCCGCAGTCCAGCACTATAATCAGGCCTACACCGGTTTCGGTGGCATAGTCCACGCCTTTGGTCGAAACTCCATACCCCTCATTGTATCGGTCGGGTATGTAATAGTCTATGTTCGAATAGAACTGTTGAATGAACTTGTAGACCAGCGCTACGGCAGTAGTTCCGTCCACATCGTAATCTCCATAAACCAGAATACGCTCTTTCTTTCCCATTGCCTTGTTCAGGCGTTCTACGGCCACGTCCATATCCTTCATAAGGAACGGGTCGTACAAATCCGGTAGTTGCGGGCGGAAAAACTTCTTGGCAGCAGCAGCTGTCGTTATTCCCCGTTCCACCAGCAATTCCCCAAGTATCGGGCTAATCCCTAATTCTTGGGCCAGTCGTTGGCTTGCTTCTGTCTGTTCGGATGTAATGGGTAAATAATTCCATTTGTGAGTCATTTTATATATTATTTTTTCTTTTTCTATCGCAAAATGCCGGAGAATGAAAGGGGATTTTCGCTATCCGCTTGCTATATGCTATTTCTCCAACAAGCTGTAAAGGTATGAAAAACTCTTGAAATCGGCGTGAATTATATAGAAAATATTCTTAACGATGTGTATTCTCTCCCAAAAACCTTTTATTTTTGTATTGTCTAAGAGCCTGTCTGAACTTTTCTCCAAACTTGCTTTCAAGATAATGCCGGATGAAATCCCAACAGGTTCTGAAGTAAATAAATATGCCTATGCTCACTTTTATCTCTTGTGCCAAAACCATGGCATCGCGTTGCTCTTTGGATGTACCCGAAATGACGGTTCCGCATTTTGAGGCGGAAGCTGTGCGGAATGTGTTGGAAATGTCGCAGATGCCTGTTGCGGAACTGGAAAAACTCTTGAGGGTGAACGCAAAGATTGCAGCGGAAAACAGATTGCGTTTTCATGACTTCTGCTCGGAAGACAATCGTCCCATGCCGGCAATCGGCGCGTATACGGGGGCTGTCTTCAAACGTATTCTGCCGAAAGATTTTACTGCCGATGATTTTCGTTATGCGCAGGAACATCTCCGTATAACTTCTTTTCTTTATGGTTTGCTTCGTCCGTTGGACGGTATCAAGCCTTATCGCCTGGAGGGTGATGTGTGTCTGCCCGAAAAAGGGGGAGTGTCCATGTTCGATTATTGGAAACCGCTGTTGACAGACTGTTTCATTGCGGAAATCAAGCGTCAGGGAGGTGTGCTGGTGAATCTGGCAAGTGGCGAGATGAAAGATTTGTTTGATTGGAAACGGGTGGAAAAGGAAGTGCGGGTTGTCACTCCAGAGTTCCGGATTTGGAAAGATGGCGGGCTGAAGACCGTTGTCATTTATGCAAAGATGTGCCGGGGAGAAATGGTGCGCTATATAATTAAAGAGCGTGTGGATTCTCCCGAAGGTTTGAGGGGCTTTTCATGGGAAGGCTTTGCTTTCGATGAAAAACGCAGTACGGACGATCATTTGCTGTTTACGCCGGGATAAGATTCCGCTGTTATGATTTTTTGCGCAAATCTCGCCCTTCGTATTTGCAGATAGCCTCAATCCATTCTTCCGTCAGCGGTTTGGATTCGTGTTTGCTAAGGTCGTAAGTCACCATGACGGAGGTGCAAGTACATTTCACTTCCTGCGTCTCTGTATCAATAACGCGTTGCGCAAGATTGAAACTCTTTGTGCCGATCTTAGTCACAGCAGTCTGTACGGCAATGTGGTCGGAACCGTAAATCTGTGCAAGAAAATCAGCTTCTATATGGACTACGACAATTCCGTCTTTCTGCCAATCGACGTGCGGGCATACGGAAGCAAAATATTCTGTCTTGCCTAAATCGTAGAAAGAGAAGTAAACGGTATTGTTGACATGACCGAATTTGTCGACGTCGTTAAAGCGTAGTTGTATGGGTAATGTGTGGTTAAATTTAATCTCTTCTTCCATTGTTTTCTCTTAAACCTTGTTTGTCATACCTGTTGTGCAAAAGGCAAAGTTTGCCGTTTGCGAAAATAGAAATAATCAATGTCTTAAAAAGACGGCAAAAGCATATTGCTAATTTTGAGCAAAGATAGAGCTTTTTTGTGAGTAATTATATCTGTGGGAACCAAAAAATATTAGCTGCTTGGGCTTTTGTCATTTGTGCGTGCGGATAAAGGTTTGTCTATACCGCTCTCCCTTCTATGAAATGGGAAAGAAGCGTTTATTTGCCGGTTTTTAAGCATATTTAGTGAATGATGTAACAACGGGAAATAAATGTGTAACATGATCCTTAAACCGATAAGGGGTAATGCCGTACATTTGCGACATAATATTTACATACTTATTAATTATCATGAAAAACAAATCGGTAATATTGCTTTTATTTTTGGCTATATGCGGACTTACGGATGCAAAAGCAGTAGCTAATGACGAGGGGGCAAACACCTCTAATTTCATTTACCGGGGAACGGGCAATCCGTATCTGCCGTTGTGGGAACATCTGCCTGATGGCGAGCCGCGCGTTTTTGAAGATCCCGATAATCCGGGAAAATACCGCGCTTATATCATCGGTTCGCATGATGTCCGCTTTAAGAGCTATTGCGGGGCTGATATAAGAATGTGGTCGGCACCTGTGGAGGACTTGTCCGCTTGGCGTGACGAAGGACCGATTTTTACGTATCAGATAGGCGGGAAGTGGGATGTAATGTATGCACCCGATCTTGTTGAGGTGAGAAGAAAAGACGGTAAGAAGGAATATTATCTGTATCCTCATAGCCGCGGCAGGCACCGGGAAGCGATGGTCGCTAAGGGAGAGCGTCCCGACGGACCTTTCACTCCTATCAACCTGACAGCCGACGGAACGAAGACTTTGCCCGGAAGTATCATGGGTTTTGACCCTTCTGTTTACATTGAATATGTTACGGACCCGGATGATCCTGACTATGAAATCGGTTTTAGGGCATACGGCTACTGGGGATTCCAACGTTCGTTGGCAGCGCAGTTGGACCAAAAGACAATGTATTCCGTACGTCCCGGTACTGATGTCATTCCATATTTTATGCCGGCAGGCCGCAGAAACGGAATGGTGCGCGATTCGATTTCATATCCGCACATTTATCCGGGGGAAGATCTTGGAGCATTTAACTTCTTTGAGGCTTCTTCCATCCGTAAGATCGGGAATAAGTATGTCACGATTTACAGCGGATATTCCGGACGCGAATATGGACTGGGCATGACCAACTCCACTTTGCGCTATGCCTATGGCGATTCACCGTTGGGCCCCTGGAAAAGCGGGGGAGTATTGGTGGATTCACGCGCACCGGTGCTGAATCAGGACGGCACCCATTTGGAAACGAGTAATGCCGCTCATAATACCCATGGCAGTATAGAGCAGATCAATGGACAGTGGTATGTGTTTTATCACCGCCCACCCCGGGGATTCGGAAATGCACGCCAGGCAATGGTGGCTCCGATCCATGTGGAATGGGATGAAAAGGCTGTGTCGGAAGGAGGAAAAGTCTCTATCAAGGGGTATGACCCGTATGCAAAAGATGGCATTTGGACAGCTAAGGATGCGCAGGGAAACGAATATAAGGGTGCAGAAGTCACTTCGGAAGGATTCCATATTTTCGGCCTTGATCCTTATCAATATTATTCGGCAGGATTTGCATGTTATCTTTCCGATGTAGCTCTTCAGCAAGATGCATGGGATATTTGGAATAACCATGCGTCCATCACAAATGTAAAGAATGGTAATATAATAGGATACAAATATTTCGGGTTCGGCGGCTTGGATAAAGATAAGTTGGGCTTGAAAGCGTTTAAGGGGACTCAAAAAGGGAATAAGACCGCATTTAATCTTTTCCTCACACCGAAAACATCAAAAGCGTTCAAGGTTAACGTATGGTTGGATGGCCCATGGAGCAATGCGGTTTGGAAAGGAACAAAAATAGGTGAGATAAGCGTTCCGGGTAATTCGGCACAGGAGATAACCCGGTTTACGGTTGATGTATCTAAGTTCGTCGACCACCTGGATAAGAAACATGCCATTTTCCTTGTTGCCGAAGGCGAAGGGGGAGAAGAACTTTTTGATCTGATCGGTTTAGGGTTTAGCTCAAAAAAGAAAGATATAGCCCGTCCGGTTGTTCCCGAAGTGAACATAGCTGTTAATGGGAAACAGATTGAGTTGCCGGTAACTCCCGTACGTTCTACTGAAAGCAACGGTATTTTGGGATATGACCTGTACGAAACGGTTTATGAACTTCCGTCAAATGCAGCCGGCTTGCCGAAAGTGTCGGCTACAGCAACGGATAAGAGTGTGAAAACAACGATTACACAGGCCGATTCGAACTCAAAGACAGCTGTTGTGAAATTTGATTATAAGGGTTTGGTGAAAACCTATAAGATTAAATTTAACGCCTCCATGCCGTAAAGCTCGTTGAGTCACAGCATGAATGGTTAGTTTCATGGAAAGCGGCCTGCTCCGTTGGGAGGGGCCGTTTGTTTGTTGGTTTTGTCTCCTTTCTAAATTAAATAGGTGTTTGATAGGTAATAGCAAAATAAAAAATACTACTTTTGCGTATTAATCACTGTATTTATATATCAAGAAATGATAGAAGACATTAAAAAAGCC
>ENA-ORNF01003310-ORNF01003310.1-human-gut-metagenome-genome-assembly--contig:-NODE-3310-length-10705-cov-21.771831_pt1 | contig 10705 bp, 7 predicted proteins | sample MGYA00242110_ERZ509012 | MGnify/ENA primary metagenome ERZ509012 (study PRJEB26280, sample SAMEA2338714) | human gut metagenome | biome: human gut; feature: human-associated habitat; material: faeces... | reverse complement strand
AACTCAATTCTATCACTATTTCTTTCCGCATTTCACTTTTTTGTAGTAACTTTGTAAGCAACAATATATCAACTTGTTTTTATCCTAAGACTCACATACCACTATGAAATCGTTAAAAGAATTATACAGAATAGGCAAAGGTCCGTCGAGCAGTCACACAATGGGACCGCAGAAGGCGGCACAGACCTTCGCTGCGCACAACAAGGACGCGAAGTCGTTTGAAGTGACGTTATACGGCAGTCTGGCAGCTACGGGCAGAGGTCACATGACCGACGTAGCCATCGACGAGGTGCTGCGCCCTATCGCTCCGCTGAGCATCGTGTGGCAGCCTAAGGTGTTCCTACCCTATCACCCGAACGGCATGAAGTTCGTAGCGTTCGATGCTGAAGGCAACCGCATGGACGAATGGATTTGCTACAGTGTGGGCGGTGGTGCGCTGTCGGAAGGCGAGAAGAGCCGCTGGTTCAACAACAAGCGCGAGGTGTATCAGAAGAACACGCTGCACGAGATACAGCAGTGGTGCGAGAACCACGGTCGCGGCTACTGGGAGTACGTTGAAGAGTGCGAGGATGAGGACATTTGGGAGTATCTGATGGAGGTTTGGCGTGCCATGCAGGAGGCTGTTGAGCGCGGCATCGACCATGAAGGCGCACTGCCCGGTCCGCTGAAGCTACCACGCAAGGGTCCAATCTACTACGTAAAGGCGAGCGGCTACAAGCAGTCGCTGCAGTCGCGCGCGTTGGTTTACGCCTACGCCCTGTCGGTGAGCGAGGAGAACGCATCGGGCGGCACCATCGTCACCGCCCCCACCTGCGGTTCGTGCGGCGTATTGCCAGCCGTGCTCTACCACCTTGCAAAGGGACACAAGTTCAGCGACACACGCATACTGCACGCCCTCGCCACAGCCGGCATCTTCGGCAACGTAGTGAAGCAAAACGCATCTATCTCGGGCGCTGATGTGGGCTGTCAGGGCGAGGTGGGCGTAGCATGCGCCATGGCTTCTGCAGCTGCCTGCCAGCTGTTCGGTGGCAGTCCGTCGCAGATAGAATATGCAGCCGAAATGGGACTGGAGCATCACCTCGGCATGACGTGCGATCCGGTGTGCGGATTGGTACAGATACCGTGTATCGAGCGCAACGCTTTCGCCGCTACTCGCGCTCTCGACGCCAACCTCTATGCGTCGTTCTCCGACGGAACACACAGCGTGTCGTTCGACCGCGTGGTGAAGGTAATGAAGCAGACCGGCCACGACCTGCCGTCGCTCTACAAGGAGACAAGTACGGGCGGACTGGCGCAGGCTTACGAGCAGCACATGCGCAAGTTGGCGGAGCAAGCAAACTCGAACGAAGAGGATATCAGTAAGTTTGGATACAATTAAATGTAAAGTTGAAAATTGAGAATGGAGAGTTGAGAGCAACTTTAGTTGAGAATTGAGAGTGGAGAATTGAGAGTTATGATATGTTTTATTGCTAACGCTTAAACCATAGTTTTACAATGGTAATCATAACTCTCAACTCTCCACTCTCAATTTTCAACTCAAGAAACTCTCAATTCTCAACTGAATAAAACTCTCAATTCTCAATTATAACAATCTGCGGTGTGCGTAGTGCAGGCTTCAGCTCGCCACCGATATAATAAACGCCGAGCCGTGTGGGCACAGCCTGTGCCCCTGCTCGTGCGAGAGCCTGACTGGCGAATGTCGTGGTGAGCCATTGCCCTGCGACAGCATCAAAGACATAAAGATTACCACTGAATTTATACCAGCCGATTGGCTGCTTGAGGTAATCGTCTTTCTTCACACACTCATATCTACCGCTAATTGCATCGAGAAATATCGTGCGGTTCACGCCGCCTGTGGCGTACAACCGATTGCCGTCCGCCCACGCAATACCACCCGAGAGTGTCATTTCCTCGCCATCAGCAGAGCGCGGAGCAGACAGAACGCCCCACTCCTTCGTACGTATGTCGTAGACATAGCCATCGGTGTGTACCTTGCTTTGCTCGCCATGGGCATAGAAACCTCCCCAAACATACACCTTATTATTATAAGCAACGACTACGGGCTGCACACGTGGCGCACCCGAGATGCGGAGTGTGACAAACGCAGTGTTGTTAGATGCTTGAGCAATCGAGTTTGCGCCTTGGTTGGTGACGTTTGAGTCGAGCTGATAGCGCAGAACATTGGCAGACGGCTTGCCATTCTGATTGCCACCAACAACGAATACGTCTGTTCCGGCGAGTGCCACAGCCATGTTGTCCGCCGTAGCAGACAGGTCTGCAAGACGGTTAAGCGCAATACCTGTGCCGGCAGCATTCAAGCGTACACTATAAACCGAAGCAAGCGAGTGGTCGTTGTTGTTGCCACCGATGAAGAGCAGACTGTCGCCACTCGCAACCGTTGCACCATACGCAGCCGGCTCGGGCAGGAAACCCACCAAGCGCCATTGCAGTGTCTCGCGGTCTATGCGTGCTGCATATACACCAGCGTAATACTTCTTCGGTTTGCCTGTTTCGGGGAAGTTGCAACCGCCAGCCATAACGAGATAGTCGCCTATCTGACCGGCATAACATGCCGACACACCGAGCGAATAACCTGGTTCGGCAGAGGGAAAGCCAGCAACGCTATGCACGTGCTGCGCAGAGAGAGACAATGCGGTAGAAAGAAATAGGAATAAGGATAGAAGTCGGTTCATAAAACTATAAATTAAATGGAGGCTGCATCAATACAAGAAAATGGCTACGGCAAGAATGCCGTAGCCTCCTTATAATGCAATTAAGTGGGTGCGTGGGTATGGCAGGATGCCATACCCTCCTATGATTACGCTTCGAGCTTTTTCAATATCTCCTGACAGAGCATGTAGCCCTTGATCATCATACGCGGAATGTGGAACGGACCCTTGTATAGGTTGCCCTTAGCCGGCTGTGCCACTGTTCCGTCGCGATGCAGATAGCCGTACCACTCGCCGTACTCGGCATCGGGGAAGTGGGCGTATGTCCACTCGCTGATGCGCTCGTGACGGTAGAGATACTTCTCGTCGCCGGTTCCGAGGTAAGCGTAGAGCGAAGCGATGATGGTCTCGCACTGCGGCCACCAGAACTTCATGTCCTGCGAGTAGTCCTGCGATGGCAGGTTCTTGCAGTCGCGGAAGTTGATGATGCCGCCGTACTGCTTGTCCCAGCCCCAGTCCCACGACCAGTCGAACACCTGCAGAGCCAGGTCGAACATCGGCTTGTCCCAGCCGCGCAGCTTAGCCTCCTCCATGATGAACCAAGAGGTCTCGATGCAGTGGCCAGGGTTGATGGTGCGAGTCATGTTGGTGTCGATGAACTCGCCATTCTCGCCAACTGTTTCAAGCAAGCACTTGAACTCTGGATGGATGAAGTACTTCTTCAACTTCTCAATCGACTCATCAATCTGCTGAGTGAGTTTCGGATCGTTTACAACCTTGCGGATGCAAGAGCCTACGTTGATGAGAATCATGACGATGCTATGACCCTGCAACTTCACGTCAGCCTCGAACTTAGCAGGCAGGAAGCCCGGTGTAGCGAGGAAGCGCTGTGTGTCTTCAAACACTTGGATGGCGCGCTTTGCCCAGTGCTGGTCGCCTGTAGCGAGAGCATACTCAGACATCGCGATTGCGGCGAAGGTCTCTGAGAACACGTAGCGACGCTTGCGCAGTGGTTTGCCCTCAGCAGTCACAGAGAAGTACATGTGTCCCTGCTCGTCGAAGCAGTGTTTCTCGATGAACTCGAGTGTAGACTTGGCAGCGTCGAGCCACTCCTGGTTCTTCTCTACATTGTTATAAGCGAATGAGCAAATGAAGGCGAAACGGCCCTGAAACCACACTGATTTTGTTGTGTCCATCAGCGATCCGTCGCGGTTGACGCATGTGTACACGCCACCGTTCTCGCGGTCTAAGCCGTACTCCATCCAGAACGGCATGATATTCTCGGTCAGGTCTTTCTTATAAGACTCAGCCCACGACTTGATATATTCTTTTACGTTCATTTTCTTAAAGGTGATATGTTGTTATGTTAATGGGTTGACATTAGAACTGGTTAGCACGCTCGAAGAATCCGATCTCTTCAAGCTCCTTCTTCATCTGCGCCTCTTCCTCGTCAGTCATGTTGCGGAACGGCACACGGTTAGGTCCGAGGTCGAAACCGAGGAGCTTCATGATGCGCTTGCCACCCACGATGTTACCGCGGAAGTGGCAGATGACGTTGATAACCTCCTGTGAGAAGTTCTGCTTCTCACGAGCTGTCTCGAGGTCGCCGCGGTTCCATGCGTCGATGATGCCCACAAGCTCACGACCGTTGTAGTTGGTTGTGCCGCCGATGCCGCCACGAGCACCGCCCTGAGCAAGGCTCGGGAGGATTGTCTCGTCCTGTCCGTGGAGCATGTCGAACTTGCCACCACCGTAGAGACGGCACTGGTTGTACTCGTAGAGAGCCTCGTAAGTGTACTTGATGCCTGCGAAGTTCTTGATGCGTCCGTCGACAGCCTTCAAGAGGTCTACCATCGGCAGGAATGCACCGTTGAACGCAGGAATATGATAGTAGTAGAACGGCAACTCAGGAGCAGCGTTTGCGATAGTCTCGCAGTACTCCACGAGTTCTTCGATGCGACCAATCTTCGGGAACGGAGGTGCCATCGAGCCGATGCCCCATGCACCAATCTTCTGAGCGTGCTCGGCAAGGCGCACACTCTCGCGCAGGCAGCAGCTGCCTACATGCACTATAACCTTGAAGCCCTCGGGAGCAACACTCACCCAACGCTCTGCCAGCTGCATACGCTCCTCGGTGGTGAGCATATATCCCTCGCCAGACGATCCGTTGATGAACACGCCCTTCAAGCCATTCTTCTGCAACATCTTTGCATAAGCCTCGATTGGTTCGAGATTAACGTCACCATTTGCATAGAACGGTGTAAACGGTGCGTCGATAAGTCCTACGATTTTTTCCATAGTCTTGTTTATTTTATGATTATTAATTTATTGTTATTCAATTAAGAGATGAAAAGTTATTGAGTATTCTCACCACCTCAACATCTCACCACCTCAACATTTATTCAACATTGTCTGATGTTGGGCGTAAGCACGCCAACTGCAACACGAGTGCCACGATGACGATGCCACCGAGCACAGCGAAGCCCATGCCGAGATTGCCACCATCGGTCCACTTGCCGAGCAGATGTGTAACGGCAGCACCTGCAAACACGCCCACCATATTCATCACGCCGTAAGCCGTAGCACGATACTTAGCCGAGATAATCTGGCAGAGTATAGGCATGTTGTTAGCGTCGAACATGCCGAAGCCAATGCCGAACAGCATTCCGGCTCCCACTACCGCCACTACGCTATGGCCGAAGCCGAGCAGAACGAGTGCAGGGATAGTCATGCCCAAGCCGATAGCACTGGTATAGATACGTCCGCGTATGTTGCGCAGCACCCACTTGTCGGACATCACGCCACCGAGAAGCACGCCCACAAAAGACGAAGCGGCAATGGTGATGGTAGACATCGGACCAGCCAGAGCCATGTCCAGACCGAGGTTCTTTTCAAAGAGCGTAGGCAGCCAGTTCTTAGTAGCCCAACCCGGGAGACTCGGCACAGCGAAGTAGATGAGTATCACCCAGAACGCCCATGTAGAGAGCACTACGCTGAGTCCGCGCCAAAGGCTCTCCTTCTTCATCAGCGTTGCAGGATTGGGCGAAGCTGCGACAGCAGCCACAGCCTTCGGTTTGTCGTGCAGAAGCAGTGCAAGTACCACCGAGTAAGCGATGCCGATGATACCGAACCAGTAGAAGGTGCTATGCCATGAGAAGGTGGCAGCGATAGTAGCACCAAATCCGCCCACCGCCTGACCTACGTACAGACCCGTCATGTGTATACCGATAGCCAGCGAGCGCGACTTGCCCTCATGCCAGTCGGCAATGAGCGACAATGCGGAAGGTATATACAGAGCCTCGCTGACACCCATAAGCGCACGCAACCAATAGAGCTGGGTGAAGTCGGAGGCGTAACCCATGAGATAAGTTACGGCTGACCATACGAACAGACTGCCCACCACGAGCTTCTTACGGCTCACACGATCGGCAACAACACCTGCGAACGGACTCACGATGCCGTATATCCAGAGGAACACAGCCATGAGCGCACCGAAAGCCTCAGCCTTCTGCAGCTCTACAATATCGAACTTCATTGCGTCCTGCATGGTTGAGAGCATCTGACGATCCATATAGTTGAGCAGTGCCACCACCCAAAGCAGTGCCACTACGAGCCACGGATAGAACTTTTTGTTTTTCATTTTTTGATAGATATTTGTTTTTAGTTGTTTGTTTTTCAAGTTTAAGGCTGCACTCCGTAGCTGAATGCGGGGCGCAGCCTATCTTATTCAATGCAAAAGTATCACTTTTTTTCTACACGACAAAACAGAACGTGTGCTTAATTGTGTTTTCCAGCCTCACGCTCTGCAATTTTTTCGTTTGCCTTATCACGGGCGTATGCTGAGTCGTGCGTCTTTCTGTCTTCATCGTAGTAGACGGTGCGATAGGTGACATTGCCACCTCCACCACCTTTAGGCTCGGGCATTGCGTACAGAACGAAGCCTATAATGACTCCGACTATAAGAATCTGGATAATCAGTTTGAAGATAACAACAACCAGACCCCATACGGCTACGATGCAGCCGAGGATATAGACAATAGTGAAGAGCGTGAGCAGGAGGCCCAACTTCTTGCTCTTCATAAGCTCGATGTTGCGCTTCAACGAGAGAAAGACACCAATGCCCAATGCCAAAAGGAAAGAAACGAGTATTAAGACTGATTCAAGCCATCCGCCCAAGCCTAAGAACTCGCATATGAGAGCAGAAGCTATCAGCACGGGGAATGCAGCGAGCATACTTATGAGTGCAGGTTTGACGGAGATACCATCTTGCACATCGCCATCAAAGGCTTCGCCTAAGATTACAGGTTCGTAGAACTTGATGCTCATAACCTGATAGAACACAATCAAGCCGAACGGAATGATGCGCAACAACGAGCCGAAGAAGCCATAACGGTTCTTGTCGCACCACCAGAAGCAATTGGTGCCCAACACGCTATAAGCCCATATCTCGAGCAGCGTGCCAACCATGATACATGCGGGTATTGCCATTACGGCTATCGAGCGTATCTTCTTGCTCCTTGTAGCCAAAATGTTGAGCACCATAACGCCGAGGAACAACAACGCTATTATAATATAAGGTATAATAGAATTGAAGATGCGGCCCTGTATGGTATGCGCCAACTCGTCCGACTTCGTCAGCACCTTGTCCTCTACACCCTCCGGGTTGTCCTTACTGAACACGAGGTTCTCGCTAAGCGTGCAGTATTTCTTGCCGTCTTTCTGTATTACGGCATATCCAATGGAGCCTCCCGTATCAATCACACCCTTGTAGTAGAACTTATCCACGCCTTCTACCTGGTCGCCATCGTGCAGATAGAACACGAGTTTCTCGCCCTTACTGTAGTAGGTGTCCTCTGAGCGGATTGTCTCCACAACATCATATACAGCAACAGAGTCGCCACGTAGACACTTCACGTCGTACTTCTGCGCACTTGCCGCTACGACATATAGCAGCAGCAACATCAATAGGTTAATTGCTTTCTTCATAAGTTTTGTTGGTTTTTGGTTTATTAGTTGTGTTTATTAGTTGCGTCTTTTCACTCCTACAAATATAGTAATAAATACTCAGACTGTGCAACTTAAACCAAATAAAAAGCCCCAAGACCGAACAAAAGTGCCCGTTTGCTGACACTTTGTCACCAAGAACAACTAAAACAGCCGTTCGTAGCGACATATTGTCACACATATAACGTTGGAATATAGTTTGTGTAATGGTTTATAGAAAACAAGAAAACAAAAAGAAAGGAGAACGATATGACATTCGACAAATTCACAATCAAAGCACAAGAGGTTGTTCAAGAGGCATTGAACACCGCACAGCGCAGTGGTCAGCAGAGCATCGAGCCGATGCACTTGCTGAAGGCTCTGCTTGTGAAGGTTAAGGACGTTACGACCTTTATCTTCCAGAAGCTTGGCGTGAATGCCACGCAGGTGGAGAGCGTTGCCGACGCCGAGCTGCAGCGTCTGCCGCGCGTTCAGGGCGGACAGCCTTATCTTTCTAACGATACCAACGCCGTGCTGCAGCGTGCGCAGGACTTCGCCACGAAGAACGGCGACGAGTTTACGAGCGTAGAGCCTATTCTGCTCGCTCTCTTGCAGGTGAACTCTACGGCGAGTCGCATCCTCAAGGATGCAGGCATGACCGAGGCTGACACCGTGAAAGCTATACAGGAGTTGCGTCAGGGCGAGAAGATACAGTCGCAGTCGGCTGACGAGAACTTCCAGAGCCTCGAGAAGTACGCCAAAAACCTCGTTGAGGAGGCGCGCCAGGGCAAGCTCGACCCCGTTATAGGTCGTGACGAGGAGATACGTCGCGTGCTGCAGATTCTCTCGCGACGCACGAAGAACAACCCGATATTAATCGGTGAGCCGGGTACGGGTAAGACTGCCATCGTGGAAGGATTGGCGGAGCGCATCGTGCGCGGCGACGTACCAGAGAACCTTAAGGACAAGCAGCTCTACTCGCTCGACATGGGCGCACTCGTAGCCGGAGCCAAGTACAAAGGCGAGTTCGAGGAGCGTCTGAAGGCCGTCGTGCAGGAGGTCGTGCAGAGCGAGGGCGAGATCCTGCTCTTCATCGACGAGATCCACACGTTGGTCGGCGCCGGCAAGTCGTCGGGTGCGATGGATGCCGCAAACATCCTCAAGCCGGCACTCGCCCGCGGCGAGCTGCGGACGATCGGAGCCACGACGCTCGACGAGTTCCAGAAGTACTTCGAGCAGGACAAGGCCCTCGAGCGCCGTTTCCAGAAGGTCATGGTCGATGAGCCGACGCAGGAGGATGCCATCTCGATCCTCCGCGGCCTGAAGGAGCGCTACGAGAACCACCACCAAGTGCGGATCAAGGACGAGGCGATCGTGGCGGCCGTCGAACTCTCGACGCGTTACATCACCTCGCGGTTCCTGCCCGACAAGGCCATCGACCTGGTCGATGAGGCGGCGTCGCGGCTGCGTCTGGAGATGAACTCCGTGCCCGACGAGATCGACTCGCTCGAACGCCGTATGCGTCAGCTCGAGATCGAGCGCGAGGCGATCCGCCGCGAGAAGGACAAGGAGCGCATCGACCAGCTCACCAAGGAGATCGAGGAGCTCAAGGCGAAGGATGCGGAGATGCGGGCCAAGTGGCAGGGGCAGCGCGATCTGCTCAAGAAGATTCAGGCCAACAAGGACCGCATCGAGCAGCTGAAGGTCGAGGCCCAGCAGGCCGAGCGTCAGGGCGACTACGGCAAGGTGGCCGAGATCCGCTACGGAAAGATCCAGGAGGCCGAGAAGCAGATCGCGGCCTTCCAGGAGGAGTACAAACTGGCTGCCGCCAATGGTTCGATGATCAAGGAGGAGGTCGATGCGCAGGATGTCGCCGAGGTGGTATCGCGCTGGACGGGAATCCCCGTAACGCGTATGCTTGCCTCGGAGCGTGAGAAGCTCCTGCACATGGAGGAGGAGTTGCACAAACGGGTTGTCGGGCAGGAGCAGGCCATTGCGGCCATCTCGGATGCCGTGCGCCGTTCGCGTGCCGGACTGAACGATCCCCGTAAGCCGATCGGGTCGTTCATTTTCCTCGGCACGACGGGTGTCGGCAAGACCGAGCTGGCGAAGGCACTCGCCGAGTTCCTCTTCAACGACGATCAGATGATGACGCGTATCGACATGAGCGAATACCAGGAGCGGCACAGCGTCTCGCGTCTGGTCGGAGCGCCTCCCGGATACGTTGGCTACGACGAGGGCGGCCAGCTCACGGAGGCCGTGCGCCGCAAGCCCTATTCGGTCGTGCTGCTCGACGAGATCGAGAAGGCACACCCCGACGTCTTCAACATCCTGCTGCAGGTGCTCGACGACGGACGGCTGACCGACAACAAGGGCCGTACGGTCGATTTCCGCAACACGATCATCATCATGACCTCGAACATGGGCTCGCAGGTCATTCAGGAGAACTTTGCCGAGGCGTTTGACGGCAAGCGCCTTTCGCCCGAGGTCATCGAGCGGACGCGCCGCGAGGTGATCGGCCTCCTGAAGCAGCAGCTCAAGCCCGAGTTCCTGAACCGTATCGATGAGATCGTGATGTTCGAGCCGCTGACGCGCAAGGATATCGAACGCATCGTGGATATCCAGATGGGCGGCGTGCGCCGCATGCTGGCCGAGAACGGCATCCGTCTCGAATACAGCGACAAGGCGCGCGAGTGGATTGCCAATGCGGGATTCGACCCGCTCTACGGAGCACGTCCCGTAAAGCGTACGATCCAGCGCTACGTGATCAACGACCTCTCGAAGCGGATCCTTGCCGGCGAGGTCGATCGGTCGAAGCCCATTTCGATCGACGCAGGTGCCGACGGGCTGGTCTTTACGAACTGACCGGTCCGGCCGAATGCAGAAGGGACCCCGGAGTTTTTCTCCGGGGTCCCTCTTTTTTTGTCGTTGCAGGCCGCTGCAGCGGCATTGGCTCCCAGCGGGACCGCTCCCTCGGGGTGCTCAGAGCCCTTTGCGGGCCAGACGCCAGGCCAGGGCGTTGTACAGGTTGAGCAGCGGGGCGCGCCATCCGA
>ENA-ORNF01003309-ORNF01003309.1-human-gut-metagenome-genome-assembly--contig:-NODE-3309-length-10707-cov-2.535862_pt1 | contig 10707 bp, 10 predicted proteins | sample MGYA00242110_ERZ509012 | MGnify/ENA primary metagenome ERZ509012 (study PRJEB26280, sample SAMEA2338714) | human gut metagenome | biome: human gut; feature: human-associated habitat; material: faeces... | reverse complement strand
TTCAAAATATATTTTTCTCCCTTATAGCCGTATTCCATCTGTATGGCATGGCTCTTGATCGTAATTCCCCGTTCCCTTTCCAAGTCCATATTGTCCAAAACCTGCTCTTGCAGGTCTTTCGGAGCAACGGTATGCGTATATTCCAACAAGCGATCGGCCAATGTACTCTTACCGTGGTCGATATGCGCAATGATACAAAAGTTCCGGATATTTTTCATTCCTGTATATTCAAGATAAATTTCAGTACAAAGATAAAATAAAAAGGTGAATCTAAAAAACAGACTCCAACGGGACACACAGTAAAAGACTCCGAATCGGCTCTCATAAATTTGGCAAAAACGGGAATAATGATTAGCGGCTTTCTCTTATTCCGAAATCCTGCATATCGATACCCGAAGGTCGCTGAAATATTCGCAGTCCGAATTCGGGCAATACGGCCAACAAATGATCGAAAATTTCCCCTTGATGGGTTTCATAACTGATCCAATTAGTCTCTTGTGTAAAACAATACACCTCGATAGGAATACCCTCGGCCGTAGGCTGCAACATACGCACCATCTGCAACAAATCATCGTGCACATAAGGAGAGTTCTGCAAATAGTTTAATACATATTTCCTATATACATACAGATTGACTAACGACCGTTCTTCCCGTCCCTCATTCTCTCCGATCCAATGTCGCTCACGGAAATGTAAGCATTCTTCTTGGGTACAAAATCGCACCGTATGGGCATCGATAAGGAGAGATCGTTTGATACGCCGACCACCGCTTTCAAACATACCCCGCCAATTCTGGAATGAATCGCTCACTAACGCATACGGAGGTATCGTCGTTATCGTCTTATCGAAATTTTGTATTTTTACGGTAGTCAATGTTACCTCGGTTACGAAACCGTCGGCACCGTATTTATTCATTGTAATCCAATCGCCGGGACGCAACATATCATTGGCCGACAGCTGCACACCGGCAACAAGACCGAGAATACTATCCTTGAAGATCAACATCAATATGGCTGCCGAAGCTCCTAATCCGGCCAATATCGTTGTCGCATTTTTCCCGAGAAGTATACTGATAATCAAGACAGAACCGATACAACCCGAAACCAAAATCACCATTTGGTAAACGCCTTTCAACGGTCGTGTACGCAAGGTTTCGTTCATATTCGAAATCTTATACAGTATACTCATGACCGAATTGATGAGCATCAACGATACCACGATAAGATATATTTGGGCACCCCGCAAAAAAATATCCAGCAAATGCGGCATATTCCCAAAAGCAAAAGGCAACAGCAAATACCAGACCACAGGAGGTATGAGCCTCGTGGCCTTGTGCATGATATCGTCTTCAAACAAATGGTCGTCCCACTGTATCTTGGTACGCTTACTTATCTTCTGTAATACGGGGATAAAAAAATGGCGAAATATTCTCGCCAACAAAAGAGAAATGAGTAAAATGACAATTACCCATACGATTCTTTTAGTCCACTCGACACCGGCTTCGCTCAATTCCAATCTCCGTAGGAACTGTTCGATTTCATATTCCAATCTGTTCATATTCTATCGGGAAAAGAAATTTATCGAGTTTGTTTTTATCCGAACCAAAAGACAACGTACAGCTTACTCTACCATAGACCGGATAACCGTCATGACAGCAGCTGCCTTTTCTTCGGCCGATTCTACCGTCTCCGCCTCGGCATAAACCCGGATAATCGGCTCAGTATTCGATTTTCGCAGATGTACCCAACCATCGGGAAAATCTATTTTCACCCCATCTATATCAGTAACCTCGTATCGGGCATATTGTTCTTTGACAGCCCGAAGCAAGGCATCGACATCGATAGCGGGCGTCAAATCTATACGTTGTTTCGTCATTCCATACGAGGGATATGTAGCACGCAATTCGCTCACTTGTTTTTTCGCCTTAGCCAAATGCGTCAGAAACAGAGCAATACCCACAAGGGCATCTCTCCCGTAATGGCTCTCGGGATAAATCACACCACCATTGCCCTCACCTCCTATGACAGCACCGACTTCTTTCATTTTTGCCACCACATTCACTTCACCCACGGCAGCGGCGCTATACTCGCCACCCAAAGAACGAGTTACATCTCTCAATGCCCGGGTAGAACTCAAATTAGAAACCGTATTACCGGGAGTATGGCGCAAAACATAATCCGATACGGCAACAAGTGTATATTCTTCACCAAACATGTCGCCGTTTTCACAGATAATGGCTAGGCGGTCTACATCAGGATCTACAACAAATCCCACATCTATTCCTCCGTTTTTCATCAAATCGGATATTTCGGTAAGATGCTGGGGCAAGGGTTCGGGATTATGGGGAAAAAGACCATCGGGACGGCAGTTGAGAGGAACGATTTTCTTTACACCCAATGCTTCCAATAAAGCAGGTATGGCTATTCCTCCAACAGAATTCACACAATCAACAGCGACAGAAAAACCGGCATTTTTAATGGCCTCCACATCGACCAATTTCAATGACAATACGCTATCTATATGCTTAGTTATCGATGTATTATCTTTTTTTACGTGTCCCAAATTTTCAATATCAACAAACTCGAAATCACCGGTTTCTGCTATACGCAATACTTCGTTACCTTCGTCTGCATTCAGAAACTCGCCATTCTCATTCAATAGTTTCAACGCGTTCCATTGTTTGGGATTGTGGCTTGCTGTGAGAATAATTCCGCCGCAAGCAGCTTCCCATACTACGGCCAGTTCGGTGGTCGGAGTCGTAACCAGACCCAAATCGACAACATCAAACCCCATACCTACGAGAGTACCGATTACACAATGAGAGACCATTTCGCCCGAGACACGAGCATCTCTTCCCACAACGATTTTCCTTACCGGCAACTTTGTCGTACGCTGTATAAACGTTGCATAGGCCGCTGTAAACTTTACGATATCAAGCGGATTCAAGCCCTCACCGGCTTTTCCGCCGATAGTTCCTCTGATTCCTGAAATAGATTTTATCAATGACATAGACGGGTTATCAATTTTCTTTCAAGTTATACTTAATGGTATATAAATAGGGAATGACATCGGAGATTTCGCTGGCGAAGCCCATTTTAGATGGAACGACCAAATTCAGCAACGCTCCATTGCCTACATATCTCAACGGATATTGGATTCCCAGCCCATACTCAAAATACATCGAGTAATTCGAACCCATTTGAGTCGTATATGTAAAATAATACTTATCACTACCCCCACTTGCGTCATTCATGTTGCCCGAGGTCGAGACGATACCGTCGGCCCAATCGGTCAGGCTCATACGCGTATATCGGAAATAAACTTTATCATCGGCGACAAAAAAGCTATTGGTAGAGTCGCGGTATCCCATCGAAAGAATCTGCATATACACATCATCGGGGAGTCTGTAAAAAGGAGGATTATCGGTATTCTCTGCTGTTTGGAAATTCCCATCACCGGGAAGATCTGCCACCCATCGACCATCGGTCGTAAGGTATTTTTCTATCGCGTTATCTTCTTCTTCTCGCAATTCGATATATGTTTTTCCGTCGTCGCAAGAGGCAAATGCGAACACCGAAAAGAAAACCGAAATCGTTATAAAAAATTTCATATTCATATTATTGTTCTTTTTTTGATTGAATAGCCAATTCACCGATAACCGGCAATATTTTATGCATTAAATCTTCCGCTTCCTTCAATGTACCATAGAACTCCCCTCCGGCTGCATTCAAATGGCCGCCACCATTGAAATACTCTGATGCAATTTTATTGGCAGGAAACGTTCCTTTGGAGCGTAACGATATTTTTATCAGATTCGATTCCTCCCTCAAAAATGCTGAAAAAAGAATATTTTCCATAGAAAGAGGAACATTCACAAGACCTTCGGTATCGCCTTTTTGGTAATGATAATGGTTCAACTCTTTCTGAGACAAACTGATTATCGCCGCATCATACTCGGGAAACACCTCCATCTTTTGCGAAATTGCAAAACCGTTCAAGCGCAACTTCTCCTCGCTGTTCGTATTGTGAATGCGTGCATATATCGTATCCTTATTGATACCCTTCTTTATCAATTCGGCTATGGTTATATACATTTCGGGATAGTTCGAATTATAGGTAAAATTTCCCGTATCGGTCATCATTCCGGTATAAATGGCATTAGCCGCATCGACCGACATCTGCTCGAACAATCCCAAACCGCAAATTACACGGAACAAGACTTCACAACTCGAAGATATTTCAGGATGAGATATCGTAATATCGCAAAACGAAGACGGATACAGGTGATGATCTATCAATATTTTCTTTGCTTTCGAAGCCATCAAAACCGTCTCCATCGAATCGACCCGTTTCGGTTCATTGAAATCCAAACAGAAAATCAAATCGGCTCGTTCTATCAGTTTTTGAGCAAAGTCGGTATAACGGGTATAAACAAGTATATCTTTACAGCCTTTCAAAAAACGCAGGCTGGCTGGATATGGATCGGGAACAATCACATAAACGTCCTTACCCAAATCGGCCAACGTATGCCATAAAGCCAAAGAAGAACCGATTGCATCGCCGTCGGGTGCAACATGGCAAACGATGACGACGTGTTTGGCCTCATCGATGCAACTGCTTATTTCATCGGCCTCGCTTTTCGACAGGATCTTGGGAATCATAGAAACTCATATTATTTTGTAAGTTTGCAAAAATAGGCATATTATTTGAGAAAATCGAGAGTTTTAGAAATTGATGATGTCATTTTTTATCTATTAATCATTGTCAATTGGCTCATCTGTCAGAAATTTTTATCTTTGTCTTCGCTAAAAAACATACGATATGACACCTCGACACACAAAAGAAGAAAAGATCGAATCTTTCGGCCGCTTTCTCGACATACTCGATGAATTACGTCTCAAATGCCCGTGGGACCGCAAGCAAACCAACGAATCTCTTCGCACCAATACAATAGAAGAAACATACGAGTTGTGTGAAGCCATTACCAACAACGATCCAGCATCGATAAAAAAAGAATTGGGCGACGTTCTCCTACATGTAGCTTTTTATGCAAAAATAGGAGAAGAAAAAGGACTATACGACATGGCCGACGTCTGCGACGCATTGTGCGAAAAACTAATCTACCGCCACCCACATGTTTTCGGATCGACACAAGTCGATTCATCGGGACAAGTCGAACAAAATTGGGAAGCACTCAAATTGAAAGAAAAAGGAGGTAACAAAACCGTTCTTGCCGGGGTCCCGAATACTCTGCCCGCCCTTATCAAAGCATACCGCATACAAGAGAAAGCTTGTAATGTAGGGTTTGATTGGGAAGAAAAAGAACAGGTGTGGGATAAGGTAAAAGAGGAAATCGGAGAATTTGAAAACGAACTGATCCACTTGAATGAAAATAAAGCCGAACAAGAATTCGGAGATCTGTTATTCAGCCTCATTAATGCAGCAAGGCTTCATAAAATCAACCCCGAAAACGCACTCGAAAGAACCAATCAAAAATTCATACAGCGCTTTAACTACATAGAAGAAACGGCAAAACGGCAAAATAAAAATCTTAAAGAAATGACACTCGGAGAGATGGACTCACTTTGGAATGAAGCCAAGTCAAAAGGGTTGTAAAAAATATATTCTATAATTCTAAAAAATCTCCGGAGAATATCACCGGAGATTTTTTATTTGGGACGACGAAACTCAGAACAAACCACTGCCGTTGCAACTGCGACATTGAGAGATTCGGACGTTGCTCTACCTTCGGGATAGCTGGGAAGAAAAAGTGTATGAGTAACAAGGCTCCTTATTTCTGGTGATATACCGTTTCCCTCGTTTCCCATCACTATGATACCCGACGGTGTAAGAGATTGGGTATAAATATTTTCACCATCAAGAAATGTTCCGTATATCGGTGCTTTGATTTGTGGGAGAAAATCGACCAGCTCGACATAATGTATTTGTACGCGAGCCAAAGCTCCCATAGTAGCTTGTACGACTTTGGGGTTGTAAAGGTCGGCACAAAGCGGAGAACAAAGAATATGCTCTATACCATACCAGTCGGCGATGCGCACAATCGTACCGAGATTCCCGGGGTCTTGTACCGTATCAAGGGCCAAAACCAACTGTTGCGACAACGATGTCGGCTGTACGGTATACTGCGGGATTTCATAAACAGCTATCACGTCCTGTGGTGAAGAGAGCAACGATGCCCGGCATATCATCGGGAGACGCTTCTACGACTTCGTCGGCTTGTACTCGGGGATGCGCTTGTAACCATTCCGATGTCGCCACCAGCAATTTGCATGAAAATGCAACAATCGTATCTTCTACCAACTTATTGCCTTCGGCCAAAAAACACCCGTATTCCTTCCGGGCCTTTTTCCGCTCCAACGATTGTATAAATTTTATTTTATTCTTGCTTAACATTTCTCACCGAATAAACCGACAACAAATCTTATCTACCTACAAGCTATTTCGTATATCTCCCTGCTGTATTCCGATATAAGTTTAAAATAACACCCGACTTGCTCGCCTTTGTTTGCATGTAATTTTTTCACCAGCAAATCGATATCGGGATTTTCGATTCCCAACTCCCCGAAATTGACAGGCATACCGATCGATGTATAGAAGTTTTTCAACCTATCGATACCTTCCAATGCAACGGCCTTTCTATCTTTCCCGGCTGGAATAGCCATCACCCGCACGGCAAACTGATAAACTTTTTCGACATGATGTTCGGCCATAAAAGTCAACCATGCCGGAAAAATAACCGCCAATCCCGCACCGTGAGACACATCATAAACGGCACTCACTTCGTGTTCCATGAAATGCGATGCCCAGTCTTCTTCCCTCCCGACCCCGCAAATACCGTTGTGCGCAATCGTTCCGCTCCACATCAAATTGGCACGGGCATCATAATCGTTCGGTTTCTGCATGACAACAGCCGCTTCTTTCATGATCGCTTTCAACGTTCCCTCGCACAATCTGTCGGTAATTTCCACGCCCGAAGTATTGGAAAAATAGCGCTCCATGATATGAGCCATCATATCTACAATACCACATGCCGTCTGGAAAGAGGGCAATGTATAAGTCAATTCCGGATTCATAACAGCAAAGACGGGACGCAATGTATCTGGGGTACGTAGACTCAATTTCTGTAATCCGTCGAGCTTGGTGATAACACTGTTACCCGACCCTTCGCTTCCGGCAGCAGGAATCGTAAGCACGACGCCGACCTTCAAAGCCTTTTTCACAATGGCTTTCCGTATGAAAAAATCCCAGAAATCCCCCTCATAAGGAACTCCGGCAGCAATAGCCTTCGCCGTATCTATCACCGATCCGCCACCGATAGGCAACAACATATCGACCCTACGAGCAAGATCTATCCCTTCATAGACTTTCGGATCGGTAGGATTGGGCTGAATGCCCCCCAGCTCGACATAAGATATACCGGCATCTTCCAACGATTGTTCTACCCGCTGTAACAGGCCGCTACGTACAACCGAACCGCCACCATATACGATCAATACTCGTGTTGCCCCGTACTTCTTACACAAAAGGCCGGTCTGTTTTTCCGTATCTTTCCCGAATACAAACTCGGTTGGGCTGTGAAAAGAAAAATTATTCATAATACCATCACTGATTTTCCAACAGACAAATATAGTGAAAGGCGAGTGCAGGGGCAAATGAAAACAAAGTTTTTGAATTTGACGACGCCAAGCCGTATCCTATATTCTACAAATATAGCGAAAGGAAAGACAGTATAAAATAAAATTCAATCGTTTTTTACCGGCCCAACCCTTATCCGACTCATTATCAAACCAACAAGAAAGCTTCTTCTCTCTGCAAAATCAGATATATGAAAATCCGAATAACAAGAAACAAACTGTCCATTCAACATTTTATCATCGGTTATCATTTGAAAAGAATTGTTTCTTAATTTGTCTCCAACCAATATATTCAATATCTTTATGAAAAATTTTTCGCATAAAAACAGTTATCACAACATGAGGAAACTATTTGGCCTTATTATCGTACTCGCTGTCTGCGGATTTTATGCTAATGCACAAAATCCGTTTCTTCCTTTGTGGGAACATATTCCCGACGGAGAACCGTATGTATTTGAGGATCCCGACAAACCCGGTTCTTTCCGTGTATATATCTACGGTTCGCACGATAATCTACGCACACACTATTGCGGACGCGACCAAGTCGTATGGTCGGCCTCGGTCGATAACTTACGTGAATGGCGGTATGACGGTGTGATTTTCAAATCGGAATTTACCCAAGACGGCAGGCCTTTCACACCCGACACTCTGGCCGATGTATTGTATGCACCCGATGTAATGGAATGTATTGAAAACGGCCGTAAAGTGTATTATTTATGTCCTAACAACCAAGTCGGCGGCAGACAAAACATGATAGCTAAATCCTATCGTCCCGATGGTCCTTTTGAGGTATGCAATTGGAATGACGACGGTCGCACCACTTATGGTATATTCGGGTTCGATCCTGCTATTTTTTGCGATGACGACGGACGGATATATGGTTATTGGGGATTCAATCGCTCTTTCGGCGCCGAACTCGACCCTACAACCATGTGTACCGTAAAACCCGGTACCGACATTGTAGAAGATATGATTTCGGGCTGTAAACAAGAAGGCGAATTCCGATTTTTTGAAGCCTCCTCGATGCGGAAAATCAATGGTAAATATGTATTCATATATAGCCGGGTTACCCAAGAAGGAGAATTTTCGCTTCCTTCCACCAACTATACATTGGCTTACGCTTACAGCGACAGCCCGTTAGGACCGTTCACTTACGGAGGAACCCTTATTGATGGCCGCGCTCGCGGATACGACGAAGAAGGCAAAGTCATTCCTACGGCCAATCCGGGAGGGAACACCCACGGCAGTCTGGCCGAAATAAACGGGCAATGGTATGTTTTCTATCACCGACAAATAGGGACAAATGAATTTTCGCGTCAGGCCATGGTCGCACCGGTTACCGTCAGCGTAAAAAAAGACAAAGTGGAAATTTCCGAGGCCGAATACACCTCCGAAGGATTTTGTTCCGAAGGATTGAATCCTTTTGAACGCCAACCGGCCGGTATTGCCTGCTACTATACCGGGCCCACTCCTATTATCAAGAAATACCCCAACTACATACACAGCGGCTCCTATGTCAAAGCGACTTATGCGGGAGATGATGGCCTCGACGCCTCTTACAGCCTGAATACCTTTCATGCACCGGTCGTAAACAACACAAACGGCTCCATCATCGGGTATAAATATTTCAATTTCGACTTATTGGGACGCCGTAAAAAAGCTGAATTATGCCTGCGACTGAAATCGACAGGCATAGACGGGGAAATCATTTTCATGATTGACAGTCCGTGGAAAAGCCGGGGAGGTAAAGAGATAGGCCGATTGAAGCTCGACTCCACGTCCGACGGTACAGTGAGCGAACGCACCGCCACACTTTCGGGCATGAAAGGATTGAAAGGGAAACATGCACTCTACATACTATTCACATCAGATGTGGAAGGCCAATCGCTCTGCGAATTATACGATTTTATATTCCAATAATTTTTATCATTATGAAATACATAGGCGCACACGTAAGTGCATCGGGCGGCGTAGAAAACGCACCCGAAAATGCACATAACATAGGAGCAACCGCTTTTGCTCTTTTTACAAAAAATCAACGACAATGGGTATCTGCCCCCTTATCAGCAAAAAGCATAGACCTTTTTAAAGAACGTTGCCAAACCTACGGTTATACTGCTCGACAAATTCTACCTCACGACAGTTATCTTATTAATCTGGGGCACCCGCAGACCGAAGGGTTGGAAAAATCGAGGGCTGCCTTTCTCGATGAAATGCAGCGATGTGAGCAATTGGGATTGACCTTGCTCAACTTCCACCCCGGTTCCCACCTGAAAGAAATATCGATCGATGCATGCCTCGACAGGATAGCCGAATCAATAAACATTACTCTCGATAAGACACTTCGGGTTACTGCCGTCATCGAAAATACGGCCGGACAAGGTTCTAACGTGGGATTTAGATTTGAGCATCTGGCTCACATCATCGACAAAGTAGAAGATAAAAGCCGTATCGGAATCTGTATCGACACGTGTCATGCATTGGCTGGCGGATACGACCTGATCACTCCGGAAGGATTTTCAGAAACGTTTGAGCAACTCGATGCCATCGTCGGCTTTAAATATCTCCGAGGCATGCATATAAACGACTCCAAAAAGGGATTGGACTCCCATGTCGACCGTCATGAAGTACTTCGGGAAGGAACGTTAGGCAGCGGATTGTTCGAGCGGATCATGGCAGACAGCCGCTTCGACGACATACCCCTCATTCTCGAAACGCCAGACGAAAGCCGATGGCCGGAAGAAATCACTTGGTTGAAAAGCCTTGTTCGATAATAAATTTATGCCTTAAACCAGTCTGATCCTTAATTGAATAAAAATGAAAGAGAATACCTGTGGGGTATTCTCTTTCATTTTTTGACCGTCCTACGAACAAATATTACACTTAAATGATAAAAAAAATAAACTCGATACAGTTTTATATTCTAATCGTTTGAAAACGAAAATTTTCTAAATATCTTTACCTTGTTAAAAATACATACCATGAAGTACTCCGTTCCCGCTCTATTGACAACGGTCTTTCTATTTATGTCTGTTGCTTTTATTTCGGCACA
>ENA-ORNF01003296-ORNF01003296.1-human-gut-metagenome-genome-assembly--contig:-NODE-3296-length-10746-cov-2.795810_pt1 | contig 10746 bp, 10 predicted proteins | sample MGYA00242110_ERZ509012 | MGnify/ENA primary metagenome ERZ509012 (study PRJEB26280, sample SAMEA2338714) | human gut metagenome | biome: human gut; feature: human-associated habitat; material: faeces... | reverse complement strand
TCAGAAAAATTCTGATGATACAGAAGCAAACCGTAATGTTTTTGAATATCGTGATGACAAATCTATTTTCGTATATGTTGACCCTGATACAGGAGTTAATTATTTAATTTACTATGGTTCTAACGGCAGAGGCGGCATAACAGAAAGACTGAATCCGGACGGTACACCTTTTGTAAGTTACTAATTTACTCACCGTGAGGAAATTAAAATGGGAAGACAAAAAAAAGAATATTTACATTCAAAAATTATGACAGGAGTGGATTTACATTCAAAAACATCTTATCAAAAGAAATATTCTGAACATGGGAAAAAAGTTATAAATAAAAAGTTATTAGAAATAGCAAAACAGCATAGAAGTGGAAATGCAATTAAAATTACACCTAATACACCTGAATATGAAAAAAATAAAAATTACTGGAGAGGCATAACAGATAATCTACAAGTAAGTACACCATTGGAATCTACAAATATTTTGTTAAATAGTTGGTTAATTTATCAAACTATAACTTCAAGATTATTAGGAAGAACAGGATATTATCAATCTGGTGGAGCATATGGATTTAGAGACCAACTTCAAGATACAATTGCATTAAAATATGTTGATCCAGAGTTTACAAAACAGCAAATAATAAAACACAGTGCACATCAATTTATAGAAGGAGATGTAGAACATTGGTGGCATGATGAAACCCGGAAGAGGCATAAGAACAAGATTTTCAGATGATTTGCTTTGGCTTGCTTATATTACCGAAGAATATATAAATTTTACAGGTGATTATACAATATTAGATATTAAAACAAATTATATAGAAGGTGCAGATTTGGAAGAAGGCACAGATGAAAAATATGACAAATATTTGCCATCAAAAGAAAGTGGTACAATATATGAACATTGTAAAAAAGCAATAGAAAAAAAGATAAACTTAGGAGAAAATGACTTGCCTACAATAGGTTCAGGCGACTGGAATGATGGGTTTAGTACAGTTGGAAACAAAGGTAAAGGAGAAAGTATATGGTTAGGTTTTTTCTTGAGTGATATATTAAAAAAATTTATTCCATTATGCAAGTATAAAGGGGAAGATGAATTAGCAAAAAAATATGAGGCAATATTAAATAAATTGAAAAAAGCATTAAACACAACAGGTTGGGATGGAAGATGGTATAGAAGAGCATTTACAGACGAGGGTGAAATATTGCGGTAGTTTGCAAAATGAAGAATGCAAGATAGACAGCATAACACAAAGCTGGGCAGTGATATCAGGAGTTGGAGATAATGACAAAAAATATATATCAATGGAAAGTTTAGAAAATCATTTAATAGATAGGCAAAGTGCAATTATTAAACTATTAGACCCACCATTTAATCAAAGCAATTTAGAACCAGGATATATCAAAGCATATTTGCCGGGAACAAGAGAAAATGGAGGACAATACACACATGCAGCTGTATGGGTAATAATTGCAGAGGCTTTATTAGGATTTGGAGATAAAGCAGGAGAATTGTTTAGAATGATAAATCCAATAGAACATGCAAGAACTAAGGAAATGGCTAATAAATATAAAGTAGAACCATATGTTGTAGCAGCAGATGTGTATGGACAGGAGAATTTAGCAGGAAGAGGAGGCTGGACTTGGTATACAGGATCAAGTAGCTGGATGTATGAAGCGGGATTAAAATATATACTAGGATTAAAGATTGAAAATGGAGAATTAAAAATAGAACCATGTATACCAAATGACTGGGAAGAATATAGCATAAAATATAAAACAGGTAAAAAAGTATATAATATAAAAGTAACAGAAAAAGGAAAAAATATTTCAATTAATGTAATAGGTGATTAAGGAAAAAAACTGCCGACTAAAATGTCGGTAGTTTTTAACTATTCTGAATCCATAATTATTGTAACAGGCCCGTCATTTAAAAGAGTAACTTTCATATCAGCTCCGAAGATACCAGTTTGAACAATAGGAACTTGTTTCTTACATTCATTTACAAAATATTCATATAAAGAAACTGCAATGTCTGGTTTAGCAGCATCAGAAAAAGAAGGTCTATTTCCACTTTTCTTGCAATCAGCATATAATGTAAATTGTGAAATTATTAGTAATTCACCAGATACTGCTTGAAGAGACAAGTTCATCTTGTCATTTTCGTCATTAAATATTCTTAAATTAATTAATTTTTTTACAAGATAATCTACATCTTGCTCAGTATCAGAATCTTTTATACCCAATAGTACCAAAAATCCATTATGTATTTCTCCCACTATTTTAGAGTCTACACTAACACTGGCCTCAGTGACTCTTTGTATTACTAACTTCATTGACTAATCAACTCCTAAACTTTTTCTTAAATTATAAAATAATAAATATGAATTGTCAAAAATTTGCATTAACTGAATAAAGCTTTGTGTTTCAGTGTTTTAAATGTATAACATATTAAATAGCAACAAAAAAAATAAAAAAAATTTTAAAAAATACTTGCATTTTATAAAAAGATATATTAAAATTCTAATTGAAGTGGAGAGAAGTGGTAAAAAGTGGTTTAAAATGTTATGGAGGTGAAACAAAGTGCTTATTGGTGAGTATGAACATTCTCTAGATGTTAAAGGCAGATTAATATTACCAGCTAAAATTAGAGAAGACATGGGAGATAAGTTCATAGTAACAAAAGGATTAGATGGGTGCTTGTTTGGTTTCTCTCAAAATGAATGGACAAACTTTGAAGAAAAATTAAAAACACTTCCACTTACAAACAAAAATGCAAGAGATTTCGTAAGATTTTTCTTATCTGGTGCAACAGAATGCGAAATTGACAAACAAGGTAGATTTCTAATAACAAGTAATTTAAGAGAATATGCTACATTAGAAAAAGATGCAATAATAATTGGTGTAGGCACTAGAATTGAAATTTGGAACAGAGAAAAATGGAAATCTTATAACAGTGATGAGAATATTTCTGCTGATGAAATAGCAGAGAATATGACAATGTTAGGTATATAAATTGCAAAAGTTTATATAAATCAAACAAAAGACAAATTATTGAAATACAAAAGAAAAAATTAAAAAAGTACAAAAGATAAATTTAACTAAAGAAAAAATTTTACAAAGGATAAAGCAAAGCAAATTTGCACAAATGAAAAAAACAAAAGAGGATTTTACAAAAGATAAAAATTAGTACACAAAAGAAAAAATGTTAAATTACAAAAGAAAAATAACAAAAGAAGGAAGTAATAATATACAAAAGCAAAAAGTACAAAAGATAAATATATAATTTGTACATAGGATGAAAATAATAATATACAAATGAAAAGCATTTGTAAAATATATACAACACCAAAGAGAAAAAATAAAATACTAAAGAAAAAACTATAAAAGATGTGGACAGTTGGTATTTTGCATAAAATACCAACTATTCGCGTATAAAATGAAAGCAGAGGTTTATTTGTCATGGAATTTAAGCATAATCCTGTATTACTTAAAGAATGTATAGAAGGATTAAAGATAAAGCCAGATGGAATATATGTAGATGGTACTCTTGGTGGTGGAGGGCATAGCAAAAAAATATTAGAAAATTTATCTGAAAATGGTATACTGATAGGAATTGACAGAGATATGGATGCATTAGAATCTACAAAAGAAAAGCTAAAAGAGTACTCAAATGTTAAATATATACATGCAAATCATGATGAGATTAAAGAAGTATTAAAAGATTTACAAATACAAAAAGTAGATGGCATATTGTTAGACCTAGGAGTTTCTTCATATCAATTAGATGAAAAAGAAAGAGGTTTCAGTTATTTAGGCAGTAACGAATTAGATATGAGAATGGATAAAAGTCAGCAGTTAAATGCTAAAATTGTTGTAAATACGTATCCAGAAGAAGAGTTGGCAAGAATCATATACGAATATGGAGAGGAAAAGTTTTCTAGAAATATAGCAAAAAATATATGTGCTCAAAGAAAAAACAAGGAAATAGAAACAACAGAAGAGTTAGTAAATATTATAATAAAATCTATACCACTATCAAAGCAAAAAGAAGGACATCCTGCTAAAAGAACATTTCAAGCAATAAGAATAGAAGTTAATAATGAGATAAAGCCATTATATAAATGTATTTTAGATTGCATTGATACTTTGAATGAAGGTGGAAGACTAGCTGTTATAACATTTCACTCTTTAGAAGATAGAGCAGTAAAAAATGCATTTACAGAGGCAGAGGGAATTTGCAAATGTCCAAAGGATTTACCATACTGTGTATGCGGAGCAAAATCGTTTGGCCAAATAATAACAAAGAAGCCGATACTTCCAACAGAGGAAGAGCAAAGAGAAAACTCAAGAGCTAAAAGTGCAAAATTAAGAATATTTGAAAAGAAAATATAATTTTCAAAAGGTAGGTGAGAATATGCCAAATAGTAGATATGGTGGATATCAATACGAGACAAGCCCGAGAAAACTAAAACCAGAATATAAACCAAATAAAAAAGAAGACGTTAAAAAGAAATCTACAACGATAAATAAAAACAAAGTAAATAAAAAGAACAAAAAGAAAAAGCATTTAAAACCACAAACTAAAATTGTAACATATGTTGTGCTAGGTTTTGTAATACTATTGGCAATAAGTTATAGGAACTCACTTATAACAGAAAGATTTAGCAAAAAGGAGCAACTGAAAAGCGATTTGGCTGTAATAGAAAAAGAAAACCAACAGTTAGAAGTTAATATACAAAACAGCCTAAATTTAAGTAACATTGAAAAAGCAGCAAAAGAAAATTCGGGAATGAAAAAATTAGATTCAACACAAAAAAGATATGTTAATCTACCTAAAAAAGATTATGTGGAACCTGCCAGCGAACAAGTAATAATAGAAGAAGAAAAAAATTGGTTTGAAAAAGTGGTAGAGCTTTTAACAGAAAAAATATTTTAGAAAATTACTATATTTTGAGTATATAGTAATTTTTTTGCGTTTAAGTCCTATTTAGAATAAATTGGAATAATATTATTATAATCATAAGTTAGAGAGGAAATGTGATTAATAATGAAGAACAGGCGAAAAATAAAGAAAAAACAAATAAAAGCTTGGAAAAATCAAAAAGTGAATATAAGAGAACTTGAGAAGTTAGTAAAAAAAGAGCAAAGGAGAAAATATAAAGCTGAAGTAAAAGAAACTAAAATAAAAGCAGAAGAAAAAGTGAGTGATTTGGGGAGAAAAAAGCGAATGAGAAATGCAATACTTGTTTCTACAATAACTTTCATTGCTTTAATATGTAGAATAGGTTGGATACAGTTTGTTATGGGCTCGGAATTGCAATCTATGGCATATGTACAACAAACATTAGATAGAAGTGTTAATCCTAAAAGAGGAACAATATATGATGCAACTGGTAAAAATATTTTGGCTATATCTAGTACAGTAGAAACTGTAACCGTAAATCCAACAAACATTGCAAAAGAGGACAAGGAAAAAGTTGCAAAGGCATTAACTGAAATTTTTAACTTAAATTATGAAACCATATTAAAAAGAGTAAGCAGAAGAAGTTCGATAGAAACTATTGTAAAAAAGATAGACAAAGAAAAAGCTGATGAACTTAGAAAGTGGTTAAGCGACAATAATATAACAAAAGGAGTAAATATAGATGAAGATACCAAAAGATATTATCCTAATAACAATTTGGCTTCACAAGTAATAGGGTTTTGCGGCTCTGATAATCAAGGATTGGATGGGATAGAAGCAATTTATGAAAAGGAATTAAAAGGAGAAAAAGGCAAGATTAATAAAATAATAGATGCAAGGGGAGGCGAAATTGCAAAAGAAGGTGAAAACTATGTTAAAGCAATAGATGGAAATGATTTAATATTAAGCATAGATGCAACTGTGCAAGGAATAGCAGAGAAATATTTAGCAGAAGCATGTATAGACAACAAATGTACAGATGGCGGAAATATAATAATAATGAATCCACAAACAGGGGATATTCTAGCAATGGCAGGTTATCCAAACTATAATTTAAATCAACCTTATCAGGCTAATACAGAAGAACTAAAGGCAAGTTGGGAAATGTTAGCACAGGGGGAAAAAACAAAGGCATTGCAACAAATGTGGAGAAATAAAGCAGTATCAGATACATATGAACCAGGATCTACATTTAAACTTATAACAACTTCAGCAGCATTGGAAGAAGGATTAACAAGCGTAGATAAAGAGGGCGAATTTTGCTGTACAGGGGGAATAGAAATAGCAGGAGTTAGAATTAAATGTTGGAGATATTATAGACCGCATGGCTCGGAATCATTAAGGCAAGCTCTAATGAATTCGTGTAATCCAGTATTTATAGGGTTAGGACAAAAAATTGGAGTTTCAAAATATTATACGTATTTGAAAAAGTTTGGACTATTAAAAAGAACAGGAATAGATTTACCCGGAGAGGCTGGAAGTATTTTCTTAAAAGAAGAAAAAGTTGGTCCAGTAGAACTTGCAACAATAGCGTTTGGTCAAAGATTTGAAATAACACCATTACAGCTAATAACTGCAGTATCAAGTATTGCTAATGGGGGAACATACATAAAGCCAAGAATTGTAAAGAAAATAATAAACAGTCAAACTGGGGAAACAACAGAAATACCGATTAAAAGGGAAGAAAGAGTGATATCGGAAGAAACAGCTAAAAACGTATTAAGTATGATGCAATCTGTTGTAGAAGATGGTACAGGAAGAAATGCACAAGTCGAAGGTTATAACATAGGAGGGAAAACAGGAACATCAGAAGATGGGGTAAATACAAATAAATATGTAACATCTTTTATGGGAGTAGGACCAACAACAAATCCACAAGTGGTAATACTTGTAACATTATATAACCCAACAGGAGAAGGAGGACACCATCTAGGTGTCAACTTATAGAAACTTGACATAAAGATATGAATATGATAAAATATTTTATATAAAAAATAATAGAATATTAAAGGAAGTAATATGGATTTAAATTTATATAGAATATTTTTAGAAGTTGCAAAAACTGGAAGCATATCAAAGGCTGCTAGTTCTTTATTTGTGTCTCAACCATCCATTAGCTATAGTATAAAGATGCTTGAAGAGGAATTAAAGTGTAAATTGTTCAATAGAACTGCTAAAGGTACAGAACTTACAATTGATGGAGAGAAACTTTTATTTTACGTTGAAGGGGCATTTAATATGATAAATGCTGGATGTAAAACAGTAAAAGATTCGGAAAATATGATTAGTGGAGAGATAAGGGTAGGAGTGCCAACACATATAGGAATATTCTTGCTTTCAAAATATATTCAGAAGTTTATTGAGAAGTATCCAGGAATTAAGTTTACTATTGTTAATAGGGCAACTAGTGAAATGGTAGATATGCTTGAAAAGAGAAATTTGGATTTTATAGTAGATAGTTATCCAATAGACAGCAACAGAAAAGATATTGTTTTATATAAATTAATAGAAGTAAGCAATTGTTTTGTTGGCAATGAAAAGTACAAAAATATAGTAAATGAAGGAATTATAAACATAGAAGATATCCAAAAATATCCATTATTATTACCACCTAAAATAACATCTACAAGAAAAGCTTTAGAAAGTAAACTAAAAGATAGAATAGATAATTTAGAGGCAATTATAGATGTACCTACAACAGAAGTAATGCTAGAACTTGTAAAAAAAGGTTTAGGAATAGGATATTTTACAAAAGAATCTGTACAAAAATATATTGATTCAGGAAGACTATATGAAATACCAGTAGATGTAGAACTACCAAAGACAGATATTTGTATAGCATATGTTGATAACTTTTTGGCTAATGCTCCAAAGAAATTTATTGAAATGTTAAATTCAGAAATAAAAAGTGCTTCATATACAAAAGAAAAAAGTTTAAGGTTAATCTTAACACAGGAATGTACATATAATTGTTCTATGTGCCATAAAGAAGGTATACATTCAAAAAAAGAAAATTTACTTACAAATGAAGATTTTGCATATATATATGAAATAGCAAATAAAGAATATGGAATAAATAAAGTAAACTTAACAGGTGGAGACCCTCTATTAAGAGATGATATACAAGATTTGTTAATAAAATTAAAACAAAAAAATGCTAAAATTACAATGACAACTAATGGATATTTATTAGATAAAAACATAGAAATTGGAAACTTATTAAATAAGCTTAATATTTCTGTACACTCTTTAAATAAAGAAAAATTTGAAGAATTATGTGGAAAAAAGGATTCTTTTGAAAAAGTTATAAATAATATAAAAATGTTTAGGGCTCAATATCCAACTTTAAATATTGGAATAAATACAACTATAATAAAAGGAATTAATTCCGATGAAAAAGAAATAGAGGAATTAATAGAAATGGCAGGGCTATTAAAGGTGGAATTAAAGTTTATAGAACTATATCCTAAAAATGCTAAAGAATTTGTACCAATACATACATTAGAGCCTATATTAAAAAAATTAGGTTTTTACATTGTAAAAAGTGAATTTAGAAAAAATATATATACAAATAAAAAACAAATTATAACTTTAACTAGATGTACATGCAGTGTTGTTTGTGACAAGGCAAATAAGAAAGAAGCATGTAAAAACAATAACGATTTATACATAACTCCAGATGGAAAAATAAGTTTATGTAGAAAAATAGAAGATGAAATAGATATATTGGTGCAAACAAAAGACAAAAATAATGAGGAATTAATATTAAGGTTAGATACGGCATTAAAACAAATGGGAAGTAGTTGTAAATATTAAAAAATAGAAAAACAAGGCATTTCAAATTATGTCTTGTTTTTTTGATATAAAAAAATTTTATAACTGGTATAAAGAATAAGTATTTGAAATGTATAAGATATGATAGTAAAATAAAGAAAAAAGGAGGAAAGAGATATGGCAATTACTACTTTATTTGGAATTAATGGTGTAGGTAAAGACACAATAGCAGAAAATCTAAGGAAAAAAAATCCAGAGATTACAGTATCAAGTGTATCTAGAATGCTTATGTATATTCTTGGAATTTCAAAAACATATGATGTTAGAGAAAAAGTTACAGAAGAACAATACAAAATATTAGAGAGTATTCCTCAGACACAAATGGTTAAAATTGAAAATGAAGAATATAGGAGAATACTAGAAAAGATAGCAAAAGAAGATAAAAAAGTGATATTTATAAATCATTTGGTAACTGCGATGAGACATGGAGAGGATGTACAATATTTAACAAAAAGGTTGACACCGGATTGGTATATAGACTTAAATGAAAATTTAATACAATTAGTAGCTCCATCAAACGTAATTGCAATAAGAAGAATGAATGATGCAACTAGAGTAAGAAGTTCTAATATAGAGCAGATAGAAGAGCACCAAGCATTATGTTCAAATGAATGGGAAAGGATTATGAGTAGAGGTCCAGAAGTAAAACAAAAAATGCATATAGTAGACAATATAAGTTTAGAAAGAGCAGTTGAAGATGTAGAAAATATTGCTATAAAAGAAAAGAAAAATATACAAATAGATGATGATATAGCAGAATTATTAGTAAGGTCAGGTTGCTATGTAAATGCAAATAAAACAAATGATAAGTTAATTAAAGCACCAAATGGAGATATAATACCAGCATATTTATCTTGTAGATTAGCAATAAGTGATGTAAAAACAAGAGAACTTTTAGAAAGAGGTTTAATAGGGAGGGTAAAACAAGAATTTAAAGATGATGTAACAATAGCTGGAATGGCAACCGCTGGTATACCATGGGCACATTCAATAGCACAAAAACTTGAGCTTCCAATGTTATATGTAAGAAGTAGTGAAAAGGCATATGGATTAAAAGGACTTATAGAAGGAAATTTAAAATATGCATCTAAAAAAGCAATAATAGTTGATGATGTATTATATACAGGAGATACTGTAAAGAAAGCACAGGAAGTATTAAAACAAAACGGAATAGAAACAGTGGGAGTTGCATGTATTGCAACATTAAGAGATAAAATAGTAAATGATTTAACAAAAAATAATATTAAAGTTATTAATTTAACACATTATACAAATTTATTAGAAGCAGCAAAAAGAAATCATATTTTAGATGAAAAAGAATATGAAACTATGAAAGCAATATATGAAGAAAAAGAGGAAAGGGGAGAAAGGTAATTATGAAAAAAATTGTAGTAGCAACAACCAATAATAATAAGGTTAATAGATTAAAAAAATTATTAGAAGGATTAGATTATGAATTAGTATCATTAAAGGAAGTAACAGATAAAGAACTTCCCGAGCCAGAAGAAAAAGCTTCTACTCCAGTAGAAATTGCAATAGAAAAGGCTATACATTATTCTAAATTTATGCCAGAAGGGACTGTTATTTTAACACAAGATGATACAATACAATTTGAAGGAATAGATGAAAATGATAATCCAAGATTACATATAAAAGCTCCTGTAAAAGAAAAATATGGTAAATTTACAGATGAACTTGCAGCACAGTATTATAAAGCTTTAGCAGAAAAATACGGTGGAACAATACCAATGAAGTTTGTATATGGTCATGCAGTAGCTATAAAAGTAAATGATAATGGAAGATATTTAACTAAAGTAATTGGTGCAGAGTCAAAATTAGAAGTAAGATTAGTAAATAGAATTAATAAACTAGAAAAATCAACAGGCTATTTTTTAGCAGCATTAATGGAAGCAAATGTAGATGGAAAATGGATACCATATAATGACTTAGATGAGGGA
>ENA-ORNF01003287-ORNF01003287.1-human-gut-metagenome-genome-assembly--contig:-NODE-3287-length-10783-cov-4.167319_pt1 | contig 10783 bp, 10 predicted proteins | sample MGYA00242110_ERZ509012 | MGnify/ENA primary metagenome ERZ509012 (study PRJEB26280, sample SAMEA2338714) | human gut metagenome | biome: human gut; feature: human-associated habitat; material: faeces... | reverse complement strand
CCTCCTTCTCATTAGGAGCGCCCACAGGACGAATCATAAACTCCTGGAAAGCGATGGGCGCATCAGAGTGAGCACCACCGTTGATGATGTTCATCATAGGAACGGGGAGGGTGTAAGTGTTGCTGCCACCGATATAGCGATACAACGGGATATGGAGATACTCGGCTGCTGCATGAGCCACAGCAAGCGATACGCCAAGAATAGCATTGGCACCCAAGTTTGACTTGGTCTTAGTGCCATCCAGCTCCAACATCTTATTGTCGACAGCACGCTGCTCCAAGGCTGAGAAACCGACCAAAGCCGGTGCAATCACGTTATTCACATTCTCTACTGCCTTTAATACACCCTTGCCACAATAGCGGCTCTTGTCGCCATCACGAAGCTCCAAAGCCTCATTCTCACCTGTTGAGGCACCAGACGGAACTGATGCACGGCCAGCAACGCCAGACTTTAATGAAACCTCAACCTCTACTGTAGGATTGCCACGAGAATCCAAGATTTCTCTTGCATGAACTTTTTCGATAATCATAATACAATACTTTAACTTTATAAAACTTTATATAAACCGCATGAACACAACACGGGGCGCATAAATACGATTTATTTACGGGTGTAAAAATAGTAATCATAAGAGAAACCACCAAATTCAGAGCATCCTCAAAAATAGGTATTCCGCAGAAAATACCTATATGTAAGTATGATATTGCATAACGATGAATATAGTTTTCTTACGGTATTAAACTTTCAGGCATGATCTGCGTCTAACACATAGATGATGTTTAGAACATCTATCATAACTTAGATATTGTTTGTTTCTAGAAATATTTTGCTTATATGGTTGCTCGGGATGGAGACGCAAGAGCATGAATACTAAACACTTTGGCGAAGACATCACTTTTAGGTAGTGCCCGACTCACAACGAAATTGTATCTTTACATCGTAACTAACAGATAAAAGATTATGACAGGAATGACAACAACAATAATCATTGGACTTCTGCTTCCGCTATTGGGAACGATGCTTGGTTCGGCTTTCGTCTTCATGATGAAAGACGAGATGTCTGCGCGATTGCAAAAGTCGTTATTGGGCTTTGCCTCTGGAGTGATGGTAGCAGCGTCCGTATGGTCGTTGCTCATTCCCGCTATGGAGATGAAGGCTGACAGCGGCGCATGGTCGGTAGTGCCGGCAGCTGTGGGATTCATTATGGGCATAGGTTTCCTGCTGCTTATTGACGAGCTGACACCCCACCTCCATATCGGAACCGACGAGCCTGAGGGCATACGCTCACACCTGTCAAAGACAGCTATGCTTGCACTTGCCGTAACCATCCACAATCTACCCGAAGGAATGGCTGTAGGCGTGGTGTTTGCAGGAGCCGAAAACGGCGCTTCGCATATCTCGTTAGCCGGAGCCATTTCTGTGTCATTGGGCATTGCCATTCAGAACATTCCCGAAGGCGCTATCATCTCAATGCCCATGCGTGCGGCAGGCAACAGCCGATGGAAGTCCTTCGTGTTAGGATCGCTGAGCGGAGTGGTAGAGCCTATAGGAGCCATAGCCGTTCTGCTGCTTGCCTCACTCATTATGCCCGCCCTCCCCTACATGCTCGCCTTTGCAGCAGGAGCCATGTTCTACGTAGTGGTGGAAGAACTGATACCAGAAGCCTCAGGCGGCCAACACAGCAATCTCAGCACCATCGGCTTCGCCATAGGTTTCGTGCTGATGATGGTGCTGGATGTTGTGATGGGGTAATCTCTACATTTAGTTTATGTTTCTCTGTGAATGACATTTCCGTTGGCTTGGTGTGTGGCAAGTACCAGCACCTCGGCTATCTGGACATGCTTCGGAGCTGAAGCGGCTGACAAGATGGGACCCGTACTCTTTGATTCCATCCACAAACGGATGGATAGAGAAGAAAGCCTCAGCGACAACGATATCGGTGACCTTCAACAAATCCTTCTTGTAACGCTTGATGACCGCTATGTAATGTTGCACGAGAGTCATGTTGCGCAGTTTCAACTCTCCTGTAGATGGAGTCTGATGGGCGCGCAGCATCATGCAACTGTTGGCATAGACATCGACAAGAGCCAGTCCCATGATTTCAAGTCCATGCTTCATGGAACTTGCACAACCTGACCAGAAAGTACCGATATGCGGAGTCTTCTTGCCCGACTTGCTGATGTAGCTCGGATCGATAGCTATAGCCAATAGACCAACCATATTCAAGAAACGTCGGCATAGGGCAAGGTTGAATTCCAACCAGTCTATGCATTTCTATCGGAAGGCAGACTATTCGTATAGTAGTGACAACTGGTCGACGGTCAGTTCCGCGCCGGTCGACACTGCAGTCTCCAGATAGTCGGAAGTCTTGATGTTGCGCGACTCCTCTTCGATTGAATAGGAAGCGTGGTTTGACGATGCCACCATCAGTTTCAGGCGCGTTGCGCGCTTGTTGCGTATTGAGTAGACCACAGGCACGTTGAAGCGCGTGAACGATGTTGATGGTTTCAGATAGCCCACACCACGGCCAATTTCCACTTCTTTCCCGTCCTCGTCGTTGACAAGCGAGATGACCACAAGCCCTGTTTCCGAGGTGTCGTGATAGTCCTGCACGAATGTGTATATGCCGCTGACGGCGGTTGGACGGGAACGGAAGGCTATGCCTTCATTATATGTCTCCAAGCCGGATTTGTCGACCGAGTAACTGCCGAGAAACAGTTTGCCGGCAGAGCGGTTTGCCATGGTGGGAGCATAGGAGCTGTAGTAGTGCCGGTCGGTGCGAGCGTCGCGCGCCGGTTCCACTCCGTGCCAGCTCCATGCGGCGTTGCGCAGCCGCACGGCCCATTGCCCTGAGCCAGTTGACGGAATGATTTCTGTTGTAGGCACTTGGAACCATGTGTTTGAGGTTGAGGCAAACTTCGCGCACGTTTTTTTGTTTACGCTTGCCCACTTCTTCGGTTCGCTGACGATGATGTCGGCTTTGTTGTAGATTGGCATCCAGCTCGACAGGTTGGAATATTTGCCGCCACAGTTCACGTGCTTCATACTGATGGTTTCGTCAATGTCTTCAAAGTCGGCGTTGGGCAGTTCGAGAGCCGACTCTGTCGTCACTCCGAACTCATGGGAGTCGTTGCTGCCTGAGATTACGGCGATTTCGTAGGAAGTAGACGGGGTGAGCGTTTTTACCGTGACGCGGCGGTCGGCCACGTTGCGTTCGGTCACGGCAGGATGCCATCCGCCTCCGTTTGGTTTCACAAGGACGCCGATATAAGGAACAACTTCGCTAAGGTCGTCGCCCTCGAACATCAGGTCGACTTGCGACGACCAGATGTTTTCTTGGCTGCACATCACTTTATATTCGGGCACGTCGCGCTCCACGGCGACAGGCTCCGTATATTTCAGGCCGTCGTTGTAAGAGGCTCTCACGAGAGTGGCACTTATGCCAGGAGCGAGAGGCAGGGTGGCGGTGTATCTGCCCACGGCTACGCGTTTGACGTTTGCGGCTGTCACTTCTTGCCATTGGTCAAGGCTTGACGGACCTTTCGTTTCAAAAGTTAGTTTGTCGGCAGGCAGGTCGCCGCTGCATTCAATCTCCAGTGCGACTTTGTCGGCGGAAGGGCGTATGGCGGCGGGCTGTATCAATGCGATTTTTACTGGGCGTATCTCCACTGTCAGCACCATTGGCGACAGCGCTACGCGTCCAGCCTCGTCGCGTGCCTGCAGAATGATTTTGTGCACGGTGGCAGCCCCGCTTTCGGAAGCGTGCATCCGGGCCACGATTGCCGACAGGTCGAGCGATGCGTTTGTCGCCCCCTTTTCAAGCCCTGTGGCAGTGATGCCCTGCGACGCAAGGGTGGCGGCGTCGGTGGCGGCAATGTCGGTCTCGGCAGTCCAGTAGTTGTCATCCATATTGTTGGATATGACTGTAAGATACAGATTTCTCAATCCTCCAGCCACGTTGATGTCAACACCGAGCCGTTTGTCTGGACTGTTGTATTCAAGCATGCTGTAGCTGTTGTCGTTGTCGAAGCCCACGGCAGTGATAGTAGGCGACTTGGTGGAGAACAGAGCGTCGTCGACCGTCAGCCGGTAAGGCGTAGATGCCGTGTGTTCATCGTACACGCATGTCAGGATGTTGCCGTCGGCATCGAAGCGGAATTGATGGTGTGTAGCGGCATCGGCGGCGAAAGCATCGAATGGCTGCAGAGCCACTTTGCGCCCCGAAGCGTCGGCGATGGCAAGCTCGCAGCGCATGTTGCCGGGACGCAGACAGGCTGTCCGCTTTTCGCTGGTCGTGAAGTCCACATATTCTCCGGATGCAGTCTTTGCGCGCATCATGATGTTGTCCGCCAAATTTTTAGCCGCATCGGTAAACGAAACCGACACAAGAGTCTGAGCCACACCGCATTTTATGTCGACCGTGGTTTCTTCATCCTCTTTCACGAAGTTTGGTTGTTCGGCAAAAAATGTCGGGGCAATGAATCCCTCTTGATCCTTGTCGCCGTAGCTGGCGGAAAAGATATATTCACCCACAGGCAATTTCTGCGATCCGCTCTCGAATTTGGCAAGAGAAGCCCACGACTTCACCGTCGCCGTGCGGCAATTCATGGCAGAGAGAGCCAAAGCGTCGGCAGAAGGGGCGTCGACGTCGATGCCAGCCGCTCCCGCCACAGGAGTGACGGAGGGGTCGACCGACAGCAGAAACCGCACGTCGCCGTATCCGGTCACCAATGGGTTTGGGTCGTTGCTGCATGCCGCAAGCAGCAGGCATATTGTCGCTTGTAAAAAAACTTTCTTAATCATAGGCGCAAATTTAATGTTTTCTTTCTATTGTCGAAAGCGAATGTGGGGTTACGGAACAATTTATGGAGCGTTTAGACTAAAATTTGCATATTCCGGCGATGCGTTGTAACTTCGTGGGCAAATCAACAAACAAACATATCTTATTCGAATGAAGAAACAAATTTTGACGGCTTTGTGCGCGGCGGTGTTGACGCTGCCGATGGCGCATGCCGAAAATCCGAAACAAGAATTCCGTGGAGCATGGATCCACACAGTGCATCAGAGCCAATATGCCAAAATGACAACAGATGAGACAAAGGCATACCTCTGCGACCAACTCGACAAACTTAAAGCCGCAGGCTGCAACGCCGTGCTTTTTCAGGTGCGTCCGAGCGCCGACGCCTTCTATCCGTCGGAACTGGAGCCGTGGAGCCGTTTCCTGACTGGCACTGCCGGCAAGGCCCCGTCGCCTTATTGGGACCCGCTGCAGTTTATGATTGAGGAATCTCATGCGCGCGGCATGGAGCTTCACGCATGGCTTAACCCATATCGTGTGACGACATCGAAAAATGAGAAATTGCCAAAGAACCACATCTATTACAAGCATCCCGAGCGTTTCGTCGCTTACGACGGCAAACTTTATTTCGATCCAGGCTTGCCTGAAAACCGCAGTTTTATTGAGAGTGTGGTCAAAGACTTGATTACGCGCTACGACTTTGACGCCATCCATATGGACGACTATTTCTATCCTTATCCTGTGGATGGATTGGATTTCCCCGACAGCAAGTCGTATAAGAAATATGGAGAGGGGATGGACCGCGGCGACTGGCGCCGTCATAATGTCGACTTGCTCATCGAGGGATTGCACGAGGTGATTGAGGCGCAGAAGCCGTGGGTGCGTTTGGGCATAAGTCCGTTCGGAATCTGGCGCAACAAGACGAGCGACCCGCGTGGCAGCGATACAAACGGATTTCAAAACTACGACGGCCTCTATGCCGACGTGTTGCTTTGGACGGAAAAAGGATGGGTGGACTATATGCTTCCCCAGCTTTACTGGACGCTTGAGAGGAAGGTGGCCTCGTCGGAGAAACTGGCGTATTGGTGGAACGACAACGCCAACGGTCGCCACATGTATATCGGACAAAACGTGAAGACTACGATGGACACTCCCGACCTTGCCCCGTCGACCGACCCTACGCAGCTCGATCACAAAATCCGCCTGTCGCGTGAGCTGCCCAATATTCAGGGTAACTGCTGGTGGCCAGGGTATATGATCACAGCCAACTATAAGGGCGTGGCCGACTCGCTTGCCATGAATCAGCAGCGCACAGTGGCTCTCGTGCCCAACTATCCGTGGATCGACGACGTGAAGCCAGGCGAGGTCACTTCGCTTCGCCGCGACGGCGACCGCCTTCTTTGGAAGGCTCCGTCGACCGCCGACCCTATGCAGGAGGCGCGTGCCTATGTGGTCTATCGTTTTGACAAGGGCGTTGACGTTAACATCGACAACGCAGAGGCGATACAGTGTGTCACTTACAAGCCGGAATATGCTCTTGGCGCCGACCATGGCCATTTCACCTATGTGGTTACGGTGCTCGACCGTGCAAACAATGAAAGTGCTGTCGGGGAAGCTATAAATGTGAAGCAGTAGCGGCGCAAAAAATTGATAATGTGGTTTCAAGATTTTCGGTCGAAAATTTTGAAACCACATTTTTTATTTCTAAATTAGCAACCACAAATCTAACTCGCTATGACTGGAATAAGCAGAATGCTCGACTTTTTGACCGCGCTGAAGGTTAACAATGACCGCCAGTGGTTTGGTGTGCATAAAGAAGAGTATAACGACATCCGCCGTCAATGTTTGGAAGAGGTAGGCGTGCTGATTGCCGAAATAGAGCGTTTCGACCCGCATCTTGCCGGAGTCGTGCCAGAGCAATGCGTGTATCGCATCTATCGCGACATCCGTTTTTCAGCCGACAAATCGCCGTATAAGACCCATTTTGGAGTGGTGCTTGGTCACGGAGGTAAGAAATGCAAGGAGGCCGCCTACTATCTGCATGTTGATCCCGACGGATGCGCGTTTTTCAGTGGCGTATGGTTTCCGGAAATGCCTGTGCTGCGCTTTCTGCGGCGCAACATCTACGATAATCTTGACGAATTTCTTGAGATTATAGACAGTCCTGCTTTCAAATCGGAATATCCCGGTCTGATAGGAGAAAGCCTGAAGACGTTGCCAAAAGGCTATCCGAAAGACTGTCCGCGCCCTGAAATTTTCAAAATGAAAGAATTCCTTGTGCAAAAAAAATATAAAAAATCATTGTTTGCAGCCGGAAATTGGCAGAAGCAAGTTGCAAAAGATGCTCAATTGGCAAAACCGTTCAACGATTTTTTGAATTATGCATTTGAAGAATTGCACACTCAATGATGGAGTGTGCGCAATATGGGGCGCGATTGCACAAAAAAGGCGATTCTGAGTAGTCGGAATTACACAAAAAAAGGTCGATTGTGCCAAAAATTAAATAGAACTAAATCCTTAAAAAGATTACATATTTTACTTTAAATTTGTAGCAATTAAACACAAGAACTATGGCTAAAATCAGAGGAGCAGTAGTGGTTAACGAAGAACGGTGCAAGGGGTGCAACCTATGTGTGGTGGCATGCCCCACAAAAACTTTGTCGTTACAGGCAAAGGAGGTGAACGACCGTGGCTACCACTTTGCCTACATGTCTAATCCCGACGCTTGCATCGGATGCGCAAGTTGTGCGTTGGTTTGCCCCGACGCTTGTATTGAAGTTTATAAAGTACGCGTAGATTAACAAATCGAAAAACGAATTTCACTATGGAAAAAGAAATAAGATTGATGAAAGGCAACGAGGCTCTTGCCATCGCGGCTATCCGCTATGGAGCCGATGCCTATTTCGGATATCCAATCACTCCGCAGTCGGAGGTGCTTGAAACGCTGATGGCAGAACAGCCGTGGGAAACCACGGGCATGGTTGTGCTTCAGGCAGAGAGTGAGGTGGCGTCGATCAATATGGTCTATGGCGCGGCAGGAACAGGCAAAGTGGTGCTGACGTCGTCGTCGAGTCCAGGTATCAGTTTGATGTGCGAGGGTTTGTCGTATATCGCAGCATCGGAATTGCCAGCCTTGGTTATCAACGTGAGCCGTGGCGGACCTGGACTTGGAACTATCCAGCCGTCGCAGGCTGACTATTTCCAGGCAACAAAAGGTGGTGGACACGGTGACTATCATTTCATCGTGCTGGCTCCGTCGTCGGTGCAGGAAATGTGTGATTTCGTTGGTCTCGGATGGGACTTGGCGTTCAAATACCGCACCCCGGCGATGATTCTTGCCGACGGTGTTGTCGGACAGATGATGGAGAAGGTGGTGCTTCCGCCGCAGCGTCCGCGTCTGACCGACGAGGAAGTGCGCAAACGTTGCCCATGGGCAGCCACAGGACGCACACCGGGACGTGCGCGCAACGTAATCACGTCGCTTGAACTTGACTCTGCAAAGATGGAGGAGAACAACCTTCGATTCCAGGCAACATACAAGAAAATTGAGGAAAACGAAGTGCGTTTCGATGAGTATGCCGTTGACGATTGCGATTATCTCATCGTGGCATACGGCTCAATCGCGCGTATCAGCCAGAAAGCAGTGGAGATGGCACGCAAGGAAGGAATCAAAATCGGAATCCTCCGTCCAATCACGTTGTGGCCTTTCCCGTATGCAGAGGTTAAGCGTTTGGCAGAACGCACAAAAGGCGTGCTGACAGTGGAAATCAATGCCGGACAGATGGTTGAGGACGTGCGTCTCGCTGTCGACGGCGCAGTGAAAGTGGAACACTTCGGACGTTTGGGTGGCATCGTGCCTACGCCCGACGAGATTCTCGAAGCGTTCAAACAAAAAATCTATCAGAAATAACTAAAGCATTCCCGTCATGGACATCAACGATATTATCAAACCTGAGAATCTGGTTTATAAGAAACCGGCTTTGATGAACGACAATCACATGCACTATTGCCCTGGCTGCAGCCACGGTGTTGTTCATAAACTCGTAGCCGAACTGATTGAAGAAATGGGACTCGGAGACCGCGCTGTGGGCATTGCGCCTGTGGGTTGTGCCGTCTTCGCCTATAATTATATTGACATCGACTGGATTGAAGCTGCCCACGGACGTGCGCCTGCTATCGCTACTGCCGTAAACCGCTTGTATCCAGGTAACCTCGTTTTCACATATCAAGGCGACGGCGACTTGGCTGCCATCGGTACTGCCGAGACTATCCATGCCGCCAACCGCGGTGAGAACATTACAATCATCTTCATCAACAATGCAATCTACGGCATGACTGGCGGACAGATGGCCCCGACGACGCTGCTCGGCATGAAGACTGCCACAACGCCTTACGGACGACGTGTCGACCTGAATGGATATCCGTTTAAAATCAGTAACGTCCTGTCGCTGCTCGACGGCACTTGCTACGTGACGCGTCAGAGCGTGCACACTCCTGCTGCCGTGCGCAAGGCGAAGGCTGCCATCAAGAAGGCGTTCCAGAACACGCTCGACAAGAAGGGCACCTCGGTGGTGGAGATTGTCAGCACTTGCAACTCTGGCTGGAAAATGAGTCCGGTAGATGCCAACAAGTGGATGGAAGAGAATATGTTTGCCAATTACCCTATGGGCGACCTAAAAAATGAGTAGACGATGAAACACGAAATTATTATAGCCGGATTCGGCGGACAAGGTGTGCTGTCGATGGGCAAGATTCTTGCCTATTCGGGCTTGATGGAAGATAAGGAAGTGACATGGATGCCGGCTTACGGCCCTGAACAGCGTGGCGGCACGGCGAATGTGACCGTGATTCTAAGTGATGAGAAGATAAGCTCGCCGATTCTTAACGCTTTCGACATCGCTGTGGTGCTCAACCAGCAAAGCCTTGACAAGTTTGAGAGCAAGGTGAAGCCTGGCGGCATACTCATCTATGACAACTACGGCATTCATCGCGCTCCAACGCGCAAGGACATAAAGGTCTACAATGTTGCGGCTATGGACGCTACGTTGGAGATGAAAAATTCAAAAACGTACAATATGATTGTGCTCGGCGCGCTCTTGAAGGTGTGCCCGATGGTTACATTGGAAAGTGTGATAAAAGGCTTGAAGAAGTCGTTGCCTGAGCGCCATCATAAATTGATTCCTCTCAATGAGGAGGCTATCCGCAAGGGTATGTCGCTCATCAACGAGTAGGATTGACGAGACTCGCACATTATTTGTGACCGGAACCACGCTTGCAGGCGTGGCTCCTATGAAACTGAGTTGATATCGGCATCCGTCACTTTTTGTGGCGGATGCTTCTTTTCCTGCAACAGGTGGATTTATATTGTTTTTATATCCAGGATTCAAATAATTTCTACTGACCCGATACTTGCCCTGTTTTATCATAAGATTTAGAACCTAAGTTGTACTTAGAATCTAATTCAGAACGAGGTCGCCAATCTATTGGTAATATGTCTTTTCCAGTTTGATATTTAGGTATTAGTTTCTCTCTGAGAAAGACCTTTTTCCTCTCGCTGGGGCTGTCGGCTCTCGCCGGGTATGAAACCAGCAACCGGGGCGACAAGCTGCTGCCGGACGGGGCTACGCTCTCGGATGAAGATTGCTTCATCTACGGCGGGGCTTTGACGCTGGAGCTGGAAGCCTACCTGACCGACCGGGTCGCCTTGCTCGTGAACGCGAGAGAACGGATGCTGTTCGGCTCGGACATCGGCAAGTTCCATACGCAGGTGGGGCTGGGACTGAAATTCATCATCAATTAACCGCTATATATGACAATGTATATGAAGAATGTAACGTACAAAATCCTCATGGGCTGCTACATCGTGGCTGCCCTCGTGCTTGTTACCGCCTGTAATGACGGTTTGGACATTCAGCAGGCTTATCCGTTCACGGTGGAGACGCTGCCCGTACCCAAGAAGCTGAAAGTCGGGGGAACCGCCGAAAT
>ENA-ORNF01003286-ORNF01003286.1-human-gut-metagenome-genome-assembly--contig:-NODE-3286-length-10791-cov-4.561755_pt1 | contig 10791 bp, 9 predicted proteins | sample MGYA00242110_ERZ509012 | MGnify/ENA primary metagenome ERZ509012 (study PRJEB26280, sample SAMEA2338714) | human gut metagenome | biome: human gut; feature: human-associated habitat; material: faeces... | reverse complement strand
CCGCCGGTATTGCCGGAAAAGGGCGCGCCGGTGCGTATCGGCGTGGCGCGGGACCGGGCGTTCTGCTTTTACTATGAGGACAGCCTCGACCTGCTGCGGCAGCTGGGGGCGGAGCTGGTACCCTTCAGCCCGCTGGCGGATGAGCGGCTCCCCGACAGCGTACAGGGCCTGTACTTGGGCGGCGGCTACCCGGAGCTGTACGCGGCGCAGTTGGCGGAAAACCGTACCCTGCGCGGGCAGCTTCGGGAGGTCGTACACGCGGGGATACCCTGTATCGCCGAGTGCGGCGGCTTTATGTACCTGACAGAGTCCATTGCAGGCCACGCCATGGTGGGTGCGCTGCCCGGGGACTGCTTTGACACGGGGAAGCTGACCCGGTTCGGATATATTACCGCCACGGCCCGAGAGGGCAGTCTCCTGTGCCGCGCCGGGGAGCAGGTGCCGATGCATGAATTTCACCATTGGGACACGCCTCTGCCGGGCAGCGCTTTTCTGGCGGAAAAGCCCTCCGGCAAGCAGTGGCGCTGTGCGTATGCCACGGATACGCTGTACGCCGGGTTCCCTCACTTCCATTTTTACGCCAAGCCCGTCATGGCACAGCGCTTTTTGGCGGCTTGCAGAAAGGAGACGCTATGACGGAACAGATGAAGCCTATGGATATCGAGAAGCGCAGCTTCGCCATCATCACCGAGCTGCTGGGTGACCGGCGGCTGGATCCGGAGAATGAGCTGGTCATCAAACGGGTCATCCACACCACGGCGGATTTTGACTATGTGGACAATCTGGCCTTTTCCGACCACGCGGTACAAAAGGCCATTGCCGCCCTGCGGGCGGGCTGTGACATCGTCACCGATACCCAGATGGCCAAGGCCGGGATCAATAAGACGATCCTCGCCTCGCTGGGCGGAGAGGTACACTGCTTCATGTCGGACGCGGACGTGGCGGCGGAGGCTAAGGAGCGCGGTGTGACCCGTGCCTTTGTATCCATGGAGCGGGCGGCAGCCCTGCCCAAGCCCTGCATCTTTGCTATCGGCAACGCTCCCACGGCGCTTTTCTCCTTAGAGGCGCTGATGGAGGCGGGCAAGCTCCATCCCGCCCTCATCATCGGGGTGCCGGTGGGCTTTGTGAACGTAGTGGAGAGCAAGGAGCGCATCATCAAGGCCGCTGCCGCGCCCTACATCGTGGCTCGGGGCCGCAAGGGCGGCAGCAACGTGGCGGCGGCCATCTGCAACGCCATGCTCTACCAGATCAGGCGGTAGGTTATGAAGGAATTTATCATACGGGACGGAAAAAAACTCCGTCTGGGCTACACCACCGGTTCCTGTGCCGCGGCGGCAGCCAAGGCCGCCGCATGGATGCTGCTGAGCGGCAGTAAAAAGGAGTCCATCCGCCTGCTGACACCCAAGGGCATGGAACTGACGCTGGCGGTGGAGGACATCCATCTGTCCCCAAACTGTGTGCGCTGTGCCATCCGGAAGGACAGCGGTGATGACCCGGATATTACCCGTGACACCCTGATCTATGCCGAGGTGCGGAAAACAGAGACTGTTGGCATTGTCATTGACGGCGGACAGGGTGTAGGTCGGGTAACCATGCCAGGTCTTGACCAGCCGGTGGGTGCGGCGGCCATCAACTCCGTACCCCGCCGGATGATTCAGGAGAATGTGGAGGAGGTCTGCGGCCTGTTCGGATACATCGGCGGCCTGTATGTGGTGATTTCCGCTCCCGATGGCGAGACGCTGGCGAAAAAGACCTTCAATCCCCGATTAGGCATTGAGGGCGGCATATCCATCTTAGGTACCACGGGGATCGTAGAGCCTATGAGCGAGCAGGCGCTGGTGGACACCATCCATGTAGAGCTGCGGCAGCGGCGGGAGGGCGGCGCGGATTATGTACTGCTGGCCCCCGGCAACTACGGCGCAGACTATATCAAGGGTGTCATGGGCATCGACCCCGCCACGGCGGTGATGACCTCCAACTTCATCGGCGACACGATGGAGATGTGCCGGGAGCTGGGCTTCCGAGGGGCGCTGCTCATCGGTCATATCGGCAAGCTGGTAAAGCTGGCGGGCGGTATGTGGAACACCCACTCCCGCTACGGCGACTGTCGCATGGACATCCTGACGGCCTGTGCTGCCGCAGAGGGGCTGCACGGCGGTGCGGCGGCGGAGATGCTCTGCTGCGCCACCTGTGACGACGCCCTGCGGCTGTTGAAGGAGCAGGGACTTTATGACGCGGTGCTGCACCGGTTGGCCGGGCGCATCGACGACATGATGCATTATAAATGCAGTGATATAGAGACGGGAGCCATCCTCTTTTCCAAGGAATATGGCTATCTCTGTGAGACAAAGGACGCAGCGGCACTGCTGCGCCGGATAAAGGAGGACTGACAATGGTACATTTTGTGGGAGCGGGCAGCGGCGCTGCCGACCTCATCACCGTCCGGGGCGCCAAGCTGCTGAGCGAGGCCGACGTGGTGATCTACGCCGGCTCACTGGTGAATCCGGCGCTGCTGGACTATACCAGGGAGGGCTGCGAGATCCACGACAGCGCCAAGCTGACGCTGGAAGAGGTCATCGCCCTCATCGAGAAGGCGGAGGCCGCCGGCAAGACCACCGTGCGCCTGCACACAGGGGATTCCAGCATCTACGGCGCAGTACGGGAGCAGTTTGACGAGCTGGAAAAACGCGGTATCGCCTACGATGTCTGCCCCGGCGTCAGCGCCTTCTGCGGCGCGGCGGCCGCTCTGCGGGCGGAGTACACCCTGCCCGATGTGAGCCAGACCGTCATCATCACCCGCGCCCCCGGCCGCACGCCGGTGCCGGAACGGGAGTCCATCCGCTCACTGGCGGCCCATCAGGCCACCATGGTGCTGTTTCTCAGCACCTCACTGACGGAACTGCTGCAAGATGAGCTGCTGGCGGGAGGCTATGCCGCCGAGACGCCGGTAGCAGTGGTGTATAAGGCCACTTGGCCTGAGGAGAAGATCTTCCGCTGCACTGTGGGGACGCTCCACGAGACAGTGACGGGCAACGGTCTGACCAAGACCTCGCTGATCGTGGTGGGCAACTGCCTGGGCGACAACTATCTCCGGTCGCTGCTGTACCACCCCGATTTTACAACGGAGTTCCGCAAGGGGGCCCAATGAGAGCCGTCCTGTTTGCCTACAGCCGGGGCGGCTGCGCCACGGCGCGGCGGGTACTGGAGGCGCTGCCGGAGGAGGTATGGATGTGCTATACCATGCCGCGTTTTGAAGAGCCGGGCTTTCTGCCGCTGGACAAGGCGATATATGGTGTGTGCTTTTCCTCCATGGACGCACTGATCTTTGTGGGGGCCTGCGGCATCGCCGTGCGGGAGATCGCCCCCTATGTCAAAAGCAAAAAAACCGACCCGGCGGTGGTGTGCATCGACGAGGCGGGCCAGTTTGTGATCCCCCTGCTCTCCGGCCACATCGGCGGCGCCAACGCGCTGGCGGAAAAGCTGGCGGAGAAGCTGGACGCCACGGCGGTGGTCACCACCGCCACCGACGTCCGGGGAAAATTCGCCGTGGACGCATGGGCCGCCCGGCACGGCTGTGCCATCTCCGACATGGGGCTTGCCAAGGCGGTATCGGCGGCGATACTGGAGGGGGACGTGCCTCTTTGTAGCCAGTTTTACCTGCCTGTCCCCCTGCCGGAGGGTACGTTTGCCGGGGAGACCGGCCCTCTGGGTATTTTCATCGGCTGGCACGTCAGAACACCCTTTGCCCGCACCCTGCGGCTGATCCCTCACGTATTGCGGGTAGGCGTAGGCTGCCGGCGGGGCATCTCTGCCGAAGCGGTGGTGCGTGCGGTGCAGACAGTGTTCGCGGAAAATGGCCTGGACACAGCGGCTATCCGCGGCGTCTGTTCCATCGACCTGAAGCAGGACGAGCCGGGTCTGCTGGCCGCCTGTGAGAAAAACAACTGGCCGGTGCATTTTTACACGGCGCAGCAGCTGCGGGATGTGGCGGGTGACTTCACTCCCTCCGACTTCGTCCGTTCCGTTACCGGCGTAGACAATGTCTGTGAACGGGCGGCGCTGCTGGATGCCGAAAGGCTGATCGTACAAAAAACAGCGCGGGACGGAGTGACCGTCGCCGTCGCGGCGGAGCATTGGGAGGTGCGCTTTGGGTAAGGTAATTGTAGTGGGCATCGGCCCTGGCGGCTATGAGGATATGACCATCCGGGCAGACGAGGCCCTGCAGGCGTGCGACGCCATTGTGGGGTACCCCGTCTATGTGGATCTGGTGCGGGATCGCTATCCCGGCAAGGAACTTCACTCCACGCCCATGACACGGGAGACAGAGCGCTGCCAGCTGGTGCTGGAGCTGGCGCGCAGCGGCAAGACCGCCGCCATGGTTTGCTCCGGTGACAGCGGCATCTACGGCATGGCGGCGCTGGTCTATGAGCTGAGGGGCGAGGCGCAGGAGCCTGAGATTCAGGTGGTGCCGGGATTGACGGCGGCGTGCAGCGGCGGGGCGGTGCTAGGTGCGCCGCTGACCCATGATTTCGCGGTCATCAGCCTCAGCGACCGTCTGACACCGTGGGAGACCATCGAAAAGCGCTTGGACTGCGCGGCGGCGGCGGATCTGACCATCGTCCTGTATAACCCGGCCAGCCACGGCAGACCGGATCATGTAAAGCGCGCCTGCGATATTTTGCTGCGCCATCTGCCGGAGGATAGACTCTGCGGCATCGTCCGCAACATTGGCCGCGACGGGCAGAGCCGCCGCATCCTGACGCTGGCAGAGCTGCGGGAGGCGGAGGTGGATATGTTCTGCACCGTGTTTATCGGCAACAGTGCGGCAAAGACGGTGGCGGGACAGCTCATCACCCCCAGAGGATACCGAAATGTGTAATATCTGCGTGTTTGCCGGCACCACCGAAGGGCGGGAGCTGGCGGAATTTCTCGCCGGACAGCCGGTACAGGCCACGGTATGTGTGGCAACGGAGTACGGTGAGACGCTGCTGCCGGAGGCGAAAAACGTCACGGTTCTGGCGGGGCGCATCCCGGTGGCGGACATCATCCGGATGCTGCAAGAGACCCGGTTCGATCTGGTGATCGATGCCACCCACCCCTACGCCGCCTCCATCACCGAGAGCATCTGCACGGCCTGCCGGGAGACGGAAACAGAATATCTGCGCCTGCTGCGGCAGTCCTGTGACCCGAAGGAGGCGCTCGTGTGCGTGGAAAACGCCGCCGAGGCCGCCGCGTTTCTGGCGAATACCGAGGGAAGCATCCTCCTGACCACCGGCAGTAAGGAATTGGCGGCGTATAGCGGTATCCTCGATTTTACCCAGCGGGTGTACGCCCGTGTGCTGCCCATGGATGCCTCACTGGAGGCCTGCCGCACAGCGGGGTTAAAAGCCTCTCATATCATCGCCATGCAGGGGCCTTTCTCCGAGGAGATGGATCTGGCCACACTGCGGTTTGCCAACGCCGCGTGGATGGTGACCAAGGACGGCGGCGAAGCCGGCGGCTTTCCTGCTAAGGTGTCCGCAGCCCGGAAGGCGGGCGCAGGCCTGGTGGTCATTGGCCGCCCGCCCCAGCGGGAGGGGCTTCCCTTTGCGGCGGTGCTGGACGTACTGTGTAAGCGGTTCGGCTGCACCGTCCGGCCGCAGGTGCGGATCGTCGGCATCGGCCCCGGCAGCCGGGAGGCTATGACCCATGAGGTCAGCGAGGCCATTGAGACGGCGGACTGTCTCATTGGCGCAAAACGGATGTTGGATGCTGTGGCGCGGCCGGGGCAGCCTACCTATGACGCCATTGCGCCGCAGGATATCGCGGACTTTATCCGCGCCCACCGGGAATACCGCCGCTTTGCGGTGGTCATGTCCGGCGACACCGGCTTTTTCAGCGGCACCAAAAAGCTGCTTCCTCTGCTGGAGGGCTGCGACACAGCGGTGCTGCCGGGTCTGAGCTCGCTGTCCTATCTGTGTGCCCGGCTGCAAACCTCCTACGAGGATGTGCGGGTGGTGAGCCTCCATGGACGGCAGCACAACATCCTGCCGGAGGTGAGGGCAAACGGCCGGCTCTTCGCGCTGGTGGGCGGTGAGCGCGGCATCAACGACCTGTGCCGCACACTGACAGCAGGCGGTCTGGGCGGCGTCACCGTGTCTGTGGGACAGCGGCTGGGCTACCCGGATGAGCGCATTATGTGCGGCACGGCAGCAGAGCTGGCAGAAGGTGCCTACGCGCCCTTGAGCGTGGCGCTCATCGAAAATCCCCACCCCGACGCGGTGGTCACGCCGGGTCTGCCGGATGACGCCTTCCTCCGCAGCGCGGAGGGAATGCCGGTGGTGCCTATGACGAAAAGCGAGGTGCGGGCGGTGTGCCTTTCCAAGCTGCGGCTGACGGAGCGCAGCGTCTGCTGGGACATCGGCGCCGGTACCGGCTCGGTGTCGGTGGAAATGGCCTTACAGGCAAAGCGGGGACAGGTCTGTGCCGTGGAGCGGCGGGAGGACGCCGCGGCGCTGCTGGGGCAGAACCGGGAGCGGTTTTCGTTGGAGAACCTACAGGTGGTCTGCGGCAGTGCGCCGGAGGCCTGCGCCGGTTTGCCCGCGCCTACCCACACATTCATCGGCGGCAGCGCCGGGAATATGCGGGAGATCGTGGCGCTGCTGCTGGCAAGAAACCCCCGTGTCCGCATCGTGGCCACGGCCGTTTCGCTGGAGTCCGTGGCTGAGCTGACGGAGTGCCTGACGGCGTTTCCCTTTACGGAGACGGAGGTGGTGTCGCTGCAGGCGGCGCGGGACAGAAGGGCCGGAGGCTATCATCTGATGAGCGGGCAGAATCCCATTTATATTTTTACGATGCAGGGCGGAGGAGAAACGGCATGATGTGGTCGCTTGCGGCACTTGTTATCGGCTTTTGCATAGACCTTCTGGTGGGCGACCCCCACGGCTTTCCCCATCCGGTAGTTCTGATTGGAAAATGTATCAGCGTGTTGGAGCGGGTGCTGCGGTGCGTATGCCCCAAAACGCCCGCCGGCGAGCGGGCGGCGGGTGCCATTCTGTGGGGCGCGGTGGTCATCATATCCACCGCCGTCCCGGCTCTGCTGCTGTGGCTGTGCGGTCTGGTCAGCCCGTGGCTGCGTCTGGCGCTGGAAAGCGTGATGTGCTGGCAGATCTTGGCCGTCAAGTCCCTGCGGGACGAGAGCATGAAGGTCTATGACGCGCTGGAGAGCGGGGATTTGGCCGCCTCCCGCCATGCTGTTTCCATGATCGTGGGGCGGGATACCGACCGGCTGGACGATGCCGCCGTGACCCGTGCCGCCGTGGAAACGGTGGCGGAGAACACCTCCGACGGCGTGGTGGCGCCGCTGCTGTTTCTGGCCATCGGCGGCGCGCCGCTGGGCTTTTTCTACAAGGCGGTGAACACCATGGACTCCATGCTGGGGTATGTGGAGCCGCCCTATAAGAACATCGGTCTTGTACCCGCCAAGGCGGACGATGTGGTGAATTATATCCCGGCGCGGCTGTCCGCCCTGCTGATGCTGACGGCGGGCGCCCTGATGGGACTGGATATTTCAGCGGGCTGGCGGATCTTCCGCCGCGACCGCCGGAAGCACGCCAGTCCCAACTCAGCCCAGACGGAATCCGTCTGCGCGGGGCTGCTGGGCGTGCGTCTGGCGGGGGATGCATGGTACCACGGCGTGCTGCACAAAAAGGAGTATATCGGCGACGCAGCGCGGGAGATCACCCATGAGGACATCCCCCGTGTGTGTCGCCTGATGACCGTCACAGCCATCCTTGCCCTGCTTTTGAGCTGCGGGGTCAAGCTGCCCCTTGCGCTGTAAAGGAGACGTAGATGCTGTATAAAACGGAAAATCAACATGGCGGTGACGTGTACGGCGGCGGTATCACACTGGATTTTTCCGCCAACACCAACCCGCTTGGCACGCCCCCCGGCGTTTTGGAGGCGGTGTGCCGGGCTCTGCCCCAGCTGCACCGCTACCCCGACCCCTACTGCCGCCAGCTGGTGCAGGCCATCGCAACCCATGAGCAGGTGCCGGCGTCGTATGTCCTCTGCGGGAACGGCGCGGCGGACCTGATCTACGCTTACTGCGCCGCTCTGCGGCCCCGGACAGCTGTGGAGCCTGCGCCTACCTTTGCCGAGTACGGGCTGGGTCTGGCGCAGGTGGGCTGTCGCGTGACGCCGTATTTTCTGCATCAGGCGGAGAATTTCGATGTGGATGAGGGCTTTCTGCCCTTTTTGGAAGAGAAAAAGCCGGAGGCGGTATTCCTCTGCACTCCCAACAACCCCACCGGACGGCTGCTGCCGCTGCCGCTGCTGGAGTGGATCCTGCAAGGCTGTGCGGCGTGGGGTGCGCGGGTGTTTCTGGATGAGTGCTTCCTCGACCTTACGGAGGACGGTGTCAGCGCCAAAGCCCTTTTGGCGGCGCACCCGGAGCTGCTGATCCTGAGGGCCTTTACCAAGAGCTACGGCATGGCGGGCATCCGGCTGGGGTACTGCCTGTGCGCCGACAGCGCGCTGCTGCACCGCATGGCGAGTGCATCCCAGCCGTGGAACGTATCCTCGCTGGCGCAGAGCGCCGGTGTGGCGGCGCTGACGGAGCAGGATTTCCTGCAAAGAACACGATCCCTCGTCCATACGGAGCGGCGCTGGCTCACGGATAACCTGACGGCGCTGGGCTTCTGGGTGTGTCCGTCCCAAGCCAACTACCTGCTGTTCCGCGGGCCGCGGGGCTTGCGGGAGGGGCTTCTGCGGCAGGGCATCGCCATCCGGGGCTGTGGGAATTACAGCGGGCTGGACGACGGGTGGTATCGCATCGCCGTGCGGCCCCATGAGGAAAACGAAGCGTTGATAACGGCCATCCGGCAATTCTGCAAGGAGAAATCGCTATGGCAATGAATATTATGATACAGGGAACCATGTCCAACGCCGGAAAGAGCCTGCTGGCGGCGGGACTCTGCCGCGTTCTGAAGCAGGACGGCTACCGCGTGGCACCGTTCAAGAGCCAGAATATGGCGCTAAACTCCTTCATCACCAGGGACGGCGGTGAGATGGGCCGGGCGCAGGTGGTGCAGGCAGAGGCCGCCGGGATCGAGCCGGATACCCGCATGAATCCCATCCTGCTCAAGCCTACCACCGACGTGGGCAGTCAGGTCATCGTAAACGGCCAAGTGCGGGGCAATATGCAGGCCATGGAGTATTTCCGCCGCAAGCGGGACTACATCCCCGCCGTGCTGGAGGCCTACAACAGTCTGGCCTCAGAGTACGACGTGATCGTTATCGAGGGGGCGGGCAGCCCCGCGGAGATCAATCTCAAGCAGGATGACATTGTGAACATGGGGCTTGCCAAGCTAGTGGACGCGCCGGTGCTGCTGGTAGGCGACATCGACCGGGGCGGCGTATTCGCCCAGCTCTATGGTACAGTGGCGCTGCTGGAGGAGGACGAGCGCCGCCGCATCAAGGGCGTGGTGGTCAACAAGTTCCGGGGCGACCGGGCCATTCTGGAACCGGGGCTGAAGACGCTGGAGGAGCTGTGCGGCATCCCGGTGGCGGGAGTCATCCCCTACACCCATGTGGACATCGACGATGAAGACAGCCTGACCGAGCGGTTCGGCCGCTCCACGGAGCGGAAGCTTTTGGATATCGCGGTGATCCGTGTGCCGCGTATCTCCAATTTCACGGATTTCAGTCCCTTTGAACATTACGAGAACGTGTCGCTGCGCTATGTGGATCAGGTGAGCGACCTGCATCGGCCGGACATGATCCTGCTGCCGGGTACCAAGAGTACCATCGCCGACCTGCGGTGGCTGCGGCAGTCCGGTCTGGAGGCGGCCATCCTGAAAGCGGCAGACGCCGGTACGCTGATCTTCGGCGTCTGCGGCGGCTATCAGATGCTGGGACGCACCGTATCCGACCCCGAGCAGGTGGAGGCCGCCGGGGTCACGGAGATCAGCGGCATGGGGCTGCTGGACATGGACACCGAATTCCGCGGCGAGAAGGTACAGACCCAAACGCAGGGCGTCATCAGCGGTGTGGAGGGGACGCTCTCCCCCCTGAACGGTCTGGCCTACGAGGGCTACGAGATTCACATGGGACGCAGCCGGCAGGAGATGCCCGCCCTCAGCGGCGGCGGAAACGTGTACGGCAGCTACGTCCACGGTATCTTTGACGCGCCGGGCATCGCCGATACGATCCTGCGGACGCTGTGCGCCAAAAAAGGCGTGTCCTTTGACGCGCTGGCGACCTTCGACGCCCGCGGCTACAAGGAGCGGCAGTATGACCTGCTGGCAGACGTGGTGCGCGGCGGACTGGATATGTCCTTCGTCTACCGTGTGCTGCGCCGGGAAGTATAACGAAACAAACTCCACGGTCTACCACCGGAAACGCTGCACTGCGTGCTGCGCCTGTTGGGGGTAACACAGATCTGCCGGTACATCTGCGGGACTATGTAGAGGCACTGGGGGCCGGAATCCCCACCCGGCCCGACGACCTGCTGCTGCGCGCTCCAGAACGGCGTGGACGTGAAAACCGTCAGCAGTATGCTCGGTCATTACTCCGCAAGCTTCACGTTGGACACCTACGCCCATGTCACCACTGACGCCCAGCTCAAAGCGGCGCAAACAATGGGCAATATCCTATTCCGTGCTGTCTGATGGTTTCCGCTATCCGCTCCCGTTGGGGTCAGCGTTTGGGTCAGAAAAAACGGCAAGTAAGTTATTGGGCGCAAAAGTACGGAAAAAGTCCTGATTTCGCAAGAAATCAGGACTTTCTGGTGCGAGTGGCGATACAGAACTT
>ENA-ORNF01003283-ORNF01003283.1-human-gut-metagenome-genome-assembly--contig:-NODE-3283-length-10798-cov-3.367495_pt1 | contig 10798 bp, 11 predicted proteins | sample MGYA00242110_ERZ509012 | MGnify/ENA primary metagenome ERZ509012 (study PRJEB26280, sample SAMEA2338714) | human gut metagenome | biome: human gut; feature: human-associated habitat; material: faeces... | reverse complement strand
GGACAAATGTGTGATCAATTATCAAAAACTGATAATAGAATTACTGTCATTCATCAAGAAAATCAAGGATTATCTGGTGCAAGAAATTCAGCAATAGATATCGCAAAAGGTGATTATATAACTTTTGTTGATAGTGATGATAGGATAGCTGAAGATATGATTGAGAGCCTTTATGATAGAATTGTAGGGGTGAAAGCGGATATGTCTGTTTGTCAGAGATTTTTAATTGGAGAGAGTGGAGATATTAAGGATGATGATAAAGCTCTTTTTGAGGATTATGTAGTATATGGAAATAAAGAATGTGTGCATGATTTTATGTCTTCAAAAGGAATTGATAGGGTGGCTTGGGGGAAATTATATCGTACGGAATTGTTTCAAGATATCCGTTATCCAAAAGGAAAATATCATGAGGATGTATTTATTACTTATCGTTTGGTGGCTAAGTCTAATGTGATAGCGGTTAGTGGTGAGAAAAAATATTGTTATAGGATACGTAATGCCAGTATAACACAATCTTCCTTCTCCTCAAAACATTTGGATGCGGTGATAGGTAAATGTGAAATAGCAAACTTTATGGAGGTTAATTATCCGAGTGAATTGGTTTACGCTCAAGCTGGAATTGTGTATGCGGCCAATCAATGTGTTTGGAGAATGGGTATTTCTCATTGTTTTAATAAACAATACATGAATTTTTTGCAATCGAAATATCGTTCTTTTGAAACACCCTTCTTGCGCTATGGAAAAAACAGATTTTTCTCGAAAATATTTTCCATATGTGCTTTTATTAGTGTGAATATGGTAGTGAAATCTATATCAATCATCAAAAATTAGAATAGGTATGTTGGGAAAAGTGAAAGTTATCTTACAAGAGCGTATCAATCGTAAAAATAGAAGCAAATTAACTAATTTATCACCTTCATTGGTCTGTAGTAATTGTACAGGTGGCTTTTTATATCATTGGTTGGGTTTACGTTTCTATTCACCGTTCATTAATTTGTATATGACCAATGAGGATTTTTTGACAGCCTTGGAAAATTGGGATTTGTTTATTCATTCAGAGATCAAAGAAGTTAAAAATAGTGGTTTTGATTATCCGGTAGGAGAAGGACTATTAGGTGTAAAAATCCACTTTGTTCATTATAAAGCATTTGCAGATTCACTTGCTAAGTGGAAAGAAAGATGTGAACGTTTGAATGCTGACAATATGGCGGTTATGCTGACAAATTGGGGGGTGATGTCTCTGTGCTAGAGCGTTTTGATAAACTTCCGTTTAAAAATAAAGTAGCGTTTGTTGATAAAATTTATCCTCAGTTTAAATCTACTTGTTATTTGAGTGGGTTTTCGAAGGTGAAAGGCGTGAAAAATATTTATGCTACGCAATATCTCGATGGACGGAGATATATTGATCAATTTGATTATGTTTCTTTTATTAATCAATTAAACAAGTAAATGAAATATGCATAAACTTAAAATATTACTTGCCGCGATTTGTGGTGAGCTACTTAAACTGTACTATAAGGTAGGGTTAGGTACAATCCCATATGGAATCAATCAGGAGAAGGTGCGTAAAGAAAAGGTAATAGTTTCTCTTACCAGTTATGGACGAAGGGTGGGAGAGATACTCCCGTTTACGGTTATTTCATTGCTTCGTCAAACTTATAAACCAGACTTGGTATTGTTATGGTTGGATGATGAACATTGGAATGATGGTAATTTGCCTTTTATTTTGAAGCGTTTGAAAAAGAAAGGGCTTACTATCCGCTATTGTAAGGATATTAAATCTTATAAGAAGTTGATACCCACGTTAGAGGTGTATCCGGATGATTTGATTATTACTTGCGATGATGATTTCTTTTATCGGCGGAATATGGTTGAACGTTTAGTTGCTGAATATCATAAAGATCCCTCTCATGTTTACACGTATCGAGCTCATCGGGTATCATTTAATAATGATGGAATTTTGAGACCTTATAATGATTGGGAGATGGAAATTTCCGGGGTCGGCGGCCGTTTTGTGTTTCCAACGGGGTGCGGTGGTTGTTTATACAAACGCTCCTTGTTGCATAAGGATATTTGTAGGGAGGACCTGTTCATGCGTTTGGCTCCAAAGGCCGATGATGTGTGGTTTTATTTCATGGAAGTTTTGCATGGAACGGAGTGTGTAGTACCGGATAAAGGATATGTCTATATTCCGTTGGACGTTTTTTATCAGTATATTCATAAAGAAGCAAGCCTGTCGGCTACGAATTGCAAGGAGTCTCAGAATGATCCTCAAATTCGAGCGGTGATGGATTACTATCATTTGATGGGTTCAGATTTAATAGGGTGCTGATTTTATTTCATGAAGAAACTTTCTTATACAATAGGTTGATCGTTGTTGGACCATTCTTGATCTGCCTAATATCTTACTTAAAAAAATAATACATAATTCTTATGAAAGCATGTTTCATGGGTTTGGGCTATATTGGCCTGCCCACGGCTATTATTGCCGCAAAGCACGGGGTGGAGATCGCCGGCGTGGATATTAACGCTCAGGTGGTGGAGGTTACCAACCGAGGAAAATTGCATATCATCGAGCCGGGTATGGAGGAGATGTTGCGGGAGGTACTGGCCTCCGGACATTTCAAGGCGTACACCGAGCCTCGGGTGAGCGACGCTTATTTCATGGTGGTACCCACTCCTTTCAAGGGGGATCATGAGCCGGACGTATCGTTCGTGGAGTCGGCTACCCGTATGGTGCTTCCTTTGTTGAAGGAGGGGGATTTGTACGTGATCGAGTCTACCTCGCCGGTGGGGACGACCGAACGGATGGCTAGTTTGATTTTCTCGGAACGGCCGGAGCTGGAGGGCAGGATCTATATCGCTTATTGCCCGGAGCGGGTGCTTCCGGGTAACGTGATCTATGAGTTGGTGCATAACGACCGGGTCATCGGCGGCATGGATGAGGCCTCTACCCGTAAGGCGATGGAGTTCTACGGCCAGTTCGTGAAGGGTACGCTTCACCCAACGAATAGCAAGACGGCCGAGATGTGTAAATTGACCGAGAACTCAAGCCGGGACGTACAGATCGCTTTCGCCAATGAGCTGTCGTTTATCTGCGATAAAGCGGGAATCAATGTGTGGGAGCTGATCGATTTGGCGAACAGGCATCCCCGTGTGAATATCTTACAGCCGGGTTGCGGTGTTGGTGGTCATTGCATAGCGGTGGACCCTTACTTCATCACGGCGGAGTTTCCGATGGAGAGCCGTATGATCTCGACGGCCCGTGAGACGAATAATTACAAGGCTTTCTGGTGCGCTGAGAAAGTGAGGAACGCCATGCTACGGTTTGAGTTGAAGCATGGGCGTAAGCCGGCGGTGGCAATGATGGGCTTGGCTTTCAAGCCTGATATCGATGACTTGCGCGAGTCTCCGGCTAAGGGAATAACGACGAAGGTGTTGCAATCGTGCAACAACGCTGATATCATGGTGGTGGAGCCGAACGTTTCGGAGCATAAGCTGTTTAAGTTGACCCCTTATAAGGAGGCATACGAGAAGGCGGATATAGTGGTTTTCTTGGTGAATCATAGGGAGTTTGCGGGGTTGAATTATCGGGATGACGTGGAGGTGCTGGACTTTTGCGGGACATTCAAGAAATAATCGTTCGCTAAATAGAAGAATACGCTGTAATGAGGAAAATAATGTTAGTCTTCGGGACCCGTCCCGAGGCGATCAAGATGGCTCCGCTGGTGAAGGAGTTCCAAAAATATCCGGAGTCGTTCGAGACCATCGTGTGCGTTACCGGACAGCATCGGGAAATGTTGGATCAAGTGTTAAAATTGTTCGAGATCACGCCGGATTATGTGCGCTACATCGTGCCCTACGCCGCGCGGATGTACTACGGCGTCGGCTTTCATTTCAGCACAGAGAAACACGCACTTGCTACGGCGATGTGGGACAAGGCCGCCATGGAAACGCAGCGGGACAAGCTGACACGCGCCGTGGCGGCGTACATGAGGAGGCAGGTATGACCGATTTTAACAAAGCTGTGCGGGCGTGGCTGTCCGAATGCCCCGCCATCCGCGAAGATCGTCTGTACTACGGCTTTCTGACTGCCGGAGACGGCAATCAGGTATTTCAGACCGTGGAACACACGACCGCGCGCGAGGACATCTGCGGCAACGAGATCGGCAAATACAGCTTTGCCGTCATCGACTTCCGCGCCCTCACAAAAATGCCGCTGAGCTACACCGCAGAAGACCTCGACCGCGCGGCATCGGTCGAGAAAATCAACGACTGGATTCGGGCACAGCGCAAGACTCGCAACTTCCCTGCCTTTGATGGCTGTGTTATCGACGGCATCACCGTGCCGCCCGCGCCGGTCTTCGCCGGGCAGGAGCAAAATGAGGGCATGAGCCTTGCAAAGTACATGATCCAGGTCGTGATCGACTACACCAAATTCAACTGAAAATTCAACTGACAGAAAGGAAAAACCATGGCAACGAACGCATTTAACCTGAGCGACAACGTGAAAGCCGAACGCAAGCTGCTGGTGACGGCAGTCAACGTCGGCACGGACAGCGCCCCCGAGTTTGAGGTCATCGGCGCGGGCATCGAGGACAGCTCGGTCGAATTAAACCCCGACGTGTCCACCGTGACCGACATCCTCGAGGCGCTCGACAAACGGGGGCTCGACCCCCGCGAGGAGCTGCACACCTTCGCCTTCGCTCCCGACGTGCGGACGATCGACGACCTGCGCGAAGGGATGACCCTGCCGGGCATCGTCACCAACATCACCGCTTTCGGCGCCTTTGTGGACATCGGCATCAAGCAAGACGGGCTGGTGCATGTCTCACAGCTGGCCGACCGCTACGTCGCCTCGCCGGCCGAGGTGGTCCGCCTCGGGCAGCATGTCGAGGTGCGCGTTACGGGTATCGACACGCTCCGGGGCCGCATCTCGCTCTCGATGCGCCGGGACGGATAGCCCGGCAGCCGCACCGCAAGACGAAGGGCGGGCGAACCCGATGAGGTTCGCCCGCCCTTTGCGTCTCCGTCCGGACAGGGATCATTCCGCATCCGGAGCCGTGCGGATCACCAGCTCGCCCTCGCCCAGCGCATCGTGGGCGACGAACCACCCCTCGACAGGCTTTCCGCCGCAGGTAACCGATTCGATCCGGCGCCCCTCGCCCTCACGGCGGATCATCCAACGGTGTCCGTCGCCGAGCGCCACCTCCGTACGGTCGAACAGCGGCACGGTGACGATGTACTCCGGATCGGCCGGCGAGTAGGTATAGAGGCCGATGGCATTCAGCACGTACCACGACGACATCTCCCCGGCATCGTCCATGCCGCAGAGGGCCAGTCTGTCGGGGCCCATGCCGTAGAAACGGTCGAGGATGTAGTCGATGAGCTCCTGCGAACGCTCCTGGCGGCCGATGAAGTAGTAGAGGTAGGCAAAGCCGTGGTCGGGCTGGTTGCCATGGCAGTACTGCCCGATGAAGCACGAGAGGTTATCGACCTCGTACCCCTCCCACGGGATCGAGAAGAGGCGGTCGAGTTGCTCGCCGAAGGCCTCGCGGCTCGGGTAGAGCGCGATGAGCCCCTCGGTGTCGTGCGGGGCGAAGAAGGTCTGCTGCCAGGCGTTCGCCTCGCGGTACATGTATTCGTAGTAGGGATAACGCTCCTCGAAGGGGGTGATCCACGACCCGTCCTCCAGGCGGCCGCGCATGAGTCCCGTCGAGGGATCGAAGCAGTTGCGGTAGTTCTTCGTGCGGGCCATCAGCAGGTCGTGGTTCTCCCTGTCGCCCAGCGCCTCGGCCAGCAGCGCCACGGCGTAGTCGTCGTAGGCGTATTCGAGTGTCTTCGTGACGGCCGCCCGACAGACCGTGTTGGTCACCGGATGGTCGTAGTCCATCTCGGGGATGTAGCCGCGGGCGATGTATTCGTCGAGCCACGGACGGCTCGGGCCCTGCACCGTGGCATTGCGCAGCACGAGGTTGTAGGCACGCTTCACGTCGAAGCCCCGGATGCCGCGCAGGTAGCTGCCGGCCACGAATGCCGAGGCATGGTCACCGTGGAAGAAGGTCGGCATGAAGCCTCCGCGCTTCTCGCCGCGGTCGGTATCGGAGCTGATGACATCGGCCGCCACGTCGGGGGCAAGCAGTCCCAGAAGGATCAGTTTGTTGCGATAGTCATCCCAGTAGGAGGGACTTGTATAGTAACGGAAATTCGCATCGCGGACGACTTCGCCCCGTTCGTCGGTATATTCGCCGTTCACGTCGCTGCGCAGCGCCGGCCAGAGGAACGCACGGTAGAGCGACGAGTAGAAGAGTCCCTTCTCGCGTTCCGTGCCGCCCTCGACGCGGATACGGCCCAACAGGTCGTTCCACGTATCCGCAGCCGCCTGACGCACCTCGGCAAAGGAGCGGCCGAGCAGTTCGGCCTCGAGGTTCCCGCGGGCGTTCGCCTCGCTCACGAACGAGAAGCCGATGCGCAGTTCGAGGGGCCCCTCTCCCTCGCCGAAGCGCACGATGCGGATCTCGCGGTCGCCTTCCCGAACCGGTTCGACTCCCGTCACGGGGCGGTTGGCCACGGCGTAGAAGTACATCGTCTCGCCGGTCCGCTGCCATCCGGCAAAGGTGTTGTCACCCACCTTGCGGATCTCCCAACCGCGGACCCGCTCGTTCGAGCGCTGCAGGTCGGCCAGCACCGAAGGCTCGGCCCCCTCGGGGAAGGTGTAGCGGTGCAGGGCGCAGCGCAGCGTCGTCGTCAGTTCGGCATCAACGCCGTAACGGTCGAGGAAGACCTCGTAGTAGCCCGGGGCGGCCGTCTCACGGTCGTGGCTGTAGGGCGAGCAGTAATCCTCCGGAGTCGGGGTTCCGGTTACGGGCAGCAGCGGGATGTGGCACAGGTTCCAGTGACCCTTGTTCGAGTGGGTGAACCCGTAGATCACCGTATCCTCGTACTGGTAGCCCGAGCCGCTGTGGAACTTGGTGACGGGACTCGCCTGCACCAGGGCGTTGGGCAGCGACGCCCCGGGAAAGACCTCGGCTCCCCAGGTGCGCTTCGTGGGCCGGAAGCCCAGATCGACACTGTCCCACAGCGTGGCTGTTCCGAGCAGCGGATTGACATAATCGGTGAGTTGTTTTTGCTGCGGGGCACACCCGACAGCCGTTGCCAGCAAGGCAATGAGCAGAAAGGTTCTTCGCATGAGTTCAGGAGATTTGTTATACAAATGTAGCGCATTCGCCCGGTCCCGCGCAAGCGCTTTGCGGCAAAAAAGCTATCTTTGTCCCGCAAGCAGACTATTCTTGCACAAAATCGGATAACCGCATGGACGCAATCGCGCAATTTTTCGTGGAGTGGGGATACGTGGGGCTCTTCCTTTCGGCCTTCATCGCCGGGAGCATCCTGCCCTTCAGCTCCGAAGCGGTGATGGTCATCCTCACGGGCATGGGCCTCGACCCCGTCGGCTGCCTGATCGCGGCATCGCTCGGGAACACGCTGGGCGGCATGACCTGCTATTGGATCGGCTCGCTCGGCCGCACCGAGTGGATCACCCGCATCGGCATCACACCCCGCCAACTGGCCCGGGCCCGGAAATTCCTCGCCGGGCGCGGCGCCCTGATGGGATTCTTCGCCTTTCTGCCGACCATCGGCGAGGCGCTTGCCATCGTCCTCGGACTGATGCGCAGCAACGTGTGGCTCACGGGCATCTCGATGCTTGCGGGCAAGGCGCTGCGCTATGTCGTCATCCTGCTCTCGTTCGAAGGGGCCGCAGCGCTCTTCTGAGCACAACTCCCCACATGCGGGAACAACAGCGTCCGGATCTCCCCTGCGGGAAATCCGGACGCCGCATATCTGCCGGAAGGCCGGCTACTTCGACGACGCGAGCGGAGCGGCCTGCGTATAGGTCCGGGCGGCCAGCTCCTTGTCGAGCATGTAAAGCCCGAACTTGTTGCCCTCGACGGCCTCGCAGGCGCCGATCATCTCGCGCGCCGACTCCTCCTCCTCGACCTGCTCGTCGATGAACCAAACGAGCATGTTCGACGAAGCATAGTCCTTGTCTCCGGCGGCGATGGCGGCCAGATTGTTGATCATCGCCGTCACCTTCTGCTCGTGTTCGAGCGTATCGCGGAACATCTCCAGCGGCGAGTCCCACGACGTGCGGACCTCGGCGATCGGCTGCAAACGCACCTCCGCATCCCGCGAAAGGATGTAGTTCATCAGGATGCGGGCATGGTCCTGCTCCTCCTGGAACTGGACATAGAACCAGTTGGCAACGCCCTTCAGCCCCTTGGCCTCGGCGTCCACCGACATCGAAAGATAGAGATACGCCGACCACATCTCGGCGTTGATCTGCGCATTGAGCGCTTCGTGCAATTGCTGACTCAACATAGTTTATCGTAATTTAAGGATTCGATCCGTTCTCTTACGACAAATATAGGACATTTTCCGAACTTTGAGCCGCCCCGGCAACAAATACGACGAAAAATCCGCCGGGGCGGGTTTTCGCGCAGGCCGACCGCGGCGCCCGGCAACGCAAGGCGTCCGGAGCGGATCCGCAGACTCCCGGATCAGTCGTCGAGATCGATGAGCCGGAAGTCGAGGTCGAACTTCATCTCGAAGCCGTTGTCGAGCTCGACCTCGTAATCGCGGCGGTCGCGTTCGAGTTTCAGCACCCGGGCTTCAGGGAAGTGTTTGGCTACATAGGCGGCAATCTGCGGAGGGATAAGCCGCGCCGGCACCTCGGCCCCGTACTTGCAGTCGATGTCTGTCCAGTTCCCTTTTCCGTCGAACACCACCACCATGCCATCGACCATCACCACCTTGTACTCGGTCGAGAACCACTCGGTCTCTGCCTTGGCGAACGGAACATCCACTCCGGGGAAGCTTTCGGCCAGGAACGCCTGCGCTGCAGCGGGCAGTTTATCGGCCGTAATCAGCCGGTCCCGCTCCATGCACGAGGTCGCAAGGCCGAGTGTCAGCAGGGACGCTCCCATCCAACCCACGATTCGTTTTGCTTTTGATTTCATATGTTACTCTCTTCTTCTCGTTGTTTTCCGTCACAAAGCTAATCTGCGAAACTGAAACGTTTCTGAAACGCCGCGTCAATCCGCAATCCGGAGCGTGAAACAGTGACGCCCGTCCGCATAGCCGTACCCGATCCGCATGCCGTAGAGGCGGCACACGGCATCGACGATCGCCAGCCCGAGCCCCGTCGAACCTTCCCTCTTCGTCCCCTGGTAAAAGCGGTCGAAGACATGCTCACCGTCGAGCGCCCCGCCCGCACCGCTGTTGGCGACGCTCAGGCTGCCGGCGTCCACACGGACGACGATCTCACCGTCCGCATCGCCGTGCACGAAGGCGTTCTTGAGCAGGTTGCCCACGACACTCGCCGCGAGCGACGGGTTCATCCGCACGGTCAGCTGCCCCTCTTCGAGCAGCGTAAAGCGGATCCCGCGGTAGGCATAGATCTCCCCGAGGTCCTCGGCCGTACTGCGCACCAGGGCATTTACATCGACCGGCTCGGACTCGGGGAACTGCCCGTTCTCGATCTTCGAAAGCAGCAGCAGCGACCGGTTGAGCCGCACCAGATACCCCAGCGTCCGCTGGACCTTGGCGATCTCGCCCAGCTGCTCCTCCGTAAGCGATCCGCCATCGACGAGCATCTCAAGTCGGTTGCCGCACACGGCCAGCGGGGTCTGCATCTCATGCGAGGCGTTGCCGATAAACTGCTTCTGCCGGTCGAACAGCGATTCGGCCCGGGCGGCATACCGCCGGGCGGCATCGTTCAGCCGACGGAACTCCACGACCTTCGTATCGGCCTCGAGCGGCGGATTGGCCGCACCGACCGTATAGGCGTCGAGCCACTGCAACAGGGCGTAAAGCGGCTTCATCGTGCGGTGCAGGACGACGGCCGTCACGATCAGAATCAGCCCGAGCAACAGCACGTACAGTCCGACGATCCACCACAATACGGCCCCGACCAGTTCGGTCTTCTCGACCGTCGGCGACGTCACCGTCAGTTCGCGCCACTGCCCCGCACGGTCGCGGAACATCATCCGCAGCACGCGGGCCGGCTCCTCATTGTCCCGTTCGGGAATATAGACCTGCTCGTCCGAAAATACCGTCTGCGGGCGCGAAGCGGCATAGCCGGCAGGTACCTCGAAGAGTTTGTACCCGCTCGTACCGCCCCCTTCGGATGCGGGGGCGTGTCCGGAAAGCACCTGACGGATGATCACTTCGGCGCGTACCTCCAGCGCATCGTCCACCTCACGGTCGATCCGGGCCGTCAGGGCAAAATAGAACAACAGGGCCCACACCGCCAGCAGCAGCGAGAGTACCCATGCCAGGTGCAGGACGATGCGGTAGACAAGTCTCATGGACGGACCAGTTTGTAACCGAAGCCGTAGACCGACTTGATCTCGATGTCGGCCCCCGCGGCCTGGAGTTTGCGGCGCAGGTTCTTCATCTGCGCATAGACGAAATCGAAATTGTCGGCCTGGTCGATATGGTCGCCCCAGACCCCTTCGGCCAGCGCGGTCTTGTCGACCGTGTGGTTGGGGCGGGTCATGAAGTAGTGCAGGATGTCGTACTCCTTGCGCAACAACTCCACGGGACGCCCGGCAACCTCGACCCGACGGCTGTCGGGCCACAGGCGCACGTTCCCCGCCTCGAGGCTCGCCTGCCCATCGCGCTGGTGGCGCCGCAGGACGCTCCGGATCCGGGCGCTCAGCTCCGCGAGATGGAAGGGTTTGGGCAGGTAGTCGTCGGCCCCCAGTTCGAGTCCCTCGATCTTGTCGTCGAGCGAGTCGCG
>ENA-ORNF01003281-ORNF01003281.1-human-gut-metagenome-genome-assembly--contig:-NODE-3281-length-10802-cov-2.534009_pt1 | contig 10802 bp, 5 predicted proteins | sample MGYA00242110_ERZ509012 | MGnify/ENA primary metagenome ERZ509012 (study PRJEB26280, sample SAMEA2338714) | human gut metagenome | biome: human gut; feature: human-associated habitat; material: faeces... | reverse complement strand
TTCCACTAATACAACGGAAGCCGCAGGTTCATCCCGATAAGCACACACATTGAATCGAGTGCCAAGCACTTTTACCTCGATCGTACTCGTTTTAACAATAAAAGGGCGAGAAGGGTCCGCAGCAACTTCCAAATAGACCTCTCCATCCACTAATATCTCCCGCTTATCTTTAGCAAAAACCGTAGGAAAAATCACCCGGGTCTCTGCATTAATATACATTTTAGTACCATCTGAAAATACGATATTCGCACGCCGTCCTTTCGGTACTATTATTTGATCCGGCTCATCAATTTTAGTTTCTTGCTCATTCTTTTCTATTTGGTGTTCCTCTACATTTGATTTGCCTACCGTATCATAAATTACCGTAGCTTCATCTTTCAGTTGAACCCAACCTTGATCCTTCACCAAGACAATCTCATCCCCCGGCAAGGCGCCAACATTCTTTTCCTCCAACAAGGCCAAAGGCAATGAAGATTTATCATGTCCCATCATCCAAAAATAACATCCCACGGCAAGAAGCAACATGACGGCGGCCGCTACGGAAGAAACAAGATAGCGTATACGTAAAACAGAGGTCTTACGGGGAGCATTCAAACGTTCCTCCAGCTTCTGCCAAGAAGAAAGTGCCAGTCGCGAATCCACTCGCTCCTCTTCACGAACTTTACGCAACAAATCTTCTCCGGCTTGCCGAAATGAATCCTTCTCAACCATGTCCTGTTTCTTATTCACGAGATACCTGTTTACTCTTATTACGGATGGAATTCGTTTTGGTACTCACTTTTTACCGGGAAAAATAGCGAATCCGCCATTTTTTTCATTCTTACAACCTCTTTTGCCATCCCTAGGGCACGGCTGTGCCACCTTGATGGCACAACTATGCCACACCGATGGCACAGCTGTGCCACTTGGATGGCACGACTGTGCCATCAAGGTGAAAATTATTGGCACAATATATCTTTGATATACTGCGACATAAAGAGAGTCCAAGAATACATTAAAGCTCCAACGAGAACCACCGCCTTAACTTACGGAGTGTTCTAGACAATAAATTTTTACTGGATTGGTAATTTATGCCTAAAATACCAGCTATCTCATTATGCCCCAATTCATTTACATAATAAAGATAAATGATCTCTCGCTGATGGGGAGAAAGTTTTGTCAAGGCTTTCATCAAAAGTTTAACCCGGTCGTCCGCATCTGTCGTATCCAATGCGATACGGGAGAATAACTCATCCACTTGAAACACGTCCTCATATAAGGAGACATCCTCCATTTTCCTGTTTTTCTCGATCGTATCATACAGCTTATGTCTTAAAGCCTTAAGCAGATATCCTCTGACATTCGCCGTCGGAGAGAGGGAGGTATGGTTTTGAATCAAATTGATAAAAATATCCTGTACGCAATCTTCCACCAAGTTCTTGTCGGGAAATAACTTGATTCCATAATTGCGCAGCAATGCGTAAAATCGGCAATAAAGCTCACGGAAGGCTTCCTTATCTCCCTTCAGACACGATTCCCATAGCTTCTCATCGGATATTCCCATATAAATAAACTCCCGAAGATTTCCCGCAAACATACACAAAAAACATTCAATTTCAGTTAAGAGCAATAAAAAAATACAAAAAAGCACGTACACCACCATGAATAACGATGTACGTGCTTCTAAAAAATCACATGGGAAAATCACTTATACCGTTTGCCTTGCCACGGTATCATACCCGTCTGACGGATATGCTCCATCAAGCCATTGAACAAGTTTTTATACGTATCCGAAGATCGTTCCCCGATCGGACTTTGTTCCTTCGGATCTTCCTTTATATTAAAGAATTGGATAGGCTCCCAAGGAGTATTTTGTAAAATCTTGAAATCCCGGTATTGAGATGCGTAATATGCCTGACCTCCATATCGGGAATTACCTTCCCTTCGTACCCAATGCACCATTCGATCTCCGGTATCTTGTTCCTCACCCCGCAAAAGAGGCAAGATACTGATACCGTCGATCTCATGCGATACAGGCACGGCTGTCAGATCGCATAAGGTCGGAAACATATCCGAAAGCATGACGAAATTATCACGTACCGCCGGACGGATCTGGTTCTTCCAATAAATACCTCCGGCTACCCGGATCCCTCCCTCATACATATCCTGCTTCGCGCCTCTGAACGGGCCGTTATTCGCACCCGCATCGTCCTGCCCTCCATTATCAGAGGTAAATATAATGATCGTATTCTCCAACTGGCCATTCTGTTCCAAGGCCTCATACACACGTCCGACGTTATAATCCAAATGCTCAATCAAGGCGACAATCTTAGCACGCTTCTCAGGAAGTGACGGTTCACGCTTTTTCACCTTTTCCAGCCATTCCTGAGGAGGTTGTATCGGGGTATGTGGGGCATTATAAGCTAAATACAAGAAGAAAGGTTCTTGTTTTTGCTTCATATCCGACAGGTAACGGATCGCCCAATCAGAGAAAATCTCTGTAGCATGTCCTTGTGGATCGATCTCTTTCAAGTTCTCACGCATATAATTATTCCCGAAACGACGATGGGTATAATAATCATCCATCATATCCCCTAAAAATCCCCGGTAGAAATCGAAACCCCTTTCCGTAGGGGTATTCGGAGACTCCAATCCTAGATTCCATTTTCCAACCATCGCATTATGATAGCCTCTTTTCTTCAACATCTGGGGTAATAATACGGCATCCTCCGACAGATACCCCCAACTATCCTCTTTATGCGTACGAATGACTCCCGGTACACCTACCATATCCGGATAACGCCCGGTTAATAACGAGGCTCTACTAGGAGAGGAGACCGGACAGTTCGCATGGAAATTCGTGAAACGAACTCCTTCATTTAATAATTTATCGATATGTGGAGTTTGAATGTCCTTGGCGGCTCCTTGACAGGACAAATCGCCATATCCCAAATCATCCACCAAAATCAGCAGGATATTCGGGCTATCCGGCAAAGCCTTTGTTTGTGCGGAAGCTGCGGAAAAAGCCAATCCGCAAGCCGCTGTTAGTATATATTTATTCATCTAATCTAGTGTTTTTAAATGTCCCATTACATCATATCACATACGGAAGGCTTGATCTTCATTCCTTTCTTATGTTTCTCACCGGCCTCGATCAGTAATTTCACGATCTCCGGATGCTTATCCGCCTGATTGAATCGCTCTGAGATATCTGTCTCCACGTTATACAACAAGGGTTCTGCCGGAGTCTCGATCTTACAGGTACGCAGATATTGGTCCTTGATCGTCTTAAAATAATACTTCCACTCCCCTTTACGGATCGCCATCAACTCGCTTCCCCACCAATAATAAACCTCATCACGGGCGGAATGCTTTTCCTCAAACAATAATCCGGTTTGATTCACGCCATCCAATACAAGATCTTTCGGTTGCTCGATACCCGCCATCGAGAGGAAAGTCGGATATAAATCCATCGAGGTCATAATCTCATCGTTGATCGCCGGATTGATTTTTCCCGGCATCCAACAAATGGCCGGAACCCGGAAGCCACCTTCCCACCAAGTACCCTTGCCATCCTTCAACGGACCTGCGGAACCACCATTCTCATGCTCCGTCAGCCAAGGGCCGTTATCGCTGGTAAAAATAACAAACGTATTCTCGTCCAAGCCATTTTCACGCAGAGCCTTCAACACCTCCCCAACGCTCCAGTCTATTTCCTCAACCACATCTCCGTACAGGCCTCGTTTGCTCGTTCCCTCGAAACGGGCATTCGTGTACAATGGGATATGCGGGAAGGTATGAGCGAAATAAAGGAAGAAAGGTTCCTTTGAATGATCCTTGATGAACGATACCGCTTTCTCCGTATAGCGACGGGTTAATTCTCCCTGATCCGGTTCCGATTCGATTTGCTTACCATCCAATATCAATGGAGTCGATGGAAAATTCCGGGCATGCGCACCTTTATTCTGAACAGGGCTCATATCATTGGAATAAGGTATGCCGAAATAGGTATCAAAACCATGATCCGTCGGTAAATAGGGAGAAAACGCACCTAAATGCCATTTGCCTACACAGCCGGTCGCATACCCGTTTTGTTGTAAAACTTTGGCGATCGTGACCTCATCTTGTCCTAACCCAGCCTTTGAGTTAGGGAAAAGTACGGCTACCCGATCTCCATACAATCCATTTCGAACCGGCAAACGTCCGGTCATTAACGCGGCCCGACTTGGTGTAGAGACTCCGGCCCCCACATAAAACTGGGTCAGCTTCATTCCTTCACAAGCCATACGGTCTATATTCGGTGTGCGGATCGTTGGATTCCCATAGCAACTCAAATCCCCATATCCCATATCGTCACAGAATATGATTACAAAATTAGGCTTATTGGCCGCATCCGAGGCAGCGTTCAAGCTCAAGCTGTTCGATAATACCGCCACTGTTAAAACAGACAATGATTTCAGTGTTTTCATATACGTATCTTTTTATTTAAGTAAACGGGGAAAAGGTTCATCTATAATACCGGCAGGACGCTGGTTCCGGCCTTCATATCCCCAATCTCCCATATCACTACGAACCTGTTCGATCCATTGATTCATCTTCGTCACTACTTCGGGATGTTTATCGATGACATTGGTTGTTTCCGACAAATCATTCGCCAAATTATATAAACGAGCTTCACCGACTTCCGTATCCGGGAAGTGAGGGCCTTTGATACGTTCCTTCAAAGGTAAATGATACTTCCAGTTTCCCCAACGTACCGCCTGTAATTGTTGTTTCTGGTAATAATAGAAAGTCTCCGTGGGCGATGCCATCGATTCTCCCTCCAAGATTCCAGACACATTATGCCCATCTATCACCCGGTCGGAAGGAACCGCATAACCGCAATAATGCGCCAATGTCGGTAAGAAATCCATCGAAGTCACCAGATTATCAGTTTCCTGTCCCGCCGGTATTTTAGCGGGCCATCTCATTATACAAGGCACCCTGAACCCACCTTCATACGTCGTACCCTTTTGGCCTCTCAACGGACGGTTCGTACCACCGAAGTGTTCATCCGCACCATTATCGGAAGTAAAGATAATCAAGGTATTTTGATCCAATCCTTCCTCCTTTAAAGTCTCAAGCAAGACTCCCATCGACCAATCCAATTCCTCGGTCGCATCTCCATAGAGTCCATTCTGAGACTTTCCCTTGAAAGCGGGAGAAGCCGCTAACGGATTATGAGTCATATTATGGCACAAGTAAATAAAGAACGGAGATTCCTTATGAGACTTTATAAACTCCACAGTCTTATTGGTATAACGAATCGTCAAGGAATCATGACCGACAGGAGCCACTATTACCTCCTCCTGTTCCATCAAGGGTAACGGACAATACGGACGATCCATATCGTTACTATAAGGAATACCATAATAGTAGTCGAAACCCTGCCGGGTAGGAAGAAATGGCAATTGATCCCCTAGATGCCATTTCCCGATACAAGCCGTCGCATATCCCTGCTCCTTCATCAACTCGGCGATCGTTATCTCACCGGGATTCAAGCCTTTATGCGAAGCAGGAAATAGCACTTGCCTCCCTTTGGACATCAAAGGTGTAGGGTCCGCATTTACATGCATGGAGACTCGCCTTGGATAACACCCTGTCAATAAAGCCGATCTGGAAGGTGTGCTCACGCTCGAACCCACATAAAAATCGGTCAGTCGTATTCCCTCTTTAGCCATCTGGTCGATATGGGGAGTACGATGCTTCGTACTCCCGTAACAACCTAAATCCCCATATCCGAAATCATCGATAAATACGATTATCACATTTGGCCTTTCCGCCGCTTGAGTAGCCACGGCCGCTCCGGAAAAAGCTAATACAGATATTAGTTTAGATATAAATTTCATTTCATCCTTCTTTTAGTTGAACATTACCAACCCGGGTTCTGATCCAAATTCGGATTCAAAGAGCGCTCGCTATCAGGAATCGGTAATAAATCGTAATATTCCAAATAGCCATTTGGGAACTTCGTCTCGATCACGCTACCCTCATGATCCTTAATAATCATAGGGTAAAGTTCCTTACCGATTTTCCAACGTTTTACATCTGACCAATAACGTCCTTCTAATGCTAACTCAATCCGTCTCTCATGTCTCACTTTCTCACGGGCCTCCTCACGGCTCATAGATGTCGGCAACAAAGAGATCTTAACATCATCCCTTTCCGTACGGATCCGGTTGAGGATAGCGATCGCATCCGCTACATTTCCATTCGTCTCAATAATCGCCTCCGCTTTTGACAATAAGACATCCGCATATCTCAGTATGATATCATTGATATAAGACTGCCCGGAAGGAGGAAGCTTTGACTCATCCTGAATCCGATATTTACGGGTACTTAAATGTTTCAACCGATTACCGGCATGATTAAACGCACCTCCCGGATACAGGTAATTAGGGAAACGATAGCCCAAGAAATAAGAACCCGGAAGTACAGCCGTGAAACCTAAACGAGGATCCCGGTTCTCATAAGGATTCTCGGGATCTACAGGAGAGCCGTCGATCGTCTCATAAGCCGCTACCAAATCATCCGTAGGGACATAACGGCTTCCACGGGTCCAACTTCCGGTACCCGTTCCGCAATACTGGTCAATATAGGAACCTTGCGAATTCTCGCCTTCAATATATTGGATATCAAACAATACTTCCTTATTGTTCTCATTAGCCGGATCAAACAAGCCCTCATAACTATGGAATAGACCATATTTCTTCAACGCATCAATTTGCTCGACACAAGCCAGAACCTCCTTGTATTTACCTTGGTATAAGTAGGCTCGCATTTTCATACCTAAAGCCGCCCCCTTGGTAGCACGCCCCGGCTCGGGAGCATCCACTCCCAAATTGGTGATCGCAACCTCATAATCATCCAGCGCTTGTTGCCAAGTCTCCTCCAAACTCGCCCGCTTCAAGCTACGAGCTTCTTCCGTGGAAATGTTCGTCAATATAATAGGTACCCCACCATAGGTTTCCGCTAGCACGGAATAAGCCAGTCCCCGTAGAAAATGAGTCTCACCTGAATATTTGGCTTTCGCTTCTTCCGATAAATCCACTAAATCCATGCAGGCCAACAAATAGTTTGCCCGGGAGATTATCTCGTAACATCTTTTCCAACGATACGTTACGACTCCTCCGTCACTAGAGCTCAATCGCCCGGCACCCAGCTTATTAAAAACCTCATCCGTTCCCCAGTTAAATGCGTTAGGGGTAGCTCCATCCGTTATGCCAAAGCCAAACAAGCCTTGATTATAAACCTCTTTTTCCCTCAATTGAGCATAGACACCATTTAAAAGGAGTTTGATATCTGATTCATTTTCCGGGAAACTCGCCGAAGTAATCTTATCCTCAGGATACAAATCCAAATAATTCTCCATACATCCCGTGAAAGAGACACATAGTATAATTGATAAGCAATATGCTAATAACTGTTTCATACTTTTAGAAATTAAGATTTATACCAAATGTAAATATTCTCGGAGTCGGGTAATAATTGGTACCCGAATCAAACGTATTTCTTTCCGGATCATATCCTTCATACCCTTTTTTCCACATAATCGTAAACAGGTTCTGGGCATTCGCATATACGTACAACCGTTGCATTTTTAGCTTTGAGGTAATCCATTCAGGGAACGCATAACCTAATTGTAAGTTCTTCAATTTCAAGAAATCGATACGATGCACCCAAAATGAGGAGTCATACGTGTCCCATGAAGAGTCAAACCGAAGCATCGGTATATTTGAGTCCGGATTCTCTGGGCTCCACGCATCCCGCCATTTATCAGAAATAGTCAGCCATTCGTATTGCATACGGGTCATGCCGCTCTTCGTAAACGCATTCGCCTGTCCCAAACCTTGGAATAAGATATTTAAGTCAAACCCTTTATAGCGTAAGCCGGCAGTAAGTCCATACGTAATTTTAGGAATCGTATTACCAAGTACTTGTTTATCTTGATAGTCTAATTTTCCATCGTTATTAACATCCTCGTATTTCAGATTTCCCATTTCCGGCTTAAGCCCATTGCTATGCATATGTTGAGCGGCTTCTTCGTCCGATTGATAGATGCCAACCGCTTTATAGCCATACAAAGCCTTATACGGATATCCCTCACGAATCAAATAAAGCTGGTCCGGAGAGTTTCCTCCTTGAAATTTCGTTACTTTATTATCGATATACGTAAAGTTTAGTCCTACGTTAAATCCAAGGCGATCTCTGCTCGTCTCAAGATTATCATAATTCACGACTAACTCAAAACCATTATTTTTCATTTCGCCCACATTCTCAAACGGTGCGGTCTTATCCCCTAATACATTTGGTATTGGCAATTGAACGATAATATCGGTTGTCTTTTTATTGAAGTAATCAGCTTCAATATTCAACTTATTACCTAAGAAGCCCAAATCCACGCCAATATCCAAGGAAGAGGTAGTTTCCCAAGTAATATCCTCATCCACCAAAGCGGTTACGGCAGCACCCGGAGCCAATGAACCTCCATAATTATAACTCAAGTCATAATTTTGGGAGATCACTGTTAAATAAGGCCAATATCCTTCAATGGTTTGATTGCCTAATTGTCCCCACGACGCACGTAGTTTCAAATTAGAAAACAGATTCAGGTTCTTAATAAACGCCTCTTCACTCAAACGCCATCCTGCAGAGAAACCCGGAAAAACACCCCAGCGATTTCCCCGTTTAAAACGAGAGGAGGCATCGGCACGGAGATTCATCTCAAATAAATATTTATCCGCAAAGGCATAATTCAATCGACCAAAATAAGATGCCATGCGTAGACCTTCAAAATTTCCCTCTCCCTTGATACCTTCCGTTCCCGCATCCACTTGGGTTAATCCTTCTTTGGGAGGGTTGGTTCTTCGGGCAAATACGTTCTTTATACTGTAATTCTCCAATTGGGTACCAAGGATAGCGGCAACATAATGCTTATCCGCAAATCGCTTGCTATAGTTTAATGTCGCTTGGAAATTATTACGCATGGTCGATACTTGCTCTCTACTCAACACAATACCATCACGATTGTAATTTTTCGGTATCGTCTCTATGCCAGAATCCGTATATCCATAAAGGGTCTCATTATATTTATCAACCATTTTCCAATTGCCATTAGAGGCCCATGTTACTTGTAAGTTCAAGTCTTTCGTAAAATCCACGGTAGCGAAAGCATTTACAGCCATATAATCCTTGGATGTTTTAGTCGCCCCGTTCGAAGCGTCTATAACCGGCTGATAAGTCGTATACAATAAAGTGCCATCATCCTTAATCGCCTCTACTGAACCGAAACGGCCATCCCGGGTATATGGAGCGATGAAAGGAGCTGCGCCTTGTTGCTGTTCGAATACACGGAACAAATCAAAAGGCTCTTGGGAATTCCTACGAGTATAATTCAAACGAGCGCCAACTCTCAACCATGAATTCACTTTATACTCCACATTTGCCCGGATACCGAACCGCTCCGCCTTAGAGTTCATCAAAATACCTTCCTGACTCAAATAGTTCAAAGACAAGAAGGAAGATAGTTTCTCCGATCCACCGCGAATGGATAAATTATGCCCTGTTATTAAAGCATTCCGATAAAGAGAGTCATACCAATCCGTATTCGGGTATTTATAAGGATCTGTTCCGTTTGCGAAATTAGAGATCAATGTTTCCGAGAAAAGAGGGTTCTCTCCCCCATTCACCAAAGCTTGATTCGCCATAGTCATATGCTCGGCGCTATTCGTCACTAAATCAAAATGACGTCCGATCTGCTGCATTCCGACGTAAGAGTTCAACTCTACTTGGGTTTTCTCATTATTCTTTCCCATCTTCGTCGTAACCAAAACGACACCGTTAGCGGCCTTTGATCCGTAAATAGCCGCACTAGCCGCATCCTTCAAGACTGTGATACTTTCGATGTCACTCGGATTTACTTGGCTGAATACCCCTTCTACTCCGTCAATAATCACCAACGGGTCCGAATTATTCAATGTACCCCAGCCACGAATTCTCAATTGCGCTCCATCATCTCCCGGCTTACCCGAATTCTGGCTGATCCACACGCCGGAAACCTTTCCGGAAAGTGCTTGAGAAGCATCCGTGATCGGACGGTTCGCCAATTCCTCATCAAATTTGACTGAAGAAACAGAACCTGTCAAATTTACTTTCTTCTGAGTTCCATAACCAACAACCACAACTTCATCCAAAGCCTGTGTATCCTCACGAACAGTGATTATTATTTCCTTATTTCCTTGAACCGGGATATCCTGCGGCATATAACCGATATAAGATACCTGCAAGACATCATTTTCCGAGGCCTCAATCAAGAAGTTTCCACCCAAATCGGTAATTGTACCATTATTCGTACCCTTCACCATCACATTTGCCCCGATTATCGGACTACCTAAGGCATCCACCACCGTACCTGTAATTTTATGAGGCGCTTTCCCTATCGGGGAACCAGCATTCTGCTTACTGAATAAGGCGATCTGCTTATTGGTGATCTCAAACGTAAGTTTCGTGGTCTTCAGCATAGAATGCAAGGCTGACTCAATCGGTTGGTCGGATACGCTCAAACTTACTTTCTGACCCAAGTCGATTTTATTACCGTCATAGAAGAACGTGTAACCACTGGCAACCTCTATTTTTAAGATCGCCTCCTTCAACGGTATATTCGAGAATGAAACGGATATTTTCTTGCCTGCAACCTCACCGGCTAACAAACGTAAAGAAAAGAATAGAAGAAAGAATATCGCACATAAACGGTTTCTTCCTTTCATAAATTGTCTTTTATTCTT
>ENA-ORNF01003276-ORNF01003276.1-human-gut-metagenome-genome-assembly--contig:-NODE-3276-length-10816-cov-2.808289_pt1 | contig 10816 bp, 1 predicted proteins | sample MGYA00242110_ERZ509012 | MGnify/ENA primary metagenome ERZ509012 (study PRJEB26280, sample SAMEA2338714) | human gut metagenome | biome: human gut; feature: human-associated habitat; material: faeces... | reverse complement strand
AATTTGAAAATAAAATTGTCAAATTTTCATTTTCAAATTCCGAGGAATGCGCCAGCAAGGTGTGAAAAAATTTTATATGTATTTTTCTTTATATTATGATAAAAAGATGAGCATATCAACGTTTCCGTCGATACACTCATCTTTAATAACCTATGAATCTATCCTTACTTCTGATCAGAAGCAATATCATCATCATCATATTTAGTTTTCTTAACAACCATAACAACCGTTATTACCATAATTGCAATCGCTGCAACAATCAACAATCCCAATATAACTCTTATAGCCACATTAGCTCTTTGTCTTTGTAAACTCAAACCAGTAGGTTCAGAGAATGTAATTGTATCCTTAGCAGCATACGCATCTCTCTCAGTCAATACAGTCTCACCGTTTGAAAGTGTAGTAGTCTTTGGTTGGAATTCATAAGTAACCTTACCATCAGCATCCTTCTTAGCAACCTTGTCATAACCAGCCTCATAAGCAGGTCTTTGTTTAGCAATCATGTTAGCATTACCAGGTATAGCAGCTATATCCCTTCTACCAACTGGGTTACTATACATTACAATCTCAACCAAGTTGTCATAGTTCATATTCTTAATTGCATCTTCGCTTCCTTGTGAAGCAGTAACAATTGTCATTGTAGCTTTAGACTCATCAGCATTTACTGATTCTGGCATTAATTCTTTAGTAATATTTGAATTATACTTACTTCTTGTCTCAGAAGCAATATTCTCATCAGCTGTAGTATACATTTTTAATGTAAATGGTTCTACAATAGGTTTTATTATTCTGTCATCAGCACTTGTCTGTGGTTGACCATTTATTGTTTTAGTTCTGTAATATGTTGTTTCTACAACATCATTTGACATTCTCTCGTTATCTGATAAAGAAATATTGTTCTTTCCTGTTGCAACATATGCTCTTTTTTTATCATCCTGTAAGTTCTTATCATCAACTGTACTATTGTTATAAGCCATAAGTGATAATTTATTCTTTCTGTCAATATCTGAAGAATCTGTCCAGCTTTGGTTAGCTACACTTTCTGTATCTTCTTTACTTATACTAATGTCATTATCAACATAATCAACTAACTGATCAACAGTTGTCTTAACCACAACATCTCCGCTTTCATCTTTGTATGCGAATTTGTACTTAGTTGTTAAATCATTTCCACTTGTAGCTTCTGTTCCATTTGTATAGTAGTGTAATCCAACATACTTACCATATTGAATACCTCTACCAGTATTAAATGGAGACAACTCACCACTATTTAAATCTGCACCAGATTCATACTCTGTAGCTAAGTTAAATAATGTTTGTGCATATTTCCTTTCTGAAACATATTTTGTTGTGTAATCAGTTTCAGATTTATTAATTACATCAATCTTATAAGTTAATTTAACTTGTAATCCCTTTAAGTAACTTGCCTCAACTGCAATATACTTAAAGCCTTGAGTTCCAGCTGTTAATAATTCTTTATTAATTTCTGTAACCTTGTCAGCTCTTATTGTAGCTGTATCTGAATCTGTACCAGCAGTCTTAATAATGTTACCCTCATCATCACATGATACTGTAAGAACTACATCGTTTCCATCATTCTTTAATAATTCAATCTTATTAATTTCCTTTTGGATATATAATCTTGTTTCTGGTCTTCTTGTTAAACCGAAGTCAATATTAGGAATTATATAATTGTGTATATCTTTTGCATTCATATCCTTAGATCCTTCAGTTGTTTTTACATTTTGTTGATAATCAATCTCTTTTTGATTTTCAATATCAACAACGAACTTAGCTGTATTAGCAACCATTGAAGTTTTATCAATCAATTCAGCTTTATTTTGCGCTAATAATGTTTGATATTCTTCTGTTAAGTTTTGATATTTATCTTTTGTACTATTTGCAGCTAAAACTTCTGCATTCTTATTTGTTATTGTTCTTGAATAAGCATCAACAGTAAGTCTTCTTGGCTCATAATCTCTAGCATCAGAAACTCTTGCATTATTCAATGCTGTAGCTTGTGTGCCATTACTTAAATCTTGCCATTGGTTATTCAATGTTGATCTTATATTATCTGCTGAAAGTGCTTCACTATCAGCTGTTCCATTAACAGTTCCATCTATAGTACCACTATAAATTTCACCTTTTTCGTTTCTAACTGCAGGATCATTAGTCATATTAACTTGGTATGCAGTATTCTTATAATCTTGACCGCTGTATTGTAATGTTTTTTCTGTATTACCATACTCAAATCTTACAACATAATTTCCTGATAAGAAATCTTTGAACTCATATTCACCTTGGGCATTTGTTTGAGCCTTTGAAGTATAATTAGATTGTTCATTTCCAAGAGCAAATGATCCATCAGGCCAAATATATTCAAATTCATAATCTAAAGTATCAATATTAATAATCTTACCAGCTAGTTTTCCACCTGGTTGTAAATCACTCTGATCAACTTTTATCTTTTCAACTAATTGTACATCAACATCTGGAATTTTAGTATCATCACCATCTAATATACCATTAGCCTCGCTATAATCATTTCTCTTATCTTCCCAAACCACACCATTTAATTTTCTTACATTTTCATCTTTCTTTAATGTAACTTTCAATACTGGTGCTGCTTCCGTATCATCTTCAAAGAATTTAGAATCTAATTTTCCATTAGAATCTTTTGCTGATACGTTGATGTTATCTGGAGCTGAATCTTGATCAACTCTACCAGAAATTTGACCAGCTTTATATCTTGTAGTTTTATGTCTTGCTACAGATTCATCTGTATATACTGATGTGAATCTTGTAATTTCAGCTATGTTTGATTTTTCATTTAATAAATCATCCCTATTTGTTGGAGTTGATTCTTGTATATCATCATATCCGTCTTTATCAACTTCATATGTAACATACACTTCAAAGCTCTCACCAGGTTCAAGTGTTAATTTATCATCAACTGACTTTTTATTTCCAGCCAATGCACTTAATCCTGTACATTTTGCAACTTTATAATCTCCACTATTAGGAAGTGCCTCAAATGTTAAATCTCCAGTTGCCTTATCATTTGTTCCCAAGCCATCAATATATTTATTCTTTAAATCATCTTCTCTGTTCCAGCTATATAAATCACTATATGAATTATTAGCAGCTAACTTTCTATAGTATGGTGTTTCTGCAACAACCTTTTCTTTTCTTGCAACATCATCTTTATCTCCTGTTGAAATATAAGATGTTACTTTCTTACCGGCTGTCTCTAAACCAACCATTGAGAATGTCTTATCATAGTAATCTGTAAATTCATTTATCGAAACATCTGTAAGTACAGAAGTGTTATATAACTGAATTTTATATGTTACAAATAATCTTAATTCTGAACCTTCTTTTAAAGCTTTAACTATTGTTTTTGTAACATCATCTTGAATTGAATCATAAGCACTAGATCTATATTTGAAATCTGAGTTATATAATCCAATACTATATGTTTGTTTTCTGTATTCAGGTTGAACTGTCTTTTTTAAAGCTTCATCTGTTAATAAACCTAATGAATTATATGTATAATCTGTTTCTTGTTCATTAACAACTACTTTAGCTTTATATAAATCTTTCAATACACTAATATCTGTGTGATATCTTTCAAGTAAACCTAAGTTTATTTGATTGAAATATTCATCAACTGGTTTATATGTATCTTTCAATACTTTTATATTATCATAATTCTTTTTCTCAACATGATATTTAGTTTCATAAGGGAATACTAATCCCGCTTCTGAAGTTCTAGCTGAGAATTTATATTGATCATATATAAATCCTTTATCATCATGCGTTACCAATGTTGATTTTTTCTTAGTATATTCATCACCAACATCTTTTGAAGTATAACTTAATGAAGCTTCTTTATTTTCTCTATCTCCATTTTCTACTTTATTGTATTGTGATTGACCAACACCACCAGTTGCTTTACCTTTTGTAGTTCCTTTTGATGTGTCTATTGATTCATCACCATAAAATTCTGTAAAGTAACTATCAAAGTCTTTTCTTTCATCACTATTTTCAACGATATATGAATCGTTAGAATAATCTATTTTTGCTGAATTTCCTTTTATTCTTGAATAATCTGAATCAACTCCAGCAGTTTCAGCAGCCGTTTTCTTAAATGCAGCTAATTTCTGATCAACTTTATCTTTTCCAGATGATTTCAAGTATTCAGTAGCTTCATATGTTTGACCATCATATACAAACTCAACATCATAAGACATTACATATTTTGATGTATCTAATCCCTGTTCAGAAGGAACTTGTATCTGTGGAATTTCATATTTACCTTTAGCAATATAAACTCTATTATTTATAAAGTCTATCGTCTTTCCAGAAGCATCCCAAGCAATTGCTTTTTCTCTTTCAACCTCTGTAAGTTTGTTATTATTCTTTTGGTATTTAACTTTCCAAACTACAATCTCAACACTATTATCAGTAGCATATTTCTCTGATTTATCTTTAATTCCTAGTGTTCCTGTAGATTTATCTTTTTGTTCATCTTGATCTATCCAAACCATACCAGAAAGGTGAGTTCTTAAATCAACAGGTTCTGGCATTACTTCAAGTTCAACTGGCATTGCAGCTCTTTCTCCATTTAATCCTGAGAAAGCATCTACGTCAATTTTCTCATTTGGACCAGTTGTATTTGACATTGTCTGTAATTTTGTTACTTCACCAGTATCTTCATCTTCCAAATAACCTGTATATACTTCATATGAACCTTTTGCAGTCATGTAATGGAAGTCAACTTTGAAACTCTTTAATGCAACAACATCATCTAAGTAATCAATTGCTAAATAGAATTCTTCACCATCATATGGGAATGAATAAGTTTCAGCTGTATCTAAAAATTCTTGAGCTTTTTTATTATGAGCATCTTCATCTTTATATACAATCTTAAAGTTTGTATTTTGTATAAATACTGACTCTCCTGAAGAATCTAATACTTCATTTCCGTCTCCGTCAACACCAACTAAAGTCATTTTTGTAATACCTGCAAAATCTACTTTAGCACGTTGACCTTGTTGAGTTGTTCTTCTCTTATAATTAATCTTTAATGGACCTACCATATATTTATTTGTATCAGCATCAAAAGAAACTTTTAAATCTGATGATTTGTCAGGACTCATTCCAACATTATAATTAATTTTAAATGTTCCATCTTCATTCTTTGGCCAACTTGTGTCTCCATCATTCATTTCTTTAACATAACTTTCGAAATCTCTAGCTTCAGCAGCAAGTCCACCACTCAAATCGTCTGGTAAATAAACATTTTCTGTTCTTGTACATACGAACCACCATGCATATTGTACATATGAATATACACCATCTCCGCCACCAGCAGTTGGATTTAATTTAACAACATAGTATTTTCCATCATTATCTTTGATAACATAAGTTTCATCACCAATATTATCAACACTATTATTTGAGTTTTTAACTCTATATATTATTTCATCACCAACTTTAGTGAATTCCTCTAATTTCTTCTTAGAACCATCATACAAAGTTTGAGTCTTTGTAAATGATAAACTTGATGTAGTACCAGGAAGATTATTTGCAGTTTCTGCTAATACCCAAGCCTCAGCAGGTGTTGCAATATATGATCCTTGTAAGCTCCAGTTACCTTCATATCCTAAAGGCATACCCTTAGCAATACAGTACAAGTTAGGTTCAGAAATTAATCTATCATACGTTAACGCTGGGCTACTTCCCAATGAATCATGTGAATACTCTTGAAGGACATTATAAGCTGTCTCTCCTTGTTTCTTTACCCAGTCCTTAACCTTAATTGCATGTTCTTTTGAAATCTTAGTAGCTTCTTCAGCTGTATACATTTTTGCAAGTGAAATCAAATCAGGTGATTTCATTGCAATTATTAGGTACGCAAATAGTACAAGTAACGTTATTATAAATGTTCTTATTATAAATTTCTTTTTGTTTCTCATACTATCACCCCCTTATTCTTTCTATCAATCTGTATCTTAATTACATACAGAGTAATCAATAAGACTATCAGTGTAGTACTAATAATCATTAAGTTAATCATACTTCCACCAGTTTGAACACCAATAATTAAATCGGCTTTGCTCAAATCATCTTCATCTTGAGCTTGGTTATTCGGAGTAGAATCAACATCACTAATTGCATATTGGTTATAATCCTCGGCAATTTCGAATGTGTTATTTATAATTCCTGTTCCGTTTTCTGTCATCTTCTTTGTTAAAATTAACTTAATTTCTTTTGTATCACCAGGTTGTAATAATATATCTTCAAGTTGATTTGTATAAGCATTACCATCAGCAGCAACATACCAACCAGAATTTAATCCAGTATCAAGTTCTAACTCTTCTGGTAAATAATCAACTATTGATTTTACATATCCTGCAATTTCTCCTCTGTTTGCAACTGTTATTGTATACTCTACAAACAATTTTGAAGAATCTGCATATTTAGGATTAATATCAACTTTTGCAAGTTTTGGATTTTCCATTTCATATGTATTTGTTTCTTTATCATTTTGAACTGTAATTCTATTAATATTTGCATCTAATGATAAATCAAACATACCAGCTTTTACAAAACCAATATCAATATCAGATACACTTGAATCCTTTATACTAATCTTATCAGTAACTGCTTTATAATTTGAAGTGATTGCATCTGAGTTTTTATCAGCTGTAACACCTTGCTTCTTATAATCAGTTAATTGATATTTTGTTGTATCATATTCAAATTTTACATAGTAATCACCAGGTTTAACATTTTCGAAAATATATTCTCCAACATTATTTGTAACCACTTGACTAACTATTTCTTGAGAAGAAATATCACATAATTTTGCAACTATATTAGCCATTCCTTCTTCATCATCATCTTTTTTACCATCTTTGTTTTTATCATAAAATGCTGTACCTATAATTTTATATGTTGCATTTTCATTAACTACTGACTCTTTACTTACTGATTCACCAACAGTAGTAATTCCATCATAATTAACTACTGGAGCATCTTCACTTACAACTTCTACAGCCATATCATCGCTTGTATCTGTTGAGCCAACTTCATCAGAAACCTCAGGTTGAAGAATATTAGTTACCTTTTCAGTTTCAACTTTTTCAACATTATTTCCTAAAACTTCCCAACCAGTACCAACAACCTTTTCATCAGTTCCTTGTAAGTTTTCAGCTCTACATAGCAAACTAATATTAGCAGTTTCACCAGCATATATTTCAGTTGTCATTGAGAAATTATCTGATATATAAGCATTTACTGTTCTACCACTATCAAATTCACATTTACCAGAAATCATTACTAATCCACTTGGTAAATTATTAGCAACATTTATAGTATCACTTGCTTTTCCTACATTCTTAACTTCAAGAACATATTCAACATAGTCGCCTTCTTTAATATATCTGTTATCAGAATTTGCATAACTGTTAATTTCTAATTTTGGTTTAGCTAAAGTAACATGATTTTCATCTGACATATAAGATGCTTTTAAATCTCCACTTTCAACTGTTGCAGTAGAAAGTAAATCTTTTTCTGTATCACTCATATCGTTAGCTTTAACAACAACTTTACAAGTCTTTCCTGCACCTAATGAAGAAACATTCCATGTAACAACTCTTGAACTTGAATCGAAATTTCCTACATTTGAATTATCCCCATCAACATAAGCATTAACAAAATCTAATCCTTCTGGAATAACTTGTCTTACAACAATATTATTAATACTTGCATTATTTTGATTTGTAATCATTACTGAATAAGTCATTTCCTCATCTGGTAATATTGGATAACCATCTTTAGTTGAAGTAAGTTCAACATCAATTTGAGAATCATCAATTTTATATTCTTTATCTTGAGTCAATGTAATAGCTTTTTCTAATCCATCAGCTTCAAGATTTGCTTCCAAATTAATTGTTCCTTCATATCCATCTAAGACTTCTAATCTAAATTGAACTGTCGTAGATTGGAACTCTTTAATTTCTCCTATATCAATTGAAATTTCATTTGTATCTTCACCATCTGTTACATATCTTGTTCCTTCTGGCACATTAGCTTTTAAAACAACATTTGTAGCAGCTGTTCTTCCGTCATTTCTGATGTTTACAGTATAGTCAACATATTGACCAGCTATAACAGTATCGCCTTGAACACTTGTTGACATATCAGCATTAAGCATTGGAGCATTTCCAGTTGTTAAAACAACTTTATCAGCTTCACAAACACCTTGTGTTCTTTCTCCTACATAATATGTACCAAATGTTCCAGCCATATCAATATTATTTGTTAAATATGGTGGTATTTCAAAATCATATGTGAAAGATAAAATATCACCAATTTTTACATTCTCATTAACTACAATTAAGAAAGATTTAACTTTATCTAATGATTCAGGTTCAACTGTCCATCCATTTGATGCTACATTTAAATCATCTGTTGCATCACCATTTTCTGAATAATACACAGTTGTTGTAAATCCATCAGCCTCTGAGAAAATCTTTGATGTCATTGGAGCTGTCATATTTGTTCCTAAAGCTTCATTAGAAACAATTGATTTATTTCCATCAAATATTGTTCTACCTAAAATGTGAACATCATGCATTTCCTCATCAGTATTATTTATTAATATCATTTTCATTTCAGCTGTTCTCTTGTCAGCAAATGTAGCAATTGTATCTTCTTTTCTACCTTGATCAACTGAAATTAATGAAGCATTATCTTTATAATTTGAAATCATTTGTGCATTTACAAATCCATTTGGAGCAACAATATTTAAATCTGTATCATATTTTCCTTGTTTTCCAATTAATAAGTATGCTGATGGAGATGTAATCATATTCCAATCAGAACTTAATACATAATTTGTTGCATCCTCATTGTAATAATTCATTAAAAGTTTTTCTTTCTTAGAAGCTGTGTACATATTATTCTCTATATCAGCCTTTAAAATAACTGTTGTACCTTTATCAGAATCACCCAATGTATATTTTGTTTGAGTTCCTCTTAATGTAATTTTTATTACAACTCTATCTTCTTGATCTCTTAAAGTCTCAACATTTGCAATTTCTAATTCATCATTTCCATAAAGTAAATTCATATCTTTAATGTTTACATTTTTTACTTCTTTAGGGAAAACCAATTCAAATACTGGATTTTTATAAACATCACTATTTACATTATTATTATTTAATGAAAGTGTCATTTCAACATCTTCATTATTTACTAATGTACTTAAATCTGTTCTACTTAATGAAATTGTTGCGCCTGTTGATGTTTCTGTTAAATTAGTTTCAACTGTTCTAACAGGCATATCTGTTACAATACCTTCTTCTAATTCAGCTGAACCTGTAAAACTTTCCTGTATGCTTCTAAACATAGCCAAATCAACTTTTTCATAAGTACATTTTTCAATTGTCTTTGTTGCAACGATGTTTAAAATACCTTCTCCAACAGGATTGTTAATTCTCATTACTATTTTTCCAATTTTGTTGTCACCAAATTCAACTGTAATATATCCATCACCATCATCAACAGTATCTTTGTTTAATTGAATTAACTGTGTACCATCTTCAAGTAAAATTTCGAAGTTACCTGTTTCACCAATTATTGAAACAAGATTATCTTTATTTACTCTTATTTTATTATAAAAAGTATTTTCTCCATCTTTAGTTGATGTACTATATCCATTGCTATTGTCATCAACAAAATATTCCGTTCCTTCATTTATTTGTACAGATTTTACTAAATCCACTCTTGAAATATTTACATCAAATGCACTTTCATATAAAACACTATATTCTGCTTCATTAGCATTTGCATTAGCATATAAATATCCTTTATTAATATTTTGAGTTTTTCTAGTAATATCATAAGTAACTATATTTGAATTTGCTTGAGATAAATCATATTCTTTTTCAATAGAATTTGAAATTTCTTTTGTACTTTTGCCTGAGAAAATATTAGCTTTTGCAGAAACTGTTGCATTTAATTTTCCGTTGGTAACATCAGAATAATCTTCATATTTATATGAAATGATATATTCATCATTTCCAGTACTCATCTGATACTTGCCTTCTTTTTCTGCATTATTTACATTAATATAAACTTTTCCATTCTCATATGACCAGTTCTCAACAGTAAATAATGTATCTCCATTTAGAAGTCCATTTGTAAATCCAGTACTAATTGCTGAAACATTAACATCTTTAATACCAGCTCCTTCAACTCCTGGGATTTCAACTTCTAATGAAGTATCTTTAATAGGTAACTCATTTTTTGAATCTGTACCTAAAGTTACTTTTAATTGAACTAAAGCTTCTTTAGATCCATCTTTAGAATAAGGAATAAATTTCTCAACACTGCTTCCAACAATTAAATTCATATCATTTGAAAGCTCTAAAACAGGTTTAACTGATTTAGTTACAATAGTTTCATTTCCTTCACTATCAACATGTGTTCCTAATAAACTTAATTCAACTCCACCTTGAAGTTTAGCAATATCAACTGTATCTTCATTTTTAAGTTCAATTGGAATGTAAACTTTAACTTCTGTTCCACCATTTGAATCATACCAAACAATTTTAACTTTATTACCAATAACATTTGAATTTTCAGGTCCAGAAATAAATTCTAATTTTGTTGTATCAAAAAATATTTCTATAGAATATGCTGATGTGTTTATTCCTTTTAAATTAAGACTAACTTCAAATTCATCTCCTATAATCATATTATCCTTATCACTTTGCAAATAAAATGTTGCATTTTCTAATGC